>Ga0307374_10001716_pt1 | contig 40134 bp, 32 predicted proteins | sample OX3MG_FD_202532 | JGI IMG/M metagenome (GOLD analysis project Ga0307374, IMG submission 202532) | Soil microbial communities from Risofladan, Vaasa, Finland - OX-3 | ecosystem: Environmental > Terrestrial > Soil > Coastal area > Acid sulfate soil | place: Finland: Risofladan, Vaasa | collected... | reverse complement strand
CCCTGGGGGAGGCGCCGACGCCGACCTCCCCGGTGACCCCAACTGCCATCCGGAACTGTCCTCCGGCCACTACATCTACCAGATGACCTTCACCGGTTCTTCGCCCCGCCGCTTCGGGTTCCCCGCCGGCTACGAAGGCACCTCAATGGCCTCCCCCCATGTCGCAGCGACCGCCGCGCTGATCATCGCAAGCGGCGTACTCGGCCGTCATCCCTCACCTGCGCAGGTCGTAGCACGGCTGCGCGCGACAGCGCGCCCGCTCGGCGGACCCGGAGACTCGCGGCTCTACGGCGCCGGACTCGTGAACGCCGGAGCTGCCATGGCGCCCGGTGGGCCGGGGGCGGTCAGGTAGCGGATCGGCTCGTCTATCCGCGTAGCTCGTCGAGAAAGAAATCGCCTCTTGGACGGCGGCTCCTACTGGGAGATAGACGGGCTAGCGCTGAGATCGTTGCTTAGTGAAGTCGTAGCTCAGGCACGATCGAAGACCTCGCGCGCGATAAATACCCCGTGACGAGCGAACACGGCCGGTGTGTTGGCAAGCGTATACGCGTGGAACGCGGGCCGGCTTGCGACGAACCACCAAGGCTCGACAAAGCGCTTGGGCCCACTGACCCATGCTGGGGCCGCAATGTCGCCCTCAGCCGCGAAGAACTCCGCAATGCCTGCGAGCGCCGCGTCGAAACGTGGGTCGCCCGTACCGGGGGGCTCGTCTCGTAGGAGCGCGATCCTTCCGGGACGGGACGAGCCCCTGAAATCGTCAGCAAATCCAAACAGCAACCGCAAGGCATCCCGCTCATGACCCTGCTTGAGATCCTCCTCGATTGTCTGCGCGAGCTCGGCGAGCGATGCCGCCCCACGGCGCACCCTGGGCCGGGCGAGCACCTCCATGTCGTACTCACAGGCGCCGAGCAGCCGCTCCAGCGTCGCGAGATTCGGAGCCCGGGAGCCCGACTCGTACGCGGCGACCGCCGGCTGAGCCGTGCCCGCACGGCCGGCAAGCTCGAGCTGCGTGATACCAGCAGCCTGGCGGGCGCCACGAATGAGCGTCGTGATCTCCATTACAGGAGTATATACGTTTAGGTATAAGACTGTTTGGGATGGGTCCTCAGAAGACGATCGTGCGTCGGCCGTCGACGATCACGCGGTCGTCGAGGTGCAGCGAAACGGCCCGCGCGAGGACTAGTCGCTCGACGTCGCGCCCCACCCGTTCAAGGTCGCGAGCGCTCTGGCGATGATCAACGCGAACGACGTCCTGGTCGATGATCGGCCCATCGTCCAGCTCCTCGGTCACATAGTGGGCCGTCGCCCCGATCAACTTGACGCCCCGCTCTCGCGCACGCCGGTAGGGGTCCGCGCCGGCGAACGCTGGCAGGAACGAATGGTGGATGTTGATCGCCGGCATCCCCACACGCTCCAGAAAGTCGCCGCTGAGGATCTGCATGTAGCGAGCCAGCACGAGCAGCTCGGCATTGCCCTTCAGAAGCGCGAGCATCGCCGCCTCAGCGCGCTCCCCACCGTCCTGCTCGACGGGGACGTGGTGAAAGGCCACGCCCGCCGCGACGGTCTCCTCCTCAAGGTCACGATGATTGGAGATCACCGCGACGATCTCCCCGTCCAGCTCACCGCGACGCCAGCGCCACAGCAGATCAAACAGGCAATGGTCATGGCGTGAGACAAGAACCGCGACGCGCCGGTGCTCGCCCCACCAGCGCATCTCCCAATCCATCCCAAAACGCGTCGCGACCTCAGCCTCGAAGCTCGCCTGGAAGAGCTCACGCTCGACGGGGTCCTTCAGGAAGAACTCGGTCCGCATGAAGAAGCGCCCATCCGTGGGATCGGTCGAGTACTGGTGGGAGGAAACGATGTTCGCGCCCCGCTCGAACAGAAAGCCCGACACCGCAGCGACGATCCCAGGCCGGTCGCCGCAACCGATCAGCAAGCGCGCCGTGTAGCGCGGGGTGTCGCTCCCGGTAGACACGTCTGGCTGATTATGAGCCTCCCCCAGTCCTCCCACGAATGCTGTCCGGACAAGTGCGAGATCAGCCAAGGCGGCACCGCGGCGCACCCGGGAACGGGCGATGGGTCTGCGCCGCTCGCTCGATCACGCCCGCCATCTCCTCGCGGAAGCGCTCGCGTCCAAAACGCGCCGCGTTCTCCTGCGCGACGTGGGGGTCCAGTGAGAGCGTCTCAAAGCGCTCGATCGCGCTCGCCAGCGAGTCGGGCGTCTGTTCGTCAAACAGCACGCCCGTGCGGCCCTCGATGACGGTCTCCGTGGCACCCCCCACGCCGTAGGCGATCACGGGAAGGCCAGCGGCCTGAGCCTCCACGGGCACGATCCCAAAGTCCTCCTTGCCGGGGAACAGCAGCGCGCGCGCGCCGCTCATCAACCGGTCGCGCTCAGCGTCGCTGACGTGCCCGAGCAGCTCTATCTGGGGATGGGTGGCCGCAGCGGCCCGAACGGAGGGTAGGGCGCGCCCGTCGCCGACGATCTTCAATGGGCGACCCAGGCGCGCGCACGCGGCGACGGCCAGCTCCACGCGCTTGTAGGGCACGACACGGCCAGACACTAGGTAGTAGTCGCCCGGCGTGCGCGGCAGCCGCAGTAGGTCGCCCACATCGACCGGGGGGTTCACGATTTCGCTCTGGCGATTCCAATGACGCGCGATGCGCTCGGCCACATAACGCGAGTTGGCGACGATCGCGTCGGGCCCAGCGGCGCCTTCGAGGTCCTGGCGGCGCAGGCGCCGCAACAGCAATGGCAGCACAAGGCGTGCCGCGCGGCTGATGTCCTCGCCCTCCAGCAGGCTCTCATCCCACGCGTAGCGCATCGGCGTGTGGCAGTAGCACACATGCAGAGCCTCGGCAGGCGTGCGCACATTCTTGGCACTCGCATGGCTGCTGGAGAGAACCAGGTCGAAGCGAGAGAGGTCAAAGGAGCGGTAGGCCCTGTTCATCAACGGCAACAGCCTGCGATAGTGACGCGCCGCGTTCGGCACGCGGTTGAGCAAGGAGGCATGGACGGGCCGATCGGTGATTTGCGCCGGCCACGGCGCTGGGTCGTAGATCGATGTGAACAGCTCCGCGCCCGGAAACATCTCGAGCATCTCGATCACCACGTCCTCAGAGCCACCCGGGATCGTCAACCAGTCGTGCACGACGGCCACGCGCGGGAAGCGTTCGCGCAGCTGCTCAATCAGCCCAGCCATCACCGCTCGACCTCACGAAAGCCGCCGCGGCTGCGCGTAACTGCGTCGAGGAAGTCGTCCCAGCGCGCGGAGTAGGGAGCGATACGATCCGCTAGGCGCTCCAGCGCGCGCCAGCCATCCCGCGCCTCCCACCCCCAGTGCAGGACGACCGGTATCCACAGGCCCATCGATCGCTGGATCGCGCGCTCAGCGGCCGGTAGCACGTCCTCCGCACGGCCGTAGAACGGCGGATAGGAGGGCAGGTAGACGGTCTCTCCGCGCCACTGCGGCGTGCGCTGGAACCCCATGACTCCGAGCGACTCGGGCCCGCCGCAGACGACCTCGAAGCGGCTGGCGAGCAGCTCGAGCTGGGACGCGTCGAAGCGGTTGAACGGCGGGACGAAGACCCTCGGCGAGATCCCGTGTGGGGCCAGCTCGGAGAGCGCCTGCTCGACCAGCTCCCGCGTCTCGGCCGCTCCCAGGCCGCACAGCTCGGAGTGGCGGCGGGGAGAGGCGTGGCGCGTGCGATGGTCGCGGCCATGCAGGGCGAAAGACACGCGATCGCTCGCCACGCGATCAAGCGCCGCGATCTCACCATCGTCGAGCGGACGGGAGCCGAGGCTCGCCGGCAAGAGCGGCTCATGGCTGACGCGTGGCAGCACGGCGAGCAGGTAGGGGACGCCGGCGCCAGCCATGATCTCGTGAAAGCGCATGAAGCCGGGCGTACCGACGCGCTCGGGATCGTCCCACGCGCGGTAGTGGGGGTACTCGTCGACGCGCACCAAGAAGCGCGGCGGTGCCGGTGCGCGCTCACCGAGCACGGCGCTGCGCGCCGCGAGCAGCGAGTCAGCGGCGTCTCGCTCGAAGCTCAGCCGATCCAGCTTGTGGAGCACTTGCTGGGCGATCCGGGCCACTCGTGGCGGGATCGCGCGGACGCGCGTCGCCGAGCGAACCCGACTCTCCAGCAGCGCGTGCTCGTCGACAGTGCCGACGGTGAGCTCGAGATCGAACAGGAGGCGGGCGGTGCGCCGTTGACTCGCAGTGAGGCTACCGGGGTCAGACGATGCCCGGTCAGAATCGGTCAACGCCCTTACTCTCGCGGCGAGGCTCACCCTTTCGAGAGTACAGGCACTGCCTCCTGAGATCATGACAGCTATGGTCGATCTTCCACGCCTGCAGGGCCGGTCATTGAAGCCGCCGCGCCGACCGTGCTACACATGAGATCGCGCACCCGGCCTGGCTCGACAGGTAGATGTCCGTGAGAGATCTGCTCATAACCACACACACCCCGGCGCTGGGCTCGGGGCGCTCGATGCGCACCTATGGGATCGCCCGCGCCCTGGCTAAGCACGGCGGCCTCGACCTGCTCTACGTGCGCTTCGACGGGCCGCGGCCTGACGCCAGCTTTGAATCGATCCCGGGGATCGCATTGCATAAGGTCGTGCCGTCGCGCGGGGCGCGCCGTCTGGCCGCCTACGCGGGCGCCCGCCTGGCCCACGTGCCGCCGGCGTTTGCGCGAGGGGTATCACAGGAGCTGACGAGGCGGTCGACCCGCTTGGCGGCCATACCCGACCGTGGGCGGGTAATCGCCGATGGACCGATCGCGGCGGCCGCGCTGGGGAATCTCGCACGCGAGCGCCCGGTGATCTACAACGCCCACAACTTCGAGTCGGGCTTTCGGCATGAGCTTACGGGGGACGGCGTAGGTGGCCTGCGAGGGCTGCGCTCGTTCGAGCGCAGGCTGCTCGTGCGCGCGGCCGAGTCGTGGATGGTGAGCGAGGCCGACATGCGCGCCGCGCGCGAGCTGTGTCCGGGCGCGAAGCTGCGGCTCGCGCCGAACGTGGTCGACGTGGCCACCATCGAGCCCGTATCGACCGTGGCGCCAGTGCGGCGCGCGATCTTCGTGGCGAACTTTGCCTATGAGCCCAACCGCGGCGGACTGCGCTTCCTGCTCGACGAGGTCTTGACGCGCGTGTGGCAGCAACTGCCGGACGCGCGCCTGACACTCGTGGGCGCCGGACTCGAGCGGCCGCCGAGCGATGACCCGCGCGTTGAGACGCTCGGCTTCGTCGATGACCTGGCAAGCGCCTATGCGTCGTCCCGCTGCGCGGTCGTGCCGCTGCTACAGGGCGGCGGCAGCCCCCTGAAGCTGATCGAGGCGCTCGCATATGGCCTGCCGACGATCGCAACCTCGCGCGCCGTCGCCGGCCTGGACAACGTGAGCGATGGCGAGCACCTGCTAGTCGCCGACGGTGGCGAGGCGTTCGCGCAGGCTATCGTCACCGTGCTGGGCGATGGCGCGCCGCAGCTCGGTCGGGCCGGACGTAGGCTTGCGCAGGAGCGCTACTCGATCGAGGCGCTGGGCGCGTTGCTGGCGCCTGCGCGCATCGCATCATCTCTCACGGACAATGTCGAGCCTGCCGATACATCGTTTCCTGTATGAGCACCCCACAGACCCAGGCGATCGCCGTGCGATCACGCTCCAAGCCACGATGACACGGCCACTGAAGTATCTGGCACAGCTCGCCGGCGCCGCGGTCGGACGTCGCCATCCCTTCGTTCTCTGCTACCACGGGGTGAGCGTCACGCCGCCGTGCCCGGATCACGCCGGACTGTTCGTCAGCAGCGAGCAGTTCGAAGCGCACCTCGACTTCATCGAAGATCGCGGCTATCAGCTGGTCGCAGTCTCGGAGCTGTGGCACCTGATGCAGGCAGGCGCCGACGTCAGCCGTCATGCGTCGATCACGTTCGACGATGGCCTGGGCGCCACCGTGCGCACGGCGATGCCGATCCTCGCTCAGCGCGGGGCATGCTGTTCGATGTTCGTCACCACCGGACTCTTGGGACGACCTCACCCGCGTCTTCCGCAGGAGGAGATCGCGACCGCACAGGATCTGCTCGAATTCGCCAGCGCTGGGTTCGAGATTGGAGCGCACACCGTCGATCACCCGCGTCTGACCGAAATGCCTTACGGCGAGGTGCTTAATCAGCTGCGTCGCAGTCGAGCCTTTCTGGAGGACCTGCTCGGACATCCAGTGCGGACCATGGCCTACCCGTTTGGGGCGTTCGACGAGCTGACGGTCCGCGCCGCCGCAGAGGCCGGATATGAGATCGCCTGCGGCTGCACCGGACCGGCTCCCTGGCACGCGCTGAGCCTCCCCAGGGAGCCGGTCTTCCCGAGCACCACGATGCTTCGACTGCGACTCAAGACGGCTGGGCTGTTCGGGCCCATCCACGCAAGCCTCGGTCTGCGCACGCTCGTGAGGACACGCACAGGCGCGGGGCGACTATGATCTCGCGCGGGGAGGCCTGAGCTTGAAGCTCAGCGGTCGCGACATCGTATGCATCGGCTTCTCCGACTGGGACACGGACGTGCAGACCACCCAGCATCACCTGATGCGGCGCGCCGCAGCCCACAACCGCATCCTCTTCGTCGAGTCGCTGGGGCTGCGTCGTCCCCAACTTGCCGGACGCGACCTACGGCGCATGGCGCGACGCCTGGGGCGGGGGCTGTCTGCGCCGCGGGAGGTCGACGGGCTGCATGTGCTCTCGCCACTGGTGCTGCCCCTGCACTCTAATCTGCTTGCGCGGCGCGTCAACGCCGCGTTGCTGCCTCGCATTGTCACAACAGCGGTCGCCAAGCTCGGACTGCGCGAGCCGCTGCTGTGGTCCTTCGTGCCCCAAGCGGAGATCCTGATTGAGCGTCTGAAACCCGCGGGAGTTCTCTACTACATAACCGACGATCACGGGGCCAAGCCGGGCATCGACGCGGCGAGCTTTCGGGCGACTGAGAGCCGCTTCGCCGCCAGCGCCGACGTGATCTTCGCCAGCGCACCGGAGCTCGTCTCACGGATGCGAAAGTTCAACGACAACGTCCACCTCGCACCGGCTGTCACCGATGCGCGCATGTTTGCCACCGCGCTCGACCCCGGCCCGATAGATCCCGGGCTGGCAATCCTTCCTCGACCTCGCGTCCTGTTCATCGGAGCGATCCTTGCCGCGACGATCGACGTCGAGATGGTGGCAGCGCTTGCCGCACTTCGCCCCGGCTGGTCCTTCGCATTCGTGGGCCCCATTGGTCAAGGCGATCCCCACACCAACATCGACGCGCTGCGTCAAGCGCCCAACATCCACCTGCTCGGTCCCCGCCCGCACGAGCGTCTGCCCGAAGTCCTTCGCGGCGTCGACGCGACGATCATCCCCTACCGCCTCGAGCGACAGATGCGCAGCGTCTTTCCGATGAAGACCTACGAGTACCTGGCAGCGGGACGCCCCGTGGTATCAACTCCGCTTGCCGCCCTCTCCCAGGTGCCGGAGGTCGTCACGGCGACCACGGCCGAGCAGTTCGCCCGCCGCTTGGAAGACACGATCGAGGGCGACAGCCCCGCCCAGCGCGCCGCACGCTCGGCCGCCGCCCAACCTCATTCCTGGGAGTCGCGACTGGATCAGGTCGCGGCAGCCCTCGAAGGATGAGAAGCGCCGACGCCGTCCGGTGGGCAGTTTCGAGGCGCCGAGCACCGTAGTGCAGACAGGGGCGCTCGGGGGCACTACCCACAGAGGCGTAGGCAGTCCCGTCAGGTCAAGCGCCGGCTTGCCCGGGGAAGCGCGATCCGCAACTCGCCGTGCAAGTTCTCCGAGGTGTCCAATGCGCGTCCAGTAGCTAAAGGGCAGCGGCTGTAGCGCCGACAGCCCTTCTTGCAGACCTTCCCTTCATAAGGCGACGGCGCGGATCGGGCTCCCCGGACAGCATCGTCGCAGGTTCCCGACAAAGGCACCCCCGTCGCGAGGCGGGCTCGCAAAGCCAGGGGTCTCACGCAGACAGCCCGGCTCCCGAAGGAGTTGAGAAGCATGTTCACGTCCCACCCCCGCCCCCGATGGGGCCGGGTCGAGCAGATGGCGATGTTGCTCGCGGCGATGTGCGTAAGCCTGCTGATGCTCTGTACCACCGCCAGCGCCGGTCGCTCGCCAGCCCCCACCGCGACCATTGCTCGGAGCGAGCTGCGCACAGCCCTCGCCCAGCGTGCCGCCGCCAGCCATGCGCTCGCATCCAGTTCGAAGCGGCTCAGGGGCTGCCTGCATGCCCATCCGCGTCACCCGCGCCGCTGCAGCGCCGCCAGGCGTGCCACCAGACGCGCCGCGCTTCGCTTGGCGACGGCCAAGAGGCGCGCAAACAACCTCGCCGCCCAGATCGCCCGCGCGAGCCACCAGTCGCCGAGCAAGCAGGCGCCCACGCTCACGGTATCCGGAGAGACCCTGAGCTGGAACGCGATCGGCGGCGTGAGCAGCTATGTGCTGGCCACCAAGGTGCCTGGTCAGAGCACAAAGTACTCGACTGTCGCAGGCACGTCCACGACGCCGCCGGTCGTGCCGAACACGACCGTCTCCTACAGCGTGAGGACGAACATGAAAGGCAGCGCGTGGTCGGCGGAAGTGTCAATTGCCTACCCCGCGGCCGTATCCGCTCCTGAAGCAGGTACGACCATCGAAACCACCGCGCCCCCCACGACGACCAGCACCGAAGGGACCGCGCCCGCCGCCACGGAACCGTTCGTGAAGGGCATAGACACCAACCTGCAGGGCTGGGGCGCGGAAGCCGTCCCGCAGATCGCCAGCGAGATGCGCACGCTTGGAGTGAGTTGGGAGCGTGAGGATCTCGCATGGTCAGTCGTGGAGCCCACCAAGGGAGTCTTCGAATGGTCAAGCTTCGACAAGATCGTCGCGGCGGCCAAGGAAAACGGGATCACGCTCCTCCCGATCGTCGGTTATGCGCCGTCGTGGGCGAGCCCCACCGACGCGAGCGACTATGCGGCCTTCGTCAAGGCGGCAGTCGAACGGTATGGCCCCGGCACCCCGGCGAACCTGCAGTGGTGGGAGCTGTGGAACGAGCCGTACTTCGCCTACGCCTGGTCCGGCAAGACGCCTGAACCAGAGGCCTATGCGCGCGACGCGCTGGCCGCGGCGCAGGCCGCCAAGGGCGTCTCTTCGTCGGTCAAGCTCCTCCTCGCGGCGGACTATCAGGACTCGGACCAGACCGGAGGGTCGACGCCGTGGGAGACGACCTGGATTGACGACATGTTCACGGCCGCACCCACGCTCGGCAAATGGATCGATGGCGTGTCCGTGCACCCATACGGCGACGACCCGGCGCTGCCGCTCGCCGAAGTGGGTGGCTGGAAGGATGTTTATGGCAAATGGGCCTTCCAACGCATCGATACGATCCGCGCCAAGTTTCTGGCCCACGGAGTGAATGTCCCCTTCTGGATCACGGAGGCGGGCTGGTCGACATGGGATGTGAGCGAATCGACCCAGGCACAGGACTACAACGACCTCATGGAACAAACTCATGCCCGATCCTGGATTCGCGCGCTCTTTCCCTACTGTCTTCGTGAAGACTCACCGAAACCCACGGACAACCAATCAGGCTACGGGCTTCTCAAGTTCGGCACATGGGAACCAAAGGCGGCGTTTTACATGACACAACGCGGCTTTGCGACGCTTGGCTAGCTGGGCCGGCGCTTCTCACTGTCGGTCTACAGACAATGCATGAACCGTGCCCCACACGAGCGCGGCAAAAAACGCGAGGAAGGCGATTTCATAAAGCAGGTAATCGAAGGATCCCTGCGCCATGAAACCGACAAGCGCAGCCGCAAACGCCGAAGCACGCACACTCGAAGGTCCCTCTCCCCCTCTTACGAGGACGAGGCCGACGGGCCACAGAAAGAGCATCATGAAGCCTCCCAGGCCGACCCATCCCGCGTCGAGCCCGATCTGCAGGGGGGTATTTTGCGCGTGCGCGAATACATGGCGGATGTTGAGAGTACGCACATGGCCGCGTAGATAGAAGCCAAAGTTCCTGTATCCAAGGCCCAACGGATGCGTGGCAAGGGCGGTTGCGCCGGCATTCTCTAGAGCGAAGCGCGTTTTGTCACTGTAGTCGGCGCGGTGTGTGATCGTCTGCGTCAGACGTTCGCTAAGGACGGTCACCGTTGAGCGCGGAGTTGCCACATACGCCGCCGCGGTGAAGACCGCGAGGATCGTGACGCCTTGAACGAGGACCGACCCTCGACGCAGGTTAAGCACGAGCAGCAGGAGCCAACCCACGCCCAGAGCGAGGAGCCCGCCCCGCGATGTGGAGATTGCCAAGCCGACGAGCAGCACGGTGAGCGCGCCGCTGTAAATCAACGCACGCCATGGCCGTCGTTCACCGAGCGCGGCCAACAACTCGCCGGTCGCCAACGTGGCGGCCATCGCAACGTACCCTCCGTAGTTGGTGTAGTAGCCAAAGAACGAATTCGGCTTGCCGGCGAGGTACGGCGCCCCCACCAGGATGTCGATCCCCGCCCTCTGCGCCAGTCCAAACATCGCCACCACCAGGGCGGAGCCGGTGAATATGTCGATCATGCGACGGGATGCGTCGCGCCGGTCGCGCAGGAGCGTGAACACCGCGAAGAAGACGATGAGGACACCAAGCCAGCGGACAGCGCCCCACAGAGCCACGGTCGAATCGTGTGCGCCAATCGCCGAGGCGAAGCTCCCGAGAACGAGCGCGATCCCTCCGATCGAAGCCCATGCGGGAACAGCTCGCCACTGAATCCGCCAGGCGAGCACGGCAGCCGTCGCCACTATGAGAACCTGATCAATCCCGGTGCCGGAGAACCCATAGTCGAATGGCATCAGGGCCAGCAACACCACCACCCCGATCCGCGGCCGCAGCGCAGCTATCACCATCGCGAGCGCCCCAGCCATGATCAGGATCGCCTTCAGATCGCGCTGTACGGTGCCCAGCTTGACCATCGCTACGCCAAGGAGCGCCGAGAGCGCGACCGCCAGAAGTATCGCGAGCGTCCTGGACCACTCTGGGCGCTGGTGGACCTGGGCGAATTGACGGACGGGGACCGCCATCGGCTGCGAGCTTAGCGGGTTCGGGGCAACAGTCCCCGTGCGCCAAACGCCGCACGCCTGTCGGCGTCGCGACCGATCGGTCGCGCGACCTGCGGTGCTCCTCCACCACCTCAGCCAGAGAACGCTGCGCCGTACGCTACCGCTACCATAGGGCGGATGCTGCTTCCGGGGCCGATTGGGACCTGCGTTTGATGCTCGCCCCAGAGGGCGGCACCTCCGCTTTCGCAGATGTGCCCGGATTTGTCCGGGCGTTGCGCGTGCTGCGCGAGCGCTGGTGGGTCGTGGCGATCTGCGCCGCCGTGTCGTTGACGAGCGCCGTGCTATATGCGGAGCGTCAGCCCCGGCAGTACACCGCGACGGCGAAACTTCAATTCACCCCCAACAGCGTTCCGAGCCAGGTCGCGGGCGTACCGCAGAACCAGTCGGTCGATCCGGAAGGCGAAAAGGCGACTAACCTCCAACTGGTCACAGCCACACCGGTGGCGGCGCTGGTAGTCAAAGCCCTGGGCTTGAAAGTATCGCCAGCCACACTGCTCAAAGAGGCCACAGCGAGCAATCCTAACAATGACTACATAGTTGATATCTCGGTCACAGACCACGACCGCGGGCGCACAGCAGCGATCGCCAATGCCTTCGCGACGCAGTACGTGGTCTACAGCCAGCGGGAAAATGAAGCCCAGCTCATAAGGGGCGAGCATCTGATCAACCGCAAGCTCGAACTGCTTCCCGCCTCTGACACGGTCGATCGAGCCAACCTGCGCGCGCTCTATCAGAAGCTGCTGCTGCTGCAGGCCGTGCAAACAGGGAACGCGAGAGTGGTGAGTACAGCTGGTGTACCGACCTCGCCAAGCTCACCGCAAACGAAGTCCTTTGCTGTGATAGCCCTCATCGTGGGGTTGCTGCTCGGCGTCGGCGTCTCCTTCCTGCTCAACATAATCGATCGCCGCATCAAGTCGTTGGAGGAGTTTGAAGAACTCTATAACCTTCCAGCCGTTACCAGCATCCCTCAGATGCCTCGCACAATCCAGACCCAAAGCGCCCGCGAGCGTTCGTTGGAGCCGTTCCGCATACTTCGCAATGGCCTCCCGCTGGTGGGACAGACCAGTAATGTGAAAGCCGTGCTGGTGACCAGTGCAGTCACCAACGAGGGTAAGACGACGGTCGCATTGGGGCTTGCGCGAGCAGCCGCGCTCTCGGGAGAACGTGTGATCCTGGTCGATGCCGATCTACGTCATCCCAGCCTCGCCGCACGTCTTGAACCGCGCGAGGATGCCGAGCGGCGGGGGCTGACCTCGGCGCTGCTCGAGGAAGAGGATCCGCTCGATCTGTTGACGACTCCGATCTCCGGTCTGGATCGACTGCAGATGCTCGGCAGCGGGCCGATCACGCCTCACGTGACTGACCTGATGCGATCGGTCCGGCTCGGCGACGTATTCGCGACGCTCGCCTCCAGCGCCGACCTCCTCGTGGTCGATTCGGCGCCGCTGCTTCCCGTTGTCGATACGCGTACGCTGCTGGATGAGGTCCGATTCGACATCTGTCTGACGGTCGGTCGGGTGGGCGTGACAACCCGCGATCAAGTTCGCCGTGCCCGTTCAGTGCTCGACCGGCGTCACCTGTCTGGCGTCGGCTTGGTCATCAACGAACTCTCCGAGGTGGGCGGCAACTACTACGGCGATCACGCATCCGCCGCAACAGAGGACCGGTCAGGACTCGCCAGCATAGGGCCGAGCCGCTGGACGGCCCGCAGGAGATAGTGACCCAGCACCCTGGACAACCTCCTCAGGAACTACATCTGGGCACCGAAACTTGAGGTGTCCTTGCGCAGCAGGGCCAGCACCTCGCCGACCTTGATTACGCGTAGCAGTAGCAAACATGACAGATAGCCGACGGCTGAGACCACGACCAGACCTCCGAGCGGCGCGCCCGCCACACGGGCAAGCCACGTCGTAAGGCCCATGATCAGCGCCGCAAGCAGGATGCGAAGCAGGCGACCGAACCGAGGTCTCATCGCCAGCGCTCCAAGCACGGCGCGCATCCCCAGCGTCATCACAACTACCTCGGTCGCTAGGGTGATCCAGGCCGCGGCGAGGAAGCCGAAGCTGGGAATAAAGGCGATGTTGAGGAGCGCATTGATCGCCAAGCCGACAGCCGCAAAGCGCAGAAACCGGCGCTGCAGTTCGAGGATCACCACCATGTTGCCGGCGAGATAGCCGAACGAGATCAACACGAACACTCCTGCAAGAACCGGCAATGCGGGCGCAGCGGCGGCAAATTCCGGGCCGAAGAGCCGCGTCATGATCGGGCTAGCCGCCACGATCGTGAAGGCCAGAATCGGCAGCGACGCCATCGTGAGATACTCGCCTGCCGTCTGCAGCAGAGAGCGCGCCTGCTCCGGGCGGCTTCGGTAGGAGGCGGCTATCAGTGGAAACAGCGTCGTCATCATCGAGATCGGGATGAACTGAATCTGATCGAGCAACCTATAGGCCGCGCCGTAGAGCCCGGCCTGGCGCGAACCCGCAAGCTGGAGGACCAGAACCTGATCGAGCCTCACATAGAGGGTGACCAGGATCCCCGCGGCTCCGGTCACGACTCCCACGCGGAGCAGCGGCCGCCAGAGCCCTGTCGTTCCGCCCAATCGCACGTGGGCCATTCTCAGAGCCAGCAGCACTGTCACCGCTGATGTCAGAGCAGAGCTTGCCAGGAACACTGCGGCGAAGGCGGCGATACCACCGGATATGGCCGTTATGACCACAACGCCTGCTCCCCACACGATGCTGTTGAGCGTCATGATCGCCATCGGGATGTGATTACGCACGCGCAGCTGGAAGACGACGCCGAGCGCCGTCGGCGCTCCCACCAACATGACGCCCGCGATCAGCGCACCGGCCAGCCGGGCCTGATTGGTTGGCGCGATCAACAGGATCGCGGTCAGCGACGCAAGCGTGATCGGGATTGCGAGCAGAAGCCGCAGCGACAGCAGGGCACCGAGCCAGCTACCCTCGCGCTCCGTGTCGCGTGCAGCACGGCTTATGGTAATCCCGTTCAGCCCAAGGTCGCCGAAGCTTCCCGCGATCTGGCCCACCGCAAACAGCGCAGACCAGATGCCGAACCCGCGGCTGCCGAGCCCGCGCACGAGCAGCAACGTAACAACAACGCCAAGGGCGAGGTTGAGTATGCGCGCGCCGATCTGCACCGCCACGTCGAAGGTGACTCGTCGCGCGCTGACCGCGACCGGCTCGCTCACGGACAAGGCTCGACTCGATCTACGTGGCGGATGGACACGGGTGGATGGTAGATGGAGCGCTGCGGTTTACGCCTAGATGGAGCATGCGCCACAGGCAGGCGGATCGCCGTAGCCGAGGGTCGACGCCGCGACCAGTCCGGCGGTCGCGTCGTTCCGGTCCGGCTAGACTCCCGCAGACGTGATCGCCTCGGAGCGCGAAGACATCACAATGGTGGTCCCGACCTACGATCGCGCAGCGGCTCTGCGCGCAAATCTCGAGTCCGCGTTGGCGCTGCACGACATCGCCGAGGTGATCGTGGTCGATGACGGTTCGACCGACGACACCTCCCAGGCTTGCCGCGAATTTCACGATGAGCGGCTGCGGGTCATCCGCCACCCGAGCAACCGGGGCGTGGCGGCGGCCCGCAACACAGGGATAGCGGCGGCCAATGGGGCGTGGATACTGTTTGGGGAGGATGACTGCCGCTTCCCCTCCGACTACGCGACCGTGCTGCGAGCGGAGGCCGGGCGGCACTCGGCCGACATCATCGGAGCGCCGATGCTGCATTTCAGGGGCGCCGACGGGGAGGCGGCAGCATTCGCCGCGGCCTCCCCGCGGGTCGAGAAACTGTCGATGGAGAACATGTCGGCCTTCCCGGTGCGTGCCGTCGAGACGCCGTTCATCCCGGCTCGGGCGCTTGTGCGCAAATCCGTCTTTGACCGCGTGAGCTTCTACGAAGGCTTCCCCGTCAACGGTTACCGCGAGGAGACTGACTTCTTCGTGCAGGCGGTTCGCGCGGGATTTCGCTGCATGCTCACGCCGGCGACCTACTGCTATCAGGCAGGCTTCTGGGGAGGGGGGCAGCACCATTCCTCCACCCTGCGGTATGAGTATTGGACACTTCGGAACAACTGGCGATTCCTGCGCCGCCACGCCGCGTGGCTGGTCGAGCACGGCTACATTCGCGGGGCGATCGCATCACAGGGACAGTTCGCGGCCGCACGTGCTGGAATAGTCATCTCCGGGGCAGTGCGCACGCGGGCTCGCAGAGTGAGCGCCGCTCTCTCTCGCGCGAGCTGACGAGGAACGGCGAGTTGAACGCCCCGCACATCGCGATCGTCTCGCCCAATCCAGCCAAGCAGGCGGGAGGGGTCGAGCGAGTGTGCGCGCTGCTCGCCCAGGTGCTGGAGCAACGTGGCTGGCGCGTGACCATCATTGGACCGCAGCGTACCTCGACTCAATGGGAGTTCCGGTTCGGGCTGGGCTATCTGGCGCCTTCACGCTCTGCGTCTCAGGCGGCGCAAGCGCTGCATCCGGATCTAATCATCAGCAACGGGTACCTGGGGATGGGTGGCTCCCGCTCCACGCCCAGGATACATCTGTATCACGGCACAATGGTCGGGGACACAAGAGCTGAAGGAAGCGCCTTGCCGGTACGCGAGCGCCTGCGACGTGTGGTGGCCGCGGGAGCGAGCGAGGCTTTCGCCGCCCAGGGCGCGACAAGCGTGATATGCGTCTCTGAGGCTGCCGCCGAGGAGTTGCACCGCTACTACCGTATTTGCGCGGATGCGGTGGTCCCCAACGGCATCGACACCAGCATGTTTACGCCCCGTGAGAGGATGCCGGCCCGAGAGCGCTTGAGGCTGCCCAAGGAGGGCCGGTATGCCCTGTTCGTCGGTCGTCGGCAACATCGCAAGGGCGCCGATCTCATCGTGGCCGCAACGCAGCGCGCCGGATATGAGCTCTTGGTTGCCGGCGCCACCGAGGTGCCAGGCGCGCGGCATCTTGGCGTGCTCGCCCCGGCGCAGCTGGTGGACGCCTACGCAGCCGTCGATTGTGTCCTATTCCCCAGCCGCTACGAGGCATGCAGCCTCGTCGTGTTGGAGGCACTCGCCTGCGGCCGACCGCTCCTGACCACTCGCGTCGGCTGGATGCGTACGCTGCTCAGTGCTTTGCCCGACTACGATCGCCTATGCGTGGAGCCGACCGTCGAAGACTTGTACGCTCGCCTACGCGAGCTTCCAAGCGTCGACACAGCTCCGTTGACATCGTCAGCGCTCGCGTTCGTTCGCAGGTTCAATAGCCTCGAGCATTGGTCGCAGCGGTGGTATGAGATCGTTGAGCGTGCCCTCAAACGGAATGAACAACGGCCTGCCGATAGCCCTTCCGCCGTAGATCGTCACACACCGAAGCATGGTCCTGCCGTCGATCATCGTCACACACCGAAGCATGGCCCTTGGTCTGAGCTGTCCACGTACCCGCCGCTACAGGAAATCGGCATAGCCCGATAGATCTGTGGTCGGGAAACCGAACGCGCGCACCAGACGCTCAGCCACCTTGCGCCACGTGAACAGCTCGGCACGCTCTCGCGCGCGCGTCCCAAGGGTCTGCGCCAGGGTGGGATCGCACAGCTCAAGCATTGCCGACACGATCTGACCACGCTCGTCCGGATCGACCACATGTCCGGCATCTCCAATCAGAGTTGCCGCCCCCCCATTGCGCGTTCCGATCGATGCGATCCCGGCACTGGCGGCCTCTACGTACACCGCACCCGCCGGCTCATGAACGGACGGGAGCACAAAGGCGGTAGCGCGCCGATATAGGTCCGTGAGGGCCGTCCGATCGCATGTATCGTCGATTGCGAGCCTTCCGTGACCCGTGACGCCATCGACATCGACACGAGGGTGATCTCCTACTATGTCCAGGCGCGCTTCTGGAAATTGCCGTCGCACATCGCTGAACGCAGCCACCGTCGCGGGTCCGTTCTTGCGCTGCCAGTCGATGCCCACGAATAGGAAGCGCGGCGCCGACCAGTCACGGTTGGGCGTCTCCTCCGCTGGGATCATGTGATTCGCGCCGGTCCCGATCACGTGCACCTTGCTCTTTGGGATCCCATACGACGTCACGATGCTGTCAGCCACCCAATGTGTCACAGCACAGCAAGCCACCGCCGACTCGTACGCAGCGCGCTGCCGTCGCACGAGACCATCGATGTCGCGCTGAGAAAGGCCACTAAGATGCGGCCACGGGTACGCCTTTACGGCCTGTATGACGGTCGAGTCCTGACGCGTGACCATCGGTACGCCCGAGGGCGCTGGATAGTCGGCTCCCATCTGGATCAAACCGTCGAGATCATCGACTGCGGCCAGCCGGCGCCGGGCAGTGCGCCGACGTGCGGTTGCGAACTGGCGGCTCGCCTGGCCAACGGTTCGCAGTCGCGTCTTCGCATCTGCTGGCGAGAGCAATTCGCGGAGCCTCAGTCCACGCAAGCCGCCCAGAGCAAGCGCAGCACGTGCCTGTCGAGCGGGGGGTGCGTCACTGATGGCGACCGTCGTCTCCACGACTTCGCGCAAGGCCGCCAACAACGACGATGGGACGGACGAGGAGACGGCGGGATCTTCCGGGTCGCCAGTCGTGACAAGAGCGAGCTTGAGAGGTGCGTGGACGCTCATCGTGTCCCTGGCCAACCGATAACCAAGCGCCCGCATGACGCTCGGGACTCACTGCTCGATGTAGGGTTCGCTGCGCACGACATCAGGGCCTCATCTGAGCGCGGAGTAGGGGCCCAAGGGTGCACTAGAGACGGTCGTGGTCCAGGCTGGCGAGCGAAGCACTCGCAGTTCGCGCTCGAAGGACGGATGAACCATGATCTCGACCGATCGCTCACAGGCGCGCGCGGCAGCGGTCGCGATCGGAATCGCTGTCGCCGTCGGCGACAGCTCACGCGCCACGCAAAAGAAGCTGGTGGTGATAAAACGATGAGCCAACAGCCAGTGCTTGGTGCGACGCGCAAGCACCGCCGGATCGGGCCAGGACGAGGGCGGGAAGGAGATCGTCTGGCGCACCCGAGCGCCTCGTGGCATCGCCTTGGACAGGAAGACGTCCGGGCAGACATGCACGTGGTGGTGAGAGTCAATGTGCGTCGGCAATCCGCCATAGAGCTCGGCGAACTGCTCAAGCTGATCGCGGATCCCATCCGCAATCACAACATGAACGCGGGGGTCCGCGCTTGGGATCCAGCGGCGATGGCGCAAGTTCGCGAAGTATGCGCAGAGTCGACGTTGACGTTGACGGACAGATGACTGAACATCGGGCGCATCGAACGGCTGGGTCAGGTTGAGATGCAGTCCGACGGGCCGGCCACGTTCGAGCGCGAGTCCGGCCGCCCGGCGGGAGTCACTCATGTAGACCATCGCCGTCGTCGAGCTGATCGCACCGATCTCAAAGCACTCGTCGATCGCATCCGTGCCCTCTCGGAAGCCGCCCCAGTCGTCCGCGTTGACGATCAGCAATGCCTGAGCGCTCACGGGCGCGTCTCGGACGGGCCGCGCGATGTCGAGATGCGAGCGGGCCCGCTCGCACATGGGGTCCGGCTCGAAGCGCACATCGTGGGGAACGATACCGCCGCCGCTGTCGACCTCTATGCCGACGGGAGGGGCGATTAGCATAGCCGCCGTGCTCGACGCGGAGACGATCACCGATCCGGACGCGCTGGGACCCGTGCACGCGGAATGGGATGAGCTGGCGGTGGCATGCGCACTTCCGCTCATGGCTCCCGCCTGGGTCATGGCCTGGTGGCACCACCAGGCACCCGAGGGCAGTCAGCTGCGCATCGTGGCAGCCCATGACGGCGAGCGCCTCACGGGGCTGGCCCCGTTCTATGTCGTGCCCCGACAACGCGGCAAGCCCGTCACATATCGGCTGCTTGCGGCGGACTTCTCGACAAGCGTGTCGCCAGTGGCGAGGCCGGAGCGGACATGGGAGGCGGCGGAGGCGATCGGGGGGGCGCTGGCTGATGCCACGCCACGTCCGGACATGCTTGACTTGGCGCCGATGCCGCTCGCCTCACTGTGGCAAATGGCATTGCGCGAACGTTGGCCGGGCCCTATGCGCCCGCTCAGCTACCGGTACGACCTGCAGTCCTCGCCGGTCGTATCGCTCCACGACGAGTCATTCGATGCCTGGTTCGCCGCACGCAGCGGGAAGTTCCGCACAAGCATGCGCAGGCTGGAGCGGCTCTTCGAGGCCGCCGGAGGCACCGTGCGGCTCAGCACACCGGACACGCTGGCCGCCGACGTGGAGTTGTTCGCTCGCCTGCATGCGATGCGTTGGGAAAACCGCGGCGCGTCGCGCCTCACGGCCCTCGGCCAACGCCTCACAGGGACACTGCTCGACGTGGGCCATGTATTGCTCGCGAGCGAGCAGGCGCAGGCGGCGCAATCCGCAAGCCGCTTCCGGCTGCGAATCATGGAAGTGGACGGCGAGGCGATCTGCGCCGACCTCTCGATCGCCGCCGGCGGTGAGATCGTCGGTTTCAACATGGGTTGGAACGAACGCTTCAAGTGCATGGGTCCGGCGCTTCTGGCACTCCTATACAAGATCAAGGATGGCTTCCTCCATGGCGACCGCCGCCTGCAGCTGGGATGGGGTGGCCAGGCGTACAAGCTGCGTTTCGCCAACGAGGACGCTCCGGTCATTTGGGGCATGCTGCTGCCCCCGGGCCGACGCCTCCCCATCGCGCTCGCCTCTACGACGCCATTGGTGAGCAGCGCCTGGATCAGAGAGAAAGGCAAGCGTGTGCTCACACCAGGTCAGATCGAGCGTCTGCGCCCGCTTGCACGCCGTCTGCCGCGTTGATCGAAGCCAGGCCCAAGGCGTCTTCGGCGGAGCGGAGTGTGCGCTCTGGGTCGTGGCTCTCGAGCGTGAAGCGGCGAGCCGCTTCCCCCTCACGATGGCGCCTCTCGGGATCCAGTCTGTAGGCTTCGATCGCCCTAGCCAGAGCGCTCGGGTCATGAGCGGGAGAGACGATCGTGCCCACGGATGGCGGGATCAGCCCCTCAGCTCCCTCTGAGTCGGTCGCGACCACGGGAACGCCGACGAGTTGCGCCATCACAATCACCCTCGGCGCCCCCTCGGTCGGACTGGGTGCGAACACGAGCAGGTCGCACGCCGACAAGAACCTCTCCACGTGCCCGCGCACATTCGGCACGAACCTGACCTGGTCTCCGTATGGAGCAGCGCGTTCGCGCAGGGCCTGCTCCTCGGCGCCCTCTCCGGCCATCACGAGCAGCACCTCGACGCCAAGATGCGCCATCGCGTCGATCACCACGTCGTTGCGCTTGCGCCGCTGAAAGCGCGAGATGCAGCCCACGACGAACGTCTCCTCGCCCACACCCCAGCTTCTTCGAAGCTCGGCGCGCCCGGAGGGGTCGAACTCGACAGCATCCACATCGACAAGATTTGGTACGACGACGACCTTCTCGGGGGGCACGCCGGCGGCGATCACTGAGTGTCGCGTGCCCTCCGACACGGCCATGATCCGGCTCGCACGGCGCGCGGCGCGCGCGTATAGACGGCGCGCCAGGCCCCGGCGCATCGGCGGCGGCACAGGCCCCCACTCGGCCCACACGATCCGGCCCGTGAGACCTGGAGGCAGCAGCGCGCAGAGCAGCTGCTCCTTCTTGAAGTGCAGCAATAGAACGCCGGCCGGCCGCTCGGCACGGAGGGCGAGGGCAAGGCGAACTACGATTAGGGGCGAAGTAAGCAGCACACGTCCGGCGCTGCGACGCGCGAGCTTGGGTCCGAGGTCGATCTTGCGCGCAGCGACACGGCTGCCGGCGGCTATGTCGGGCACGTTGGTCAGCAGCACGACGTCATGTCCGCGCGCAGCCAGCGCATCGAGCAGGTCAACGTTCGCGTACTCGGCTCCGCCGCGCTCGTTCGTGGTCTGAATGGAAACAATCTGGTCCCGGCCCACGCGATGAGCATCCTATCTATCCCGTCCCGCATAGATAGAGTGGCGGTCCGATGCCCAGCTCCGAACTGATCACCGACCTTCGATCCCTGGAGGCGCTGCAATCGGAGTGGGACGCGCTCGCGGTCGCGTGTGCGCTGCCGCTGATGGCTCCGGGGTGGGTGATGCCGTGGTGGCGCCATCTCGCGCCGGCGAACGCCGAGCCGCGCTCGATCGCGGTACGTGACGGTGGCGAGCTGATCGGGCTCGCTCCATTCTACGTGGCTCCGGAGAGACGGCAGCGGGTTGACTACCGGCTTCCGGGCATCGAGCTCGCGGCACGGCTATCGCCACTGGCGGCGCCCGGCCGAGAGTGGGACGTGGCCGTAGCGACCGCACAGCTACTGGCCGATTGCCAACCACGTGCCGACGTGATAGCGCTGGAGGGCATGCCCGTCGCTTCGCATTGGCCGGCAGCGCTGCGCGACCAGTGGCCGGGATTGATACGGCCCGTCGTGCGGCAGTACCTCATTCAAGGCGCTCCGACGATCTCCCTGCGACAATCATCCTACGAGGAGTGGCTGGCGAGCAAGAGCGCGAACTTCCGCAGCCAGATGCGACGCCTCAGGCGACAGTTCGCCGCCGCGGGCGGGGTTGCACGCATCTGCACAGGTGAGAAGGCGCACTCGGACATCGACGCGTTCATGCGGCTGCACGCCGGGCGCTGGGAGGGTCGGGGCAAGTCTGGCATCGTCGCGGTGGGCGACCGGCTGTCCGCGATGCTGGAGATGGTGGTCGGGACGCACCCCGACAGCAGTCGCCTGCGCCTGTGGATGCTGGAGATCGAGGACGAGCCGATCTCCGCGCAACTGTTCGTCGCGGCGGGCGGCGAGGTCGCATACGTCAACGGCGGATGGGATGAGCGCTTCGCTCGCCTCAAGCCCCCGATGCTCACGATCCTGCACGCGATCGAGGATGCGTTCACGCGCGGAGAGAGACGAATGGACCTGGGGGCCGGCGAGCAGAGCTACAAGCAGCGCTTCGCCGATGGCAACGACCCGGTGGCCTGGACAATCCTCATGCTGCCCGGCCGCCGTCTGCCGCTCACGCACATGCGGACCACGCCGATGCTCGCGGGTCATACGCTTCGAGAAGCCGCAAAGCGAACGCTGACTGCGGAGCACGCCAATCGCCTGCGATCCATCCGTCAGCGTCTGCGATCCAGGTTCTGATTCCGCTCACCGGGACAGCAGCGGTGGGCGTTTGCGCGCTGACGATGCCGAGTCCTGACCTCGCTCCTCTTCAATGAGCCACGCACAACCCATTTCACTACGCTTTCCGTTCTCATGCGTGCGTTGATCATTGACCAGTGCGGTAACCGCGCCGCGCTTCCAGCGTCGCGCGCTCTCGAGAACGATGGGTGGATCGTCGGCAGCGGCTCCACGAACCCGTACGGGCTGGCCAGCCGCTCCCGAGCCGTCTCTGGCACTCATCGTGTTCCACCGGCAAGCGAGGGGGGCACAGCCCTCGTAGCAGCCGTCAACCGCGCCATCGCAGATTGCGGCTACGAGGTCGTGTTCAGTCTCGACGATGTGGGCGTGCTGGCGCTGTCCTCCCACCGCGCCGAGCTCGATGCCGTGTTCCCCTACGGCGACCACACGGGTGTGGCGCGGGCATTTGACAAGTTCGAACTCACCCGGGAGGCGCAGCGCGCGGGACTGGCCGTGCCGCGCACCGAGCAGGCCAATAAGCTGGAGCTGGAAAGCTTCGGCGACGCTCGACTGGTCGTCAAGCCACGACTCACTTTCCTCGACGGCGTGAACGGGCACGTCAGGGCGAGCGTTGTCGCTGGCGCCAGCGCCGCTGCGACGAGGGTGCAGGCGATGCGGGACGCTGGCGCCGAGCCGATCCTCCAAGAGCACCTGGAAGGTCATCTGATGGCCTTCACGGCCCTCACGAACCGTGACGCACAGATCGTCGCACGCGTGCAGCAGGTGTCCGATCGCACCTGGCCGCTCGACATCGGCATCAGCGCGCGCGCCCAAACCGTGACCGTCGACGAGCGCCTGGCAACGGCCGCGGGAAGGCTGCTCGAGGCGCTCGGCTGGTTCGGTCTCGCGCAGCTGCAGTTCATCCGCGGCCGAGACGGCAGACCGCGTTTGATCGACTTCAACGGGCGCTTCTACGGCTCGCTTACATTGGCTGTCGCAGCCGGAGTCAACCTCCCCGCTATCTGGGCGCGAATGGCCATCGGAGAGCCCGTCCGCCCGGCGCCGGAGGCGCGCGTCGGCGTGCGCTACCAGTGGCTCGGGGGCGATCTGCGCGCAGGCTGTGCGAACACATCCGGGCTCGCACGCATGGGGAAGGCGCTCGACAGCATTCTCCACGCAGCCGGCTCCACGCATAGCATCTGGCGCGTGCGCGACCCTTGGCCCGCCATCACCTCTCTCAGCTCGAAGGTCACGAGATGGATGCTGCGACGCGCATAGACGCGGCCACGCCCGAGCCGGTGCTCGTGATAGGCTCTCTGCCGCCGACCGGGCGCGATCTCGACTTGCTCGTGCGCCCAGCCGCCGCGGCGGCGCTCGCGGGCCTGCTCGGCGATAACGACTTCCACCATCGTCGAGCGCACGTGTGGGTGCGCTTCGCGGGCGGCAGCGCCGAGATCGTCGAGCTGATCCCAACTGACGGCCTGCAGCTCGATGACGACCAAATCGAACGGCTGTTCGCAGAAGCACAGCCGATCGCAGGCTTCGCCTCGCTGCTCCGCCCCGCCGCGCATCATCGGCTGCTGCTCGGTGCCCGCCGTGTCGCAGGGGAAGCCCGACTGGATGCCAAACGCCGCAGGGCGGCTACCGAGCCCGACGACGATGCCTGGCGCCTGGCGCGCGAGCTAGCGCCGGCATGGCGAGCGGAGAAGGCACTGACCGAGCTCGGGCAGGCGCTGAGCGATGCGCGTCCGCGCTCCTGGCGGCTACGCTCGACCGCCGCCCGCGTCGATCGATACCGCCGGGGCGCGGTGATCGCGATCTCGGGCCTCGACGGATCGGGCAAGAGCACACAGGTTGAGCACCTCGTCGAGACGCTGACGAAGCTCGGTTATCCGACGGTTTCGGTCTGGACGTCGCTCGTGGCCCACCCATCCTTGTCCAAGGTCGCGGCGCCGTTGCGAGCGCTGCTCGGGCCGAGGCGGCATCCGGAGGGCGTTGAGGAGCTATGGCCACCCGCCGGCGAGGACGATGACCCAGTCACGCTATTGCGCGAACGCCGCCCGGGGCTGCAGATGGCGTGGGTGACGTTCGTCGCCGCCATGAACGCCTGGTGGCAGTTGCGCGCTGTGCGCCCCCACCTGCTCCGCGGACGGATCGTGATCTGCGACCGCTACATGCTCGACTCGCTCGTGCATATGCGCTACCGGTACGGATCAGAGCGCCGCTATCGACTGCAGCTAGCAATCATCAGGCTACTGTCACCAAAGCCCCTTCGCTCTTACCTGCTCGACATCAGGCCGGAGACAGCGCGCACGAGGAACCGCGAGTACACGCTCGCGCAGATCGAGCTGCGCGCAAGCCTATACCGTGAGGAGTATGAGGCGCTTGGCTCCAAGCGCCTCGACGGAGAGCGCCCCCGTGACGATCTGTCGGCGCAGATCGCCTTCGAGGTGTGGTCGGCGCTATGCGCCGAGCGAGACGATGCTCGGCCACTTGCCGCGCGGATGCTACGCGGCGCGCGTCTTCCTCTGCGACGTAGCTGAGACACGTCGGTGAAGCGACGCTACGGTAGGCGGCCCGGCGTCTTCCACCACCACGCATGTGCCGCGCAAGCAAGTCGTCCGCCCGCGCGCAAAGTCAGACACGGCGTTATCTCCGAGCCAACAGCCGCAATTGATCAGGCGAGCGCCAAGCCGTCCGCGCCATTGCAGCTCATCTTCTCCCGAGAAGGGGCCAGCGCGGTGGGTATGTCCGAACACCACGTACGCATCACCCAGTTCTAATCTGGCCGCCGCCTCGCCCATCGCCCTCCTTTCTGCGCGGACTAGTTCATCTCCCCGAAGCCCGGTCAGCAGCCGTCCGAGACGGGCAGCCGTTCGGCTGTAAGCAAGCCTGCGCAGAACCGCAAACGCATCCAACCGGGCGTAGACAGGACCGGTCACCGACTCGTAGTCGTCCACAGAGCGCGGGCAAGAGCTCCGTCCCGGGATTCTCCGCGCGACGGCGATCATGAGGCGCTCACCGCTGGTCACCCCTGCGTGGCAGTCGAGATAGTGGCCGTGTGTCGCATAGACGTCGTCACGAAGCCACACGCCGGGATAGGACGCGCTGAGGCGTACAGGCTCCGCCCACTGCGCAAGGGTGGCCAGCATCGGCGATGCGCTCACCGCGAGGCGCTGCTCGAGGCCCAATGGATCGGCCTCACCCAGCTCTCCTCGCCGCGCAAGCCACGGAGCCACAAGTGCGTGATCGTGATTGCCAGCGACGATAACCACCTCGCGTCCTGAAAATGCTCGGCCCAGCTCTTCAAAGAACGGGCGGGCCGCTTTCATCGCCTCGTGCGGAGGACCGTCACGCAGCTCGAGCAAATCGCCAAGCAGCACGAGGCGATCCGCTTCTCGAAGGGCGTCGAACAGGGGCGCTCGGAACTCCGGCACACGCAGCAGGTCCGCCCGCGAGGCACTGCCCAGGTGCAGATCGGAGACAATCAGCGTGCGCACGACAATGTGGACCGCGTCACCCGCGATACAGACGCACAGGCGCGCCACCCTTGAACGCGGCGTTCAGCGGCGGCGTGCACGGACAGGCCGCGCCCCGCAGGCGCGGCAGCCCGAACAAGTCCTCGATCAGACGCAACAAAGAGTAGTGGTCGGCCGGGGCCGTCAGGTGGTAGCCCGCATGCACCTGTGGACCGGCCAGGATCAGCGGCACGCGCCCGCCCGCGGCGAGGTTGCAGCAGCCGCTGTTGCTCGTGCCCTCGTCCCATACGACGGCGAGCACGCCGTGCGGCCCGAGACCCCGGAGCAGATATGGAACCAGATGCGCCAGGAAGCGGTCGGTGGTCGCATTGGTGCAGTCGTGGCCGTCGTCGCACAAATTGGGGGTGATCCAGGCGAACGCCGGCAGACGCCCAGCGCGCAGGTCGCCGGTCAGCCGGGTGAGCGGCGTCACCCTGCCGCAGCGAGCTGGATTGCCAGCGATCTGGCTGAAGTACATGAATGGGTCGTGCTTCTTCGCATAGCCGCCCGCCGATGCACCCGCGTAACAGGCCTGCGGCATGTCCTCCATGTAGGCACGCCAACCGACGCTTGCGTGTTCGAGCTGGTCGGGCAGCGTGACACCGTGCGCCTGGCATTCGGTGCAGTCGGATTCGATCCCCAGCGGGTCGCCGGCGAGCAAAGCGATGTAGTTCGGCAGCGACGGATGCGTGATCGCGTGGTAGTCGGTCGCCAGCACGCCCTGCCGTGCGAGTCTGCTGACGTAGGGCATCGAGCTGCCGCCGATCACTTCACCGAACTCGCGATTCTCGAGCACGATCACCACGAAGTGCGATTGCGACGAGCGCGATATCCCAGCGGGGGAGCGGGGGAACGACAGCCGCTCCCCCGGGCTCGCCGGCGAGCCACAGCCGGCAAGCGCCGCATAGGCGAGCAGGGTGACCACGAGTGCGGTACTGCGCATCGCGCCAAGCATGCCACACACGGCCGCGAAGGACTGCAGCCCTAATATCCGTCGGATGCCAGCGGAGCGACTCACCGCCTGCCTGATCGTCCAGGACGAGCAGAGGTGTCTACCGGAGGCGCTCGACAGCGTCGCCTTCTGCGATGAGATCGTCGTCGTGGACGGCGGATCGACGGACCGCAGCGTGGAGATCGCGCGGGCGACCGGCGCGAGGGTGATCGAGAACCCGTGGCCCGGCTTCGCTGCGCAGCGCAACGTGGCGCTCGACGCGGCCACGAGCGAGTGGGTGCTCGAGATCGACGCCGACGAGCGCGTCTCGCCGCTGCTGCGCACGAGCATAGAGACCCTGCTTGCCGCACCACCGCCCGGCGTAGGGATGGCGGTGTGCGCTTTGCGCAATCGCTTCCTAGGGAGGCTCCTCGGGCCATCGGCGAAGTACCCCGCCTACCGCTCGCGTCTGTTCCGGCGCAACGCCTACCGGCACGACGAGTCGCGCGCGGTGCACGAGGGCATCGAGCCGTGTGAGCGCCCCGTGGTGCTCGACGGCGACCTGGAGCACGAGCTTGCCGCAACGCTGCTCGAAGCTCTGCTAGATGCCTGGCGCTACGCCGAGCTAGAGAGCACACACATCCGGCTCTCGCATGGTGCGCGGGCATACCTGGTCGATATCGTCCTGCGACCAGCCGCGAAGGTGGCATACCGGACGATCGTCGACGGCGGCTGGCGCGACGGCTGGCGGGGCCTGTTTAAGATCCTGCTCGACGCTGGCTCCGATGCGCTTGTCTGGGCGCTTGTGCTCATCCATGCCCTGCGCTGCTCAACCGCGCCGACCGCGACACCGAGCCACGTCGCAAACAACAGGCACTTCGGTCGCAGGCCGGCCGGACCGCCGAAGGTGCTCGCCATCGCCGGCAGCGGCCAGTCGGCCCAGGCCGCCAGGCAGTGGCTCGGCGCGCTGCGCGCTGCCGGCGTCGACGTGGCCCTCATCTCCGACGATCACGGTCCGTACGGTGCGCATAGCGATGGCCATCCCCACGGGGAGATCCCCACACACCTGGTGCATCACCTCCGACCACTGGCGACGATGCGCGCGCTCGACATCGAGATGCAGATCAGGACGATCCATGCAGTCGTTCTCTTCGGCCGCCGGGCCAAGCTTGTTCGCCATTTCCTTCCGGGTGCCCTGCGGCCCGAGATCTCCGGTCTCGATGCTCAGGCCGACCCTGTCGTCGCTGCTGAGCGAGTACACGCCGCGGTTGCAGGCTGACAGGTCCTCGACGAGTGCGACTCCTCAAGTAGTCCTGATAATCAGCACCGAGCAAGGAGCGTGGTGAGAGACCTTGTTGGGCACCGAACCGAGCAGGAACCGCTTGGCGCCGGTCATCCCCTTATTGCCGACGACGACCAGATCCGCCTCTCGCTCCTCGGCGACGTCGAGGATCGCGTCGGCGGGATCGCCCTGGCGCGGGTACACGTTGACGGTCACTCCGGCCTCGCGAGCCACCGCAGCGGCTGCCTCCAGCGTCGCGTCGACGTCCTCCCGCGGGTTGATCGCCCACTGGAGGTCCTCCGGAGCGTCGCGCCGTTCCTCCTGCAATCGCTGCGCAGGCACCGGCTCGTATGCACTCACCAACTCGAGCTTCGCCCCTACAGCACGCGCAAGGTCTACCGCTTGGCGCACAGCCTGGGTGGCTGTATCGGAGCCATCGGTGCCCACCACGATCGATTTGAACATGATCCTCCCTTGCCTGTCAGACGAGCTTTGTGATCGCCACGATCATTCCGATCAACACGAACACGACTATCGCTATCTGCATCCAGATCCATGTGGGGGACATGACCACAGACAGCCTATCTCTATGCACTCACGGGCCGACATTAGTACGCTGGCGCCGCACCACCGTACACTCGATTATCTTGTGAGCATGGCTGGACGCCAACCTGAGCCGGCAGGACGCCTTCACAAGCTCTCCATCATTCTCGCGCTTCTGCTGTGCGCGACAGCTACGTCGGCTACCGCAAGCTACACTCGGCGCGGGACGGGTGCCCGCGTCGGGGAAATCACAACCCTGGGCGGCTTGAACATCGTCGACGTCAGCCTCAAGCCTCTTCGAGAGGCCGACAAGGCGATCGCCCAGGCACGAGCGCTGCACGCCAAGATCGTGCGCACAGATGTGCCTTGGTCGATGTTCGAGCCGCACGGTCCAGGCCAGCTCGACCCGAGCACTTTGGCATTCGCTGATCGACTGGTGGATAACGCAGCGGCAGCCGGCATTCGGGTGATCATGACCGTGGACAGCACCCCCTGCTGGGCGTCCTCGGCACCGGCGCCCCTGCTGCGCGCCTGCATACCCGGACGCTCGGGTCCGGCAAGCGCATGGCCCCCGCGCAACCCCGCCGGCTACGCAGCCTTTGTCGCCTACTTGGCCCAGCGCTACGGCACGCACTTGGCTGCGATCGAGATCTGGAACGAGCCAGATCAGGCCAACCAACTCTACTTCGCCGGGCCGAACAAGCCTCAGCGCTACGCGGCCATTCTGCAGGCTGCATACCCCGCGATCAAGCAGGCGAACCCGAACGTGCCCGTGCTCGCGGGATCGCTCGTCGGCGCCAACGGGGTGTTCCTGCGAGCACTGTATGCCGCCGGGATCAAGGGCTACTACGACGGCCTGGCGGTGCATTTCTACACCCTGACCCTCGCCTCGCTGCGCTCGATCCATGAAGTGCAGCTGGCCAGCGGGGACACAAAGCCCCTGTGGCTGGACGAGTTCGGCTGGAGCAGCTGCTGGCCCCAATACAGGATCCAACAGGAACAGGCATGCGTGACTCCGCAGATCCAAGCGCGAAACATCGCCGATATCTTCCGCTCGCTCGCTCACACCCCATACATCGCCGCCGAGGTGCTCTACAAGCTGCAGGGATCCATCTCGGAAAACTTCGGCGTCCTGAGCGCGACCGGAAACCGCAAGCCGGCGTTCGGAGTGCTCTCCGGAGTGCTCGCCTCGCCGTTCGGCCACGTCAGCCCAGTCATCCTGAGCCTGCGCAGACGCGGCGGCCGGGTGCTGGCGAGCGGGTCGGGGCCCGTCGGGGACTACATGGAGCTGGAAGCCTTCCGGGGCAGCCTATTGCGCTATAGAGTCCTGTTCACACTCGACCGCTTCAACCGCTACTCGATCACGCTGCCGCGAGCGTTGGGCACCAGCGGCCTGCGGGTGCGCGTATATCAGTACTGGGCGGGGCCCGGCCGGGTCACGCAGCGCAGCGTCTGAGGCACACGTTGGACCCCATCCCGTCCCGCTGTGGCCGAGTGGCTCTTGGCCGAGTGGATCTTTAATCTCACTCAGCGTTGTGGAGTAGCGCTATGAAGGTGAGAGCGAGAATCTTGAGGTCGAGGCCTAGCGACCAGTGGGCGATGTAGTAGTTGTCCCACTCCACGCGCTCGGCCAGCGAGGTCTGCCCGCGCAGCCCGTGCACCTGAGCCCAGCCGGTGATCCCCGACTTGACGCGGTGGCGATCGTCGTAGCGGTTGATGTCCTGGTTGATGAAGAGCTCAACGAACTCGGGCCGCTCGGGGCGGGGTCCGATCAGGCTCATCTCGCCGCGCAGCACGTTCAGCAGCTGGGGCAGCTCGTCCAGCGAAGAGCGCCGCAGGAAGCGGCCGATTGGAGTGCGCCGATCGTCTCCCTCAACTCCTCCCGGCGCGGTATCTCCGCCCAGCAAGAGCTCGAGCGTGGTTGGATCCTCGTCGCGCAGCCCGGACCGCGAGGGGTCGATGTGCATGGAACGGAACTTGTAGAGGTCGAATTCCTTGCCGTCCCGGCCGACGCGGTGCTGGCGAAAGAGCACTGGTCCGGGCGAGCTCAGGCGCACGGCCAGCGCCGTGCAGAGAAGCACGGGCGAGAGCAACACCAGCAGTACCGTCGCAAAGACGCGGTCGAAGCCGTGCTTGATCGCGAACTGCATCCCCTTGGGATTGATCGTCGTGAAGGACATCAGCGGCAGTCCGCCAACCGTGTCATAGCCCACGCGGTTGTTGATCGTGTCAAACATTCGCGGCACCACCGATACCTCGATGCCGAGCTCCTGGCAGCGCTGGATCAGGCGGCTGACGCGGGCATCAGCGACCGACGAGAACGCCACGATCAGATTCTTCACGCCCGTTCGCGCCACGGTTTCGTCGAGATCCTCAACCGTCCCCACCACCGGCACATCGCGCCCGCCTACCTCGGTGACCGTGCGCGGATCGTCGTCCAGGAAGCCTACGGGGACCAGCCCGTACTCCGGATGGCTCTCCAGGCGACGCGCCACCTGCGAGCCGACTATGCCTGCGCCCATGATCAGAACCGGCTTGCCGACCAGCCGCCGCGCGCGCGCCAAGCGCTGAGCGAAGGACAGAGCCATGCGCCCCGCGCCGATTGCCAGCAGCGCGAACAGCCATGACCGCACCGCGTCGGACTGTTTCGGGGCCTGCCCGTTCGCGAACAGACCGAGCATCGTCACCGTCATCGCCGCCACAGACACGGCGCTCAGGATAGGCACCACGCCGTCGAGGACGAGCGCACGCAGACGCGTGCGGTACAGCCCGCGCAGGTAGAGCAAGAGCATGACCAGTGGTGGCATGGCCAGCAGCGGCGCGCGGACAGGGGAAACATTCACTATGCCAGGCACGCCACCAAGGGCGGACACCACCGCCATGCACAGCAGCACGAGGTCGACCGCAGGGCGCAGCACGCCCCATCCAGGGCCGTCGAGCAGCCATTGCAAAGGCCCGCTGAACGCGCCGCTGCGCAGTGTCTGCGGCTGTGGGGCGTCCCGCGTCGCGGGCAGCTGGCCGCTCAGCGGAAGGGTGGTCGATGTCTGCTGGGTGATGCGTGGGGTATCCATAGCCAGAGGGACTGCTATCCCTCACACTCAGTTACTCGGGTTCTACGTCCTATTTCTTTAGCCACTACGCGCCTTCGGGTCCCGCGGTCCGCGCCAATCGCCTTGTGAGCACGCCAACGAAGGCCAGCACGCCGAGCGCCAAGAGCACGTATAGGAGATCCTCACCAGAGAGCCCCAATGCTCCCGAACCTTCGGGGGCCAGCCGGGAAGTCTCACCCACGGACGAAGCTGGATACGTGCCAGCAGCGCCACCGGATGGCCTTCCGGCAGACCGCCTACCTCCTTCGCGAGCGGTGGAGCCACGCCCGCTCGAACCGGTGGGCGCCGCATTCTTCTGGACGGCCTGTGTACCGACGCCTGCCAAGCCGGTCGACGAAGATCCAGTCGACCCCGAGGTGCCATCTGAGGGGCCCCCGCCTCCGCCGTCTCCACCCCGGGGACCGTTCAGCAGTGCAGAGCCGAGAATCGCCTGGTTTCCCTGACCGGGACCGCCATAGCCGCCGAGGAGCGAGTTGGCAAACGCGGAAGACGGCGCGAAGGTCATCGGGACCGCCAGGAGGCTCAGTATCAAAGAGATCGTGCGCTGGGGTGTCATGCTTCCTGCCTTGGATTCCTTTCTTCGGCCCGAGCAGACTGCTTCAACCTCCGTGCACTAGTGCCCGTTATCGCCCCGCTTCCGCATCTATTCGAGACTCTTTTGAGCGTCATGCCAAGGTCAGAATCGACCAGAGCCCCCAAATAACTTAGCGGAGGTTGGTGGCTATGTCGAATAAGAAAAGGTCACTCGTCCTCTAAAACACGGCTATTCACGCGAGTCGCTGAGCTTCGAGCAGGATTGAGCGGTTCAGTTCCTCCACGCTCACGCGCTTGCCTTCCCTTGCCAGCCGCAGAGCCCGCCGGGTCAGCGGGTCCCGGGGATTCAGCCGCGCGGCCCGTTCGAGCAGCTCGAGCGCCCCTCGGCGGTGGTTCTCGGTCGAGGCGATCGCCCCGCGCTCCAGCGTGGCATAGGCGTCGCCGGGCGTGCGCCCGAGCGCCAGCGCGAACTCGTGATCAGCGCGCGCGAGGTCGCCGAAGCGCAGCGCGATGCTGCCGGCTACCAGATACGCCTCATCGCTGAGGGGATTCAGCCGCGCCGCGTCGTCCAGGCGTGTGTACGCCGTGTGCGGCGCTTTCGCCCAGACGCGCGCCGCGCTCTGAACCTGCAACTGGCTCAACCATGGAGCCGCCAGCGACAGCACCGCCGCCGCTGCCGCCAAAGCGCCTACCCCCATGCCCAGTCGGCGAAAGGCCATCGCCCGTTGACCCCCTAGCGCTCTTTCTGGGGTGACCGTTCGCGGAGCAAGCGCGCAGGCCAGGCCAAGCAACGCAAACGCCGGCGCCCCAAGCCCCGCGAACTCCCAGAACCAGTCAATTGAGCCGTGCACCGACCAGTAGGCGAACCCGCCAAGCGCAGCCGCCGCCACCGAGCGCCCTAGCGGATCTCCTCCACGGAGGCCGCGCGCGGCCGCCACCAGCGCGGCTCCCAGGCCGATCAGCGCCAGCAGTGCCCCGATCACTCCCGTCTGCGCAAGCGTGCGCAGCTCGACGCTATGCGGGTAGTGGGGGGTCTCTTCGCTGCGGCCATGCACCAGGTACTGCTGCTGGAAGTTGTCCGCGCCGATCCCGATGAGCGGATGGGCGGCGAATTCGTCCAGCGCCACCCTGTAAAAGTCGTAGCGATTGCTCCCCAGCCCGCTCGTCAAGCGGTTGCCCGTGCCGTTGGCGGCGTATCCGCTGCCGCTCTTGAACGTGTCCCAGCCGTGCCTCACACGCGCCACCGGGTTGCCGGCGGCCACGAGGCCACCCACGAGCACCGCCACGAGCGTTGCGATCACCAGCGCAGCAACGCTCCGGTGCACCCTCGCTGCGGCGGGCGCCGAGAAGGATCGCCGGCATTCGATCGCCGCGCCCAACGCCACCACGAGTCCCACCAGGAGAGCGGCGAGCAAGGCTGCCGTCGTGGCGTGATGCAGCGCCACCTTGGCGTTGCCGCCATGCACTAGACGTTCTCCGACGCGTAGGACCCCCGGTGCGGTGAGGCCGATGCCGATCGCGATCGGCACGAGCACCACGAATGTGCGCAGGCGCCCCGGCACGAGGGCGAAGATGAGGATCAGCATGATTGGCGTCGCGTATAGCGAGCCGCGGCTCTGACTGAGCAGCGCCACCTCCGCCAGCAGCACCGCGCCGCCGGCCAGCACACCCCGCAGTGCCCACGGCAGCCGCTCACTACGCGCCAGCAGCAGCGCTGCCCAGAACGCCATCAGCCACTGCGCCGCGCTCGCGTTGACGTAGCCAGCCGGGTACTTCAGGCGGCCTTCGCTGAACAGCGCGGAGAGGCTGGAAGCACTGTCGACATGGAGCATCACAAAAGCCGCGATGCCAACCATCGCGAGCGTCCACGCCCCCAGCAGCAGCGCCGCGCTCGCGCCGCGCTGCTGCCAGAGCGCGAACAGCGCGAACACGAGCAGGTACAGGAGCGTCCGGTTCGCGCCTTCCCAGGCATCGCCCGGAACGCCGGCCCAGAGGATGGAGAGGAAGCTCCACGCCGTGAACAGAGCAAGACACCCCACCGCTATGCGCACCGCCATAGGCACGTCTCGGAGGCGAAGCGGGACGCTCCACAGTGCGATTGCCAGCAGCGCGAGCACGATCAGGCCCCCAGGCGCCCAGTGGGTGACCGGGTAGCCCGCCTGATCGGTGGCCCATGCGATGAACAGCGCGACCGCCGCCAACGCCGACACCGTCGTCGGGGCCTCGCGCAGCGACGCCGTAAGCCTGCTCATCATTGAGCCTACGATAATCGTCGCTGTGGCCGACCCCTTGCAGCTTGTCCGCTTCTACGACGACGCCTACTCGAAGGACCCCTCTCAGGCGCTTCTCTACGCCCGCTGGCGTGCTCTCGGTGCCGTGGGCAAGGCCAGCCACGTGCTCGACCTGTGTGCCCGCGGCGGCATACAGCCCAGCAGCACGCTCGAGGTCGGCTGTGGCGATGGCGCATTGCTCTGTGAGCTATACAACCGCGGCTTTGGCGGTCTGCTTGCGGGCGTGGAGATCACTCAAGCGGCCGTCTCAATCGCCCGCACCCGTGCTCAGATCGAGTCGGTCGAGCTCTACGACGGGAGTCACCTGGAGGTGGCGGATAGGACCTATGACCTCGCCATCCTCTCCCACGTCCTCGAGCACGTCCCCGACCCCCCGGCCCTCCTCGCTGAGGTCGCCCGCGCATCCAGGGCCGTCCTCATAGAGGTGCCGCTCGAGGAAAACATCTCAGCCAAGCGCGCGCCCAAGCGCGATCACGCCGAGGAGGTCGGCCACCTCCAGCGCCTCTCCCGCTCCGCCGCGCGGCAGATCGTCGCGCGGGCTGGGCTGTCGATCCTCTGTGAGGTCGAGGACCCTCTGCCCCTCGAGGTTCACCGCTTCTTCGCCACTGGCCGCCGGGCGCGCGCGATGGCCACCCTCAAGTGGGCCGTGCGAGGGTCACTTCACGGCCTGTCTCCAGCCCTGGCGCGGCGGCTCTTCACGGTGCATTGGGCGTGCCTCTGCGAGCCACCGGCCGGGTAGCGGCTTCGAACAGCAGCGCCAGCACCCTCCCCATCAACTCATCCGGCACCGCATCCGGGTCGGCCAGCTTCTGGCGGGCGATCCCGTCAGCCAGCGCGTCGACCGCGACCGCCAGCTGCTCTGCTGGAATCTCCAGCTGCAGATCGAACTCCCGCGCCCCGTCGGCGATCAGCTTTGTAAGCACCTCCCGCATCTGTGCGAACCGTGCTGCCACCTTCGGGCGGACCTGCGCGTCGCGCACCCCGTAGGCCCAGAACTCCATGAACAACAGCAGCAGCTCCGGCTCACGGTCGATCATCGTCATCCACTGCCTCGCTCCCCCCGTCGCCCGCTCGGCCATCGAGGCACGGGCGCTTACCGCGTCTGAGATCTCGCGTGCGTGCTCTTCGATCTCCCTCTCCATCAGCACGAGGAATAGATCCTCCTTGCCGTCGAAGTTCGAGTACAGAGCCCCCGTGGAGAACCCCGCCTCGGAGGCCACCTCCTCGACTGAGGCGCCGTGAAAGCCGCTCCGCGCGAACACACTCCGCGCCGCCGCCAGCAGCCGCTCGCGCGTATGCGCCTTGCTCTGCTCGCGTGTCATACGCGCGGTCTCCATCGCTCCATTCTACTTGACAGAGCAAGTGCTATTCCGATAGCGTCCGTTATCCATCCTGGCCAGCGCAGAGATATAGGAGCAAGTCACATGGCCACCGCAACAAGACCGGCAGACTCCGCCAACCTGGCCAGCCTGCCAACCGACGCGATCACTTACGAGGACCTCTACGCTCGCTGGGAGCGTGGCAACTGGAAGGCCACTGAGCTCGACTTCACTGAGGACGCCCGCCAGTGGCGCGAGGAGTTCACTGACTTCGAGCGCCAGGCCGCCCTATGGAACTACTGCCTGTTCTTCTGGGGCGAGGACGCTGTCGCAGACAACCTCTCCCCCTACATCGACGCGGCGCCACTGGAGGAGCAGAAGTACTTCCTCACCACCCAGCAGGTCGACGAGGCTCGCCACGCTGTCTTCTTCAAGCGCTTCATGCAGGAGGTCTGCGGGATCGGCGACGGCACGATGTCAAGCGGGCTGGAGGCGATCAAGCCGCAGCTGACGCCCGGCTTTCGCAAGATCTTCGACCGCCTTGACCGGATGGCAGACGAGCTGCGCGCTGACCACTCAAAGCCCCAGCTCGCCGCGGCAATTACGCTCTACCACATCGTCATCGAGGCAGCGCTCGCCCAGCCCGGGCAGCACTTCATCTGCAGCTACCTCCAGGAGCGCGACGTGCTGCCCGCGTTTCGCCAAGGGATGGAGAACATCGCCGCCGACGAGCAGCGCCACATCGGCTTCGGCGTCAAGCTCCTCTCCGACCTCAACCGCGAAGACCCCGTCGGGGTCCCCAAGGCGGTCGCCCGCATCCTCCGCGACGTGACCCGCTACACGGCCCAGGTGCTGATGCCCCCGGGGTGGGACGAACGCTACATAACCGTCTTCGGCGCCACCTACGACGAGGTCGGCGTCGAGGGCTTGACGTCGATGACCACCAAGCTGCGCTCCGCGGGACTTGCCGCCGAGACACTGCCCGGACCGGCGCTGCTGCCGCCCGGCCTCTCCCCACTGGAGGTCTCCCAGCGCGGGCGCACGCTCGCACAAGCAGGCGTGATCGGCGTGCGCGAAGGTCCCTCCAAGCGCGATCCCGAGACCGTGGCCCTGCTGTTCGACACGATCCGCCGCCAGGTCAACCCCAACCACGGCCTGCACCGCCCCACCACCTTCCAGTGGGAGTTCACCGACCCCGACGTTCCCACCTGGCACCTCACCGTCAATAACGGCTCATCCGCCGTCGAGCAGGGCGAGGCACTCAGCCCCGACCTGCGCCTACGCGTCGCCTACCAGGACTGGGTCGACATCATCGGCGAACGCCTCGACCCCCTCCGCGCGATGGCCACCGGCAAGCTGCGCCCGCGCGGCAACCCACTCGCGCTCGCCCGGCTCACCAAGGTCTTCCCCCGCGCCTGAGCTTCTCGCGCGCGCCTGCCGCCGCTACCCGATCCCGAACTCGTGCTGAGCGGTGCCTGCGCCGCTCCCCGTCGCACCTCCGGAGGAGCTCGGTGCCGGTTGCCCGGTGGAGGCCGGTTTGGCGGTGGAGGTGAACTCTCCTGTGCCGGTGAGCGTTCGTCCCCCGCTGGAGGCGGCCGTCGCGCTCGGTGCTTTCAGCGTGGAGGATGAACCGGCCGGGGAGGATGTGCTCCGCGCAAGGGCCTGCTCGGGCCCGAACTCGCGGCTGGCTCTCGCCGCGGGAATGAGCGCCGCGCCCGCGCTCCTCGGCGCCGCGGCGCTCCTTAGAGCGCTGGCGCCAACCACGGACTGTACGCCTGCTATTGACGGGCTCAGTAAGTCTTGCACCGAATGCGCACTGGTCCCATCCACGTGCACGGCGTGACGCCGGTGGACGGCATGCCGTGGGGCAATCGGACCTGCGGTGAGCGCGACGCAGCTCGCCCCCACCCCCAGCGCGACCAGGCATCCGACGGCGAGCTTCGCCCCCACGGGCCCTCCCGCCAACAGCCAGCCTCCTCCCGCGGCGCCGGCCCCCGCTCCTCCCGACGCAGTCAGGGCACCGCCAATCCCAGAACCCGCCTGCGCGCCCGCCCCACTGCCCGCCTGCGCCGCGGCGCTCGCTCCAACCCCAGCGCCCGTCCCCGCGAGTGCTGAAGCGCCGAGCACCCCCGGCAGCAGCATCGGTACCGGCAGCACCGCGGCCAGGCCGCGCAGCGAGAGGACGTAGGCGCGGCAGGCTGAACATTCGTCGCGATGCATCAGCGCGAGTGAGTAGCGCTCTCCCTCGGGATCGAGGATGCCGTATGCCAAGCCGCGCATCAGCGATCCTTGCTCCTCGCACCAGCCCCCGCCGCGGATCGTCTCGACCAAGTCGCCCACCTTGCCCGCCACCCCCGGCCGGCCGGCCCCGGGACCCTCCATCAACTTGCGCATACGCGATTCTGAGATCCCCATCTGCGCGGCCGCTTCCGAGCGCGAGCACCCCTGCAGGTAGCACAGCGATGCTGCCTGCTGCTCGCGCGTGCTGAGCCGGCCGCGCAGTCCCTCAAACACCTGCCGCAGCCTGATCCGGTCGTCCAGCTCGTCCGCGAAGTCGCGCTCCAGTGTCGCCCCGCCGGCAGCGGACTCCGGCTCTCCCGCATCGCCCGTGGGGTAGACGCGGCGGCGTGAGCGGTGCTCCTCGATCGCGCGGCGGAACGTCACCAGCGCCAGCCAGCCGGTGGGGTTCTCGATCTCCTGGCCCTCCAGCACTGCTGTGTAGAGGCCCTGCCATGCCTGCGCGTAACAGGCTTCCAGGTCACTCGGGTCAAGGTTCACGCCGCTCGCCCGCAGCCGTCCTCGCACCATCCCCAACACTCTCCCGCGCAACCCCTCGAACTCCTTACGAAGCAAACGCTCGGCACGGTAGCGACGCACGTTGAGGGGACTCATTCCCCACAATGTTATGACAAATTGCGAGTCAGGCGAATCCTGCGAAATGCTCGATCTGCGCCAAGCTCACCTGCCGCATATCCTCGCCCCTGCCCTGCGCCTCGTGCCACTCCACGATCCGCTCCAGCGCCTCCTCGAGGTCCCACGCTGGGGACCATCCGAGATCGCGCCCGGCCGCGGTCGAGTCCAGTGCCAGATAACCGGCCTCCGGCGGGTTCTCCCCCTCATCCAGCTCCCATTTCAACCTGCCGCCCCATAGTGACCCGAGCCGCTCGACGATCCATCCCACCGTCCGCGCGTCGCGCTCGCGCGGGCCAAAGTTCCACGCTCGTGCGACATCACCGCTCAGGCACAGCTCCTCCGCCAGCCGCAAGTACCCGCTCAGCGGGTTCAGCACGTGCTGCCATGGCCGCACCGCCCCCGGATTGCGCACCTTCACAGACTCCCCCGCTCCTACCCCGCGCACGATGTCCGCGATCAGCCTGTCCTGCCCCCAGTCCCCGCCACCGATCACGTTGCCCGCCCTCGCACTCGCCACACGCGCGGCGGTCTCTTCAGAGAAGAACGAATCGCGATACGCCGCCGTAACCAGCTCCGCACAGGCCTTCGAGCTGGAATATGGATCGCTCCCCCCCAGCGGGTCGCCCTCGACGAACTGCCGGGGGTTCTCAGACGAATTGGCGTAGCACTTGTCTGAGGTGACGACCACAACCGCCCGTACTGAGTCGCCGGCGAGGCGGACGGCCTCCAGGACGTTGACGGTGCCCATCACGTTCACTTCGTAGGTCATCGCCGGATCCCGCAGCGAGCGCCTCACCAGCGGCTGAGCCGCCAGATGCAGCACAATCTCGGGCCGCGTCTGGCTAATGGCCTCGCGCACCTCCTCGGTGTGGCGAACGTCGACCGCCAGCTCGCCGGCCATTTGTGAGCCGACGCCGGCTAGCGCATACAACGAGGGCTCCGTCGGCGGCCCGGCGGACAGGCCGGTCACCTTCGCACCCAAGCCCTGCAGCCACAGCGCCGTCCACGCGCCCTTGAAACCCGTGTGTCCGGTAAGCAGGACCCTGCGTCCCGTCCAGAAGTAAGAATCGATTGGCACGTCCGGAACCGTATCCCTACGGGGATCTCCTAAGTCCACAGCTAGGCTCGTGTGATCTCCTCCACGCCCACACCCATCCCGCCTCACACCGCCGAGATTCTTGGCATCCCGCTCGCTATATCCGACTACGCTGAGGTCCTCGACTGGATGGAGGCGATGATCGCCACCGACCAGCGCGGGTATCTGACCGCCGCCGCGGTCAACCTCGTGATGAAAGCCCAGGAGGAACCCCTCACGAGGCAGGCCACCCTCGGCGCGACGCTCGCCGTCCCCGATGGCCAGCCCCTGGTGTGGGCCCTCCACGCGCTCGGCCACTCCCGCGCCACCCGCATCTACGGGCCCGACCTGATGGGCCAC
>Ga0307374_10001714_pt1 | contig 40163 bp, 49 predicted proteins | sample OX3MG_FD_202532 | JGI IMG/M metagenome (GOLD analysis project Ga0307374, IMG submission 202532) | Soil microbial communities from Risofladan, Vaasa, Finland - OX-3 | ecosystem: Environmental > Terrestrial > Soil > Coastal area > Acid sulfate soil | place: Finland: Risofladan, Vaasa | collected... | reverse complement strand
TCGACCTGGTCGAGCTCGAGGTGCGCGAGCTGCTGAAGAGCTACCAGTTCCCGGGCGACGAGATTCCGGTGATCCGGGGCTCGGCGCTGGGGGCGCTGAACGGGGAAGAGAAGTGGGAGAAGTCGGTGGAGGAGCTGATGGCGGCGGTGGACAAGTACATCCCGGTGCCGCAGCGCGACGTGGACAAGCCCTTCCTAATGCCGATCGAGGACATCTTCTCGATCTCCGGGCGCGGCACGGTGGTGACCGGGCGCATCGAGCGCGGCAAGGTGAAGGTGGGCGAGGAGATCGAGATCGTGGGCTTCCGCCCGACCACCAAGAAGGTGGTGACCGGGATCGAGATGTTCAAGAAGCAGTTGGACGAGGGCCTGGCGGGCGACAACGCCGGGCTGCTGCTGCGGGGCACGGAAAAGGACGACGTCGAGCGCGGCATGGTGCTGGCCAAGCCCGGCTCGATCACCCCCCACACCAAGTTCAAGGCCGAGATTTACGTGCTGACCAAGGAGGAGGGGGGGCGGCACACGCCCTTCTTCAAGGGCTACCGGCCGCAGTTCTACATGCGCACCACCGATGTGACCGGGGTGGCGGAGCTGCCCGAGGGCACCGAGATGGTGATGCCGGGCGACAACGTGGCCTTGACGGTCGAGCTCATCACCCCGGTGGCGATGGAGAAGGGCCTGCGCTTCGCCATCCGCGAGGGCGGCCGCACCGTCGGCGCCGGCACCATCAGCGAGATTCTGCAGTAGGGCAGGGAAGAGAGAGCTATTTTATGGTCCGCGAACGCATCCGCATCCGCCTCAAGGCCTACGATTACCGCGTCCTCGACACCTCCACCCATGAGATCGTGGACACCGCCCGCCGCACCGGCGCCGAGATCGCCGGCCCCATCCCCCTGCCCACCGTCATCAACCGCTACACCGTGCTCCGCTCCCCCCACGTGGACAAAAAGAGCCGCGAGCAATTCGAAATGCGCACCCACAAGCGCCTCCTCGACCTGCTCGAGCCCACCCAGCAGACCATGGACGCGCTCATGAAGCTCGACCTCCCCGCCGGCGTGGACGTCGAAATCAAAGCCTTCGGCAAAGAACACAAATAAGAATCGGCTGGCAGCTTGCAGCTAGCAGCTTGCAGCCAACCATGAGCACCCGAAAGCAACGGACCTCGCAGACAATGACCTCCGCGACGCACCTTCAACCCGCAAACGCAGCCGCCCAAGCTGCCAGCCGCAAGCTGCCAGCTGCCAGCCGCAAGCTGCCAGCTGCCAGCCTCCCTGCATACAACGGAGCACCGCAATGGTAAACGGCATTCTCGGTAAAAAAATCGGCATGAGCGAGGCCTACACCGCCGCCGGCGAGCGCGTCCCGGTGACCCTCGTCCAGGCCGGGCCCTGCGTCGTGGTGCAGCGCAAAACCCAGGCGGTGGACGGCTACGACGCCGCCCAGCTCGGCCTCATCGAGTTCACCAAGCCCTCCCGCCTCTCCCAGCCCGAGCGCCAGCGCTTCGAAAAGCACAACCTCCCCCCCTGCCGCTTCCTGCGCGAGCTCCCCCTCGCCCCCGGCGACGGCGACGCCGCCGACACCAAGGTCGGCGACCAGGTCCTGGCCGAGATGTTCAAGGAGCGCGACTACCTCGACGTCGCCGGCGTCAGCAAGGGCAAGGGCTTCGCCGGCGTGGTCAAGCGCCACCACTTCGGCGGCGGCGCCGCCACCCACGGCTCCATGTTCCACCGCGCCCCCGGCTCCATCGGCGCCTCCGCCTTCCCCTCCCGCGTGCTCAAGGGCATGCGCGCCGCCGGCCACCTCGGCCACGAGAAGGTCACCGTCCGCAACCTCCAGATCGTCTCCGTCGACGCCGAGGAAAACCTCCTCGCCATCCGCGGCGCCATCCCCGGCCCCAACGGCGGCTACCTCGTGCTCCGCCGCGCCGTCCAGCCCCCGCGCGTCCGCCGCGGCTTCGCCGGCGCCACCACCGTGGACCCGCTCAAGGCCTCCAAGAAGGCCCGCGGCAAGTAGCTCAGGATATTCCCATGGCCTCCATCGCAGTCAAAAATCTCGCCAATGAGACGGTCGGCAGCCTCGAGCTGCTCGATGAGGTCTTCGCCGCCCCCGTCAACCAGGCCCTGCTCTGGGAGGCCGTCCGCCACTACGGCGCCGCCCAGCGCCGCGGCACCCATAAGACCAAGGGACGCGCCGAGGTCAGCGGCGCCGGCCGCAAGCTCTGGAAGCAAAAAGGCACCGGCCGCGCCCGCATCGGCAGCATCCGCAGCCCCCTCTGGCGCCACGGCGGCACCGTCCACGGCCCCCAGCCCCGCTCCTACGCCTGGACCATGCCCCGCAAAAAGCTCCTCGGCGCCCTCCGCTCCGCCCTCGCCGCCAAGTTCCGCGACGCCGAATTGATTGTGGTGGACGACTTTACCCTGCCCGACGCCAAAACCAAGTCCCTGCGCGCCGGCCTCGACCGCCTCGATGTCACCCGCTCCGCCCTCCTGGTGGATGGCCAAATCGCCACCGGCCTCCAGCGCAGCGCCCGCAACCTCGCCCAGGTCGAGCTCATCGCCGCCCACCTCGTCCACCCCTATCACCTCCTCCGCTACCAGCGCATCGTCCTCTCCCGCGCCGCCCTCGAAACCCTGCAGAAGGCGGCCACACCCCACTCCAAAAAGGCGGCCCAATGAGAAGCCGTTACGAAGTCATCAAACGCCCCCTCATCACCGAAAAGGGCCTCGCCGCCAAGGAAACCCTGCGCACCTTGGTCTTCGAGGTCAACCCCCACGCCTCCAAGGTCGAGATCCGCGAGGCCGTCCAGGCCATCTTCAAGGTCAAGGTCGCCGACGTCCGCACCTCCATCCTCCATGGCAAGGAGCGCCGCCGCGGCCGCCTCGTCGGCCGCCGCCCCGATTGGAAAAAAGCCTACGTCACCCTCGCCGCCGGCGAGAAAATGCCCGAATACGCCGAAAACGTCTAGCCCACGGTCCACCGTCCACTGTCCACTGTCCACTGTTCACCGTCCACTGTCCACTGTTCACCGTCCACTGTCCACTGTCCACCGTCCACCAGCCGGGAGCCCGCATGCCGATCAAAACCTATCGCCCCACCACTCCCACCCGCCGCTACCAGTCGGTGGTGGTCAGCGACGAGATCTCCACCTCCACCCCGCACAAGCCCCTGCTCGAGCCCCACAAGCGCACCGGCGGCCGCCGCAGCTCCGGCGACATCACCATCTGGCACCGCGGCGGCGGCCACAAGCGCATGTACCGGGTCATTGACTTCAAGCGCAACAAGCCCGGCATCGGCGCCGTGGTCGAGTCGGTCGAGTACGACCCCAACCGCAGCGCCCACATCGCCCTGCTCCTGTACCTCGACGGCGAGCGCCGCTACATCATCCAGCCCGCCGGCCTCCGCGTCGGCATGAAGGTCACCAGCGGCCCCGGGGCCGATATCCTGCTCGGCAACGCCCTGCCGCTGCGCCATATCCCCCCCGGCACCACCGTCCACAACATCGAGCTCCGCCCCGGCAAGGGCGGCCAGATCGTCCGCGCCGCCGGCGGCGCCGCCCAGCTCGTCTCCAAAGAGGGCGACTACGCCCTCATCAAGCTCCCCAGCGGCGAAACCCGCAAGATCCTCGCCGACTGCATGGCCACCATCGGCGGCATCGGCAACGTCGAGCACGAGGGCCGCACCCTGGGCAAGGCCGGCCGCACCCGCTGGCTCGGCCGCCGCCCCACCAACCGCGGCGTCAGCATGAACCCCGTGGATCACCCCCACGGCGGCGGCGAGGGCAAAACCAGCGGCGGCCGCCACCCCGTCACCCCCTGGGGCCAGCCTACCCGCGGCTTCAAAACCCGCAACGCCAAGCGCACCGATCGCTGGATCGTCAAGCGCCGCCAGAAGAGAAAGTAGGAGTTGAGCTATGGCCAGGTCTGTCAAAAAGGGTCCCTTCGTTGATGCCCACCTCGAGCGCCGCATCGCCGAGCTGAACCGCCGCAACGAAAAAAAGGTCTACAAAACGTGGTCGCGCCGCTCCACCGTGCTCCCCGAGTTCGTCGGCCACACCGTCGCCGTCCATAACGGCAAGAAGTTCATCCCCGTCTACATGACCGAAAACATGGTCGGCCACAAGCTGGGGGAGTTCTCCCCCACCCGCACCTTCAAGGGCCACTCCGTCAAGGTCGCCGAAAAGACCACCGGCCCCGCCCGCTAGGATTCTCCCCATGCCCGACCCAACCCCAGCCCCTGCCCACGCCAAGGCCATCGCCCGCTACGTGCACGTCTCTCCCCAAAAGGCGCGCTTGGTCATTGACCTCATCCGCGGCCTCAAGGCCGAGGACGCCCTCCACCTTCTCCGCTTCACCCGCAAGCGCATCGCCACCGACGTCGCCAAGCTCCTCCAGTCCGCCATCGCCAACGCCACCGACCGCGGCGAGCTCGATGTGGATGCCCTCGTCGTCACCCGCGCCTTCGTCAACGAAGGGCCCCGCCGCAAGGGCCCCCGCCCCGCCCCCATGGGCCGCGCCTACCGCGTCCAGCACCGCAGCTCCCATATCGAAATCCACCTCGGCGAGCGCCCCGGCGCCGCCGCCCTCTCCCGCCGCGTCCAGGCCCCCGGCGCCCCCCCCGCCAAGCGCAAGCCCGCCGGCGCCGCCACCAAAAGGAAATCCGCCCCGCGTCCGCGCCCCGCGCCCCGCGGCGCCGCCTCCAAGTCCGCCAAATCCGCCCCCACGCGCGCCGCCAAGCCCAAGGGCGGCAGCAAAAACAAGGGCGGGGAGTAATCAGCCATGGGACAAAAAGTTCATCCTTACGGGTTCCGCCTCGGCTTCGTCAAGCCCTGGAAAAGCCAGTGGTTCGCCACCCGCGACTACGCCAAGCTCCTGCTCGAGGACGTCCAACTGCGCGATGCCCTCAAGACCCGCTTGCGCGCCGCCGGGGTCTCCTCCATCGAGATCACCCGCCCCGGCAACAAGCTCCGCATCATCATCCATACCTCCCGCCCCGGCATCATCATCGGCCGCAAGGGCTCGGAGATCGAAAAGCTCAAGGCCGAGCTCCAAAAGAAAACCTCGCGCGAGGTCTTCATCGATATCCAAGAGGTCCACAAGCCCGAGCTCGACGCCCAGCTCGTCGCCGAGTCCATCGCCCTCCAGCTCGAAAAGCGCGTCGCCTTCCGCCGCGCCATGCGCAAGGCCGTGGACAGCGCCGTCCGCTTCGGCTGCAAGGGCATCAAGGTCCGCGTCTCCGGCCGCCTCAACGGCGCCGAGATCGCCCGCTCCGAGTGGTACCTCCAGGGCCGCCTCCCCCTCCACACCATGCGCGCCGACATCGACTACGGCTTCGCCGAGGCCCGCACCACCTACGGCGTCATCGGCGTCAAGGCCTGGACCTACAAGGGCGAAATCCTCCCCCAAAAACGCCGGCCCTCGGTGGCCAGTGCCTGATCTTCTGGCGGCGGGCCGCAAGCCCTCAGCCGCCGCCCAGGTGTCCAAATGGTGAGCCATCAAAATTCGGCGAACAGCACAGGCCCCCGGGGGCCCGTGCCTAAGCTGCCAGCTGCCAGCTGCCAGCTGCCAGCCGCCGCCCAGGTGTTCTTATGTTGATGCCCAAGAAAGTGAAGTTCCGCAAACAGCACCGCGGCCGCATGACCGGCAAGGCTTGGACCGGCGGTGAGCTCTCGTTTGGCGACTTCGGCCTCAAGGTCATGGAGCCCGGCTGGGTCACCGACCGCCAAATCGAGGCCAGCCGCGTCGCCATGACCCGCTTCGTCAAGCGCGGCGGCAAGGTCTGGGTCCGCGTCTTCCCCGACAAGCCCGTCACCAAAAAGCCCGCCGAAACCCGTATGGGCAAGGGCAAGGGCGCCCCCGACCACTGGGTCGCCGTGGTCAAGCCCGGCCGCATCCTCTTTGAAATGGAGGGCGTCCCCGTCGCCCAGGCCCAGGAAGCCATGCGCCTCGCCTCCCACAAGCTCGCCCTCAAAACCCGCTTCATCAGCCGCGGGGAATAGCCATGAAAAACTCCTCCATCGAACGCTTCCGCCAGATGGGCGACCAGGAACTCGACTCGCGCGAGGCCGACCTCCGCGACCAGTTGTTCCGCCTCCGCTTCCAACTCTCCATGGGCCAGAGCGAGAGCATCAAAAAACTCCGCCAACTGCGCCGCGACATCGCCCGCGTCCAAACCCTGCAGCGCCAGCGCTCTGCCGGAGGGAAATAGCCATGCCGGAACTGTCTGCCCCGGAAAACTTGCGCTCCTCGCGCCGCAACGAAAAAGTCGGCGAGGTGGTCTCCACCAAGATGGCCAAAACCATCGTGGTCGAGGTCATGCTCCGCTCCGCCCACCCCCTCTACCGCCGCGGCATCACCTCCCACCGCCGCTTCTACGCCCATGACGAGCTCGGCGCCTGCCAGCTCGGCGACGTCGTCCGCATCCAGGAAACCCGCCCCCTCTCCAAGCTCAAGCGCTGGCGCCTGGTCGAGGTCGTCCGCCACGCCTCCGCCGCCCCCACCGCCGAGGCCATCGCCCGCGCCGTCGGCGCCGGCGAGCTCGCCCGCGATACCCGCAAGCCCAAGCCCCCCGCCCCCGCCCAATCCGCGCCCGCGCCGACCAAGGAGGCCGAGTAATGGTTCAAATGCGCACCATCCTCCAGGTCGCCGACAATAGCGGCGCCCGCAAGCTCCAGGTCATCCTCCCCCTCGGCGGCCACACCGGCCTCCGCGCCGGCCTCGGCGACGTCGTCACCGCCGCCGTCAAGGAGGCTGCCCCCGACGGCCAGGCCAAAAAGGGCACCGTCGTCAAGGTCGTCATCGTCCGCACCCGCAAGGAGACCCGCCGCAAGGACGGCACCTATATCCGCTTCGACCAGAACGCCGGCGTCCTCATCAACGACACCGGCGAGCCCGTCGGCACCCGCGTCTTCGGCCCCGTCGCCCGCGAACTCCGCGACAAGCGCTTCCTCAAGATCATCTCCCTCGCCCCGGAGGTTCTGTGAAGTCCGCCCCCACCACCCCCCAACGCATGCTCATCCGCAAGGATGACCTCGTCAAGGTCATCGCCGGCCGCGACAAGGGCAAGCAGGGCAAGGTCCTGCGCGCCTTCCCCGCCGAGGGCCGCGTCCTGGTCGAGCGCGTCATGATGGTCAAGCGCCACACCCGCCCCAACCCCAATCGCCAGATCAAGGGCGGCATCGCCGAGCATGAGGCCCCCATCCAGGTCGCCAACCTCATGCTCATCTGCCCCGATTGCGGCCCGGTCAAGGTCCGCCGCCTCCCCGCCTCCGGCGACGCCGCCGCCGGCCGCCAGCGCGCCTGCAAAAAATGCGGCCGCGTCTTCGACAAATAGAAGGAGCCCCCATGCCCTCCCGCCTGCAAGAACGCTATCAAAAGGAGATCGCTCCCGCCCTCATGAAGGACTTCGGCTTGGCCAATGCCATGGCCGTGCCCAAGCTTCATAAGGTCGTCGTCAACATGGGCGTCGGCGAGGCCACCCAGAACGCCAAGCTCATGGAGGCCGCCGTCTCCGAACTCACCGCCATCTGCGGCCAAAAGCCCATCGTCACCAAGGCCAAAAAGAGCATCGCCGCCTTCAAGCTCCGCGAAAACATGCCCATCGGCGCCTGCGTCACCCTCCGCGGCGACCGCATGTACGAGTTCGTCGACCGCCTCCTCAACGTCGTCCTCCCCCGCGTCCGCGACTTCCGCGGCGTCTCCCCCAAGTCCTTCGACGGCCGCGGCAACTATACCCTCGGCCTCAAGGACCAGATCATCTTCCCCGAGATCGATTACGCCAAGGTGGACCAGCCCCGCGGCATGAACGTCACCCTGGTCACCACCGCCCGCAACGACGAGCAGGCCCGCGCCCTGCTCAAATACCTCGGCATGCCCTTCCGCGCCGCCTCGTAGGCTAGGAGTCTTCATGGCCACCACTGCCAAAATCGCCAAGTCTTCCAAAAATCTCAAGTACGCCATCCGCCAACGCCACCGCTGCGCTCTCTGCGGTCGCCCCCGCGGCTTCCTGCGCAAGTTCGGCCTCTGCCGCTTGTGCTTCCGCGGCCACGCCCTGCGCGGCGAAATCGCCGGCGTCACCAAAGCCAGTTGGTAAAGGCATAGGAGTTCCCGATGAGTCTGACCGATCCGGTTGCTGACCTTCTGACCCGCATTCGCAACGCCGTGCGCTCCCACCATGTCAAGGTGGACGTGCCCTCCTCCAAGCTCAAACTCGAGATCGTCAAGATCCTCCAGGACGAGGGCTACGTCGGCGGCTACAAGCTCAACGATGAGAACGGCCGCCCCCTGCTCAAGGTGCAGCTCAAATACGGCCCCAACGACCAGCCGGTCATCAGCAACCTCCGGCGCGTCTCCCAGCCCGGCTGCCGCGTCTACATCGGCCGCCACCAGATCCGCCCCGTCCTCGGCGGCCTCGGCATCTGTATCCTCAGCACCCCCCGCGGGGTCATGACCGGCCGCCAGGCCCGCAAGCTCGGCGTCGGCGGCGAACTCCTCTGCGAGGTTTGGTAGCTCCCCTTCGCCCGTTGCCCATTTGAGGTTCCCATGTCACGAGTCGGACGCAAACCCATCCCCCTCCCCGCCACCGTCAAGGTCGCGGTCAAGGATCGCCAGGTCGAGGTCAAGGGCCCCAAGGGCACCCTGCAGCTCTCCTTGCCCGCCGGCATCTCCCTGCAGACGGTCAAAAACGAGCTCATCGCCGAGCGCGCCAACGACGCCCTCGCCCCCCTCCACGGCCTCGCCCGCAGCCTCGTCGCCAACGCCGTCCAGGGCGTCTCCCAGGGCTTTCAAAAGGACCTCGATATCGTCGGCGTCGGCTACCGCGCCGAGATGAAGGGCAAGACCACCCTCGTCCTCAGCCTCGGCTTCAGCCACCTCATCGAGTACCGCCTCCCCCCCGGCATCGATATCGCCGTGGACGCCAAGCTCACCCACCTCACCATCACCGGCACCGACCGCCAGTGCGTCGGCCAGGTCGCCGCCGAACTCCGCGCCCTGCGTCCCCCCGACCCCTACAAGAACAAGGGCGTCCGCTACACCGGCGAGCGCCTCAAAAAGAAGGAAGGCAAGACCGGCGCCAAGTAGCGCCGTCGCCCGGAGATTAGGCCATGATCGATACCAGTTCCAAAAACACCCGCCGCCAGCGCCGCCAGCACCGCGCCCGCCGCCGCTTCCAGGGCACCCCCCAGCGCCCCCGGCTCAACGTCTTCCGCTCCCTCAACCACATCTACGCCCAGGTGATTGACGATACCGCCGGCCGCACCCTCGCCGCCGTCAGCAGCAAGACCCTCGCCCTCGCCCCCGGCGGCACCCTCGCCGCCGCCAAGGCCGTCGGCCAGGCCATCGCCGACCGCGCCCGCCAGGCCGGCGTCGAGGCCGTCGTCTTCGACCGCGCCGGCTACGTCTACCATGGCCGCATCAAGGCCCTCGCCGACGCCGCCCGCGAAGCCGGGCTCAAATTCTAAAAGGACACTCCGCATGCCTGCCATCAAGACCCGCCTCAATCCCGATCAATACCAGCTCAAAGACCAGGTGGTCTCCATCAACCGCGTCACCAAGGTCGTCAAGGGCGGCAAAAACCTCTCCTTCGCCGCCCTGGTCGTGGTCGGCGACCCCGGCGCGGGCGTCATCGGCTACGGCAGCGGCAAGAGCAAGGAAGTCCCCAGCGCCATCCGCAAGGGCATCGAGGCCGCCAAGAAAAACCTCGTCCATATCCACCGCCTCCAAACCACCATCCCCCACGCCGTCCTCGGCCGCTTCGGCTCCGGCCAGGTCCTGCTCAAGCCCGCCACCGCCGGCACCGGCGTCATCGCCGGCGGCGCCGTCCGCGCCGTCATGGAATCCGCTGGCATCGCCAACGTCCTCACCAAGAGCATCGGCACCACCAACCCCCACAACGTCATCAAAGCCACCTTTGCCGCCCTCGTCCAGCTCCGCGACAAACAACAGGTCGCCATGCTCCGCGGCAAAACCGTCGAGGAGCTGTAACCCCATGGCCAAGCCCGCCTCCACCCTCCGCATCCACTACTACCGCAGCGCCATCGGCCGCTCCTGGCGCCAGAAGCTCATCGTCAAGGGCCTCGGTTTCACCAAACTTCAACAGGTCGTCGTCCGTCCCGACAACCCCGGCTTCCGCGGCATGGTGGCCAAAATCCCCCACCTCGTCCGCATCCTCCCCCCAGCCGACGCCAGCACCCCGCCCCGCGCCGGGGCCCGCCCCAATTAAGGACTCGTTCCCATGAACCTCAGCCAAATCGAAAAGCCCCAGGGCGCCACCCATCCCAAAAAGCGCGTCGGCCGCGGCATGGGCTCCGGCCATGGCAAAACCTCCACCCGCGGCCACAAGGGCCAGCGCTCCCGCTCCGGCCACCGCCTCATCCGCGGCTTCGAGGGCGGCCAGATGCCCCTCCACCGCCGCATGCCCAAGCGCGGCTTCCACAACCTCTTCCGCAAAAAGTTCGCCACCGTCAACCTCGATCAGCTCGCCTCCCTCGGCGTGGACTCGGTCTCCCCCCAGTCCCTGCTCGAACGCAAGCTCATCCGCCACGTCTATGATGGCGTCAAGATCCTCGGCCGCGGCGAGCTCGCCGCCCCCCTCCATGTCCTCGCCCATGCCTTCACCGCCTCCGCCAAGGCCAAAATCGAGGCCGCCGGCGGCAAGGCCGAACTGCTGGCCTAGCCCCTAGCCTCCCGCGGCTCCGCCGCCGCCCCAGGGTATTTATGCTTCTCGAATCCCTCGCCAATATTTACAAGGTAGCCGACCTCCGCAAGCGCGTGCTCTTCACGTTCTTCATCATGTTCGTCTACCGCCTGGGCTCCCACATCCCCACCCCCGGCATCAATACCCAGCTCCTCTCCCAGTGGTTCTCCCAGAACTCCGGCACCCTGCTCGGCTACCTCAACATCTTCAGCGGCGGCAACTTCAGCCGCCTCACCATCTTCGCCCTGGGCATCATGCCCTACATCACCGCCGCCATCATCCTCGAGCTGATGACCGTGGTCTGGCCCTACCTGGAAAAACTCCAAAAAGAAGGCGAACTCGGCCGCCGCAAGATCACCCAGTACACCCGCTACCTCACCATCGTCCTCTCCATCTTCCAGAGCATGGGCATCGCCTTCGCCCTGCAGAAGAACACCTTCAACGGCGCCGGCTTCGTCCTCAACCCCGGCCTCGGCTTCGTCCTCATGACCGTCCTCACCCTCACCACCGGCTCCGCCTTCGTCATGTGGCTGGGGGAACAGATCACCGACCGCGGCGTCGGCAACGGCATGTCCCTCATCATCTTCGCCGGCATCGTCGTCGGCTTGCCCGCCGCCATCGGCGACCTCTGGACCAAGGTCCAGACCAACTACTGGGGCGCCCTCACCGTCCCCGGCATGCTCCTGTTGCTCGCCCTCATGCTCGGCGTCATCGCCTTCATCGTCTTCGTCGAGCGCAGCGAGCGCCGCATCCCCGTCCAGTACGCCAAGCGCGTCGTCGGCCGCAAACTCATGGGCGGCCAGTCCACCCACCTCCCCATCCGCGTCAATAGCGGCGGCGTCATGCCCGTCATCTTCGCCGCCTCCATCCTCACCTTCCCCCAGACCTTGTCCATGCTTCCCCAGATCTCCAACAGCAAGGTCTTCGGCCCCATGTTCGCCGCCCTCACCTACGGCCGCCCCCTCTATACCCTCATCTACGTCGTCAGCATCATCTTCTTCGCCTACTTCTACGTCTCCATCATCTTCAACCCGGTCGAGGTCGCCGACAACATGCGCAAGTACGGCGGCTTCATCCCCGGCATCCGCCCCGGCCGCAATACCTCCGAGTACATCAACAACATCCTCACCCGCATCACCCTCGTCGGCGCCCTCTACCTCATCGTCGTCTCCCTCGTCCCCCAGTTCCTCATCGCCGGCTCCCAGCTCAACCACCTCCCCGGCTTCCTCGGCGACTGGTTCGCCAACGCCCCCACCTGGTTCCTCAACGGCTTGGGCGTCAACTTCTACTTCGGCGGCACCTCCCTGCTCATCGTCGTCGGCGTCGCCATGGACACCGTCCAGCAGGTCGAAGCCCAACTCATCATGCGCCACTACGAGGGCTTCACCGCCCGCTCCGCCCGCATCCGCGGTCGCCGCTCCTATTGGTCCTAAGGCGGCGCTTCTGGCATGGGTCCGATCGTCCTATTGGGGGTTCCCGGTGCCGGAAAAGGCACCCAAGCCAAGCGCTTGGCCCAGCGCTACCGCATCCCCCACCTCTCCACCGGCGACATCTTCCGCGAAATGGCTCACTCCGGCTCTGAACTCGGCGCCCGCCTCTGGACCGACATGCGCCAGGGCAACCTCGTCCCCGACGAGCTCGTCTGCGCCGTCGTCGCCGAACGCCTCGCCAAGGACGATTGCCGCCACGGCTATATCCTCGACGGCTTCCCCCGCACCGTCCCCCAGGCCGAGTGGCTCGCCCGCTTCCTCGCCCAGCCCCCCTCCCAAGGTCCCCTCATTGTCATCTACCTGACTGTGGGCTATAATGACCTCTACCGCCGGTTGTTGGGTAGACGGTCCTGCCCGAAGTGTGGCCGGATCTATAACGAGTTTACTCAACCTCCTCGTCAGGCCGGTCTCTGCGACCTCGACCAGACGCCGTTGGTGCAGCGCAAGGACGACGAAGCCGCCGTCATTCGCGAACGCCTCAGCGCCTACGAGCAGCAGACCCTGCCCTTGGTCGAGTTCTTTCGCGGGCGCGGACGGCTGCTGGAACTCAGCGGCGCCGAGCCGGTGGACCGGGTGAGCGAACGCATCTTCGCCGCCCTCGAGGCCAATCGCCTCGCGGCGGCGGCCGATGATCCTCCCCGGGAGGCGGAGGCGGGTCAATCATGATTGTCCGGCGATCCAGCGAGGAATTGACGAAGCTGCGCCGCGCCGGCTTGGTGGTGGCGGAGGTGCTCCGCCGTGTTGCCCTCGAGGCCCTGCCCGGTCGCAGTACTTGGGATTTGGAGGAGGTTGCCGATCGCGTCGTCCGCGAACAGCAGGCCACGTCGGCTTTTCGCGGCTACCGCGGCTTCCCCTGCGTGCTGTGCGTGTCCGTCAATGAGCAGATCATCCACGGCATCCCCAGCCGCAAACGCATCCTTCGGGAGGGCGATATCGTCTCCCTGGATTGCGGCGTCGTAGTGGACGGCTACTACGGCGATTCCGCCACCACCGTGGTGGTGGGCGCGCCCGAGCAGGTGCCCGAGCGCGTGCGCAAGTTGATGGAGGTTACCCAGGCCGCCCTCGCCGACGCCATCCAACAGGCGCGCGTCGGCCAGCGCCTGGGCGACATCTCGCAGGCGGTCGAACAGCGCGCCACGCGGGAGGGTTTTAGTGTTGTCCGGGAGTTTGTCGGCCATGGCATCGGGACCCACCTGCATGAGGAACCGCAGGTGCCCAACTATGGCCCGGCCGGCACCGGCCCCAAGCTGCGGGCCGGCATGGTGCTCGCCATCGAGCCCATGATCAATTTGGGCGCGCCCGAGGTGCGGGTGTTGGCCGATGGCTGGACGGCGGTCACCGCCGACGGCCAGCCCTCGGCCCACTTCGAGCACACCGTGGCCATCACCGAGTCGGGTCCCTGGGTGCTGACCCAGCCCGACTAAGCGAGGCGAATGAGCAAAGAAGACGCCATCGAAGTCATGGGTACGGTGCTCGAGCCCCTGCCCAACGGCATGTTCAAGGTCGAATTGGAGAACAAACACTTGGTGCTCGCCCATATCAGCGGCAAAATCCGCAAAAATTACATCCGCATCCTCCCCGGCGACCGCGTCGCCATCGAACTCTCCCCCTACGACCTCACCCGCGGCCGCATCGTCTATCGCTACAAGTAGGAGCCCTCTGCATGAAAGTCCGCGCCTCCGTCAAAAAAATCTGCGACAAATGCACCCTCGTCCACCGCAAGGGCGTCGTGCGCGTGTTGTGCGAAAACCCCAAGCATAAGCAGCGCCAGGGCTAGCCCCCCGGCCCCCCTCTACCCCTATGGCACGCATCTCCGGAGTTGATCTTCCCCGCCACAAGCGCGCTGAAATCGCGCTTACCTACATCTACGGCATCGGCCGCGCCCGCGCCCTCGCCATCCTCGCCAAAGCCGGCGTCGAACCCGGCAAAAAAGTCGATGCCCTCAGCGAGGACGAGGTCAACCATATCCGCCAGGTCATCGAGGCCGAAGGCAACGTCGAGGGCGACCTCCGCAAGGCCATCTCCATGAACGTCAAGCGCCTCATCGAGATCGGCTCCTACCGCGGCCTCCGCCACCGCCGCAGCCTCCCCACCCGCGGCCAGCGCACCCATACCAACGCCCGTACCCGCAAGGGCCCGCGCCGCGGCACCGTCACCGCCAAGAAAAAGCCCACCGGCAAAACCTAAGCACCTCCCATGGCCAAAGCACAACCCAAAGTGGCAGCGGGCAAGCCCACCGGCAAGCCCACCGGCAAAAAGAAGTCCTTCAAAAAGCGGGAGAAGAAGAACGTCCCGCTCGGCGTCGTCCATATCCAGGCCACCTTCAACAACACCCTGGTTACCATCGCCGCCCCGGATGGCAAGGTCCTGAGCTGGTCCAGCTCCGGCTCCCTCGGCTTCCGCGGCTCCCGCAAGGGTACCCCCTTCGCCGCCGGCCAGGCCGCCCTCCGCGCCGCCGGCGGCGCCCGCGACCAGGGCATGCGCGCCGTGGACGTCCGCGTCACCGGCCCCGGCTCCGGCCGCGAGACCGCCATTCGCTCCCTCGCCACCGCCGGCCTCGAGGTCCGCTCCATCAAGGACGTCACCCCCATCCCCCACAACGGCTGCCGCCCCGCCAAGCGCCGCCGCGTCTGAGTCCAGGAGATTCCCTATGGCACGCTATACCGGTCCTGTTTGCCGACTCTGCCGCCGCGAAGGCATGAAACTCTTCCTCAAGGGCGAACGCTGCTTCTCCAGCAAGTGCGCCGTCGAAAAGCGCAATACCCCCCCCGGCCAGCACGGCGCTGCCCGCCGCCCCAAGATCGTCGGCTATGGCCTCCAACTCCGTGAAAAACAAAAGGCCCGCCGCATCTACGGCGTCCTCGAACGCCAGTTCCGCGGCTACTTCGCCCGCGCCAGCCGCCAGACCGGCGTCACCGGCGAACTCCTCCTCCGCCAACTCGAACTCCGCCTCGACACCGTCGTCCATCGCTTGGGCTTCGCCACCTCCCGCCCCCAGGCCCGCCAACTCGTCCGCCATGGCCATCTCCAGGTCAATGGCCGCAAGGTCAATATCCCCAGCTTCCAGCTCAAGGTCGGCGATGTCATCGTCGTCCGCGAATCCAGCCGCAAGCTCGCCTCCATCGCCAGCGCCCTCGAGTTCCTCGGCCACAGCTCCCTCGCCCCCTGGCTCGAACTCGACCGCGCCCAATTCCAAGGCCGCGTCCTGAGCCTGCCTCAGCGCGCCGATATCAACCTGCCCCTGCAGGAGCAAATGATCGTCGAGCTCTACAGCAAATGACCCCTTCCACCTTCACCGAGGCTGCCCCCATGCCTACTGCTGTCCCCGCCGAGGAGAAAACTAGCATGCTCTGGAAAGGCTTTCAAAAACCCAAGCGCTTGGCCGTTGATCCCGATTCCCTCACCGATCGCTACGGTAAATTCACCGCCCAGCCCTTCGAACGCGGCTTCGGCAACACCATCGGCAACGCCCTCCGCCGCGTCCTCCTCTCCTCCATCGAGGGCGGCGCCATCACCGCCGTCCGCATCGAAGGCGTCCTCCACGAGTTCCAGTCCATCCCCGGCGTCGTCGAGGATGCCACCGATATCATCCTCAACCTCAAGCAGATCCCCTTCCGCCTCAGCGTGGATGGCCCCAAGCACATCTACCTCAAAATCGACAAGCCCGGCCCCATCACCAGCGGCATGCTCGAAACCGATGGCGATGTCGAGGTCCTCGACAAAAACGTCTATATCGCCACCGTCAGCGAGGGCGGCAACCTCGACATGGACCTCCGCCTCAAAGTCGGCCGCGGCTACGTCTCCGCCGACCGCAACTACGACGAAGACCTCGCCGTCGGCTTCATCCCCGTGGATAGCGTCCACTCCCCCGTCCGCAAGGTCAACTACACCGTGGATGCCGCCCGCCTCGGCCAAACCACCGACTACGACCGCCTCGTCATGGAGGTCTGGACCAACGCCGCCGTCAGCCCCACCGACGCCGTCGGCCTCGCCGCCAAGCTGCTCAAAGACCACATGAGCATCTTCGTCAACTTCGAGGAGGTCCCCGAGGGCGGCGAGTTCATCGAAAGCCGCCAGCTCCAGCTCCGCAACGAGAACCTCAACCGCTCCGTCGAGGAACTCGAGCTCTCCGTCCGCTCCTATAACTGTCTCAAGAACGCCAATATCCAAACCATCGGCGAGCTCATCCAAAAAAGCGAGAACGAGATGCTGAAGACCAAGAACTTCGGCCGCAAGTCGCTCAACGAGATCAAGGAGATCCTCGCCACCATGGGCTTGTCCCTCGGCATGCGGATCGACGACCAGGGCAATGCCGTGCCCGGCGGCGAGGCCGCCTGAAGAGTCCATCATGCGCCACCTCAACGCCGGCTATAAACTCGGTCGCAACACCTCCCACCGTCGCGCCCTGCTCCGCAACCTCGTCACCTCCCTGGTGCTCGAAGAGCGCATCCAGACCACCGTTCCCAAGGCCAAGGCCATCCGCCCCCTGGCCGAACGCATGATCACCCTGGGCAAGCGCGGCTCCCTCCACGCCCGCCGCCAGGCCGCCGGCTTCCTGCTCGATCCCTTGGCCGTCGCCAAGCTCTTCGACCAGCTCTCCGGCCGCTTCGGCGACCGCGCCGGCGGCTATACCCGCATCGTCAAAACCGGCTTCCGCGTCGGCGACAACGCCCCCCTCGCCTTTATCGAGTTCCTCGGCAGCGAGGGCATGCAGGCCGCCAAGCGCAAACGCCGCTCCGAACGCCTCGAGCGCAAGGCCGCCGCCCAGAAAAAAGCCACCGAGGATCTCGGCCGCAAGCAGGACGAAAACAAGGAATAGGGCTGGGCGTGCCCCGGGGAAGGTGCGCCGCCCCTACCTTGCCCCGCCCGTTCCCTGTATCCTGTTTACTATCCTTGCTTTCTCGACGCTCCAGCCTGCTGGCTCTTCTGTTGGGCGCGCTCGCCATCTCCGTCGGCTGTGGCGCCCGCCCCGGCGTCCCCCGGCCCCCCACCGTCCCCCTCCAGTCCGCCACCCTCGACCAGTTGGTCGCCAACTTCAACCGCAGCGCCAACGCCGTCCAAACCATGACCCTCAAGCTCGACCTTACCGCCAAGGTCGGCAAAAAGTCCTATCCCCGCGTCAGCGCCTTCCTGCTCACCCAAAAGCCCTCCAGCATCCGCATCTGGGGCACCTTCACCCTCCTCGGCCGCCTCTTCGACATGGCCTCCGACGGCACCCACTTCGAGCTCAGCCTCCCCACCCGCGGCCAGTTCATCGTCGGCGAAAACAACGTCGTCCCCCCCACCGCCGCCAGCCCCCTCGCCAAGCTCCGCCCCCAGGTCATCCTCAACGCCCTGCTCATCAACCCCATCCCCCCCACCCAACACGTCGCCCTCGATCCCGACACCGATCCCTCCGAGTACGAGGTGCTTGTCCTCCAGCCCGGCCACGACGGCGTCGAACATCTCCAGCGCCGCATCTTCTTCAGCCGCCTCGACCTCCTCCCCCACCGCCAGGTCATCTACGACGGCGACCAGGTCCACGAAACCCGCGCCGCCTACAGCCACTTCACCCGCAGCGGCCAAGTCCCCGTGCCCCAGGACGTCACCATCCAGCGCCCGGTCGAGGGCTACTCCCTCCGCCTGCAGATCACCTCCAAGGGCATCACCCTCAACAAGCCCTTCCCCGCTCCCCATACCTTCGACCTCCAGCCCCCCGCCGGCACCACCATCATCAAGATCAGCGACGCCGCCCGCCACTCCCCAGCCATCGGCCCGCGCTAGCCCGATAGCGCTCCCCCGCCGCCGCCCACCCCGCCGCCTCCCGCCCCGCCGTCCGCGTCGCCGCCAGCCCGCAGTAGGCCGCGCGAAACAAGCTGTAGGCCAGCCCGTGCCAGCGCAGCCGCGGCGCCAGCGCCGCCGCCCCCTCCCCGCTCCGCCGCCGGTACGCCTCCACCACCGCCCGCCCCCGCGCCCCGCCAAACTCCACCGCTATCGCCGCCAAGTCCCAGGCAATGTCCGCCGGCCCGGGAAAAAACGGATCGTCGCCGTGGTCGGTCCCGTCGAACTTCACATAGCCCCGCTCCGCCAACCCCCACTCCACCGCCAGCATCCTACCGTCCAAGGCTACCGGCGGCGCGATCGGCGCCTCGTCGCTCAACTCTTCCCCCAATAGCCGCTCGCCGTTGATCGCCACCATCTCCCGCAGCGCCACGCTCGGCGCCATCGCCCCTCCCAGCCGGTGCTCCGCCCCCACCCAGGCCAAATACGCGCCCGCGAACTCGCACCACGCCCGCCCCGGCCGCCGCGGCAGCGCCCGCGCCGGCACCCGCCGATAGCGCACCCAGCCCGCCTCCCCCTCCCCCGCCAACTCCGGTCCCCATCCCCCCGCCGCCAGCCGCCGCGCCCGCTCCCGCGTCTCCCGCCCGTAGCCCCCCCAGCCCGCAAACTTCGCCAGCGTCCGCCCCCCGTCGCACAGGTACTTCAACCGCTCGTGCTCGCCCCACACCGGCGTCGCCGCCCCCCGCCCCAACGCCTGCCGCCACCGCCCGCCGCTGATGTCCTGCCCCCGCCCCGGCTGCGAGCTCGGCGCCGCCACCCCAGGCGCCACCACGATCCGCCACCGCCGCCACCCCGCCGCCGCGTACGCCGATCCCAACTGCTCCGGCGCCGGCGATCCGCTCGCCAGCAGCACCATCCGCCCCTCCTCCACCCCCAGCCCCGCCAGCCACGCCACCGTCCCCCCAAAACTCGATCCGCTCAGCCCCGGCCCCTCGTCCACGATCACAAACTCCCCCCGCCACCGCGCCACCGCCCCCTCCAGCCTCGCCGTCGCCTGGATCCTCCGCTCCATCGGCTCCCCCACCGGCCGCAACGTTAGGCACCGCACCTCGCCCGCCCCCGCCAACGCCCGCGCCACCACCGGCGCCAGCACGCTGCCCATCGTGCGCAGCCCCAGCACCCACACCGGCCGCCGCTCCGCCTGCCCCGCCCGCCACTGCCGCGCCGCCGCCGCGTAGCCCTCCGGCGCCAACCCGTAGTAGCGCAGCCCCTCCGGCTCCGATACCCACACCTCCCCGGCCTTCTTCACGCCCCGCAGCGCCCTCTCCATCGCCGCCACTACCGCTGCTCCCCCACCCTCCGCCGCCGCCAGGCTCATCCCCATCAGCCGCCGCCGCCGCTCGCTCCAGTCCTCGCCCCCCGCCTCGCTCCACCCATCCGCCAGCCCGCACTCCAGCCGCGCCGCCGCCAGCAGCAGCTCCAGCCCTCCATTCCCCGCCGCCCGCTCCACCTCCCGCGCCAGCGCTCCTACCTCCGCCCGCCGCCGCTCGTGCCGAAATACGTGCATGCCCGCCCCAGCCCAGTTAGAATAGGGGACGACCAAACTGCGGTTGGCACCGCCCCAGGAGGTTTTTGTGGCCATTGACAACGTTGCCCGCTCCGAAGGTTCCCACCTCGGCAAGACCATCCACTTCAAGGGAGACATCTCCGGCGGCGACGACCTCTCGGTGGATGGCGAAGTCCAAGGCTCGATTCAGTTGCCCGGCCAAATCGTCGTCGTCGGGCCCCACGGCAACCTCAGCGCCGAAATCCAGGCCCGCGAGATCGTGGTCCACGGCAAGATCAAAGGCAACGCCAAAGCCCAGGACCGAATCGAAGTAAGCCGCAGCGGTTCTGTGCTCGGCGATTTGGCCATGGCCCGCATCTCCATCCAAGACGGCGCCTTCATCCAGGGTCGGGTGGATATCCGCGTGGCCGATGCCGCCGCCCCCCGCCCCGCTGCCTCCGCACCCGCTGCCAGCCTTCCCCCCCCCGCTGCCGCCTCGGCCCAGCCGCAGCAGCCCTCCTTCCTCGATCGCAAACCCTAGCCCGCGCGGCCGGCTGTACGCCTCATGCTCGACAAAGTCCGGAACTTGTTTCAGTCCGAGTCGGCCTCCCGCCCCCCCGACCGCACCCCGGAGGCCCACTCCTCTGCCCGCGCCGCCACTGCCGCCGCCCCTGCCCTCCCCGGCCTGCTCCGCCACAGCAATGGCCTGCGCGAGTTCCTCAACGGCTGGGACAAGGCCGAGGGCCGCCGCGTCCTCGATCTCGGCTGCACCTCCAGCTCCAACCTCAACTTCTTCACCCTGCACGGCCACGGCATCTATAGCGACGACCTGCTGCTCGAAGCCGAGCGCTCCCGCTATCGCCTCACCCCCGCCCCCGCCTCCCCGGACGCCCCTCCCCCCGCCCCCTTCTTTGACGCCCCCCTCTGGCTGCGCGAAAACCTCGACTTCCCCCCCGAACGCTTTGACGCCGTCCTCCTCTGGGACTTGGTGGACTACATGCCCGAGCCCCTGGTCAAGCCCCTCATCGAACGCCTGACCGCCATCCTCCGCCCCGGCGGCACCATCCTCGCCTACTTCCATACCCGCGACGCCGGCCCCGAAGCCCCCTTCTTCCGCTACCACATCCACGACCGCGAATCCCTCCAGCTTCGCCCCGGCCCCCCCTACCGCCTGCAGCGCATCTTCAACAACCGCCACGTCGAAAATCTTTTCCGCGGCTACCGTTCCATCAAATTCTTCCTCGCCCGCGACAACCTCCGCGAAGTCTTGGCCAGCAAATAGCCCCGGGAGGAAAGGGTAGCTGAAGAGCGCTCCTCAGCTACCCTGGTGGGCTGATTGGAAGGGATCCCGCTTGGCCGCGCTGCCGAGCATGCCGCTTCCAAGAGGGACTCCTGCCTAGATGCCCCCCGCCCCCTGCCCCCTGCCCGCCCGGCCCGACCTTTCCACCGCCCCGTCCCGAAACGGCCGCCGCGCCGCCGCGCGGCAGGCCCTTCCCAGAAAAGTTGCTATCCTCACTCCCATGTCGCCTCGCCGCCTCCCCGCCGCTCTCCTCCTCGCCGCCGCCCTCGCCCTCCCGCTCGCCGCCCAGCACGCCGACCCCGCCCTCGCCCAAGCCCTCCTGCGCCAATTGGTGGATACCAACACCACCGCCGCCGCCGGTACCACCGCCGCCGCCCGCGCCCTGGCCCAGCGACTCTTGGCCGCCGGCTTTCCCCCCGCCGATGTCTCCCTCCTCGGTGCCAACCCCAACAAGCTGAACCTCGTCGTCCGCTACCGCGGCACCGGCGCCAAGCCCCCCATCCTGCTCATCGGCCATCTCGACGTGGTCCAGGCGCGCCGCCAGGACTGGTCCACCGACCCCTTCCAGCTGGTCATCAAAAATGGCTACTTCTATGGCCGCGGCACCCAGGACATGAAAGACGGCGACGCCATCTTCCTCGCCACCCTGCTGCAATTCAAACAAGAGAACTACCAGCCCGACCGCGACATCATCCTCGCCCTTACCGCCGCCGAAGAGGGCGGCGCCGACAACGGCGTACAGTGGCTCTTGGCCCACCGCCGCGCCCTCATCCAGGCCGCCTTCGTGCTCAACGCCGATGGCGGCGGCGTGGACGCCGTCCACGGCCAGCCGCAATTTCTGGCGGTGGACGCCAGCGAGAAGCTCTACGCCGACTTCCAACTCTCCACCACCAACCCCGGCGGCCACAGCTCGCTGCCCGTGCCCGACAACGCCATCTACCATTTGACCGACGGCCTCGCCCGCCTGCAGCGCTTCCAGTTCCCCTTCGAGCTCAACTCCGTCACCCGCGGCTTCTTCCGCGCCTATAGCCGCCTCGACTCCGGCCAGCGCGCCGCCGACCAGCGCGCCATCCTCGCCACCCCCCCCGACCCGGCCGCCCTGCGCCGCCTCAGCGCCGACCCGCTGTTCAACGCCACCCTGCGCACCACCTGCGTCCCCACCCGCCTCTCCGCCGGCGACGCCAACAACGCTCTGCCGCAGAACGCCGAGGCCATCGTCAACTGCCGCATCATGCCCGGCCACTCCGCCCTCGACATCCAGCGCCAACTGGTCTCCATCCTCGCCGACCCCAAGATCACCGTGCGCTACGTGGACGACGCCGGCGGCATCCGCGGCCAAGCCCCGGACGCCGTCTCCAACCCGCCGGTCCAGCTCAGCCCCGAGGTGATGCGTCCGCTGCAAGCGCTCGCCAACCAGATGTGGCACGGCCTGCCCGTCGTTCCCGACATGGCCACCGGCGCCAGCGACGGCAAATACACCAACGCCGCCGGCATGCCCACCTACGCCCTCTCCGGCGTCAGCATTGACGAGGACGACGTCCGCGCCCACGGCCGCGACGAGAACCTCGCCGTCGCCAGCTTCGACACCGGCGCCCAGTTCTACTACCGCTTCCTCAAGCTCCTCACCGGAGGCCGCTGAGCCCCGCCGCTTACAGGCTCGCGATCACCTTCTCCAGCTTGGCCCGCACCGTGGCCGCCGCCTGGCGCAACTGCGGGTTCTCGATCGCCTGCATCGAGGCCACCGGATCAATCGCCGCCACCTCCGCCCGCCCCGCCCCCGCCTCCTGCACCACCACGTTGCAGGGCAGCATGGTGCCCACCTTGTCCTCGATCTGCAGCGCCTCGTGCGCCAGCGCCGGGTTGCACGCGCCCAGGATGCGGTAGCCGCGAAACTCCACCCCCAGCTTTTTCCGGAAGGTCTCGCGCACGTCAATCTCGGTGATGATGCCGAACCCCTCCCGCTGCAGTGCCTCCACCGTGTGCGGCACCGCCGCGTCGAAATCCATGTTCAGCGTCTTGGCAAAGTAGTAGCCCATCCCTCACCTCCCCAACGCTTTCATTTTCGGCCAAATGGTGCGATGATGCATATGCGGGGTGGAGCAGTCCGGTAGCTCGTTGGGCTCATAACCCAAAGGTCGGTGGTTCAAATCCACCCCCCGCAACCAAAATATCCCAATCGCTGGCCCGCCCTGCAGGCGCTCAAAGCCTGCCCCCGGCGCGCGGTACGCTTATAAAATGAGCATGCCTGCGGCGCAACTTCCCCTGGGGGATTACGGGCTCATCGCCGACGGCCTGACCTGCGCGCTGCTCGGGCGCGATGGCGGCATCGGATGGCTCTGCCTGCCGCGCTTCGACTCGGGCTCGGTATTTGGCCCGCTGCTCGATCCCAGTCGCGCCGGGGCCTGCCGCTGGGCCCCGGCGCGCGCCGATGCGGGACGGCAGCACTACGAGCCGGGCACCAACGTGCTGGCCACCGAGTGGGGTCCGCCCGGCGCGCGCGTCCGCATCACCGACTGGATGCCAGCGCGCTTCGACGGCTTGGCCGCCGTCGGTTGTGGCGACGGCGCGGTGTGCCGCCTGGCCGAGGCGCTTGACGCCGAGGTGGAACTCGAACTGAACTGCGCGCCGCGCCCCGATTACGGCCGCAGCGCGGTGGCGTGGCAGGCGGGCGCGGGCGGGGTATGGCGGGCGGAGTGGACCTCGCCGCTGTGGGCGGTGGCGTCGTTCCCCCTGCAATGCCAGGGCGGGGAACTGACCGCCGCGGTGAAGCTGCGGGGCGGGGAAGCGGCTTGGTTTGTCTTCGGCTGGGGGGAGCCGCCGGTGGCCTTGGGCGCCGAGCGCCTGCGCGCTTCGCTCGCCGCCGCCCGCGCCGGTTGGCAGCGCTGGTCGGGGCAGGCCCAGTACCAGGGGCCCTACCGCGAGGCGGTGGTGCGCAGCGCGCTGGCCCTGAAGGCGCTGATCTACGCCCCCACCGGCGCCATCGTGGCCGCGCCCACCACCAGCCTGCCCGAGGCCATCGGCGGCGCCCGCAATTGGGACTACCGCTATTGCTGGCCGCGCGACGCCACCTTCGCCCTCTACGGCCTCTCGCTGTTGGGTTACCACGACGAGGCCGGGCGCTTCCTGGAGTTCATCGCCCAGGTCTGCGACGCCCACCCACCCCCGCTGCAGGTCTGCTACCGCGTGGACGGCTCGACCGACCTCGCCGAGAGCGAACTCGGCCACCTTGCCGGCTACCGCGGCTCCCGCCCGGTGCGGATCGGCAACGGCGCGGCGCAGCAGCGCCAGCTCGACAGCTACGGCGAAATCATGGACGCCGCCTACACCTACGCCAAGTGGCGGCAGGGCCTGGATCTGCGCCTGTGGCAGGCGCTGCGCGGCCTGGTGGACTACGCCGCCGCCCACTGGCGCGACCCCGACGAGAGCATCTGGGAGGTGCGCGGCGGACGTCAACAGTTCACTTTCTCGAAGGTGCTGTGCTGGGTGGCGCTCGATCGCGGCATCCGCCTGGCGCAGCGCTACCAGCTTCCCGGCCCGGTCGCCGACTGGGCCGCCGCCCGCCAGCAGGTCCGCGAAGCGGTGCTGCGCCGTGGCTATAGCCGCGCGCGCGGGGCCTACACCCAGACCTTGGATGGCACCGTGCTCGACTCCAGCCTGCTGCTGATGCCGCTGTTGCGCTTTGGCTCGCCGCACGACCCCCGCATTCAAGCCACCATCGTCCGCATCCAAAAGGAGCTTGGCCAAGACACGCTGGTGGCCCGCTACCAGAACACCGTGGCCGACGGCGTGGGCGGCCCCGAGGGCGCCTTCTCCATCTGCACCTTCTGGCTGGTGGATTGCCTCACCCTGCTGGGCCGCCGCGAAGAGGCGCGGCAACTGTTCGAGCGCATGTTGGGCTGCGCCAGCCCGCTGGGGCTGTACTCCGAGGAACTGGACCCGGCGACCGGCGCCCTGCTGGGCAACTATCCGCAAGCGTTCACGCATATGGCCCTGCTCAACAGCGCCCACAATCTCCAGCTCTACCCCGCCGGGGTGCCGTGATCGTGCTACTTTGGTGGGCATGAAGCTGCTTCGGCGGGTTGGTCTGGTTGCAATAGGGTTGGCGCTGGCCGCGCTCGCCTCGACGCCCACGCCCTCGCACGGGCCCCGGCGCGGCTATCTCATCATCAGCGGCGGCATGGACTACCACCTCGACATCCCGCGCCTGATCCGCATGGCGGGCGGCCCGAAGGCGCGGATCGTGGTGATCCCCACCGCCAGCGTCCGGCGGCCGCAGACGACGGCGCAACTGGCCCGCTACTGCACCGACCCGGCGACGTTTGGCCACGTGCACTGCACCGTGCTCCATACCACCGACCGCGCCGTGGCCAACTCCGCCGCCTTCGTCAAGCCGCTGGCGACCGCCACCGGCGTCTGGCTGGTGGGCGGACGGCAGTGGCGTCTGGCCGACGCCTACCTCGGCACCCGCACCTTGCAGGCGATCTTCGCCCTGCTGCGCCGGGGCGGCGTGGTGGGCGGCGGCTCGGCCGGGGCCAGCATCCAGGCCTCGTTCATGGTGCGCGGCTCCGAGCATCCGGACGACAACCACATCATGATGGCGCCGGGCCACGAGACCGGCTTTGGCCTCTTCACCAACGTCGCCATTGACCAGCACGTGGACGCCCGCCACCGCGAAAACGACTTGGCAGTGGTGATGGCGGCGCATCCGCGGCTGCTGGGCTTGGGCCTCGACCAGGGCACCTCGATCACCGTGCATGGCGACCAGTTGGTGGTGAACGGCCCCGGCCGGGTCGCCGTCTGGGATGGAAAGCAGCACCATGGCAAGGGCTATTACTACCTCCATGCCGGCGACCGGTTCAACACCGCGACCCGGGTCGCCACGCGGGTGCACGCCGCGGCGGCGGGCAGCCGCTGAAGTGGAGCGGAAGGGTTGGATTGTCGTCGGTTCGGGCCGTGTGGGCGCAGCGCTGTGCCGCTGGCTGGCCGACGCCGGCCTGCCCCCGCTGGCGGTGGTCGGCCGCCGCCGCCCGCTCGCCCTGGCCGCCGGCTGTGGCGCCGGCCACGCCTGGTCGCTGGGGGAGTGGCAGGCGCGTCTGCCCGAGCTGGCCCCGTCCTCGGTGCTGGTGGCCATCCCGGATGACGCCTTGGCGCCCCTGGCCGCGCGCTGGGCGCCGGCGCGACCCGATTGGCGTGGCTGGGCCGTGCTGCACACCAGCGGCGCCCGCGACGCCAGTGTGTTCGCTCCGCTGGCGCACCGGGGCGCGGCGGTTGGTTCGCTCCACCCCATGATGACGTTTCCGCGGTCGGCGCGGTCGGCGCCCCCGCCCGCCAACCTTATTTTTAGCTTCGAAGGCAGCCCCGCCGCCCGCCGCCTTGCGGCTGCCTTGGTCCGCCGATGGGGAGGAATTCCACTACAACTCCCGCCCCGTGCCAAGACCGCCTACCACTTGGCAGCGACTTTGGTGGGACCTGGAGCGGTGATTCAGATGGCGGCCGCCCGCTGCATCCTGCAGCAAGCCGGGCTGCGCGGCCACCCGCTGGAGCGCGCCTTGGCCGGCCTGCGCATGCTGCTGGCGGCCACCGCCAGCAACCTCGCCGACGGCCTGGAGGCCGCCTGGACGGGTCCCCTGGCCCGGGGGGATCAGGCGACCCTAGCCCTCCACCGCCAGACCCTGAGTTCACCCCATCTCGCCCAGCTCTACGCCGCCCTGAACCGCGCCGGCCGCGAGCTGTTGCCCGCGCCCTCGCGAAAAAATACTACTCGCACTATAACAAACTAGGCCGGCCCGGGCCCCGTGGCGGCCGCTCCCGATTTTCATTGCAACCACCCATCGCAGCCAGATACTATGCCCCCGCGCATGGTTATGGTCGCAACCAGCCCGCGCGGGTTCCTTTCGAACCGGGTCTCCCCGGGCCGGATCCCGCGGTTGTGCGTGGCGGTGCAGGCGCCGACGGTGGGCGAGCTTTTGGGCCGCGCCGAGCGCGCCTCGCGCGAATCCACGCTGCTGGAGTTGCGCCTGGACGCGCTCAAGCTGCCAAACTCGGCCATGGGGCCGCTGCGTGAGTTCCTGCGCTCCTCGCCCCAGACGTTGGTGATCGCCACCTGCCGCAAACAAACCTATGGCGGGGGCTTCAAGGGCTCGGCCCAAGCCGAGTGGAATATCTTGCGCGATGCCGCTCTGGCCGGCTGCGCCTTGGTGGACATCGAGTTGCAGAGCGCCGAGCGCCTGCCCGCCGCCGCGCTCAGCGAGCTGCGCCAGCACACCAACCTGATCCTTTCCTACCACGACTTCAAGACCACGCCGCCGTTGGCGCCACTGCTGCGGCGGATGCGGGCCATCCCGGCCGATCTCTACAAGCTCGTGCCGACCGCCTCCACCTGGCGGCAGAACATCGAGCTGCTGCGCTTTGTCGAGGCCAACAGCGGCCCGCAGGCGCTGGTGGCGTTCTGCATGGGCGAGGCGGGCCTGCTCAGCCGCCTGCTCAGCCTGCGCGTGGGCGGCGCCTTCACCTTTGCGGCGCTGGAGGCGGACGAGGCCACCGCGCCCGGCCAACCCGACGTGCAGACCCTGCGCCACCTCTACCGCATGGACACACTCAACCGCGCCACCCGCATCTACGGGGTGTTGGGCTATCCGCTGGCGCACTCGCTTTCGCCGCGCATGCACAACGCCGCCTACCGGCGCACCGGCGAGAACGCCCTCTACCTGCCCCTGCCCAGCCGCCGGCCGACGGATGTGCTGGATTTCGCCGACGAGATCCCGCTCAGCGGCTTCAGCGTCACCCATCCCTATAAGAGCGCCTTTTTGGACCGGCTGGAGCGCATGGATCCCATCGCCAAGGCGGTGGGAGCGATCAACACGGTGGTGCGCAGCCAGGGGAAGGTCTACGGCTACAACACCGATGTGGCGGGTATTGTCGAGCCGCTGGCGCAGGCGCTGCCGCTGCGGGGCGCCAAGATCCTGGTGCTGGGGGCGGGGGGAGCGGCGCGGGCGGCGGTGTTTGGGCTGCGCAGCCGCGGCGCCCAAGTCTACATCCACAACCGCACCCGCAGCCGGGCGCAGGCGCTGGCGGCGGCGGCCAAGGCCAAGGTGGTCGGCCGGGCGGAGTTGAAAAAACTTGAATTCCAGGCGCTGGTGAACGCCACCCCGGTGGGACAATATCCCAAGGTGAAGGAGTCGCCGCTGGAGGCGGATGAGATTCATGCCGCGGTGGTGTTCGATTTGGTCTACAACCCGCTGGAGACGGCGCTGGCGCGCTTGGCCCGCGCCCGCGGCGCCCGCGTCATTGCCGGCATGGAGATGTTCGTGCTGCAGGGGGCGCGGCAGTTCGAGCTGTGGACGGGCAAGCCGGCGCCGGTGGAGGAGATGCGCCGCGAGGTGCTGGCCGCCCTCACCGAGCCGGCCAGCTAGCGCCCGGCGGCCGCCTGCGGCCGCCGCCTGTCCGGTCGCGGGGGTCGCGCCGCTTTGCCTGCTGGCAAAATCGGCGCGGCCCCAGCGAGGCGCAGCGCCGATTTGGGGCCACCGGGCCCCCAAATCGGCGCGAGCACGCCGCCCCGCGCCGTTACAGCGGGGCGGCTCACAAGCGGGACGCGCGCCGCAGGCGCGCTGGGGCCCGCGCCAACCATCTGGATGGGACCCCTTGCGATGATCACCGCCTTGTTCTTGATCGCCTTCGCCCTGGTGGCGCTCTCGACCGTGCTGCGCACCCGCCGCCACCACGGCATGGTGCAGCCGACCGGGCTGGCGCGCGACATCGGACTGGCGGTGGCGGCGCTCTACCTGCTGATCGAGGGCTCGCGCTTTTGGATCAACTTCGCCTGGTGGCGCGAGATGGGGCAGACGGCGACCTTCTGGCAGTTTTTGCGCATCCGCTGGCTGCCGCAGACGGCGCTGGCGGGGTTGGCGGCGCTGCTGCTCATGCTGGCCTTTGCCCTCGCCCGGCGGCGCTGCGCCTCGCCGGTGGCGCGCACCACCCTGTTCGGGCTGGGCGGCTACACCCTGGCGGGGCTGGCGGGGGTGATGCTCTCGCTCAACCTGGTGGACCCGTGGGCGATCGCGCTCTACCTGGGCGCGCGCGACACCGGCACCTACACCGACCCCATCTTCCGCAAGGATTTGGCCTTCTATTTCTTCCGCCTGCCCTTTTACCAGATGATTTTCGACTGGGTGGCGGCGCTGGCGGTGGCGGCGCTGGTGGTGGCGGCGGCGGCGCTGGTGGTGGGCTCCTCGGCGGAGCGCATGCGCGAGCTGCGCGCCCGGGTGCTGGCGCAGATGGAGGGCCGCGGCTACGCCGGCAGCTCGGCCGCCGCCGCCGGGCGCCTGCCGCTGGCCGGGCTGGTGCGCGTCGGCGCCATCCTGCTGCTGGTGCTGTTCGCGGTGGCGCAGTGGTTCGCGCGCTACTCCCTGCTCTACTCGCCGCACTCGTTCCTCACCGGCGCCGACTATGTGGACGTCACCCTGGGGATTCCGCTGTTGTGGGTGCAGATGGTGGGCGCGCTGGGGCTGGCGCTGCTGATCGCGGTGGCGCGCCGCGGCCGCGGTGCGCGCTTCCTGGCGCACTCGCCCTACGGCGCCGCGGCGGACAACTGGGTGCCGGACAACACTCCCGGCTGGCTGCCGCCGGTGGTGGTGGGCGGCTTTCTGCTGCTGGCCATCGCCCCCTCGCTCATCCAGGCGGCGGTGCGCGCCGCCTATGTGCGCCCCAACGAGCTGACGCTGGAGCGCCCCTTCATCGTGGACCATATCCAGGCCACGCGCATGGCCTTCAACCTGCAGCAGACCTCGCACGAAGAGGCCTTCTCCCCGCGCGCCACCGACACGCTCGACCTCAGCCAGTTCCCCGACACCGCCAGCAACATCCGCCTCTGGGACGCCACCCCGTTCCAGGACGACAGCACCCAGCTCCAGGCGCTGCGCCCCTACTACGTCTTTCCCCACGTGGACGTGGACCGCTACCCCATCCAGGGCCAGACCCGCCAGGTGCTGATCGCCGCCCGCGACCTGGACACCAACCTGTTGCCGCAGGCGGCGCAGTCGTGGGTGAACCTCAGCCTGCAGTACACCCACGGCTACGGCGCTGTCGCCGCCCTGGTCAACGCCGCCACCCCCGAGGGCCAGCCCGAGCTGCTGCTCAAGAACGCCCCGCCCACCGGTCCCGATCCCGATTTCCAGATCACCCGCCCGGGCCTCTACTTCGGCGAAGACACCACCCGCCCGGTCTACGTGGACACCCGCCAGGACGAGTTCGACTATCCCCGGGGCGACGACAACGCCTACACCAACTACTCCGGCCGCGCCGGCATCGTGCTCAACCGGCCGCTGCTGCGCTTGGCCGCCGCCATCCAGCAGAACGACGCCAACGTGCTGCTGACCCGCTACTTCACCCCGCAGACGCGGCTGCTGCTGCACCGCCAGATCCTCGACCGCGTGCAGGCGCTGGCCCCCTTCCTCACCCTCGACCCCGATCCCTACCTGGTGATCGACGGCAAGGGCCATCTGTTCTGGATGCTGGACGCCTACACCGTCAGCGATCTCCATCCCTACGCCCAGCCGGTGGCGCTGGGCGACGGCGAGGTCAACTACATCCGCAACAGCGTCAAGATCACCGTGGACGCCTACAACGGCACCGTCCGCATGTACGTCTTCGACGAGCGCGATCCCATCCTGGCCGCCTACCGCGCCGTCTTCCCCCATCTGTTTCTGCCGCGCTCGGCCATGCCCGCCGACCTGCTGGCCCACATCCGCTACCCGCAGGCGCTGTTCGCCGCCCAGGCGGAGACCTACCGCCTCTACCACATGCAAGACCCGCAGGTCTTCTACAACAAGGAGGACCAGTGGGACATCGCCCGCCAGGTGGTGACCCAGGAGGAGAGCGGCCCCACCAAGCCCTACTACGTGATGCTGCGCCTGCCCGGGGACAAGCAGGCCGAGTTTGTGCTGATGGTGCCCTTCACCAGCCACAACCGCGACAACCTGATTGCCTGGGTGGCGGCGCGCTGCGATCCCGCCCACTATGGCCAGCTCATCTTCTACCGGCTGCCCAAGGAGCAGTTGATCTACGGCCCGCTGCAGATCCAGAGCCGGGTGGACCAGGACCGCACCATCAGCAAGGACCTCAGCCTGTGGAACCAGCAGGGCAGCCGCGTCATCCGCGCCACCACGCTGGTGCTGCCGGTGGACGGCACCTTCGTCTACGTCGAGCCGATCTATATCCAAGCGCCGCAAGCCAAGCTCCCCGAGCTCAAGAAGGTGGTGCTGGCGGTGGGCAACCGCCTGGTCTATGCCGACGATTTAGCCAGCGCCATCGCCGAAATGGCGCAGCCTCCGGGCGGGGCCACGCCCGCCGCGGCGGTCGCGGCTTCGGTGGCCGCCGCCGCCCCCTCTCCCCCGGCCGCGGCCGGCGCCGCCGGCAGCGCCAACGTCGTGCCCCGGGCCGTGCTGGAACAAATTCAAACCCACCTGGCCCAGTACCGCGCCCTCACCGCCCAGGGGAAGTACGCCCAGGCCGGCGCCGAATTGCAGGCCGCGCAGGACCTGCTCGCCCAAGCGCTCGCGGGCCACTGAGCGCCGCCGCGGTGCGGCGGCTGCGCTCGGCCTTGCGGCCGCGGCGCGGACGGGCGTGGCGCGGCGGCGGAGGTGGCCATGCCGGGCGGCGCGGCGGGCGGCGGGCGTCCTGGAGCAGGCGCGCGGTGGGCAGCCCGGCCGGTCGCGGGGGTCGCGCCGCTTTGCCTGCTGGCAAAATCGGCGCGAAAGGCTGCGAAATTCCGCAGGCGCAGACGCGCCAGTGGCGCGTCTGCGCCCCCGGGAAGCGAATTCGGCGCGGCCCCAGCGAGGCGCGAGCACAAGCGGGACGCGCGCCGCAGGCGCGCTGGGGCCCGCGCCCACCATCGTTCGGCTGATGGCGTGGTAGAGGCGGAGCTGGGCGCGGGTGGGGCGGAAGCTGCCCCCCAAAGCTCTTCTCCGCCATGGCCTACAGCCTGATCGAAGCCTTGCGGCGCCTGGCGCTGTCCGGCACCGAGTTGGCGCAGGCCCAGGCCGACACGCTGCGGCTGAAGCTGCTGCGGGTCGCCGCCCAGGTCCGCGTCAGCGCGCGCCGCATCTGGCTCCGCTTCAGCCGCCATTAACCCTGCCAGCCGCTGTTCCTCCACGCTTGGCGGGCCTTGCGCTGCTGAACGGTGGCGGCCCGACACAAAAACCATTCCACCGCCGATGCCTCTTAGCCGGGGTGTGACTCCGCGGGCGCTCGGGCGCCGCCGTTCTGCCCCGCGCGCCACTTCCGCGTCGCACAACCGCTCTCCCCCGCCCAGGGTGCTGCCGTCTGCAGTCACCTGCGGTCTCGAAACCCCGAAAAAACGCCGCGGTGCGCGCCTGGTGAGAAATGCGGGCTAACTGGGACAGCGGCTTCCGTTCCAGCCAACCTCCCCGCCACGCCGCGCCGCCCCGGCCTCATCTCCGGAGCGCGCCTGCGGACTCCTTCGCCTCAATGTCCCCAGCGCCCGCCGCCCCTCGGCTCAGCTGATTTGGACGGCAGTGGGGCGCGGCCACGGTGGCCATGAGGTCGTTACCAGTGCCTGCTTTAGCCGCGCTCTTGAGGACTCCCGTTGCCCCTAGCGTTTCCAGGCCAGGGGGAAACCTTCGCGGTCCGCCGCCAGCGCCAGCCGATCGTCTCGGGTCACAAACGCCAGCGAGTTGGGATCATAGTGGCAAGCGATCAGCGCCGCCGCCAACTGCAGCGCGTCCGCGGCGCGCAGGGCATGCACCCGCAGCATTCGCACCGCCGTCGCCTTGAGCTCAGGGCACGGCTCGACGACGACCCAGCCGCAGGCCATCTGGGCGAGCCGCTGGTAGAGGTCGGGGAACGCGCGTCCGGCGGCGGGCGCCTGGCGCTCCGCCCGCGACAGGGCCGAGGCGCACTCCACCTCGGTCCCCCACCAAACCGTGATTTCTGGGTCGGCTGCAGCCATGGCGTTCATCGCTTCCGAGCCCATCTCGCCGGAAAGCAGTGGGACGATCGCCGAGGCGTCCCAGAACTTCACAAGCCCTCCTCGCGTTCATCCAGCAGGGCCTTGAGGACCGAAACCCCTTCGGGCAACTTCGGCAGCGGCCGCTCGAAGAACTCCGGGGTCAAGGGCCGTTTGGGCAGAGTGACGATACCTTGTCGCGCCAGTTCTGCCAGGCGCTGGCCGGCCTCTTCCGGCCGACCCATCCGGACGGATTCGAGCCTCGCCACCGGGCGTCCCCGGTCTAGGATCAACACAGACCCGCCGCGCAGCCCGTCAATCAGCGCGCTGAGGTTGTTTTTCGCCTCGGTGATGCTGGCCGTCTTCATAAAGCTATTATAGCTCGAATGAAAAAGGCTGCTCGCGGGGGTCGCGCCGCTTTGCCTGCTGGCAAAATCGGCGCGAAAGGCTGCGAACCGGGGTCCCCAGAACCCGCTTCGGGTTCTGGGGTGGTCGTAATTCCGCAGGCGCAGACGCGCCAGTGGCGCGTCTGCGCCCCCGGGATGCGAATTCGGCGCGGCCCCAGCGACGCGCAGCACCGACTTGGGGTCCTCGGGCCCCCAAGTCGGCGCGAGCATGCCGCCCCGCGCTGTTACAGCGGGGCGGCTCACAAGCGGGACGCGCGCCCACCGGCCCGGCGCTGCTCCAGCCGGGCCGGGCAGGCGCGCTGGGGCCCGCGCCCACCAAAGAGGGCTGCGGGGTGCCGAGCGGCGCCGCGCGCACGCGGCGCCGCGAGTAGCTTAGCGGCGCGCAGGCAGGGCGAGGTCCCAGTGCTGCGCGGTCAAGCGCTTGCCGAAGCTGCGGGTGGGCTCTTCCTGGGTCAGTTGGAAGCCGGCGGCCTCGTAGATGCGGCGCGCCGAGACCAATATGCTCATGGTCCAGAGCGTGACCCGGCGGTAGCCGGCGCGGCGGGCGAAGGCGAGGCAGGCGGCGACCAGGCGGCGGCCCAGTTTCTGGCCGCGCGCCGTGGGCTCGACGTAGAGTAGGCGCAGCTTGGCCACCGTGGCCGATTGCCGCACCAAAAAGACCGAACCCAGGATCTCGCCGTTGCGCTCGGCGATCCAGCCGCGCTCGCGGCGGGGATCGTGGTGGTCGAGGAAGTCGGCGGCGATGTGCGCCACCAGCGCTTCGAAGCCGGTGTTCCAGCCGTACTCCCGGGCGTAGAGCGCGCCCTGGCGGTGCACCACCCAGCCCAGATCGCCCGGCCTCGGATGGCGGAGGCGGACGGGTGCGGACGCGGCGACGGCAGTCGGCTCGCCGCCGAGCAGTGCCTGCGCCGCCTGCAGCGATTGCGCCAACTGGCGCTGTTGGCCGGGCGTCAGCGGCCGCAGCAGCTCGGCCGCCTGGCGGTTGGCGCCGCGGTCGAGCCGGGCGAACTGCCGCCGCCCGGCCGGGCTGAGCGCCAGCCGCACTTGGCGGCGGTCCTGGGGCGAGCGCTGCTGGCGCAGCAGCCGCTGCCGCCCCAGCGCGGCCAGCATGCGGCTGAGGTAGCCGGGGTCGAGGTCGAGCGCGGCGGCCAGGGCGGCGGCGGTGATCGGCTGGCGGTGGGCGATCTCGTAGAGCACGCGCGCCGCGGGCAGCGGCAGCGGACTACCGAGCAGGCCCGCCTCCAGCGCGCCGATGCGCTGGGTGTAGAAGCGGCTGAAGCCGCGCAGCGCCGCAACCGGGGCCGGTGGAGCGGGGGTCGGAGTGGCCATGGCGCCAGCATGCGCCTGGATAGTTGACAAAATCAACTATCCAGGCGGGCGAGGCAGTCGGGGCTGTCGTGGGCGGCGCGGTTGACCAGCGGCCGCACCGGGTAGAGCTCGAGGCCGTTGCCGGGGGCGAGCAGCGCCAGGCGCTCCGCGGGCGGCAGCGGCGCCGGGTCGAGCCAGGCGGCGTAGCGCGCGGGCGCGGGCATGGCCGGCATGCGGTCGTGCAGCGCGGCCAGTTGCGGGGTGGGGGCGGTGGTGATGAGGGTGCAGCTCTCGCCCTCCCACAGTCCGGCGAAGGCGAACAGGCCGCCGTCGGCGCGGTGCACGTACCAGGGCTGCTTGGCCTTGCCGAGGGCCTTCCACTCGTAGAAGCCGTCGGCGGGGATGAGGCAGCGCCGCAGGCGGAAGGCCTCGCGGAAGGCGGGCTTGGAGGCCAGCGTCTCTGCCCGGGCGTTGAACAGCGCCGGCAGCGGCGCGCCCGCCTGGGCCCAGTGCGGCACCAGCCCCCAGCGCGCCCGCACCAGCTCGCGCTGGCCGCTCTCCGGATGCAGCCGGACGATCGCAATGGGCTGGGTGGGAGCGATGTTGTAGCGCGGGGGAGGGAAGTGGGCGGCCACCTCGGCCGGGTCGAGGTCGAAGTGCTGCGCCAGCGCGTTGCTGTCGGTCCGCAGGGTGAAGCGCCCGCACATGAAAGGAATTTTACCCCCGGCGGCGACCCACCAGCGGCATCTTTCGCCCGCGCAGCAACAGGTGCCAGTAGAGCCAAGGCAGGCCGTGCTTTTTCAGCAGCCACATGTCGTAGCGTTCGCGGAAGGGGTCGCCGAAGGGGATGCTGGGCGCGGGCCGGCCGGAGTAGTCGAGCTCGCACAGCAGCATGCGGCCGTAGCCGGTGACCACCGGGCAGGCGATGTAGCCGTTGTAGCGGGCCGCCGGCTCCCGGCCCTGGAGGTAGGAAGCCACGTTGGCGGCCGCCACCAGCGCCTGGCGGGAGGCGGCGGCGCCGGTCTTGGCGTTGGGCGTGTTGGCCACATCGCCCACCGCGAAGACGTTCGGGTAGTCCAGGTGCTGCAGCGTGTACTGGTCCACCTTCACCCAGCCTTGGCCGGGGTTGGGGGAAGCGGCCAGCGGGCTGTCGCGGATGAAATCGGGCGCGCTCTGGGGCGGCACGACGTGCAGGAGATCGTAGGGGATGGCGACCCGCCCGGGGTCGGCCGCGCCCTTGGCCTGGAACACCGCCTCTTTCCGCTCCGCGCGGATCTCCACCAGCTCGTGGTGGAAGCGCGCATCAATGCCGTAGCGCTCGAGTACGGGATTGAGCACGGCGGCGTACTCCTTGGCGCCGTAGATGGAGGCGGTGCCGGCGCCGTAGATCAGGTTCACATCCCGCAGGATGCCCCGGCGGCGGAAGTGGTCGGCGGCCAGATACAGGATCTTCTGCGGGGCGCCGGGGCATTTGATCGGGGTGCCGGGCATGTGGAACAGGGCGGTGCCGCCCCGGAAGTTGCGAATCAGCTCCCAGGTCCTGGGGGCGCAGTCGAAGGCGTAGTTGGTGCAGGCGTGGCCCTCGCGCAGGGCCTCCCGCAGGCCGGGAATCGCGTCCCAATTGAGCTGGATTCCGGGCGCGACCACGAGCGCATCGTAGCCGACGCGCTGGCCCGAGCCGGTGGCCACCTCCTGGCGCTCGGGATGGATCTCGACCACGCGGTCCTGGATCCAGCGGACCCCCGGCGGGATATAGTCCGCCTCCGGGCGGACGGTGGCTTGCTGCCGGGCCGCGCCGGCGCCGACCAGCGTCCACAGCGGTTGGTAGAAGTGCTGGCGGGAGGGCTCGATCAGCGCGATGTCGCCCTGGCCGGCGCGGCGCAGCCAGTGCGCCGCGATGATGCCCGCCGTGCCTCCGCCCACGATGACGATGCGGGCGCGGGCGGTGGATGGATGGTTGTCTGCGGCCATGGTTGCTCTCCTTTGAGGCCTCATCGGACGGGGGGACAGGGGCGCGCGGGCGGGTGCGGCCGGCCCGGGCAGCGGGCGCGGGAGCTGAGTGATGGTTGAAGCCGGAAGGGAAGCGAACTCGGGGGCTCAGCTCACGCGCGGGCGCAGGCAGGGGGGCAACAACAACAACGCGCGCTCGTGATCTGGCTCAAGTTCGCCATGCGACGACTGTAGCGCACCGCGGGGAGGAATCGGCAGGAAAATTTCAGGCGCCCGGCCCGCTAGCGGAAGTCGCGCGACGGCACGGTCGCCGCCTCGGCCTCTGCCAGCGGGCGCACGCTCTCGGCCAGCACGTGGACCACGCCGCGCTGGCGCTGCAGTGTGCCCTGGATGCGGACCTGGGAGGTGGCGATCCAGTCCAGGCGCTGGCGCTCGAACACCTGCGGCCAGACGATGATGTTGCCGATGCCGGTCTCGTCCTCGAGGCTGAGGAAGATCACGCCGCCGGCGTTCTCCGGGCGCTGGCGGGCGATCACCACCCCGGCCACCTCGACCCGCTGGCCGTGGCGCAACGTCTGCAACTCCTGCGTGGTGGCGCAGCCTTGGGCGCGCAGTTGCGCGCGCAGAAAGGCCAGCGGATGCGGCCCCAGGGTGACGCCGGTGCCGGTGTAGTCGGCCTGCATGCGCTGCTCGGCGTCCATTTCGGGCAGCGGGCTGGGAGCGTCGGGCTCGAGGCCAGGCCGCTCCAGCGGGGCGTAGAGGACGCCGGGGTCGCGGTGGGCGGCCTCGACTTGCCAGAGCGCCTCGCGCCGCGGCCGCCCGAAGCCGGCCAGCGCCCCGATCTCGGCCAGGGTGCGGGCCTCGGCGGCGTTGAGCGGCACGCGGCGGCAGAGGTCTTCGAAGCTGGCGAAGCGGCGGCGCCGGCGCTCGTCCACCAACTGCCGCGCCACCGCCTCGCGCAGCCCGGCGACGTAGCCCAGCCCCAGGCGCACCGCCCGCCCGCTGCGGCCCTGCGGGTGCGCGCCCACGGTGCATTCCCACCCCGAGGCCCCCACCGACACCGGCAGCACCAGCACGCCGTGGCGCTGGGCGTCGTGGATCAGCGTGGCGGGGTGGTAGAAGCCCATGGGCTGGTGGTTGAGCAGCGCCGCCAGGAACTCCTCGGGCAAGTGGACCTTCAAATAGGCGCTGGCGTAGACCAGCAGCGCGAAGCTGGCGGCGTGCGACTCGGGAAAGCCGTAGAGCGCAAACGAGGTGATGGAGCGGATGATCTCGTCGGCGGCCGCCTCGCCGATGCCGCGCGCCTGCATGCCGGCGCGCAACTGCCGCTCGATCTGGGCCATGCGCTGCTGGCTGCGCTTGAACCCCATCGCCCGGCGCAGCTCCTCCGCCTGGCCGCCGGTGAAGCCGGCCACCACCATGGCCATCTTCAAGAGCTGCTCCTGGAACAGCGGTACCCCCAGGGTGCGGCGCAGGATGGGCTCGAGCCGGGGATGGGGGTAGCGCACCTCCTCTTCGCCGCTGCGGCGGCGCAGGTAGGGGTTGACCAGATCGCCGGTGATGGGCCCGGGGCGGATGATGGCCACCTCGATCACCAGGTCGTAGAAGCAGCACGGGCGCAGGCGCGGCAGCGTGGCCATCTGGGCGCGCGACTCCACCTGGAAGACGCCGACGGTGTCGGCGGCGCGCAGCGAGCGGTAGACGGCGGCGTCCTCGGGCGGCAGCCAATCCAGGTCGGCGACCGCCGGGCTGCCCCGGGCGCGCGGCAGGCGGTCGCGGGCGAGCGCCAGCGCCTCTTGCAGCGCCGCCATCATGCCCAGCCCGAGCAGGTCCACCTTGATCAGCCCCAGTTCGGCGCAGTCCTCCTTGTCCCACTGGATCACCACCCGCCCGGGCATGCTGGCGCGCTCCAGCGGCACCACCTCGGCCAGCGGCCCCTGGCACAGCACCATGCCGCCGGAGTGCTGCCCCAGATGCCGGGGCAAGTCTTGCAGCGCCTGGCAGAGATAGAGGAAGCGCAGCATTTGGGGATGGCGGGCGTCGAAGCCGGCCTGCGCCAGCTCGGCCGCGACGCCGGGCGGAACGCTCGCGGCCGAGGGGGGGAAGGGCGGCAGGCCGCCGCGCTGGCGCAGCGTCTCCTGCCAGCTCGGCGGCTCCAGCACTGGGCGCGCCGAGCCCAGGATGCGCGCCAGGCGGGCGGTCGAGGCCTCGGGAAAGTCGAGCGCCTTGCCCACCTCGCGCGCCGCCCCGCGGCCGCGGTAGGTGATGACGTTGGCGGTCATGGCGGCGCCGGTGCGCACCGAGTCGCCGCCGTAGCTGGCATAGACGTGTTGGATCACCTGCTCGCGCCGCGCGCCTGAGGGCAGGTCGAGGTCAATGTCGGGCCACTCGCCCCGCTCCTCCGACAGGAAGCGCTCGAACAGCAGCTCCATCCCCACCGGGTCCACGGCGGTGATGCCGAGGCTGTAGCAGACGGCGCTGTTGGCGGCCGAGCCCCGCCCCTGGGCCAGGATGCCGTGCTCGCGGCAGTAGCCCATGATGTCGTCGAGGATGAGGAAATAGCCGGCCAGGTTGAGTTTTTCGATGATGCCGAGCTCGTGCTCGAGCTGGCGGCGATGGGCCTGGCGCAGCGGACGGTAGCGCCGCCGCGCCCCCTCCCAGGTGCGCGCGCGCAGCCAGCTCGCCGCGGTGTGGCCGGCGGGGGTGGGCGGCTGGGGAAACTGGTAGCCCAGCTCGGCCAGGGTGAACTCGAGCCGGGCGGCGACCTCTTCGGTGGCGGCCACCGCCGCGGGCTGGTCGGCGAAGAGGCGGGCCATGCGCTCCGGCGCCTGCAGGAAGCGTTGGGCGTTGGGCTCCAGCCGGCGGCCGGCGCGGTCCAGGCGGGTGTGGTGGCGCAGCGCGGTGAAGACGTCGAGCACCACGCGGCCGGCGGGGGTGGCGTAGCGCACGCCGTTGCTGGCCAGCAAGCCCAGGCGCAGCTTGGCGGCCAGCGCCACCGCCGCCTGGTTGCGCTCTTCTTGTTCGCGGCGGTGGTGGCGCTGCAGCTCGACGTAGAGATTTTCGGCGCCCAGGCTCGAGGCGAGCTGGCGCAGGCGGCGCTCGCCCGCCTCCAGTTGCCCCGCCGCCAGCGCCGCCGCCAGCGGTCCGCGCTCGTCGCCGCTGAGGGCGATGACCTCGCCCTGCAGCTCGTCCAGCTCGGCGTAGCCCAGCCGTCCCTGGCCTTTTTCCGCGCGCAGGTGCATGCGGCTGAGCAGGCGGCAGAGGCCGCGGTAGCCGGCGCGGCTGCGCGCCAGCAGCGGCAGCGCGGCGCCGTCTTCCATGGTCGCCTCCGCCCCCAGCAGCGGCCGCAGCCCCAGCCGCCGGCAGGCCTGGTGGAAGCGCGGGGCGCCGTAGAAGCCGTCGCCGTCGAGCAGCGCCAGCGCCGGCATGCCCAGCGCCGCCGCGCGCTCGGCCAGTTCTTCCGGCAGCGAGGCCCCGCGCAGGAAGCTGAAGGCGCTGGCGCAATGGAGTTCGAGGTACATGAAGTTGCTGGTTGGCGCTCCGCTTTCCCTGGCGCACGTCCCGCCTTCCCCGGTTGCGGTGCCCCAACTAGCAACCAGCAACTAGCAACTAGGAACTAGCAACTAGTGGACTGTCCGTGTGAAATGTAAATCATGCGGTGTAGCGCCGACGCAGATCGGTGTATTGCCACCGGATCGGCTTTGCGCGTTTGGCGTACTGACGAATGTAGCGGGCAATTTGGCGAGCCA
>Ga0307374_10001713_pt1 | contig 40167 bp, 37 predicted proteins | sample OX3MG_FD_202532 | JGI IMG/M metagenome (GOLD analysis project Ga0307374, IMG submission 202532) | Soil microbial communities from Risofladan, Vaasa, Finland - OX-3 | ecosystem: Environmental > Terrestrial > Soil > Coastal area > Acid sulfate soil | place: Finland: Risofladan, Vaasa | collected... | reverse complement strand
ATCTCTGTGGCGCCGCTTTGCGCCACGAGGGCGCCGGAAGTGAACTGGCTGGCCACCAGCGCGTCGACCGGCGTTCCGGCGGGCGCACCCAGCGGGTTGCCGTTGGACAGGGTGAGGCCCGTGGGAATCTGCTGGAACGTGGCCTTGCCGTTGCTGTAGTTGAAGTTCAGCGACGACAGATAGCGAGCGCCCATGGTCCAGTGCTTGGCGATCTTTCCGTACACGCCGAGCGCGAACCCGTAGGACATGGCGCTTCCCTTGAGCGTGCCGCGTGCGAACTCGGTGCCCTGCGCAATGCCCAGCATGCCAAAGGTGATGGGGCCGGTTGGTCCAGCGCTCGCGGTCTGCTGGGATAGATCCGCGCTCTGGATGAGTTCGACCGTGGAGTGCCCGATCACCGGGCCGCCGCCGATCATCCAGTTGTCGTTGATCTTCCACGCGATGTTGGGCTGGAAATAGATGGTCTGGATGGCCGCTTTATCGGCCACGAACCGGCCCGGAAAGTTGCCCGGCCACTCCGACGTGAGGCCATACGGCACGTACACGCCGAATCCCCACGCCAGGTTGTCGCTCTGCTTGTGATTGAAGTAGACGTTCGGGACGTAGGCCGTGGGGATGTCCGTCTGCCAGCGCCCGAGCAGGCTGTCCCGCGTGAACGTGCCCTTGACGGCGATCGAGGTGGCGCCGAGCACGAGCGAGTTGCCGGAAAGCGCGGCCGCGAACGCGGGATTCGAGAATATGGTGGACGCATCCTGGCACGGAGAGCCGGTGACGGCGTAGCCGCGTCCGATGCCGCAGCTGTTCATCTCGTTCAGTCCGAACCCCTGAGCGAATGCCGTCGCGGGTAGCGCGAGGACGGCCAGTGCCAGGCCGTATCGCGAAAAACGGTGAAGACTCATCTCCATCCTCCTGTGAGTCCCGGCCGTGCACGGTGCGCGGTCGGATCTGGGGGGACTACCTGCTGGGAAACGTCACCGTCGTGTTCCGCGCAACCCGCTGCCGCGTCACGAACGAAGACGGACACGCACGAGCGCCTCTTACATAGGAACAAAAGTGTACACTCTTCTCTCCCGTCCGGCAGGGGGGAATTTTCCCGAATTCCTATTGGGACACTCCCATTCCCAGTGTCTGGCATGCGGGGGGGAGGGGTGCGACCGGCTACGGCGTGTACCGAACGGTGGAAAACAGGGTTGTCCGGGCGGCGAAGGGGGCGTCGAGCGATCGCGCCACTCCCAGCCGGATGTCGAAGCCCGGCAGATAGGCCTGGGACAGGCGGCCCATGGCCATCCGCGCCTCAATGCCAAACGCGCGGTGCCACGTCGAGAAGCGCGTGCCGGAGCTCACGCTCACTCCCTCGTAGAACGGCGTGAAGAAACCGAATGGAAGCGCGGCCCGATAGGCGAGAAGGGAACTTTGTGTGCCCGGTTGGCTCGGGCGCGCGGCGCCCGTGGGCAGGGCCGGCATGGCGAAGCGCGCCGCGGTGAGGCTCGAGTCCACGAGCGGCGACGCGAACCCTCCCGCCGCGAACCGCTCGGAGGCCAGCGTGCTTCCCGACATCCGCCCGTACGTCACGTGCGCCGAGAACGGCACCGGGCCCACGCCGGACGATCCGATCCACGCGCCGACGATGGCTCGCGCCACGTCGTCGAGGCCGGCGCGTCCGCCGTCCACGTGCACCGCCAACCGTTCGGCCGTGTTGCGCGTGCCGCTCGACTGTCGCAGGGTGCCGTCCCACTCGGCGAACGCCACGGTTCGTGTGAGCGGCCAGGCGGCTTCGGCCAGGGACAGGCGTTCCGCGCCGGCGCCGGCGCGAGCGCGCCACCCCCACAGATCGCCCCGCGTCTGGAACGTGGCGGCCAACGCCGCGCCGCGCCGCGAACCATCGAGCGCGGTGCCGAGCGCCTCGTCGATCGGGCCGCGCGATACCGTCTGCGCGGCCCAGTGCGCGTTCAACTCCAGGGCCACGCGCTCGCCGCGCCACGCCAGGGCAACCGCGGCGCCGTGCCATTGCGCGTCGGTGCCGACCGCCGCGGTGAGCAATCCGGTCAGGCGTCCGATCACGTCGGTGTTCACGGCACTCACGCTGAGCGCCGTGCCGTCGGCGCCCACGGTCTCTCCCGGGAGGTAGCGCGTGTGCCGTGGACCGAGGCCGTACGGCGTGGGGCCCACCACCGAATTCGTGGGCATCGGGTTCCGCGCCTGTGGCAGTGGCGGCGACGCGGCGCCGAAGCGACCGAGGATGTCGGGCGCGGTGCCTGCGGTCGTGTCGCGCGGCAGGCGGCGCAGATCATAGCCGCCGGCGTGCAGGCTCAGGAACCACACCGATCCGTCCGCGGGATCCACCGCCGGCGCGACGGCGGCGCCGGTGACGCGGGTGAGCGTTCGCTCGGCGCGCGTGGCGAAGTCAAACTCCGCGAGGTTGATCATGCCGCCGCGATCGGACGCGTACACCAGCGCGTGGCTCGAAGGCGTGAAGGTGGCATCGTAGCGGTTGGCGTCGTCGGCCAGGGGAAGGGCGGACGGCCGGCGGCCGTCGCTGTCGGAAATGAGCAATTCCCAATGTCCGTTGGCCGACGCGCTCACCACGAACCGCGTGCCGTCGGGCGAGAATCGGGGCCGGAAGTACGAGCGCTCCGGCGTGCCGGCCAGCAGCGTCGTCACGCGACCGGATTCGAGATCCACGCGCACCACGTCGCAGCTTCCGGCAGCGCACCGCGTGGCCACGGCCATGCGACCGTCGGGTGAGGGATCGGCGTCCTGGATGGCCGCGTCGTAGGTCACGCGGCGGAGGCCGCCGCGCGCGCTATCCCATATGTAGAGATCGGGGCGCATCGTACCGTTGGCCTGCGCGGTGAGGTGGCTCACGAGCACGCGGCGCCCGTCGGGGAGAAACCGGGGCTGGACGAATCCGCGGCCATCCACGGCGCGCAGCGTCGCGATCGGCGATCGCGGCGCCGGATAGAACCGCCTGGCCGCCACATCTTCGGGGTCGCGCGCCAGCATCTCGCGCTGCCGGCGCTCGGCGGCGGTATCGGGCGGCGGCGCCTTGGTGGACCAGACCACGGTCCGCGGCGGGCCGGCGGCGGAGCGGAGCACGATGGCCACGCGTTGGCCGTCGGGCGACAGCGCGGGGTCGCCGGTGGCCCAATCGAGATGCTGCACCATGTGGCCGGCCACCACGCCCTGCGCCGCCACGGCGCGCTCGGCGTCGGTGGCCTGCGCGGTGAGCTGTGCGGCAAAGCGGCCGTACAGCGCGCGCGGCGAATCGCCGAACACGCCGGCAAAGGCGTCGTCGAACGGCCGCTCCACGCGCGCCGTGGCGCGGCGCCACACGTGCACAAGGCTGGAGTCGCCCTGCTGCTGCGCCAGCCATTCGAGGAATGCCGAGCCGGCGAGGTAGGCGAAGTCCTGGCCTTCGAACGCGCCCCAGTCGCTCAGCTGCGCGTACGTGGGGAGCCGCCCTTCGAGCGCCCACTGCCTGAGGACGGCGGCCCGCCACGCGCCGTTGGGCCGGCCGCTGCCGGTGACCTGTCCTTCCACGTAGGTGGCGTAGCCCTCGATGGCCCAGCGTGGGAGCTTGCGCACCAGCGGGCCGACGTTGGCGGGCAGGAGCGCCCAGGCGAGGCGGTCCAGCGGATTGCGCGACGGGCGCGCGAGGTGCGCCATGTGCGCGAACTCGTGTACGGACAGCATCTCCCCCCACGTGCGGACGTTGCCGATGGCCTGGCGCGGGGTGGGGGGCACGGGCCAGAAGGTGATGACCGGCGAATCGATGAACGGGAGGGTGTAGCCGTTGGGCAGGTTGTACGGGTCGTCGATGACGATGTCCACGCGGTGGGTGGGTGTGAACCCGACGAGGCGAGACACGGCCGAGTCGACCCCTTCCATGTGCTCGGCCGCGTCGAGCGCCCAGCGCTCGAACTGCACCGGGTAGTGGAAGCGGAAGTGAGGGGTCTGGAGCGTGCGCCAGTCGAGGTAGGCGCGCGCGGGGTCCTGGCTCGAGGCGGGCGGCGCGGCGCCCAGCAGGAGGAGCGCGGCCAGGAGCAGCGGGAGCGGAATACGCGAGAGGGGCGAGGCTCTTCGCCTCACCCCTCGAGTGGTAGTGCGTGGGCCGTGGGTCACCGCACGGCGATCAGCCTTCGCCCCCGGCGCCCGGCTTCTTGCCCTGCATGATCTCGATCAGCCACGTGGCCGGGATGACGAACAGCGGCTGCAGGAACATCGGCAGCAGCGTGTTGATCCACACGAGCGCGATGTAGAACGCGCAGAGCGCGATGCCGACCCACAGTGTGGCGAGAGGACCCTGGGTGTTCAACGGACGCTCCTGAGTTCGAAAGATCGTGTGCCAAGATATCATCGAACGCGGCGATGTACCAGAGGGCGCTGGCCGCGCGGAGTGGGCGCGCTAGCTTTGGGGCGTGCGGGAATCCCGGCTGGTGCGACAGGTGGTGGGCGAGGTCCGGCGCGCGCTCGCTTCGGTGGACGGGCCGTTGGTTCTTGCCGTGTCGGGGGGCGGAGATTCGATGGCGCTCCTGGAGGCGGCGGCGCATGCGGCCCGCGGGCGGATCGCGGTGGTGGCCACGTATGACCACGGCACCGGGGCGGCGGCGCGGCGCGCGGTGCGCGTGGTGCGCGCGGCGTGCGCGCGGCTGTCGCTGCCCATGGTCTGCGGCGGCGGCACGGATCTGCCGCGCACCGAAGCCGCGTGGCGTGCGGCGCGTTGGAAATTCCTGCGCGGCGTGGCCGAAGCGCACGGGGCCCGCATCGCCACCGCGCACACGCGGGACGACCACGTGGAGACCGTGCTCATGCGGGCGTTGCGCGGGAGCGGCGCCCGCGGATTGGCGGGTCTCCATGCCGAAAGCGCAGTGGTCCGGCCGTTTCTGTCACTGGATCGCGGCACGGTCCGTGCGTTTGTCGAACAGGTGGGCGTGCCGTTCGTGGACGATCCGGCCAACGATTCGCGGCGCTATCTGCGCAATCGGGTGCGCCTCGATCTGCTGCCGGCCATGCGGCGGGCGCGTCCGGGAATCGACGACGAGTTGCTGGATGTCTCGCGCGGGGCGGCGGCGGTGCGGCGGAAGTTGGAGGCGCGCGCGCGGCAGTTGTCGGTGGTGACGACGGACGGGGGGTTGGACGTTGCGGCCTCCAAGCTGGCCGGGTATTCTCGGGAATCCCTGGCGGCGGCGTGGCCGGCGATGGCGGCGCGGGTGGGGCTGACGCTGGACCGAAGGGGAACCGAAAGAGTCGTCGCGTTTACTATTAATGGTAGGGTTGGGCGCCGGGTGCAGGTTTCGGGCGGCTGGGAACTCCATGCCGGGCGCGAGCGGTTTGAGTTGCGGCGGACGGGTGGCGATGGACTGGCGGAGTTGGCGTTGCGGGGCGTGGGCCGCTGGGGCAGGTGGCGATTCGATGCCGGCCCGGATCGACCGGACGACCCGTGGACGGCCACCCTTCCGGCCGATGGAGAGTTGGTGGTCCGGCGCTGGCGGCCGGGCGACCGGATGATCGCGGCGGGCGCGACGCAGGCCCGGCGCGTGAAGCGGTTCCTGAGCGACGCCCGCATCTCGGGGGCCCGGCGGGTGCTGTGGCCGGTGGTGGTGTTGGACGGCACGGTGGTGTGGATTCCCGGAGTGCGCCGCGGCGATGCGGCAACCGCCCGGCCCGGGAGGCCGGAAGTGTCCTATGAGTGTGAGTTCGACGACCGCGGCTGATCCGCGCCTGATGGGTCGATCCGTCAAGCGCATCGTCTTCACCGAAGCGCAGATAGCGCAGCGCGTGCACGAGTTGGGCGAGGAGATCACCGCCGCGTATCCGGACGGCGAGCTGCTCGTGCTCGGGCTGCTGAAGGGGAGTTTTATATTTCTCAGTGATCTCGTCCGGCAGGTTCGGCGATCGCTGCAAGTGGATTTCCTCGTGGCGTCGAGTTACGGGGACGGGACCTCCTCGAGTGGGGCGGTGCGCTTGCTGTACGATCCCGAGACGACGCTGGAAGGGAAGCACATCCTGCTGGTGGAGGACATCGTGGACACGGGTCGGACGCTGAATCGTCTGCTGGAGTTGTTGAAGGGGCGGAATCCGCGGTCGCTCGAGATCTGCGCGTTGCTCCACAAGCACATCGCCGAAGAGCTGCATCACCCCACGCGGTTCGTCGGGTTCGACGCGCCGAACGAGTTCCTGGTGGGGTATGGTCTGGATCACGCAGAAAACTTTCGGCACATCCCGTACATCGCGAGCCTGCAGTAAATGCCAGCATCGACCCCTCCGAAACAACCGAAAGACGGCGCCAACTGGGGCCGCCTGTCCAAGACGATCTCGTTCTGGATCCTGATCATCCTCATTCCCGTGGCGCTGCTGCAGCTCTCGGGCGGGCGGAGCGATCAGGTGCCGGAGATCTCGTACACGCAATACAACAACGAGCTCGCGCGCGACAACATCAAGGACATCACGATCACGGCCGGCAAGACGGGCACGGGTGATTTCAATCAGCCGGTGAGCGTGGCGGGGCAGGACGTGAAGAAGTTCACGGTGCGCTACCCGGTGGAGAACTCCGAGGCCGAGGTGGCGAAGCTCAACGCCAAGAACGTGGACATCAAGGCGGAGGACGCGCGGCCGTCGATCCTGTCGATGGTGATGACGTTCCTGCCGTGGCTGCTGTTCCTGGGCATCTACATCTTCTTCTTCCGCCAGATGCAGCAGGGCGGGGCCAAGGCGTTCTCGTTCGGCAAGTCCAAAGCCAAGTTGCTCACGGGCGACACGCCGAAGGTGACGTTCGCCGACGTGGCCGGCGCCGACGAGGCCAAGGAGGAGTTGGAGGAGATCATCGAGTTCCTGCGCGATCCGCAGAAGTTCACCAAGCTGGGTGGACGGCTGCCCAAGGGCGCGTTGCTCGTGGGGCCGCCGGGCACCGGCAAGACGCTGCTGGCGCGGGCCGTGGCCGGTGAGGCGAACCGTCCCTTCTTCTCGATGTCGGGCTCCGACTTCGTGGAGATGTTCGTGGGCGTGGGCGCGAGCCGCGTGCGCGATCTGTTCGAGCAGGGCAAGGCGCACGCGCCGTGCATCATCTTCATCGACGAGATCGACGCCGTGGGCCGGCACCGCGGCGCCGGGCTGGGCGGCGGGCACGACGAGCGGGAGCAGACGCTCAACCAGCTGCTGGTGGAGATGGACGGCTTCGAGTCGAACGACGGCGTGATCCTGATCGCGGCCACCAACCGGCCCGACGTGCTCGACCCGGCGCTGCTGCGTCCGGGCCGGTTCGATCGGCAGATCGTGGTGGACGCGCCGGACCTCAGGGGGCGCGAAGGCATTCTCAAGGTGCACCTGCGCAACAAGCCGATCGCGCCCGACGTGAACGTGACGACGCTGGCCCGCGGCACGCCGGGGATGGCGGGCGCCGACCTGGCCAACCTCGTGAACGAATCGGCGCTGCTCGCGGTGCGCCGCGGGCACGACAAGATCTTCATGACCGACCTCGAGGAAGCGAAGGACAAGGTCATGCTGGGCGCCGAGCGCAAGAGCATGGTGATGAAGGAGGACGAACGCCGTCTCACCGCGTACCACGAGGCGGGGCACGCCATCTGCGGCATCAAGACGCCGGGCAACGATCCGCTGCACAAGGTGACGATCGTGCCGCGCGGGCGCGCGCTGGGCCTCGCGTTCACGCTGCCCGAGGACGATCGCGTGTCGATCACCCGCCTGCAGATCGAGGCGGGGTTGGTGATGGCGTTCGGCGGACGGGCGGCGGAAGAGATCGTCTTCGGCCACGACCGCGTGACGACGGGCGCGGCGAGCGACATCCAGAAGGCGACGTCGATCTCCCGCCGCTACGTCACCCAGTGGGGATTGTCCGACGCGATCGGCCCGATCCTCGTGGGCGACAACGAGCACGATCTGTTCCTCGGTCGCGAGATCCAGCATCGGCGCGAGGTGTCCGAGCAGACGGCGCAGTTGGTGGACGCCGAGGTGAAGCGGGTGATCAACCGCGCGTTCGAGCGGGCCAAGGCGACGCTGCACGAAAACGTCGAGCTGCTGCACCTGGTGGCGGCGGCGCTGCTCGAGCGCGAGACGCTGACGCGCGACGACATCGCCGTGCTGATGCGCGGCGAGACGCTGCCGCCGCTGACGCCGCCGCCGTCGTTGGTGGTGGCGCCGCCGATGGCCGCTCCGATCGCGGCCGAGCCGCGCGCGGTGAACCCGCCGCTGTTGGGGGGGCCGGAGCCGTCGCCGGCGTGACGGCGGCCCCTCCTCGACGGCCGGTGACGGACGGGCGCGTATGGATGGTGCGCGGTGGCGCGCTCCGGCTGGACCGGCCCCGGATCCTGGGAATTCTCAACGTTACCCCCGACAGCTTCAGCGACGGGGGTGACTTTTTTTCCGTGGATGCCGCGGTGGCGCGCGCCGAGCAGATGGCGGCCGAGGGGGCCGACGTGATCGACGTGGGGGGCGAGAGCACGCGACCCCAGGGCGCCGAACCGGTGGACGCGGCGGAGGAGATGCGCCGGGTGCTGCCCGTGATCCGCGAGATCGCGCGGCGGATGCCGGCCACGCTGATCTCGGTGGATACGACCAAGGCGGTGGTGGCCGCGGCCGCGCTCGTCGAAGGCGCGCACGTGGTGAACGACGTGTCGGGGGGCCGGCTCGACGAGCGGCTGCCCGCGGTGTGCGCGCAGCACGGAGCGGGGCTGGTGGTGATGCATTCGCGGGGGACGGTGCGCGACATGGCCACCTACGTGCACGCCGACTACGACGACGTGGTGGGCGAGGTGGCGGCAGAGTTGGGCGCCCGAGTGGAGGAAGCGCGCGCGGCGGGCGTGCGCGCCGAGGCGATCGTGGTCGATCCCGGGATCGGATTCTCCAAACGCCCCGCGCACTCGCTGGCGGTGCTGGCCGGCCTCCCGCGCCTCGGCGCGCTGGGCCGTCCGATCCTGATCGGCGTTTCCCGCAAGCGATTCATCGGCGAGATCACGGGCGTCGCGGCGCCGGCGGAGCGGGTGGCCGGCACGATCGGCGCCAACGTCGCGGCGCTGATGCGCGGCGCGAGCCTGTTCCGAGTGCACGACGTGCTCGCCAACCGGCAGGCGCTCGACGCGGCATGGGCCGTGCTCGTGGCGGGCGACGGCGCGGGAGCGGACCCGTACCCCATGGCACGCGAGAGGGTATGACCGTTCTGGAGACGTTCCGGTTGATGCACCCCGGATGGCGCGATGCGATCGAGATCGTGATCGTGGCGATCGTGATGTACCGCGTGCTGCTGCTGTTCCAGCGCACGCGCGGCATCCAGATCCTGTTCGGCGTGCTGCTGTTGCTGGCGGCCTATGCGGTGGCCTGGCTGTTCAAGCTCGGGATGATCGTCGAGCTGTTGCGACTGCTGTTCTCCTACGGCGTGTTCGCGTTGCTCGTGATCTTCCAGCCGGAGTTGCGCGCGGCGCTGGCGCATCTGGGGCGCACGCCGATGGCCCGCTTCCTGCCGCGGATCGATGCCGGCGAGGTGGCTGACGTGATCGCCGAGGCAGTGGAGCGCCTGAGCCAGGCCCGCCTGGGCGCGATCATCGTCATGGAGCGGAAGGTGCCGCTGGACGACTACATCGAAACCGGGTCGGCGATGAAGGCCAGGGTGTCGGCCGATCTGCTGGTCACGATCTTCACGCCGCATTCGCCGCTCCATGACGGCGCGGTGATCGTGCGCCGCAACACGATTGTCGGCGCGGCGTGCATCCTGCCGCTCACGCAGCATGCGATGCGCGACCGCGCCCTGGGCACTCGGCACCGGGCCGCGCTTGGAATTGCCGAGGAAACCGACGCCGTGGTGATCGTGGTGTCGGAGGAGACGGCGCAGATCGCCGTGGCGGCGCAGGGCCGCCTGTGGCGCGACGTGACGCCGGGGTACGTGCGGGACCGCCTGGCCGGCGTGGCCACCGAGGACGGGTTCGAGGTGCCGCTGTCCGCGGCGTCCCTCTGAGCGCGCGCCGCGCGGCCGCGTTCAGCGCGGGCGTGATGCTCGTGGTGTACGCCGCCACGCTGGCCCCAGGCGTCACGTTCTGGGACGCCGGCGAATTCATCGCCGCCGCGCACTCGCTGGGTATTCCGCACCCGCCCGGCACCCCGTTGTTCGTGCTCCTGCTCAACGTCTGGGCGCGGCTGTTCGGCACGGTGCTGCCGTACGCGGTGGCCACGAATCTGTTCTCGGCGGCATGCGCCGCGGCGGCGGCGGGCACGGCGGCCTGGCTGCTGGCGTCGCGCCGCGGGATGGGCATGGCGGCCGTGGCGGGCGCGGTGTGCGCGGCCGCGATGTCCACGGTGTGGATGAACGCCACCGAGACCGAGGTATACTCGGCGTCCCTCCTGCTGGCCATGCTGACGCTGGCCGCCGCCGAGCGCTCGTCGCGCGACGATGGGTATCGGTGGCTGGCGCTCACCGCGTATCTCGTGGCGCTGTCGGTGCCGCTGCATCTGAGCGCGCTGGTGGCCACGCCGGCGGCGATCGTGCTCGCGGCGCAACGCGCCGAAGGGATCGACATCGAGCGCGCGGCGATGCTGGGCGGCGTGTGGTTGCTCACGATCGGGGCCGGCCGCGTGAGCCTGCCGCTGGCGGCCATCGGCGTGGTCGCCGTCATCGCGGCGGCGGTGGCGCTCGGGGTGCGACGTGGGGCGCGCCGGGCGGGGGGCGCGGCGGCGGCGCTGCTCGGCGTGAGCGTGGTGGCGCTGTCCGCCGTGCTGTTCCTGTTGATCCGCGCGCGCTTCGATCCGTTCATCAATCAGGGCGATCCGTCCACGTGGGCGGCGCTGTCCGACGCGGTGGCCCGCCGCCAGTACGACGTGGCGCCTCTGTGGCCGCGACAGGCGCCGGCGTGGATCCAACTGGCGAACGTGGGACAGTACGCCGATTGGCAGGTGGCGCTGGGGCTCGGCGCCACCGTGCTGCCGAGCGTGGGCCGGAGCATCGCGACGGTGACGTTCCTTGCGCTGGGCGTGTACGGCGCGGCGCGGCATCGCGAGAACGATCGGCGCACCTGGCGCGCGCTGCTCGTGCTGCTGGCGTGCGGATCGCTGGGCGTGGCGGCCTACCTGAACCTCAAGGCCGGGCCGTCGATCGGGGCCGGCGTGTTGCCCGACTCGGCGCCGCACGAGGCACGCGAACGCGACTACTTCTTCGCGCTCGCCTTCTGGACGTGGGGATTGTGGGCCGGGTACGGCGCGGTGGCGCTGGCTCGGCGGCTGCGCGGGCGCGAGTGGATGGGGTTGGCGTTCGCGGGGCTGCCGATCGCGCTCAACTGGAGCGCGGTGTCGCGGCGCCACCAGCCCGAAGCGACGCTGCCCACGCGGTGGGCCGCGTCGCTGCTCGAGGCGACGCCGCGAAACGGCGTCCTGTTCGCGGCCGGCGACAACGACACGTATCCGGTGTGGTACGCGCAGGAGGTGCTGGGCGTGCGTCGCGACGTGCGCGTCGTGACGCTGCCGTTGATCCCCGCTGGGTGGTACCGCGCCGAGCTGGTGCGCCGGGGCGGGCTGATTCCGGCGGCGATGGTGGACGCGTGGGATGACGACCCCGCGCTGGTGGGAGCGGAGGTGGCGCGGCGGGCGCTGGCGGGCGGCCGCCCCGTGGCGGCGTCGGTGTATGTGGACCGTCCGGACCGCGAGGCCATCGGGCGAGCGTGGACGGACAACGGCATCACGTTCGTGCTCGATTCGAACGCCGGGGCCACGTCGCCGTTGGCGGGATTGGATACGGCCATGGCCGCCAAGCTGGTGACACGACTCGGTCCGATGGGCGCCGCCGTGCGGCCGTCTATCGACGGGGTGGACGATCTGTTCCAGTCGCTGCTGGGGTGTCCGTCGTATGTGCTGGAACGGGCCAGGGGGAAGGTGGCCGCGGCTCTTGATTCAACGTGTAACCTCCGGTAAGTTATTGTGTTATGCCATTTTCGGACCTTCCGGAACGGGTGGCCGAAGTGCGCGAGCGGATCGCGGCTGCGGTGCGGCGGGGAGGACACGGTCAGGCGGTGACGCTGATCGCGGTCACCAAGACGCACGGACCGGACGCGGTGGCGGCGGCGGTGGCGGCCGGCGTGCCGGACGTAGGGGAAAACCGCGTGCAGGAAGCGCTGCCCAAGATGGATGCGGTGTCGGTGGCGGCGCGCTGGCACCTGATCGGTCATCTGCAGCGGAACAAGGTGAAGGCGCTGCCGCGATTCGTGCTCACGCATTCGCTGGACCGGGCCTCGCTGGCCGACGCGGTGGATGCCTATGGGCGGTCGTCGGGGCTGGTGTTCGACGTGCTGGTGCAGGTGAACGTGGTGGGTGAGGCGTCGAAGGGCGGGTACCTGCCGGAGGCGTTGCCGACGGAGGCCGAGCGTTTGCGGGGGATGGCGGGACTGCGCGTGCGAGGTGTGATGACGATGGCGCCGCTGGACGCCGACGAGGCGCTGCTGCGCCGGGTGTTCGCGGGGGCACGTGGGGCGCGCGAGGTGCTGCGCGCGGCGGGGCACGACGCCACGGGCCTGTCGATGGGCATGTCGAACGATTTCGAGATCGCGGTGGAGGAGGGCGCCACCTGCGTTCGTCTAGGGACGATCCTCTTCGGAGCGAGGGCCGCATGATCGATGAAACGTTTCATCTCACGCCACTCGACGTACGGCGGTACGACTTCGGGAAGGCGCTGCGCGGGTACGATCCCGAGCGCGTGGATCAGTTCCGGGAGCAGGTCGCGGAGGAGTTGGAGCGGTTGATGCGCGTGAATCAGGAGCTCGAGGCCAAGGCCAAGGGCTTCCACGAGCAGCTGCGCGCGTTCCGCGAACGCGACAAGGCGCTGAACGACGCGCTGGTCTCGGCGCAGCAGCTGCGCTCCGAGATCGGCGAGCAGGCCGAGCGCGAGGGGCAGCTGATCATCCGCGAGGCGCGGGCCGAGGGCGAACGGCTGCTCGATCAGGCGCGGGCCGACGCGCGGGGCCTGGAGCAGGAGCTGCTGGCTCTGGAACGGGCCCGCCGCACGTTCGTGACGCAGTTCCGGGTGCTCATCGAGCGGCAGTTGGCGGAGCTGACGGCGGCCGACAGCATGGCGACGTCCGACGCGCCGGCCGGCGCCGGAGAGGACGTCTGACGAACGCCGCGATGATGACCACGATGACGACGCACGCAGCACCGGACACCGCAGCGACGATGGAGGCGCCGATCGACGCGGCGGCCGAGGTCGTGCGGGCGCGGTTTCCGCGCCGTCCGGATGCGGCGATCATCCTCGGGACCGGGCTGGGGCGCCTGGCCGAGGAGATGGCCATCGAGGCGGCGATTCCATACGGCGAGATTCCGGGGTTTCCGGTGGCGACGGTGGAGGCGCACGCCGGGCGTCTGCTGTGCGGCACGCTGGCGGGCAAGACGGTGCTGATGATGCAGGGGCGATTCCACCGGTACGAGGGCTACACACTGCGGCAGGTGACGTTTCCGGTGCGCGTGCTGCACGCGCTCGGGGCGCCGGTGCTGGTGGTGTCGAACGCGTGCGGGGGGATGAACCCGGCGTGGAAGGCGGGGGACGTGATGCTGATCGTCGACCACATCAATCTTCTGGGCGACAATCCGCTGATCGGCGCCAACGACGATCGGCGGGGGCCGCGGTTTCCGGACATGTCGGCGCCCTACGATGCGGGGCTCGCGGCTCTGGCGCGCGAGGCGGCGCGCGCCGAGGGGGTGGTGTTGCGCGAAGGCGTGTACGTGGCGGTGGCGGGGCCGAACCTGGAGACGCGCGCCGAGTACCGCATGTTGCGCGGGATGGGCGCCGACGTGGTGGGGATGTCCACGGTGCCGGAAGTGATCGTGGCCGTGCACGAGGGGATGCGGGTGCTGGGCTTCTCGATCATCACCGACGAGTGCGTTCCCGAAACGCTCACGCCCACGAGCCTGGCCGAGGTGATCGCGGTGGCGGGGCGGGCCGAGCCGACGCTGGGCCGTCTGGTGCACGGCGTGCTGGAGCGGATGTGACGGCGGCTCCCGACGCGACGCGGTTCGCGATGCTGCCCGCCGAGCGATCGGCGGACGACCTGGAGCGCGACGTGCTGGCGCGCTGGGAGGCGGAGGGGCTGTTCGCGCGGACGCTCGTGGAGAGCGAGGGCCGGCCGTCATACGTATTCTTTGAAGGTCCGCCCACGGCCAACGGCAAGCCGGGCATCCACCACGTGTTCTCGCGGACGATCAAGGACCTGTTCTGCCGCCATCGGGCGATGAAGGGGTTCCGCGTGCTGCGCAAGGCGGGGTGGGACACGCACGGGCTGCCGGTGGAGATCGAGGTGGAGAAGCGGCTGGGGATCAGCGGCAAGCAGCAGATCGAAGCGCTGGGGGTGGCCGAGTTCAACCAGTTGTGCCGCGACAGCGTGTTCACCTATCGCGGCGATTGGGAGAAGCTGAGCGCGCGGATCGGCTACTGGTTGGACTACGAGCACCCGTACGTGACGTACAGCAACGAGTACGTGGAGAGCGTGTGGTGGGCGCTCAAGACGCTGCACGGCCAGGGCTACCTGTACCGCGGGCACAAGATCCTGCCGTACTGTCCGCGCTGCGGCACGGCGCTGTCGAGCCATGAGGTGGCGCAGGGTTACGAGGATGTGGAAGATCCGAGCGTGTACGTGGCGCTCGATCTCGTGGACGCGGAGGGCGCGCCGGACGGGCGCGGGCGTCGCATCCTGGTCTGGACAACGACGCCGTGGACGCTGGTGTCGAACACGGCGCTCGCCGTGCACCCGACGCTGGGCTACGTGGAGCTGGCGCGCAAGGACGGGAAGGACGCGCGCACCGTCATCCTCGCCGAATCGCGCGTGAAGCCGGTGCTGGGCGAGGACTTCGCGACGCGGTGGGATCTGGTGCGCCTGTTGTCCGGCGCGGAGCTGGTGGGCATGCGCTACCGCCGCCCGCTCGACTGGCTGCCATATCCGCCGGGCGCGCACGAGATCATCGTGGGCGAGGAGTTCGTCTCGGCCGACGACGGCACGGGGGTGGTGCACCTGGCGCCGGCGTTCGGGGCCGACGACTACGCGGCCGGGAAGCGGCACCAGTTGGCGTTCCTGCAACCGGTGAACGCGCAGGGCCAATTCCCGGCCGACCTGCCGGTGGCGGGGGGCGCGTTCGTGAAGGACGCCGATCCGCTGCTGATCGAGGAGTTGAAGCGGCGCGGCGTGCTCTGGAAGGCGGGAAAGATCACGCACGCGTATCCGCACTGCTGGCGCTGCGGCACGCCGCTCCTGTACTACGCGCGCACGTCGTGGTTCGTGAAGACCACGGCGTATCGCGATCAGATGCTGGCGCGGAACGCGCGGGTGGATTGGCATCCGCCCGAAGTGGGCGAGGGGCGGTTCGGCGAGTGGCTCAAGAACAACATCGACTGGGCGATCTCGCGCGACCGGTACTGGGGCACGCCGTTGCCGGTGTGGGTGTGCGACGCGAACCACGCCCATCTCGACGTGATCGGCAGCTTTGCCGATCTCGCGGAGCGCCGCGGGGCGCCGTTGCCGGCGGACTTCGATCCGCACAAGCCGGGCGTGGACCGCTACGAATGGGCGTGCCGGCACGCCGGGTGCGGGGGCACGATGCGCCGCACGCCGGAGGTGATCGACACCTGGTTCGATTCGGGCGCGATGTCGTTCGCGCAGTGGGGCTATCCGCACGTGGCGGGGAGCCGGGAGCGGCTGGAGCGGCAGTATCCGGCGGACTTCATCGCCGAGGGCGTGGACCAGACGCGCGGGTGGTTCTACTCGCTGCTGGCGATCGCCACCGGGCTGGGCGACGCCCTGCCGCGCAACGAGGGCACGGGCACGCGCGAGCCGGGCGCGGGGGCGGCGCCGTACGGGCACGTGGTGGTGAACGATCTCATCCTCGACGCCGACGGCCAGAAGATGTCCAAGAGCCGCGGCAACGTGGTGGATCCGTGGAGCGTGATCGCCGCCTACGGCGCGGACGCCGTGCGGCTGTTCCTCGTCGCGTCGGCCGACGTGTCGGTGCCGCGCAAGTTCGACGAGCGGGCGATCCGCGAGCAGGCCGTGCGGTTCCTGCTCACGCTCAAGAACGTGTACAGCGGGATGTTCGCGCAGTACGCCAACTACGGGTGGGCGCCCTCGGACCGCGATCCGGCGCCCGCCGACCGTCCGGCGATGGACCGATGGATGCTGTCGCGGCTGGCCGGCGTGGAGTCGGAGGTGGACGGGGCGCTCGAGCGATACGACGCGACGGCGGCGGCGCGGGCGCTCATCCGGTTCGTGGACGACGACATGGCCAACTGGTACGTGCGGCTGAGCCGGTCGCGCTTCTACGAGGTGGACGGCGAGGACAACCGCGCGGCGTTCGCGACCCTGCACGAGGTGCTGGTCACGACCTGCCGGCTGCTGGCGCCGCTGGCGCCGTTCCTGAGCGACTGGATGCACCGCGCGCTCACCGGGGGGTCGGTGCACCTGGCGCCGTTCGTGCGCGAGCGGCCGGCGGACCGCGACCCGGCGTTGGAGCGGGCGATGGCGGGGGTGCGGATGCTGGCCAAGCTGGGGCGCGCGGCGCGGGAGGCGGCGGGGGTGAAGGTGCGGCAACCGCTGTCGCGTCTGGTGTGCGTGGCGCCCGACGCCGACGAGGCCGAGTTGGCGCCGCTGGTGCCGCTGCTGGCCACGGAGTTGAACGTGAAGCGCGTGGAGTTCGCGCGGACCGGCGACGCGCTGGTCACGCTGGAAGCGAAACCAAACTTCCGCACGCTTGGTAAGAAGTTCGGCAAGCAGACGCCGCTGGCGGCGCAGGCGATCGGGGCGTTCACGCCGGAGGAGTTACGGGCGTTCGTGCACGGCGCGCCGCTGGCGGTGACGGCGGGCGGCGAGTCGCACCAGCTGGACGCCGACGACGTCACGATCGTGCGGCGGGCGTCGGGGGAGCTGGTGGTGGAGGAGGAGGCGGGATTCTTCGCGGCGCTGGATCCGGTGGTGACGCCGGAGTTGCGGCGCGAAGGGCTGGCCCGCGAGCTGGTGAGCCGGGTGCAACGTGGGCGCAAGGAGACGGGGCTTGCGGTGAGCGACCGAATCGTGCTGTATGTCGGCGGCGACGCCGACGTACGGGCGGCCGTGGAGACGCACGGGGCGTGGATCGCGGGCGAGGTGCTGGCCACGCGCGTGGTATGGCGCGAGGACGGCGAGGCAGGGGACCAGGCGACGATGCCGACCGTGGAAGTTGACGGAATCGCGGCACGGATCGCCATAACCAAGGCGGAGTAGCATGGCCACCAAGAGCGTGAACAAGGCGAAGGGGATGTCGAAGAAGCAGGTGCAGCACTTCGAAAAGCGACTCCTCGAAGAGCGCAAACGCGTCCTGAAGGAACTGGGCCAGTACGACGAAGCGTTCGGCGCCACGCCGCAGTCCGCGGACGGGGGGCTCAGCAGCTACTCCTTCCACATGGCCGACCAGGGCACCGACGCCATGGAGCGCGAGAAGGCGTTCCTGTTCGCCAGCCAGGAGGGGCGCTTCCTGTGGCACATCGACGAGGCGCTGCGCCGCCTGTATCGGGCGCCCGAGAGCTACGGGCTGTGCCAGTCGTGCGGCAACCTGATCGGCTTCGACCGCCTCGATGCGCTCCCGCACGCGCGGTACTGCATCGAATGCAAGCAGCGTGAGGAAGATGCCAAGAAGTAAGGCGATCCTGTTCTGGCCGGTGCTGGGCGCGGTCACCGCCACCGACGCGGTGACCAAGTCGTTGGCCGAACGCCTGTTCCCGCTGCCGAGCCTGCCGCACGAGGTCCTCGGCAACACCGTGCAGTTCACGCTGGTCTACAATCCCGGGGCGGCGTTCGGCCTCAACGTGGGTGGGTATTCGCGCTGGATCTTCATGGCGCTCACCGTCGTCGCGTTGGTCATCCTGGCGCGGTTGTACGCGGCCACCCGCGACGGGGATCTGCCCCGCACATTGGCCCTCGCGCTGGTGTGCGGCGGGGCGCTGGGCAATCTCATCGACCGTCTGCGCGGCGGACTCGGCGTGGTGGATTTCATCGACATCGGGCTCCGCAATGCGCGGTGGCCCACGTTCAACGTGGCCGACATGGCGGTGAGCGTGGGAGCGATCCTGCTGGCGTGGGTACTGTGGTCCGAAGATCGCGAGGCGTCGCTGGCCGCCGTGGCGTCGTCGACCGCGGTGGGGCACGGGTCCGCCGGCCAGGCGCCGTGACCGCGCGCATGCCCGACGCCCCGTCCTCCAATCGCCGGTGGTTCTGGATCGCCGCGGTGAGCATCGTGGTGCTCGACACCATCACCAAGATGCTCGCCGTGCGGTACCTCACGCCGCACGTGGCCCAGGACGTGATCGGCTCGTACGGGCGGTTCACCCTCGCCTACAATCGGGGGGCGGCGTTCAGCATGTCGCTGGGGCGCTATTCGCGCGTGATCTTCGGGAGCTTCGCGGCGATCGCCCTCGTGGTGCTCTGGCAGATGTACCGGTCCAGCGGGCCGAAGGAACGGCTCAAGGTGTTGGGCTTGGGGCTGGCATGGGGGGGCGCGGCGGGCAACCTCCTGGACCGGCTGCGCTCCGGGCGCGGCGTGGTGGATTTCATCGATCTCGGCGTGGGGACGGTGCGGTTCTGGACGTTCAACGTGGCCGACTCGGGCGTGACGATCGGGGCCTGCCTGCTGGCCGTGGCGCTGTGGATCGAGGAGCGTCAGCGCGCGCGGGCCGGTGAGTGACCGGGCGGCGCGCGTCGAGCGGTTCTCCGCGCCGGCGTCGGCGCCGCGGCTCGATCTGCTGGTGGCCGGCCGGCTGAACCTGTCGCGCACGCAGGCCGCCACGCTCATCGCGCAGGGGCACGTGCTGGTGCGGGGCCGCCACGAGAAGGCGAGCTTCCGCGCCGACCCGGACATGGTGGTCGAGGTGACGATCCCGGCGCCGAGCCCCCGCGACGTGCTGGGGGAGGCGATCCCGCTCGTCGTCGCGTACGAGGACGACGAGGTGCTGGTGATCGACAAGGCGGCCGGCATGGTGGTGCATCCGGCGCCCGGCAACTGGACGGGCACGCTCGTGAACGCGCTCAAGGGGCGGGGCGGGGCCCTGTCGGGGGAGGGGGACGACGAGCGCGCCGGGATCGTCCATCGTCTCGACAAGGAGACCTCGGGGCTGCTGCTGGTGGCGAAGACCGATCGCGCGCACCGCGTGCTGGGCGCGGCGCTGGCGCGCCGCGAGATCGTGCGGCGGTACGCGGCTCTGGCGTGGGGCCACCTGAGCGCCGACGTGATCACGGTGGACCGTCCGGTGGCCCGCGATCCGAACGACCGCAAACGGATGGCGATCGTGGCCACGGGGCGCGCCGCCAAGACCGTCTTCCACCGGCTGGCCCGGTTCGACGCCGCCGATCTGCTGCGAGCGCACCTGCACACGGGGCGGACCCATCAGATCCGCGTCCACCTGGCGTCGATCGGGCATCCGGTGGTGGGGGACGATACGTACGGCGGCGGCGGGGGGCGGAGTCTGGTCTCGCTGCCTCCCAAGCGGCATTTTCTACATGCGGCATGGCTGGCATTCCGGCATCCGGCGACGGGTGCCAGGATCGAATTGCGATCGCCCCTGCCCGATGATCTGCGCCGAGCGCTGGCCGCCGTGGCCGGCCGCGACGCCGTCGTCGGCGACACCGATCCTCTGGAGTACTTTGGTTTCTACCGAGTCGATGCGTGAGCCCACGGACACGCGGACGCTGCTGTTCCGCGTGGGGCAGGCGGTCTACGGATGCGACATCGCCGCGGTGCGGGAGATCATTCCCGTGCGCGCCGCCACGCGGCTGCCCGGCACCAAGCCCTACGTCAACGGGCTGATCAATCTGCGCGGGGCGATCCTGACCGTGGTGGATCTGGGCGTGCGGCTGGAGGGCGACCGGACGCTCACCCAGGAGGGCTCGATCATCATCGTCGAGGTGGGCGGCCGGCATCTGGGGCTGGCCGTGGGCGACGTGATGGACGTCGCGCTACTGCGGGTGGAGCGGGCGGCCGGAGAACGGGCCGACGAGGTGGTGCGCGGACTGGGACATCTGGGGGAGACAGTCGTCATAGTACTTGATATCCCGGTGTTGGTTGGACAGGTGTTGGTGTGAGTGGCGCTGGGTAGGACGGTGGAGCGTCGAACATCCTCGTAGGGGGAGTAGCGTGAGCCATACCGTGCTGATCTGTGATGACGCGATTTTCATGCGGACGATGGTGGGGGACATCCTGCAGTCGGCCGGGTTCGAGATCGTGGGCGAGGCGGAGACGGGCCTGCAGGCCGTGGAGAAGTACAAGCAGCTGCGGCCGGATCTGGTGACGATGGACATCGTGATGCCCGACATGGGCGGCATCGACGCGGTGCGGGAGATCGCGAAGTTCGATCCGCAGGCGAAGATCCTCATGTGCAGCGCGATGGGGCAGCAGGCGCTGGTGGTGGAAGCGATCCAGGCCGGCGCCAAGGACTTCGTGGTCAAACCTTTCCAGCCAAGCCGCGTGCTCGAAGCCGTCCAGCGCGTGCTGGGATAATCAGGCCGTTGGATACCACCCAATACGCCGAGCTATTCCTCACCGAGAGCCGCGAACACGTTTCGGCGCTCAACCACGGGCTGCTGGAGCTGGAACGCGGCGGCGGCGGTGATGAACCGGTGAGCGCGATCTTCCGCGCCGTGCACACGGTGAAGGGGATGAGCGCCACGATGGGCTATGGCGTGGTCGCCGAGCTGTCGCACGAGATGGAGACGCTGCTCGACCGCGTGCGCCGCGGCGCGATGCAGATCACGCCCGAGGTGATGGACGTGCTGTTCCGCGCCGCCGACGTGCTGGAGCAGGCGGTGGAGGCGTCGGTGGCGGGACACGTCGAGGACATCCACGCCGAGACGGTGCTCACGCGGCTGCGGGCGATGGGCCGGGCCACCCCGCGCAGCTCCACCGCGATGGCGGCGCTGCCGCTGACCGAGGAGTTGTGGACCGTGCTGGCGCCGGCGGGCGACGGCCAGCTGGTGCGCGTGCGGCTGGCCAAGGACACGCCGCTGCGCGGCGTGCGGGCGTTCCTGATCGTCCAGACGCTGAAGCGGCTGGGCGACGTGACGGCGGTGGCCCCCACGCTCGCCGAACTGCAGGGCGACGAGTTCGACCTCGACTTCGCGGTGCGCGTTCGCACGGAGACGCCGGCGGAGGAGATCGCGCGTCTGGTGCGGGGCGCCGGGGACGTGGCCCTGGTCGTGGTGGGCGAGGAGGGGCGCGCGGCCGGCGAGCGCGCGCCGGCCGCGCTCCAGCCCGCGGCGGGGGCGCGGCCGTCGGGCCTGCTCCTGGCGGCCGACGTGGCGCGCCTGGAGGCGCAGGAGGCGCCGGGGGCGCCGACGCGGGGCGATGCGGCGACGGCGGCCCATCCGCAGCGCCACGTGCGCATCGATCTGCGCCGGCTGGACGCGCTCATGAATCTGATCGGCGAGTTGGTGATCGCGCGCGGCCGGCTGCAGCAGATCGGGGCGAGGCTCGCTGATCCGTCGCTCGACGAAACGCTGTCGCAGGCGTCGCGGCTCATCGCTGATCTGCGCGACGAGATCGTGACCAGCCGCATGGTGCCGGTGTGGCAGGTATTCGACCGGTTCCCGCGCCTCGTGCGCGACGGCGCGCGGGCGCTCAACAAGCAGATCGACTTCGTGATCGAGGGCAAGGACATCGAGTTGGACCGGTCGATGCTCGATGAGATCGGCGATCCGATCGTCCACCTGCTGCGCAACGCGGTGGACCACGGCTTCGAGAGCGCCGAGGAGCGGCTGCGGGCGGGCAAGCCGCCGGCCGGCCGGCTCACGCTGTCCACGGTGCGGGACCGTTCGGCGGTGATGATCCGGGTGAGCGACGACGGGCGGGGGATCGATCGAGCGCGCGTGCTCGCCAAGGCCAAGTCGGCCGGCCTGGTGGACGCGGCCAAGGCCGATCTCGCCGATGACGAGCTGGTGCGCCTCGTGTCGCGGCCGGGATTCTCGACGGCCGAACGGGTGACCGATCTGTCGGGTCGCGGCGTGGGGGTGGACGCGGTGTTCACGCGCGTGCGCGCGTTGGGCGGGTCGGTGGACATCCGGACGCAGGCGGGCCTGGGCACGACGGTGACGCTGCGGCTGCCGCTCACGCTGGCCATCCTGCGGGCGTTGCTCACGCGGGTGGGCGGCGAGATGTACGCGGTGCCGATGACGCACGTGTGCGAGACGGTGGAGCTGAGGCCGGACGGGTTGCGCACGCTGCGGGGCCGCGAGGTCCTGACGCTGCGGGACGACGTGCTGCCGCTGATGCGGCTGCGGGACCTCGTGGGGTTGCCGCGGCGCGCGGACGCGGCGCGGGAGCACGTGATCGTGCTCGAACTGGCGGACCGGCGGGCGGGGCTGGTGGTGGACAGCCTGGCGGGGCAGGAGGAGATCGTGGTCAAGCAGTACGACGCCGTGCAGACGGACGTCGCGGCGTTCAGCGGCGCGACGATTCTCGGGGACGGGGCCCCGGCGCTGATCCTCGACGTAGGCAGTCTCTCCTAACGGAGCATTCATGGACGAGCTTCAAAACCTCGGGGTGCTGCAACTCGATGCCCTGCGCGAAGTGGCCAACATCGGCGCCGGCCACGCCGCGACGGCGCTGTCGCAGATGATCGGCGGGACGATCATGATCAGCGTGCCGCGGATCAACATCCAGCGTCTCGAGGACGTGGCCCCGCTGGTGGCCGACCCCGACGAGCCGGTGGCGGCGGTGCTGCTCCACATCCTGGGCGACCTGTCGGGGCGCACGCTGCTCGTGTTCCCGAAGTCGGCGGCGATCACGCTGGCCGAGATGATGCTGCGGCGCCCGGTCGGCACGTCGGGGGAATTGGGCGAACTCGAACAGTCGGCGATCAAGGAAGCGGGCAATATCCTGAGCAGCGCGTACATGAACGCGCTGAGCGAATTCATGGGCATGCTGCTGCTGCCCTCGCCGCCAGCGCTGGCGATCGACATGTCGGCGGCCGTGCTGAGCACCGCCTACCTCCAGTTCGGCACCGACCGCGACTACGTGTTCTGCGTGGAGAGCGAGTTCATGCTGAAGGACGTCGATCAGCGGCTGCGCGGGTTCTTCCTGCTGCTTCCCGATCCGGCATCGCTCCAGGCGATTCTGCGAGCCATTCGCGTGACGTGACATGGCGGCGACCACCCTGGGTTCGGAGCGCGACCGCGAGGTCCTGAGGTCGTTCGCCCGACGGATCGATCCGTCGGACGCCGGCGCGCACAACAATCTGGGGGTGCTCTACTTCAACAAAGGCCTGTACGAGGAAGCGGTGCAGGCGTTCATGCGCGCGTTGGAACTGGATCCGCGCATGCAGGTGGCGCAGCGGAACCTCGAGATCGCGTACTTCAACACCGGGTATTACGACGAGCGGGTGCCGGAGCTCAAGGACCGGGTGCGGACCACTCCGGCCGACCGTGAAGCGCGCTGGGAGTTGGCGCGCACGTATGCCCTGCTCGGCGAGCACGGGCAGGCGGTGGAGGAGTTCACGGCCCTGCTGCGCTACCAGCCCAACGACGTGGGGGCGATGGTCCAGCTCGGCCTCTCCGAGCGCACCCTGGGGCATACGGAGCCGGCGCAGCGCTGGCTGGAGCGGGCGCGGACGCTCGACCCCAACAGTTCGCTGGTCCACTTCTACCTCGGAGAGATCGCGTACAACCGCGGGCTCAACGACGAGGCGATGGCGTCGCTCAACCGCGCCATCGAGCTCAACCCGGAGAACCACGACGCGCTGTACCTGATGGGATTCGTGCTCGGCGACATGGGGCGCCACGAGGATGCGCGGGCGGTGACCAAGCGCGCCATCAAGCTGAACCCCACGCTGTCGCGCGCCCAGGCCAACCTGTCGATCGACCAGAACAAGCCGGAGCGCTACGAGGCGCTGGTGGGGGCGCGGGGCGAGCGGCGGTCGCGCCGCATGGAGGTGTCGCAGGAGGGGCAGCTCGCGCACTACAACCTGGGCCTCGCCTTCCGTCAGAAGGGCTACTACGCCGAATCGCTGCGCGAGTACCGGCTGGCGCTGGACCGCGGCGAGGACGAGGATCTGGTGCGCCAGGCGATGGCCGAGGTGCACCTGGTCACGCGGGACCTCGGCGCGGCGCGGGAGTTGTACGACCAGTTGATCGCGCGCAACGCGACCAGTCCCAAGCTCTGGAACGAACGCGGGGTGACGCTCCACCAGGACGGGCGGTACGCGGAGGCGGAGGAGAGTTACCGACGCGCGATCGCGGTGGAACCCGGGTACGCGTTGGCGCACAACAACCTCGGCGTGGCATTGGCGCACGCCGGCCACGGCGACGCGGCGCTGGGCGAGTTCCGCGCCGCGCTCGAGGCGCAGCCCGGGCTCGCCAAGGCGCGGCTCAACCTGGCGCTGCTGCTCTCCAAGGCCAAGCGGATGCCGATGGCGCTCGAGGCGTACCGGCAGGTGCTGGTCACGGAGCCCGAGCAGCCGGTGGCCTGGAACGGCGCCGGGCTGGTGCTGGCCGAGATGCGCAAGTTCGAGGACGCGCGCAACGCGTTCGCGCGGGCCATCCAGGCGCGGCCGGAATACGCCGAGGCCCACTACAACCTGAGCTTCACGCTCTCCAATCTCGGCGACTTCGAAGGGGCGCTGCGCGAGACCAAGCTGGCGCTGGAGCTGGAGCCGTACTACGTGGCCCAGAAGTTCGATCTCGCGATCGACCTGCAGTACGAGGATCCCGACCTCTCCATCCAGCCGGACCTGGGCGCGGAGAAGCGCGCCGACGAGGGGATCGCGGAGTTCAGCTTCGATCCGGCGCTGCTCGACACGGTGTTCACGCAACTGGCCCCGGCCCCGGCGCCCGCCCCGTCGGTGCCGGTGGGAACCGATCCGTACGGCATGGCGGTGGACTTCCTGTCCAAGGGTTTCTTCGATCGCGCGCAGGTCGAAGCGCGGCGCGCCCTGGCCCACGGCGCCGACCGGACCGCGGGCAACGTGCTGCTGGGCGAGACGTTCGCGCGGCAGGGGCTGCACGGCGAGGCGCTGGACCGCTATCGCGAAGCGCGGCGCGCGGCGCCCGACGATCTGGCCGCGATGCGCGGCGAGGCGTGGTCGCTGGTGAAGCTGGGCCAGGCGGTGGAGGCGCGGCCGCTGGCCGAGGAGTTGGTCCTGCGCGCTTCGGAGGATATCGAAACGCTAATGCTCGCCGCCGCGGTGCGGGCGGCGTCGGGCGACCCGGCGGCGGCGCTGGCCACGCTCGATACGGCGCGGCGCGTGGCCCCGATGCGGGCCGACGTGCACCAGCAGATGGGGGCCATCGCCAGGCGGCTGGGCGACCTGGAGGGCGCGATCCTGGCCTATCGCCACGCCCTCTCCCTCGATCCGGCCTTCGCCGGCGTGCGCTACGAGTTGGCGCGCCTGCTGATCGAGAAGCGACAGTACCGGGACGCGGAGGACGAGCTGCTGGCCGCCCTCGACGCCGTCCCCACGTACGCCGAGGCGACGCTCGAGCTGGCCACGCTGCGCCGCATGATCGGCCACGCCGACACGGCGCTCCCGCTGCTCATCGACCTGCTGCAGCGCGACCCGTACCACTTCGACGCGCTGATCGCGCTCGGCGAGACGCTGCTCGTGCTCGGTCGCAAGCAGGACGCGGTCACGGCGTTCACGCGCGTCCTGCGGTTCGACCCCAACCACGTGGGCGCGCTGTATCATGAGGGAGTGCTGTTGGCCGAGCGGCGGCGATACCGCGAGGCCGTGGACCGCTGGCAGCGCGTGCTCACGCTGGAGCCGGGCGGGGACTTCGCGCGGCGGGCCCGGCGCGAGATCCGTTCCGCCACCGACCTCCAGCGCATCTTCGCCGACCGGCAGGCGACCTGACCATGGCGATCGAAGGCCCACTCCGCGAACTCGGCATCCACGACGTCTTCCAGCTGCTCGACCTGAGCCGGAAGACGGGCACGCTGCGCGTGACCTCGGAATTGCGCGACGACGAGGGCGTGGTGCACTTCGCCAACGGGCGCGTGATCCACGCCAGCATCCGCAGCCTGCCCACGTCGCTCGAGCAGATCCTGATCGCGGCCGGCAAGCTCGCCGAGTCCGACGTGGTCGCGGCCCGCGCCCGGTGCGGGCCCGATGCCTCGCCGGCGCAGTTGGCCGACGCGCTCGTGGCGGCCGGCGCGGTGTCGCAACGCGAACTGGAGCGGCAGGTTCGCCAGCAGATCGAGACGGTGGTGTTCGACCTGATGTCGTGGCGCGAGGGATTCTTCTCGTTCGCCGAGGTGTCGGCGGGGGAGTTGCCCGCCGACACGCGGATCAGCGTGTCCACCGAATCGCTGCTCATGGAGGGGGCGCGACGCATCGACGAGTGGTCGCGGATCGCCGACAAGGTGCCCAACCTGGCCGTGGTGCCGAGGTTCGCGCCCGTGGCCGACCACCATGAGGCGCAACTCGACCTCCTGCCGCACGAGTGGGAAGTGTTGACGATGATCGACGGGGAGCGCGATCTGCGGGGCATTGCCGGCGCGCTCGGGCGCAGCGACTTCGAGGTGGCCAAGATCGCCTATGGCCTGGTGACCACGGGGGTGGTGGATCTGGCGGTGCCCAAGCGCGCGAGTGTGGGCGGCGTGGCCATCGCCGAGCCCGACATGGAGCACGACGGATTGGCCCGCGCGCGCGAGGCGCTGGCGGGCGGCGATTGGGCCCTGGCCCTCGAGACCGCGCGCGCCGCGACCGAGCGGCACGGCACCGAGGCCCGGCTCGTCGCCGCCCGCGCCCTGGCGCGGCTCGATCGCCATGCCGAGGCGCTCGAGGAGCTCCGCCGCGCCGTGCACGCCGATCCGCTCACGGCGCGCGTGCACCTGGACCTGGGGTTCGCGGCCGTGCGCATGGGGGAGTTCGCCACGGCGCGCGCCAGTTGGGAGCACTACCTGCGGCTCTCGGCGTCGGGCGGCGATGCAGCCCGCGCCCGCGCCGGCCTCGACACGCTCACCCGGCTGATGCATCTGGTGGAGGCGCACGCCGATGGCTGACGACGTCCGCCGCTGGAGCGACGAGATGGCGCGGGATCCGTCCAGCCTGGCGTTCCTGCCGCTGGGCGAGACGCTGCGCCGCCAGGGTCAGCTCGACCTGGCGCAGCGCGTGGCGCTGCGCGGGCTGGAGCGGCATCCGCACCACGCCGACGCCCACGACCTTCTGGCCCGGATCTACGTGGACCGCGGCGATCTCGAGCGCGCGTACGACGAATGGGACATGACGCTGCGCATCGCGCCCGACCACGTCGGGTCGCTCAAGGGGATGGGGTTCATTCGCTTCCAGCAGGGCCGGTTCGAGGAGGCCGAGGAACTGCTGCGCCGTGCGGCGGTGGGCGAGACGCCCGATGCCGGCATCAGCGCGGCCCTCGACACGGTGCGGCGCAGCTCGGCCAGCCTGAGCGTGGCCCAGGTCGAGGCGCTGCAGGCCGAGGGGCGGTACGATCCCAACGATCCCCGCGCCCTGTTCGCGCCCGTGCTCGAGGGCGCGGACCAGACGGCGCTCCTGCTCGACGGCTCGGGCATGGTGCTCGGCGGGCTGTACATGACGAGCGACGGGCGCGACGTTGCCCAGGAGGTGGGGGCGCAGTTGAGCGGCGTGTCGGACGAGGCCGATCGCGCCACGCGTCATCTGGGCATCGGCACATGGAAATCCATTGTCTTCGAGACCGATTCGGCGGTGGTGGCCATGGCACCGGCGGCGGGCGACGGCCTGCTGGTGCTGGCCGCGTCGCGCGCCACGCCGCTGGGGTTGCTGCGCCTGCTGCTCGACCGGTGCACGGCGCGCGCCCGCGGCTGGCTCGCGGCGCACGGGTGGAGCGGCGGACCGGAGGGGGGCGCATGACGTCACCCTTCCAGGCCATGCTCGAAGGTCTGCTGCGGCTGCGGGGCGTGACCGCCGCGCTGCTGGTGGACGAACACGAGGGGATGATCGTGGATTCCGTGCTGCAGTTCGGGCAGGACGGCGACCGGGTGGCGGCGCTCGCGGCCTCGCTCCATCGCAAGGCGCGGCTCTCGTCCGCGGCGGCGGGGCTGGGCGCCGTGTCGTTCATGCAGCTCGAGGCCGAGGCGGGGCGGATCTGCGCGGCGGGGCGGGACGACATGGTGCTCGTGGTGGTGGCGGCGTCGGCGGCCAACGTGGGGCTGGTGCGCGTGGAGATGCTGAAGGCCGTCCGGGGGCTGGGATGACCACGCGCGTCGTCGAATCCTGGATCGAAGGGCCGCTCCAGCAGTTCGTGGACGACGCCCGGGTGACGCTGGCCCTGCTCCTGCTGCCGAGCGGGCAGGTGCTGGCCGAGTACGGGTTTACGCGGTCACTGGACGTGGCGTCGGCCTGCGCGCTGGCGGCGGCGATCCACGCGTCGGGGGGCGAACTGGGCCGGATGCTGGACGGGCGGCCGTTCAGCGGCCTCCACCATGCGGGGCAGGACCGCCAACTGTTTCTGGCCGAAGCGCGAACGCCCCGTGGCGCCTACATTTTCTTGACGGTCTTCGACCGGGAAAGTTCGCTCGGACTGGTCCGACTGTATTTCGACGAATTGGTCGCCCACCTGGTCGCGGCGGCGCCGGCTGAGGAAGCGGAATCGCAGCCGGTGCTGGCGGAGCACTTCGAACGGGACCTCAACCGCAATCTCGCCACGCTGTTCGGCCGCGCCTGACCCCACTTCCCATCGCCCCGTGTCCCTCGTCAACTACGCCACGCGCGAGATCACCTGCAAGATCGTCTACTACGGGCCGGGCCGGTCCGGAAAGACGACCAACTTGCATCACATCTATGGGCAGGTGCCGAACGACCGCAAAGGGAAGATGGTCTCGCTGGCCACGCAGACCGATCGCACCCTGTTCTTCGACTTCCTGCCGCTGGATCTGGGCACGATCTCGGGGTTCACCACCAAGTTCCAGCTCTACACGGTGCCCGGGCAGGTGTACTACCAGTCCACGCGTAAGCTGGTGCTCCAGGGCGCCGACGGCGTGGTGTTCGTGGCCGACAGCCAGACGCGGCAGCTCGAGGAGAACATCGAGAGCTTCCAGGACCTGCACGCGAACCTGGCCGAGCAGGGCGTGGACGTGCGCGCGATTCCGCTGGTGATCCAGTACAACAAGCAGGATCTGCCGCGCGACCTGATCCTGTCCACCGCCGAGCTGGCCGAGGCGATCAACTTCCGCGGCGTGCCCGACTTCCCGGCCGACGCGCTGCACGGGCCGGGAGTGTTCGAGACCCTGCGCGGGATCTCCGAGCTCGTGCTCAAGCGGTTGAGCTCTCCCTCCAGCCCGGCGAGGTAGCGTGTGCCGCTGGATGCCCGGATGCGGTTCGAGACGTACGTGGTGGGCGCGGCCAACCGGATGGCCGTGTCCGCGGCGCGCGCCGTCTCCGATGCGCCGGGGCTGAGCTACAATCCGCTCGTCGTCTACGGCGGGAGCGGGGTGGGCAAGACGCATCTGCTGCACGCCATCGGCGCCCGCGTGCACGAGGCGCAGCCGTCGCTGAACGTCGAGTATCTCACGCTCGACGACTTCGTGGACCAACTGCACGCGGCGGTCGCGGCGCGCGAGACGGACCGGTTCAAGCAGCGGTGGGGACGCGCCGACGTGCTGCTGGTGGACGACGTGCAGTTCCTCACCGGGCAGCGCCAGACGCAGGCCGAGCTCCTGCGGCTGCTCGAAGCCCTGCAGGGCACGGGGCGGCAGATCGTGATGACCAGTGACCGGCCGCCGGCCGAGATCGCCGACGTGGACGAGCGGCTGATCTCGCGGCTCTCCGGCGGGCTGGTGGTGGACATCGGCGCGCCGGACTACGAGACGCGGGTGGCGATCCTGCACGCCAAGTGCGAGGAGCGCGGCGTGACGCTCGGGCCCGGCGTGATTGAGGAGATCGGGCGCGTGGAGGCGCGCAACGTGCGTGAGCTGCAGGGGCTGCTGCACCGCGTGGTGGCGTTCCAGGCGCTGGGGGGCGAACCGGTGCAGGCGGGCGACGTGCTGGCGTTGCTCGACGACGTGCCGGACGCGCACGCCGCCGCTGGCGACTCGGCGCCGTCGCCGGCCACCGCGACGCTCGACTTCCAGAGCTTCCTCACCGACATCGCGAGCGCGGTGGCCGAGCACGTGGAGGGCTGGAAGATGCGGGTGGCCGAGGCGACGTCGCAGTGGAACGCCGCGGGCTACCGCACCACGGCGCTCGAGCGGCTGATGGAGGAGGCTTCGGCGCCGGCGAACTACGAAGCCGTGCTGCGCGGGTTCGCGGCCACGGTGCGGCGCCTCAAGGAGCTGGAGGCGGAGGCGATCGTCGCCGACCCGGCGCTCGCCGGCCACGACGCGTTCCACGATCCCGAGCGGTTGCGGGAAGCCGAGGCGCTGGCGCACCGCGCGAACAGCGGATCGGGACAGCTGTCCGCTCCGTCGGTGGAGTTCTCGCGCACGGGTTTCGAAGTCGGGAAGTCCAATCTGCTGGCCGTCCGCGCCGCCGACGCCGTGGCGGCCGAACCGGGACGCCGCTACAACCCGTTGGTGATCGTGGGCCCGAGCGGCGTGGGCAAGACGCACCTGCTCAACGCGCTGGGTAACGAGCTGTCCAACGCCAGCGGGGGGGCGGCGGTGGTGGCGCTGGTGACGGGCCAGCAGTTCACCGACGAGCTCATCGCCGCGCTGCGCGACGGCACCGTGGAGCAGTGGCGCGCGCGCTGTCGCCGGGCCGACGCGCTGCTGATGGACGACATGCAGGTGGTGGCGGGCAAGGAGCGCACGCAGGACGAGCTGTTCCACCTGTTCAACGATCTCGCGAGCGCCGGCAAGCAGCTGGTATTCGCCAGCGAACGGGCGCCGCGGGAGCTGACCGGACTCGAGGAGCGGCTGCGGTCGCGGTTCGAGGGCGGATTGGTGGTGGAGATGGGGCCGCCCGATCCGGCGCTGCGGGAGCAGCTGTACCGGCGGTTCCTGGACGGCGTCCCGGCCGGCCAGATCGCGCCGCTGGCGAGCTATCTCGCGGGGCGGGGATCGACCAGCGTGTCCGAGATTCTCGATACCGTGCACCGGCTCACGGCCGCGGCCGATGCGGTGGGCGCGGCGCTGACCGTGGACATGGCCCGGCGGGAGTTGGACGGCCCGGAGCCGGCGCCGGCGCCGGCGCCCATGCCCACGCCGATGCGCGCGGCGCCGGCGGTGCGGTCGGCGGCCGACGTGTTCTTCCTGGACGACGAGAAGATCGTGTGGGAGTGGGGAGACGTGGCGTCGCGGGTGATCGAGGAGCTGCGCTGACATGGCGATCAAAGGCAGCCTCAAGGAAGCGAGCCTTCCCGACGTGCTCCAGCTCCTCGCGATGGGCAAGAAGACCGGGTGTCTGAGCGTCAACCACCGGTCGAACTTCGGGTACATCTACTTCGACAAGGGACGGATCTCGTACGCGTCGATCGTGAATCGCCGCGACCGGCTGGGCGATCTGCTGGTGAAGAACGGCATCGTCACCGCCGAGCAGCTGCAGGCGGCGATCGATGCCCAGGAGCGGCAGCGCGACCGGCGCATCGGCGAGCTGCTCATGGACATGGGGTATCTGTCGCGCGAGGCACTGCGTCAGCATATCCGCGAGCAGATCGAGGAAGCGGTGTACTTCCTGTTCACGTGGAATCAGGGGACGTTCAACTTCGAAGCCGACGTCCAGCCCGAGGAGCAGGAGTTCCTGGTCTCGATCAACCCCGAGTCGCTGCTGCTCGAAGGCGCGCGCCGGGTGGACGAGTGGACGTTGGTGGAGAAGAAGATCCCGACGTTCGACATCGTGTTCGAGGTGGACCGGCCCAAGCTGCAGAAGGCCGAGGTGGAGCTGACGGCGGAGCAGCGGGCGCTGCTCGAGTTGGTGGACGGGCAGCGCGACGTGCAGCAGATCATCGACGCGTCGGGGATGGGCGAGTTCGATGTGGGCAAGCTGCTGTACGGCCTGGCGACCACGGGATTCCTGCACCGCATCGGCACGTCGAAGGCCGGCGAGCCGCAGGTGTCGGAGGCGCGCGTGCAGGAGCACTACAACCTGGGCGTGGCGTTCTACAAGACGGGGATGTTCGACGAATCGGTGCGCGAATTCCGGCGCGTGATGGATCTGCGGGCCAACGACGCGGCGGCGCGCTTCTACATCGGGCTCGTGCTGCTGCGCCAGGAACGGTGGGCCGACGCGCTGGCCGTGTACGAGGAGGCCACGGCGCGGCCGGGCGTGGCGGCGGCGGTGTACCACAACATGGCCTACGCGCTGGAGCGGCTGGGTCGGTTCGGAGAAGCGCAACGCGCCCTGCACGAGGCGGGCAAGCGGAGCGGCGGCAAGAATGCGCAGATCCAGACGTCGATCGGCGTCGTGGCGCTGCGGGTCGGCGATCTCGCCGCCGCCGACGAAGCGCTCACGGCGGCCCGCCCGCTGTGGGCGGCGCGCCCGCCGTCGCCGGCCTGGTACCACTACGCGGCGCTCACCGCGGCGCTGCTCGGCGATCTGCCGCGCGCGCAGGCAACGCTCGAGGAGGGCGTGGGGGCGCATCCCCACAGCGCCGTGCTGCACAACAACCTGGCCGTGGTGCTGGAGCGCCGGAACGCCGCCGCGCCGGCGCTGGCGGCGCTCGACCGGGCCCTCACCGAGGACCCCGCCGTGCCCCAGATCCACAAGAACCTCGGCGACATGGCCTACCGCGCCGGCCGGTTCGACGACGCGCTCGAGGCGTACCAGCGCGCGGTGAAGGTGGATCCCGAATTGGGCGGCGACGTGTACCTCAAGCTCGGCAACATCCAGTTCCGGCAGCACCACCGCGACGAGGCCGTCAAGTTCTGGGAACGCGCCCTGGCCATCGATCCGTCCAACGCCATCGTGCGCACCAACCTCGACGCCGTCCGGCAGACGCTGTGATGACGGCACTCGAACCCCAGGACGACGGCTTCACCGCGCTGTTGGACAAGATCTCGCGCGAGCGCGGGTTCCGGTGCGCGAGCTACAAGACCACCTGCCTCCGCCGGCGCGTGGCCGTGCGGATGCGGGCCCGCGGCGTGCACGACTATCCGGGCTACGCGCGGGTGCTCGACGCCGACGCCGGCGAGTACGAGCTGCTGCTCGACGCGCTGACGATCAACGTCACCAAGCTGTTCCGGAACCCCGAGGTGTACGAGGCGATCGCCCGCGAGGTGATCCCCGTGCTCTGGGACGGGCCGCAGCCGCGCATCCGCGTGTGGAGCGCCGGCTGCGCGTCGGGGGAGGAGCCGTATTCGCTGGCGGCGCTGTTCCACCGCCACGCCGAGGCGCGGGGCGCGCTCGCCCAGCTATCGCGCGTGGACATCCTCGGCACCGACGTCGACCGGCGGAGCCTCGAGGCGGCGGAGCGCGCCGAATTCGAGGAGCGCGACTTCAGCGACACGCTGCCCGTGTTGCGGGCCCGGTACTTCACGGCCACCGCACCGTTCACGGCGGTGCCGGAGATCCGCCGCCTGGTGCGGTTCAAGGCGCACGACATGCTGCGCGAGGCGCCGCCGCGCCCCGTGAACGACCTCATCGTGTGCCGCAACGCGATCATCTACTTCGACCGGCCGTCGCAGGAGCGGCTGTTCGAAGCCTTTCACGCGGCGCTGGCGCCGGGCGGATTCCTCGTGCTCGGCAAGGTGGAAACGCTGTTCGGGCCGGCTCGGCAGCTGTTCGCGCCTGTGAACGGCCGCGAACGCATCTTCCGGCGGCCTGCATGAGCGATCACCGGGTGGGCGTGGCCGACCTGGCCACCGGCGTCGGCAACGGCACGCTGTCCACGATCGGTCTGGGATCATGCGTGGCGATCGCGCTCTACGACGCCGAGGCGCGCGTGGGCGGGATGGCGCACATCCTCCTCCCCGAGCCGGCGATGTCGCGCGAACAGCACAATCCGGCCCGGTTTCCCGAGACCGCGGTGCCGGCGCTGCTCGAGCGCATGGTGGCCCTCGGCGCCGACGCCGGTCGCGTGGTGGCCAGGATCGCCGGCGGCGCGAGCATGTTCGCCAGCCTCGTGCCGCGCGGCACGGTGACGATCGGGACCCGCAACGTCGAGGCGACGCGGCGCGCCCTGGCCGCGGCCGGCCTTCGCCTGGTGGCCGAGGACGTGGGCGACGAGTACGGCCGCAGCGTGTACCTGCACCTGGGGGACGGCCGCGTCGAGGTGCGGTCGCTGTCGCGGGGCAATCGTGACCTCTAAGCCGTCGGTGCTCGTGGTGGACGACAGCGCCTTCATGCGCCGCATGGTGTCGGAGCTGATCACGGCGTCGGGCGAGTTCACGGTGATCGGCACGGCGCGCAACGGGCACGAGGCCATCGAGCGCGTGCACGCGCTCAATCCCGACCTCGTGACGCTGGACATCGAGATGCCGGAGATGGACGGCGTCCAGGTGCTGGGCTACATCATGAGCGAGTGCCCGCGTCCGGTGGTCATGCTGAGCGCGGCCGAGACCGTGGACGGGCAGGACGCCACGCTGCGCGCGCTCGAACTGGGCGCGGTGGACTTCGTGCACAAGCCGTCGGGGCCGATCAGCCTCGATCTGGCGGTGGTGGCCGAACGGTTGGTGGGCGCGCTGCGCACCGCCCGCGAGGCGAATCTGGGAGGGCTCGGGATGCTGGCCCCGCATCGCGAACCGCCCCGGCGCGCCTCGGGTCGCCTGCCGCACAGTCCGGCGCGCGCCGTGGCCATCGCCAGCTCCACGGGCGGACCGCGCGCGCTGGGCGAGGTGATGCCGAGCCTGCCGCGAACGCTCGATGCGGCGGTGTTCATCGTGCAGCACATGCCCGCCGGCTTCACCAGGAGCCTGGCCAAGCGCCTCGACGCGATGGGGCCGCTGCCGGTGCACGAGGCGGAGCAGGGGCAGGTGGTGGAGAGCGGCCACGTGTACGTGGCGCCGGGCGGGCACCACATGCGGGTGGTGGACGGCGCCGAGCCGACGATCGCGTTGCTCGATTCGGCGCCGGTGTGGGGGGTGCGGCCGTCGGCCGACCCGCTGTTCCACTCGGTGGCCGAGCTGTTCGGGCCGCGGGCGGTGGGCGTGGTGCTCACCGGCATGGGGCGCGACGGCGCCGACGGGTTGCGCGCCATCCGCGACGCCGGGGGCCGCGCCGTGGTGCAGGACCGCGCGACGTCGACGATCTACGGCATGCCGCAGGCGGCGCTGCAGCAGGCCGGCGCCGACCGCGTGGCGCCGCTGGGCGGCGTGGCGGCGGCGATCGTGGAGCAGCTCGACGCCATGAGCGAAGCAATATGATCGACGAGCATTGGGGCCTGCTCCGCAAGCCGTTCGCGAACACGCCCGACCCGGCGTTCGTATATCACTCGCCGGTGTTCGACGAGGGCTTCGCGCGCCTGCTCTACGACGTGACCGATCTACGCGGCGGCCTGTCGCTGGTGACGGGGGAGATCGGGTGCGGCAAGACGATGCTCGTCGAGGCGCTGCGCGAGCGGCTGGCCGGCACGGCGTTCGACCCGTGGATCCTGCCGTATCCGCGGCTCACCGGCGCCCAGCTGCTGCAACTCCTCGCCGCGTCGGCCGGCCTCGCGCGGGCGCCGCGCAGCAAGCCGGCCCTGGTGGAGGCGCTGCGGCGGCGGTTCGGCGAGCTGCACGCCGGCGGGCGGCGGCCCGTGATCATCGTGGACGAAGCCCAGCTCGCCAGCCCGACCCTGCTCGAGGAACTGCGGCTGCTCACCAACTTCGAGGACCGCACAGAGAAGCACCTGCACGTGGTCCTGTTGGGACAGCCCGAGTTGCGGGAACGGATCGTGAAGCGTCCGCAGATCGACCAGCGCGTGAGCCTCCGCTTCCACCTCGACCCGCTCGACGACGACGACGTGCGCGAGTACGTGCGGCACCGGCTGCGCGTGGCCGGCGCGGCCCATGAGGTGTTCACCCCCGACGCCATGGCGGCGCTGGCGGTACGGAGCGGCGGCGTGCCGCGCCTGGTGAACAACCTGGCCATGCAGGCCCTGTTCGTGGGGGCGATGCGCGGACTGCCGCGGGTGGACGCGGCGCTGATACACGACGTGGCGGACGACCGACAATGAAGAAGCAACCGAGGATCAGTTATCGCGACTGGCTCGCCCGTGGGCCCGATGCGCCGAGCGACGAGGCGCCTTCGGTGCCCGTGGAGCCCGTGGAGCCCGTGGAGCCCGTGTACGCCGAGGCGCCCGCCGTCTCGGCCGACGTCCCCGTGGAGGCGCCGGCTCCGCTAGTGGAAGCGGCGGACGCGCGCCCCGACCCCGAGCCGGAACTCGCCGCGGCCGACCCGACGCCGGGCGCGGATCCGGCCGTCGAGGAGGCGCGGGACTTTCTGGTGTTCCGCGTGGGACGCGAACTGTTCGCCCTCCTCCTCGACCGGGTGGAGGAGGCGATCGACGTGGAGAGCGTGCAGCGGCTGCCCGAGATGAGCGAGACGATGCTCGGGGTGATCGCCTACCGCTCCGGCCTGGTGCCGCTGTACGGGCCGTCGCGTCCGCTCGGCGCGGTGCTCGACGCGGCGCCGCGCGCGGCGCTGATCCTTGCCACGCCGGAGGGGCGCTCGGCCCTCGCCGTGGACGACGTGGACGACGTGCTCACGCTGGGCCGCGAGGCGGTGCGCCGCTCGCCCGTGGAGTTGGGCGACGGCGTGATGGTGGGCATTGCCCGGCGCGGGGCCGATCTCATCGGCGTGCTCGACGCCGACGCCCTCGTGGCCGCGTTCCGAAGAGAACCAGTTCTGGAGATCGCATGATCAAACCTCGCGACGCCAAGATCGTGTCGTTCCGATTGGGGAACGACTACTTCGCGGCCGACATCTTTTCCGTGGAGCGCGTGCTGCGCTATCAGCCGCCGACCGCGGTGCCCAACGTGCCCGAGTGGATCGTGGGCGTGCTCGAATATCAGGACCGGGTGCTGCCGGTGGTGAGTCTGCGGCGCCGGTTCCAGCTCCCGTGGGCCGACCCGACGTCCGAGACGCGCATTCTGGTGCTCAAGTCGGGCGCCGAGTGGGTGGGGATGGTGGTCGACGCCGTGCTCGAGGTCACGAGCTTCACCGACGCGCAGCTGTCGCCGCCGCCGACGCTGTTCCGCGGACTCGCCGGCGAGTATCTGCGCGGCATCGTCCGGCTGGGCGACCGGTTGCTGGTGTATCTCGACGTGGATCGATTGCTCTCGTCCGACGAACGGCTGGCGCTGGAGCGGGTGGCCGAGGAGGCGCTGCCGAATGGCTGATCGGACTCTGGACGACCACCGGGCCCGGTACGCGGCGCTCGAGGCGCGGCTCGACGCGCCCTCGGCGGCCACCGAACGGGACGCGCTCAAGACCGAGATCGTGGCCCTGTTCAAGACGGTGGAACAGGAGGTGGCCGAGCTGGCGCAGCTCAAGGACGAGATCAGGACGCTGGTGGACAAGTGGAAGAGCCTGGTGGCCAGTCAGTCGCTGGCCCCCGAGTTCAGCGCCGCGCGGCCGGTGGTGCACGCCGATCACATCGGGGCGTCGACGTTCATCGAGAAGGGGTGGAGCCGGTTGTCGCTGGGCGATTACGACGGCGCCGAGGCGGCGCTGCACAAGGCGATCGAGCTGTCGCCCAACGACCCGCAGTCGGAGGCGTTGCTCGGCTGGGCGCAGATGCTGCAGGAGAAGTACGACGACGCGCTGATGATGTTCCAGAAGGTGTTGATGCGCGAGCCGACGAATGCGCTGGCGCGCATCAACGTGGGCTACATCTGCCTGAAGAAGGGGATCTTCGGCGAGGCGATCGAGCACCTGTCCAAGGCGATCCGGCTGGACAACGACAAGAAGGCCACGCTGTACGCGCACTTCTATCTCGGGCTCGTGTATCTGGAGCGGGACATGTTCGAGGACGCGCAGACGTTCTTCCAGAAGACGATCGCGCTGGGGCCCAATCTGATCGAGGCGCACTACGAGCTGGGGCGGGCGTACTGGTTCAACGGGCAGCGGGACGAGGCGATGGAGGCGTGGCGCGGCGGGTTCGCGCAGAACAAGTTCAATCCATGGGGCAAGCGCTGCGCGGACGTGTTGAAGACGGTCGAGGAGGGGGGCGAGCCGTAGCAGTTCGCGGCGCGTGGCGGGCCCTGCGCGCGGCCGCGTTCGCGCTGCTCTGGCCCTGGCCGGCGGGTGCGCAGGCGGGCGCGCCGCTGCGCCTCGACGCCGGCCGGTTCACCGTCGTGGCGTATCCGAGCGACGCCACGCTCGCCCACGCGATCCTCGCGGCCTCGCAGGCGCACGACACCTTTCCCGGGCTGCCGCGCCCCCGCGAGCATGTGCTGATCGCGATCGCCCCCGACTTCACGCGATTCCGGGACTGGGTGGGGCCGCTGGCGCCGGAGTGGGGCGCGGCCCTGGCGTTTCCCGATCAGCGGCGGATCGTGCTGCAGGGCAGCCGCGCCGGGTCCGGGGCCGGCAATCCGCTGGAGGTGGTGCGCCACGAACTGGCGCACCTCGCGCTGCACGAATATCTGGGCGACATCGTCCCGCGCTGGTTCGACGAGGGCTACGCGAGCTACGCGGCCCACGAGGAGAACCGGGACGACGCGATCGCGGCGAACCTGGCGCTGGCGCTCGAAGGGGTGCCGACGTTCGACGCGCTCGAACGCGACTTCTCCGGCGGTGCGACCACGGCGCAGGCCGCCTACGCGCTCTCGGCCAGCGCCGTGGCCGACATGGCGGCCATCGATCCGCGCCACGGGCTGGCCCACGTCCTCGCGGCGTGGCGCGCGACGGGCTCGCTGGACAAGGCGCTGCGGCGGGCCGACGGGACGACGCTCGACGGATTCGAGGCCGAGTGGCGGGCCCGCACGCGGCGCCGGTACGGCGCGTTGGCGTTGATGGAGGACCTGACGGTGCTCGGGCTGGTGGTGCTGGTGTTCGTGCTGCCGCTCTGGATCGCCCGGCGGCGGCGCGATCGCGCCCGGCTGGCGGCGATGGTGGCGGCCGACGTCGCCACCGATCGGGCGGCGCGGGAGGGCGTGCTGGCGGAACTGCTCGGCCTCCCGCCGACGCCCCCCGACGAGGAGCCGGACGACCGTTCGTAAACGCACGCCGCGGTTGGGGTTGCCTTGACACTCGATTTGGCGGTCTCTAGTCTTCTCGTTTATGGCAGAAACCGACGCTTCGACCCGTTCTCGCAGTCTCCTCTGGTGGGGAATCGCGCTCGTGACCATCGCCGCCGGCTACGCGGATCTCGCGCGCGGCGGCGACACCATCGCACCGATCCTCCTCGTCGTCGGCTACTGTGTGCTCGTTCCGCTGGCCATACTCAAGTAAATCTCGGGGCGTCGGCGTTCTCTCGGGGCGAATAGCTCAGCTGGTTAGAGCGCCTGCCTTACACGCAGGATGTCGGGGGTTCGAGTCCCTCTTCGCCCACTCGGGGCTGGGGAACTACGGTCCGTCGCGGTTGGTATGACTCAAACAGTTCGGAGGAGCGGAAAGTGAAGGCATTGCAGCGCCACGCAGTGGTGGTCGTCGTCAGCGTCGCGGTGGTGGCCGGTGCGCCCGCGCGCGCCGTCGCCCAGTATACCCGCAATCTCGGCCCCGGGCCGGACACGCCGCATCTCCTCATCGGAACCTGCCAGAGCACCAATCGCCAACTCGGCATCGACGCCGCCGCCGCGTTGCGCGACCGCATCCAGAATGAGAACAATGTGCGCGACCTGTACGTCGTGCCGAACAAGACCGTGAACGAGGCGCTCACCGCGTCGGGCTACTCGGCCGATTCCGCGCTCAGCACGTCCGACCTCGGCGCGCTCGGCAAGATGGTGCACGCCGACGAGATCCTCGATTGCAGCGTGTCCCAGACGTCGTCTGGCGTGCACGAAGAGGTGCGCATGCTGCTGGCCAACGACGTCACCCAGGCGCAGCCGCTCCCGGTCGTGGACGCCAAGGATGTGGGCGCGGCGGCGGCGCAGGTCGAGCGTGAGCACACGGCGGCTCGCAAGCAGCTCGACGGCAACAAGGACTGCCGCAATTCACTCCGCGACGGCAAGCCGGCCGACGCCGCCAAGCGCGCGCTCGACGCGATTCGCGCCTACCCGCAGGCCACGCTCGCGCGGCTGTGCCTGGCCTCGGCGTACGCCGACTCCAGTCTGCACTATCCGCCCGATTCGGTCCTCGCCGTGACCGGCGCGATCATGAACATCGATCCGCAGAACGTCTTCGCCCTGCGCATCGCGCTCGGCGCCTACGATCGCAAGAACGACCAGGACGGC
>Ga0307374_10001712_pt1 | contig 40168 bp, 45 predicted proteins | sample OX3MG_FD_202532 | JGI IMG/M metagenome (GOLD analysis project Ga0307374, IMG submission 202532) | Soil microbial communities from Risofladan, Vaasa, Finland - OX-3 | ecosystem: Environmental > Terrestrial > Soil > Coastal area > Acid sulfate soil | place: Finland: Risofladan, Vaasa | collected... | reverse complement strand
GTCAAAATGCTTGCCAAAGTCGGCATCAAGCCTGTCATGCAGCAGGCATACAACATGGGAATTTCTAACTGGAAACCGACACCGCAGGCGCTCTCCCAAGTCGGTTTATCATTGGTGCTTGGCGGACGGGAAACAAACCTTCTTGATGAAACGACAGCGTACAGTGTCTTTGCTACCGGTGGCATACGGCATGACCCAGTTTCGATTCTTAAAGTCACCGACCCGAAAGGTACAGTGTTATATCACTACGAGCCAAATAATGGAAAACGAGTCTTATCTGAAGACGTAAGCTTTCTCATCTCGCATATTCTTCTTGATAACAATGCCCGAACGTTAGCTTTTGGGCCACATTCTTGGCTTGTGATCCCCGGGCAAACTGTTTCGGTAAAGACAGGAACCACCGATCAGAAGCGCGACAATTGGACGGTCGGATATACACCGTCCTACGTTGTTGGCGTGTGGGTAGGGAATAACAATAACACACCCATGAATCCTGCTATTGCATCAGGCATTACAGGCGCGTCACCGATCTGGAATAAGATCATGAGTTATGTCTTGAAAGGCAAGCCAAATGAGCAACCCAAAAAACCGGATAATATAATGGCGCTACAGATTGATGCGCTTTTCGGCGGCTTGCCCGTACCGGGTCAGCCGACCAGGTCAGAATATTTTATTAAAGGAACAGAGCCGACGAAAGTTTCACCGAATTATAAGATTGATGGAGGCAAACTCTATTATGATGTCCATGAAACTGATCCTGTCTCAAAAGACGGAGTCGACCGGTGGCAGTTGGGAATCGATGAATGGATTCATACAAACCATTCTGCAGCGGATTGGCAATGGTATCCGCCGGGTAATACCATAGGACAAACAGTCGCGAATCTAAGCCCGACACCAACACCATAAATAGTTACCAAGCAAAACTCATATTCAAAATGTAAAAAACTAATCCATGCCAACTGAAAACGAACTCACTATCGCGACATATAACATACTCTTTGGGATTAACAGAGAACAAATTATTGAGAACATTGAGCAAATGGCAAAAGACGGTGTTACTGTTTTTTGTCTACAGGAAGTTATCAATGTTACTGATAAGGCATTTATCCTTGACGCTATTCTGCAACGGTTAGGGAAGCACTGGCAGGCAGCATATCATGTCGGACCGGAAATTGGCAAACTCAGTATCGGTACCGCAATCCTGTGGAATACAACTGTTTTGAATCTAAAAAGTGAGGATAAAATAGAGCTTCCGAAAATAAAAAAGTTTGACCTTCATGAACGATTGTATTACCAGGTCATAGGCGTTTCTGGTGTTCCATTACAAAGAAAAGCAATCTGCTGTGATTTTACTTTTAACAAAACCCCAATCCGTATTACTTGTGTTCATCTGGATAATGTTGGTGGGCCAAGACATCGGTACAAACAATTTTCGTATCTCGTGTCATCGTTAATAGCCAAACCCAAAATAGATCATGAAATTATCGCTGGAGACTTTAATACATTTGATTTATTGCGGACAGGATATGAAAAAAAGCTACTGCAAAGGAACTTAGGAGACGAATTTATAGATGCCTCCAAACAGGTAGGCTGGACATCGGATATTTATAACATTGATTTCACAACCAGTATCCGACTTTTTAAATGGCTGATAAAAAATTTCAATATTCATGTCCGGAGAAGACTTGATTATATTTGGGTCAAAAATTTTGTCGTCAAAACATGTTACAAACTAAGTATCCCGGGCTCGGATCATTTTCCGGTTATTGCAAAGCTGAGAATATCGAAATCTCCGCCAAAACAGTAAGAAACCCTGATAAAATAATCAGACCGGCGCTAATGGAAAACCGTATAGCGAATGACCTCTTTCCTTGCCAAAATGTTAGAACACATTTGACGAACAGATTTACCGCATTCGCAATAATGAACGCAAAGAGTGCAGTTTGGAATGTAACTGTTTTCCCGGCTGTTTGTGCGATGGTAATAAGCACCGCATCCATGCCGGGAATGGCGCCCAAACCGATTGCTAAATAAAATCCACCGCTCCCGAATAAAGTTAGCGCTATAGAACTGACGAATTTTACCAAAACAAAAAGTAATGCAAATTTTATCGCAGGATACAAATGAAATAATTCTTTCTTTTGAAGTTTCTCAACTCGCTGTTTTATAATCTGTTCCTGTTGTTTGTTGAAAAAATACATAAGTATTCCGCTTACTGCTGCCATGACGACAAGAATTGGGATAACGTTAACAAACAAATAGACGTTCATTGGTAAAAGAATAAGCGCGTGTTCAAAAAAACTCGCAAGTGTTGCGGTAATTGCCGCAACGACAAAAATAGTAGTTGCTGTGCTGACTTTACTTTGCTGAGCAAGCGTTTGCGTTGTTGCTGTTGAGGAGATAAATCCACCGACAAAACTTGTAAGGAACCAGCCTTTTTTATTGCCAAAAATTTTTTCAAGAAAATACCCAAGCACATCTATTCCTGTTATTAATGCAACAACCAGCCACAGCTGAAACGGATTAACAATCTCAACCGTGTGTAATAACGAAACAGGTAAGCCAAGTGAACGAAGCATTTCGCTTCCATAAGGCAGGTCTGTAATGTGATAGGAATAATTCGGCAAGAGAGGCAATATTACCAGCGCGATAACCGCATAACTGATAAAAGATTGTAATTCTTTTTTGTTAAGTAATTTGGTATAAAAACTCAGCCGTTCCTTTAACGATAAAACAAGCACGAGGACTACAGACATACCAATAACAAACGGCATTGTAAAAATATTTTTGGAGAGAAGGAAACCAATAATGTAGCTAAAAAAGAGTGTGATTTCTGTGGTAATTCCATAATCTTTTGTATAGAAACTATCAAATAGGTAATAACAAATGATCAGTAAGAGAATCCCACTTGAAATAAAAAGCGATAATATCGGATTTTGACTGTGGATAAATCCACTCAGAGTACCGAGTGTCGTTATAAGCGCAAACGTCCGAATACCAACATGATTGGTTTTACCTCTCTCATCAACAGCATGCATTTGCCGTTCAATACCGATAAATGCACCTATTAATAATGAAATAACGAACGTATATATAATCGTATCCATAAGACTGCTTAAGTGTAGTACAAACGATAAAAAAAAGCGGTGACAGATATCACAAAGATAATACATGTCTATTTTATTGATGAAACATAACAGATACGTTAGAATTATTTGTATGATACAAATAAAACGTATTTATGAAGATTACCGGGAAACCGATGGGGCAAGAGTACTAGTAGATAGATTATGGCCACGTGGTGTATCCAAAGAAAAAGCCCATCTTGATCTCTGGCTTAAAGATATAGCGCCGAGTAATGAGCTTCGTACATGGTTCGGCCATGATCCCAAAAAATGGAATGACTTTCACACAAAATACTTATCAGAATTAAAAAATAAAACAGAACTTATCAATCAGGTAAAACAGCTTGAAAAAAAACATAAAACAGTAACATTACTTTACGGCGCAAAAGATACCAAACACAATCAAGCAGTAATTATTACAGAACTACTTACATAACATGCACCGTTGCTGATATAAATCTTCTTTAAATCCTTATCAGATTCTTACCTAATCTTCATCAAAAACTTAGCAAATTGCGAGGTAATATAGATAAGCAATAAGAAAGGGGGTGAGGAACATGTATTGGGTAACTGGACTTTTAGGATTGATTCTTGCAGCAGCTCCATGGGCATTCGGATACAGCGACAACATGGTCGCACTATGGACAAGTCTTATTGTTGGCGCAGCGACAATTGTTGTCTCCATTCTTGAAGCAGCACAATCTGACCGAGCGCAATGGGAATATTGGGCAGCCGGAATTCTCGGTGTAGTCGCAATTTTCGCACCGTTTGTCTTTGGCTACGGTAACATCGCAAATGCTATGTGGTCAACCGTCATCTTAGGGGTATTGATTGCAGCTTTTGCCGGGACAAGAGCATTGTCGACAGGTAAAACGTAAATCGAAACTTGGTATATTTTATTGAAATAATATCAAGGAGAATCGATTGAGGGCAGGCAGGGAGGGAAAGAGAATTCATTAAGTGGTATTTAATCAATATTTTTGTTATACTCATCTGAACAAACCACAATGAATATGAAAAAGGTTCTGTTGGAACTTCGATCATTTCTGAAGCCCGCGCAACTATCAACCTCCGAGCCTGATCTAATTTCTCATGCAAAAGACAGATCATTTCATCAAGCCTCCAGACCGGATATCGTTATCTGGCCAAACTCTACCAAAGACATAAGCAATATTGTAAAGTTCGCGAACAAATACAAAATTCCGCTCACCGTTCGCGGCGGTGGATCAAGCTTGGAAGGAAATCCTATACCTGTCTTCGGCGGGATAGTTCTTGATATGACAAAAATGAACAAAATCCTAAAAGTATATCAGGATGATTTAGAAGTACGTATCCAGCCGGGAATTATCGGAGAAGAACTGGATGCACTATTAAAACCATATGGTTTATGGTTTGCGGCAGCACCGGGAAGTAAGCATCTGGCAACAATTGGTGGCATGATTGCAAACAACGCGGGTGGTATGCATGCAGTAAAATATGGTGTTGTCAACGATGCGGTGCTGCAATTGGAAGTCGTTTTAGCAAATGGAGACATCATCCGGATAGGTAGCAGATCTTATAAAACTGTATCCGGTTATAATCTGAAAAGCCTCATTATCGGCTCGGAAGGAACGCTTGGAATTGTCACCGAAGCGGTACTCAAACTTACCCCTCTTCCCGAAGCAAAAATTGCGACGCTTGTATCTTTTCAGACAAATGATGATGCGGCAAAAGCGAATCTCGCGATATTAAATACTTCTATCAAACCGGCATCACTAGAGTTTATGGACAAAACATATGTTACCTTAGTCAATAAAGCGGAAAAGGCCAAGCTCAATGAAAATCCGACCCTGCTTATCGAGCTGCATGGCAAGAAAAATATACTACTGGAACAGCTTAATGAAGTAAAAGATATATGCAAAAAAAACAAAGCACTTTCATTTGAAGAATTCACGACACCAGAAGATCTTATCCGTCTGTGGCAGTACAGACGTGCCGTAAGGCCAGTTCTGTCTACATTATTACCAAACCAAGGAGTATTGTCCGCCGAAATTGGCGTGCCGATATCACAGATACCAAAATTCCTGAAAAAAGCAGAAGAAGTATCAAAAAAATATAATCTGCAAACTGTTATGTTCGGACATATGGGAGACGGCAATTTCCATGGTTGGGCATTGTATGAATTAAATAATGAAGAATCCTGGGAAAAAGTAACCAAACTTAATGAAGAACTCGTGAAATATGCGATCTCAGTTGATGGTACGACAACCGGAGAGCATGGTCTTGGTATCGGCAAAAGTAAATTTTTGCCAATTGAACATCCGACCGGTATGCCGATTATGAAGCAAATAAAACAGCTGCTTGATCCCAACAATATTCTCAATCCAGGTAAAATGTTCCCCGAAGAATAATCAAGTCTAAATTTTGACAATCGTGTTCCTTTTAAATACTGATCTGCTATACTTTTTTCAGTGAGCAATATAACTACCAAGACGCTTGAAGGCAAACTCATCTTGACTGCGACTATCCTTGCGAGCGGTATGGCATTTCTTGACGGATCAGTTGTTAATATCGCCATCCCCACGATTCAAGAAAAACTCAACGCAACACTCACCGGCATCCAATGGGTTGTCAACGGCTATATGCTGATGCTTTGTGCGCTGATACTCATTAGCGGTGCTCTTGGCGACCGATTCGGCAGAAAACGGATTTTTTCCTATGGCATCGTAGTATTTATCGTCACTTCATTTCTCTGTAGTATTTCGCACACAATACTGCAGCTTGAGATCTTTCGGGTACTGCAGGGGATAGGTGGTGCAATGATGGTGCCGGGGAGCCTCAGTATCATTAACATTTCATTTGAAGAATCGGTACGAGGACGGGCAATCGGGTTGTGGTCTGGGTTTGCTGGCGGCGTTGCTGCTCTCGGCCCGTTACTTGGGGGCTGGCTGGTACAAACACTTGGCTGGCAGTCAATCTTTTATATCAATATTCCTCTTGGGCTGCTGGCGCTTTTTTTGGCTATCAGGTATGTTCCGGAAACACGCAATCATGAGTCGACCACAATAGATATTCTCGGAACAGCACTCATTTTTGTTTCTCTTCTCGGAATTTCGTATGGACTTATCATGGTTCCTGATTTCGGGTGGGGGAGTCCGGTAATTATCGGCAGTCTTATCATTGGTGTTGTATCATTTCTTCTGTTTATTGCTGCGGAAAAACGAGTCAAACAACCGCTGGTCCCGTTCACTATTTTTCATTCGTCACTGGTAACGGGAGCCAATCTTGCGACACTCTTTTTATATTTTGCCTTAAGCGGAAACCTCTTCTTTCTGGTTTTGAATTTCCAGCAGATTCAGCATTATTCACCAATTATTGCAGGACTTGGCATGCTGCCGGCAATTCTTCTGATAACATTTTTATCCGGAACAGGCGGTACAATTGCTGATAAAATAGGCCCACGGATTCCCATGATTATCGGCCCGTTTATCGTTTCAATCGGCATGGCACTCCTTGTAATTCCCGGTAACAATGCGAATTATTTTATCTATTTCCTCCCTGGGTTGGTGTTATTTGGAATCGGGATGTCACTTGTTATTGCGCCGCTGACCAAATCCGCGCTCTCTGTTGAATCGAAATATTCTGGCGCGGCATCAGGGGTGAACAATGCTGTTGCACGGGTTGCAGGACTGCTTGCAGTGGCTCTGCTTGGCGTTATCGTTCTTGGCTTTTTCAAAGGACAAATGACCGACCGGATGCTCTCATCTCAGCTTACAAAAACTGAACAGCAGCAGATAATGATACAGCAAGACAAACTCGGCGGTATTCAAATACCGAATAATTTTAACGATTTTACAAAAATGCGGGCACAGAATGTTATTGAGGAATCATTTATCTATGGTTACCGATGGGCCATGGGGATCAATGCATTCCTCGCACTCCTCAGCGCGGTCATCTCATTTTTCACTATCCACTACAAAAAAAAGTAAAACCAACCCGGTTAAACAATAATATCCAAAATTTCTTATTTGTCGAAGTTGCGGTAGAAGAAGAACCGCTGAGGATTCCACCAGGAAATGGATGAAACTCTATTATTTTTTGTAACAATGGTAATTGGACAAACGGCATCGATGCGTTTGGGACAATCATATACATACGTAGTTTGTGAATCTGATTTTGTTACCTTTCTCGGTGATCCTAAAAGTTTCGTTACTTGTTGCGATGTGCTCTTTTTACTCAGGTGTTTTAACGTGGCATTGTAATAAGTCAACTCATCCTTATTCATATGTTTGACTGCTTGTTGATACCCATCAATAAGGCCAGGACGAATAACAAGATAAAGTACCAAAACAACCACAATAATAAAAACGAATTGTATTATTGAACAAATAATACCGGCCCAAGCGAAATTTTTTCCTTTCAATTTACCCTTTGCTTCTTCAATTTTTTGCAACCCGATGATTCCGGTAATAAAAGCGATAACGGTAAAAAGTGGACCCAAAACAAATCCGATGATTCCAGTAACCAAGCTTGTGATAGCTGCCTTTGAATACTTCGCGTCTTTTGCTTCTTTGATAATTTTTTTTACTTTTTCTTTTTTTTCTATTTTTCCATATGACAAATTGTAAAGCGCATACAGTATAAGAACCATAAATACAATAGAAATAATAGAGAGTATTTTTGTCACAGGCTCCGGGAATAGATAGACGGAAGATGCTTGTATAAGATGTTTTGGTTTAAAAAGAAAATCAAGGATTGAGAAAGAAGTATTTTGATAGAGGGTGTGTAAAATAAACTCCGTTATAGTGATCCAAAATAAAATTTTCCAATAGAGACGTTCCAGAATTTTTTTTTGAAACGCATACGAATAAAGGACGACACACAAGGCAATATTAATAACTATAGTAATCCAATCTCCTATACTATATTTACTCCATGCAAGAGGTAACGTAAAAAGAAAAAGTGACTGAGAGACACTATAGTACCAAAAATATATTTTCCACCACATAACTCAGCAGATTATAACAAAATTATAAATATTTGCATATAATCCGATCATTGTAATGCAGCATTTTTCAAAGACTTTATTTCTTTATCTGTCAACTGCCTGAACTTACCCTCGGCTAATTTATCTATTTCAATCGGGCCGAATTTGATCCGTTTTAATTCCGTAAGCCGTAGCCCGACCGTATCACACATACGCCGGATCTGCCTGTTCCTTCCTTCATGGATTGTCATTTCAAGCTGTGTAATAGCTCTCTCTTTTTTTACAATCCAAACTTCCGCCGGTGCTGTGATCCCGTCATCTAATAAGACTCCATTTCTTAGTGCCCGTAATTGCACGTCATCGACTGATCCTTCAATAGTCAATTGATATGTTTTATCAACATGATATCTCGGATGGGTGAGGAGATTGGTCAACTCGCCGTCATTGGTAAGAAGGATAAGTCCTGTTGTATCTTTATCTAGTCTGCCGACAGGATATATCCGTTCTTTTGTCGTGATAAATGAGGTTACATTTTTCCGGTTATATTCATCTGCTGTTGTTGAAACGATATCCTTTGGTTTATTCAATAAATAATACACATATTCTGGCTGTTTAATTTTGTTACCGTTCAGTCTGATATCGTCTTTATCAGGATCAATCCTGATACCTGATTCTTTGACTCGTTCTCCGTTTACCGTCACGTTATTCGTTTTTAAATAATCTTTTACATCCCGTCTTGAGCAAATGCCCATGTTTGCAAGATATTTATTTAACCGGATTGTAGATTCATTCATGAAAAAATACTTATCACTCAGAGACATTTATCTTATTCTGAAGATAACACTCGATGAGATTTCTTGTAGCGGGGAACAAATTTTCAGGAAGATCATTTTTGTCAAACCACTCCCATTTTTCCCAATCTTCCGGAAATAAATTCTTCGGCTCACCATCGATTTGGGCAACAACACCTATCCCAATGTAATGATTGCCCAATGCATAATTGGCATTAACACAAATTATGTTATAAGAAACAACATTGCAATTAAATTCTTCCTTGATATTTCTTCTTACTGTTTCTCCAATTTTTTCACCAAACCGTATGTCCCGGCCGGGGACACCGTACGATTTCTTCCCTTTATCAGACCACTTATCAGTAAGTAATCCAAGCAGTATTTTATTGTCTCTTAAAACCAAAATGTCTATACTTATTTCAGGTCTACTCATTTTATAAAGCTATTTTAGCAAACTCGCATTGCACATAATAGAGTTATTGTGTATTCTACCTATTGCCTCTACAATTATAATATAATACGGGTAAACTGAAAGTAGAATTAATCAAAACGTTAACCTATGACTTTTTTGTTACTTTTTTTTATCATCTGGCGAGCAGCGGATTTTATTATTGCATCAGTAACAAATCTTCTCCATCTCGCAAATACACCATTTGCGTATGGCTTTACACCGTATCATACCATCCCGTATCTCACACAATACCTTGTAGCATTTGCCAACTTTGATGGCGCGCATTATCTGCATATCGCGCATGATGGATATATGCAGTATGAACAGACGTTTTTCCCTTTATATCCGCTCATCATTCATTTTCTTACTCCCGTATTCGGGTCAAGTTATTTATTGACAGGTTTTGTAATTTCAAATCTCAGCTTTTTCTTTGGCCTATACTTTTTCAAAAAGTATCTGGAACTGCTTGGGAAGAAACCAAAAACCATTCTATGGATATTTCTCCTGTTAATCACTTTTCCAACTTCATTTTTTTTTGGTGCAGTGTACACTGAAGGCCTATTTTTTCTTCTCACGACGGTATCACTATACTTCGCTCAAAAAAAGGAATATATCAAACTAATAACAGTCGCAATTCTCATTTCACTTACTCGTCTCATCGGTATCTTTCTTTTTATCCCTCTATTGGCAATTCTTCTTGAAGGTAAAAATCTAAACTTAAAACAGGCTTCATGGAAAAAGAAAATAAACGCACTTTCTCATTATATTTTTACAAATAAACGACTTGTTTTTATTTCACTATCACCGCTCATTGGACTTGTTATTTACATGATATATTTATATTTCACAACAGGAGATATTCTTGATTTTTATCATGCACAAGCTGCTTTTAATAACGGCAGGGCAGCCAATCATCTTATCCTTTTGCCACAAGTATATTATCGGTATTTGAAAATTCTCTTTACAGCAGCGCATGATACGACGTATTTTGTCTCGGTTGTTGAATTTGTCACATTTACGCTGTTTCTTATCGTATTACTCTATGATCTATGGAAATTATGGAGAGCAAAACCAGTACCGGGTAAACTCAGTCTCATCGGACTCAATCTTTTCTCACTTATCAATCTGTTGCTACCAACGTTTACCGGAACTTTAACTTCAACTCCACGGTATTTATTGTTGTCGTTATCCTTTTTTATCAGAATTGCCGAAATAAAGAATGTTATATTCAGAATATCATTGGTAACACTTTTTATTATTTTTCATATCATTCTTCTTTCTTTATTTATTCAGGGATACTTTGTCGGTTAATGAAACGTTGTGTGGATATATTCTGTCAATTTTATAACATTTTTTACCGGCGTCTCCGGCAATACACCGTGGCCTAAATTAAAGATATAACCTTCACGTTTTGGAAGACTGGCAAACAATTCATCGACGCGTTTTTTAATATTTGAAAAATCCGAAAGTAGTAATACCGGATCAAGATTCCCTTGTATCGCTTTGTTATACCCAATCTCTTTCCATGCACTCGCAAGCGGCATCCGCCAGTCAACACTGACAACATCACAATCAACCGAAGAAAACGTTTTCAGCATGCCGGCAGTGTTGGTGCCGAAATGGATTGATGGAACAGACAGATTACGAAGTTCGTCAAATATTCTTTTTGAATGAGGAAATACAAACACCCGGTAATCTTCCTCACTCAAACACCCAACCCAGCTATCAAACAATTGCAAAACTTGTACACCAGCGTTAACTTGTGCTTTAAGGTACACAATTATCATGTCACTTAATTTTTGCATAAGCAAATTCCAAGCCTTATGATCTGAATACATAAGTAATTTTGTCTTGAGAAAATTACGAGATGGTTGACCTTCTATCAAATAACTCGCAAGGGTAAAAGGTGCGGCAGAGAATCCGATTACAGGAACGTTTCCTTTCAATTCTTTTCGTAATATACCGATAGTCTTCAAAAGATAGGGGATATCCTCTGACGGCTCAAGTGAGCGAAGTTTTTTAACGTCAGATAAATTCTTAATCGGAGTTTTAATCACCGGACCAAGACTTTCAACGATCTCCAGATCAACACCTATTCCAAGAAGAGGGATCATAATATCGGCATAAAGCACTAGGGCATCAACTCCGAGAATATCAACGGGCAATTTGGCAATTTGTGCCGCAAAATCCGGCGTCTGGACAATATCTAAAATATTTTTATTACCTTTTAATTTTCGGTATTCCGGAAGAAACCTTCCGGCTTGGCGCATATACCAGACAGGAGTATATGAAGTTTTTTTGCCTAGACACGCATCAAGAAATGTTGTGTTCATATAAATTCGAGTGCCTTTTGCGGAGTCCGGTAAACACAGGTAAATATCGGTGTGTCATTTTGGGTATATGCACGAACTTTATCTGATCTGAGTTCCATTACCAAACTTTGAAAAGCCGAAAGATCATCCATTTCATACGAAACAATAAATTCATTATCATCTATTCCGTAGGAGTATAATAAAAGTTGTTCTATCTGCGGATATTTTTTACCGACCATCACATGTCCTCCCATTAATTTCCGCCTAGCATCAAAATCAAGCATATGCCACTCTTTTGTTTTTGTAAATGGATAAATAATAAGATACTTACCGCCTTTTCGTTCGGTATGCAGATGTCCAGTTGAGCGGTCTGAATATTGCGTCGGGCGAGTCATACCGAACAGGGTGTAAGTAATTACTAAATAGTTACCCAGTTTGGTATGCAAAAGTTTATTAACAAATTCTTGAATTGTTTCTATCTCATCTGCCTGAAACCAGATAAGTATATTGGTATTTGTCTTGAGACCAAGGGTAGAATAGGTGGTACTGATGACTGATCGTTCGTTTTGTAATTCTGTTAAGAACGTCTCTTTGACTGCCTTTTGCGTTTCATGCGTTAACGTATAAAACTCAGGCCGGATAGTAAAAAAGAGATAATTATGACACAGCATAGTAGATATCTATTATAGTACAATTTCTTTCACTTTGGTAATCAATCCATCGCTTGTAAATGTATCAGCCATGAAAACGTTTTTAAATCCTTCTTTTTTCGCAGTTTTCGAAGTAACTGGACCTATTGCGATAACAGGTAAGGAGAATACTCTTTTGTACAGTAACCCTCTCTCTATTCTTTTTATAAATCCAATAACTGTTGAGGGACTAGTAAATGTGATACAGCCAATTTGATTATTTTCAACTAATCCTTCAAACTCTTTATTCGGCGCTGTTATAACTGTTGTCTTATATATTGGGATCTCAATAACATGTGCACCTTTCTTCTTTAATATTTTTGGCAATTCATCGGAAGCAATATCTGCACGCGGAAGAAGAATCTTTTTATCTTGCATATCGTGCAAACTTTTACCCAAATGTTTGGTAGTAAACTCATCCGGGACACATTGTATGGTTAGGCCAAACTTTTTTGCTTCTTCTGCAGTCTTGGATCCAACCGCGCCGATATTTAACGTACTTAATATATCTTTATCAATGTCCAAAGAGCTCAACGTCTGCATAAAATACCGGACGCCATAACGACTTGTAAAAAGTATCCAATCAAATGTTGATAATTCCAGTAAGTATTGATTTTCCTTTTTTGTTAAATCATTCCCTGTAATTGAAATTGTCGGGTAAGACAAAACCTGTAGTCCTGCCTTTTCGAGTCTCTTTTTTACATCCTTATTATCATTTTCAGGCCGAGTAATAACGATATATCTTTTACTATCTGTAAAAAACCATGGTCTACTTTTTTTTAATAAGCGTGACGCGAGATCGTTGCCTAATTTTTTGGGAGATGCCATATTTCCTGACATTGATTCTTGTACGTATTGGCTCCCATCAATTGATCCGACATATCCGTGTAAGATAAGTTTGTCTTTTATACAACTCGCACATGCACCTACCGGAATTTTACAGCCACCTCCAAATGCTTTTGAGAATGCGCGTTCAGCTTTGACTGCTCTGATTGTCGGTTGGTGGTTTATTTTTTGCAAAAACCGAAATAAATACGTGTTATTTTTATTAATAACTACAGCCAGTGCTCCCTGACCTGGCGAAGGGACCATGTCTGTCTCAGAAATATATTCAGTTATGCGGCTTTCCAAACCAAGCCGTTTGAGTCCTGCAACAGCAAGAAAGATGCCGTCGAATTCTCCTGTATCAAGCTTCTCAAGTCTTCTGTTCACATTACCCCTGAGACTTTTGACAATAAGATCTGCTCTCATTTGTAAAATTTGCGATTTTCTCCTCGTACTATCTGTTCCTATGACTGCTTTTTTTTTAAGTTGGATAAATGGTGTATTTATTTTCGAAACGTATGCTTCCCTTACATCTTCACGTTCTGGAATTGCAGCAATGACCAGTCCTTCAGGAAGAGATTCCGGAATATCTTTCAGACTATGCACCGCAAGATCGATCGAGCCTCGCAGCAGCGCTCTATCAAGCTCTTTGGTGAACCATCCTTTCCCGACAGTATCTAAAGGTACTGGGCTCATATCTTTATCACCTTGCGTTTTGATAATTTTGACCTCGATGACTAAATCATGTTGAAGACGTTGTAGTTGATTTTTAATAATATCTGCTTGTACCAACGATAATTTACTTCCTCTTGCACCGATAATAATAGTTCGCATAATTTACTTTTATATACTATAGTAATACGGAAAAAATATAAATAGGTAAATACTTTGCATTGATCCAGATCACGGACGATGCCTGATCCATATGGTACGGTAAAAAAGAACCGGGTTATGTTTACTACTGCTGTTCTTGCTTTCCGAGAATTTTTTGAAGCATTTTTAATTATTGGAATATTTTTAGGTTGTTCCCAGAAACTAAAACTCAAAAAAGAAAAAGAAATTATCATTGCCTCAATCGTTGGCATAGTATTCGCTATCGGTTTGGCAACCGGTACGTATTTGCTCGCTGATCATGAACATAATTTTTTTACTGAAAAAAATGCTGATTCATTTGAAAGTTATTTACTTATCTTTTCAGGTTTCTTTATCGCGTATGTTGCGCTTTCATTACATAAGTCACTCAGTAAGCACAGCAAATCACTGATAGATAAAGCACATCAAAAAATGGAAAAGAATATTTTTGATGTGTCTCTCTTTTTGACAATAGTTTTTATGATTATCAGGGAAGGATTTGAATTAGCCTTATTCACAGCAGCTACATCACTCTTCTCGACATTTATGCAAAATATGCTGGGGTTATTTATCGGTTTTCTCTTATCTTCAGTCTTTGGAGTAATGATATTTTTGGCATATGTAAAATTCTCAATAGGAAAAATTTTCAGAATTACCGAATACGTCATTATTTTACTTGGTGCTTCTCTGATACAAAACGGAATTACCATGCTTTTTGCAACACGTTTTGCGATTAATCTTTCCAAACTCCTCCCAATACCGCTCGTATTCCTTCCAAATGAAGATAGCTTACTTGGACATTTGTTGCAAAGTTTCTTGGGTGTTGACCGGAATTTCAGTGTCGCGCGCTTACTCATCATGGCTATTTACATCACACTTATTTATCTTTACTACCTGAGACAACAAGCTCCTAAGGAAAATGTAAAAACAGCAAAAGCGCGCTATTTTAAACAAAATAGCAAAAATATCACTAGCTAACATTATGCATAATTCACAGGCAATATTACTCTTGGCATATGGCAGTCCCGACACACAGGACGATATAGAAGCATATTACACTGATATCCGTCACGGCCATCCGCCTGATGCTGCGCAACTGAAAGAACTGCAAAATCGGTATGCAGCTATTGGGGGCAAAACGCCTCTACTCGAGATCACTCATAAGCAATCCAAACTTTTAGAAGAACGGCTGAGTACCAAGACATATATCGGGATGAAACACTGGCATCCGTATATCCCAGATGCGGTAAAACAAATAGCAGATTCTGGCGCGAAGCAAATTGTCGCCATTGTTCTCGCACCGCATTATTCTATGATGAGCATCGGGGATTATAAAGCTCGTCTCCATCATGCAATTGAAGAAGTCGATCCCACAATACAAGTTTCACTGATAAAACAATGGGGAGATAATCAAGTCTTTATCGATTCATTGTGCGAGAGAATCGAAACAACACGCAAATCGTTTCCGCATCCCGATTGGGATGATATTGAAGTTGTCTTCACAGCGCATAGTTTGCCAATGAAAATCCTTGAAATGAACGATCCCTATCAAAAAGAACTGCTACAGACAAGCACGCTGGCAGCAGCGAAATTAAATCTCCCACATTGGCGCCTGTCTTTTCAAAGTGCCGGAAGGACACGAGATACGTGGCTTGGCCCGGATATACTGCAAGAATTACAAACCATAAAAAAAGAAGGGGGGAAACAAGTTCTCGTGGCGCCCATTGGTTTTACGACCGACAACCTTGAAATTCTCTATGACTTGGATATTCAAGCAGCCGAATCAGCAAAAGAGCAGGGGATAACATTCAAACGTATCCCATCCGCAAATGTCACTCCACGTTTTATTGCTGCGCTTCAAGATGTAATCGAGCCATATCTGTACCAGGAACATATACTTGTCGGGGTGAATCCGGAAAAGTAATGGTATCATATAAAATGATCGAGTCAGGACGCAGTCGATACAATCCATAATCTGCAAGATGAAAAAGAATTTCCTTCCTTAGTTGTATTATTCTTTTATTTTTCACATCATAGCGTTTCTGAAGTGCCAACAAACCTAAGAATACCTCTTGCTTTTGATGTAATTCGGATACGGAACCGGCAAACTGCAATCCTCTGGATTTATCTCCAAGAGCATACGGTTGTACGACCGCACCTGCAACACATGGATTACGGGAAATCTCTTGAGAATGCCGGGTATTGTGCCTTGAAAACCAGTATAAATTGAACTCCGAATCGTAAGCAAAACAAACAGTGCATATCCATGGAATTCCATTATCGCTCGTCGCTATTTGCAAAAGTAACGCTTTTTCCAGATAGTCAGTGATCAGTCTCTTAATGTCCATTATGTATAGCCTCAATCCCTTTATCGAGTGTTTGTATCACCCAGAGTGTCCAACCAAATGGATGTTTACCCCGAATTGGTGTTTGCTCACTTGGGATGTGTCCAGGAACAAAAGACTTTCCTATATGTCCCATTGTAAGCTGACGCAGCGCAACACCAAATTCGAAGCGTTTGTCGGCGGGTTCTATTTTTTCCCAGATACAGTTCACTTGCCACTGATTGTACCGCATAGATTGTCCATGCGTTGGCATACCCATAAAATGCAACGATACGCGGGGATCCAGGAGTACGTTTTTTGATGAAGTACCCGGCCATATTTCTAGACCGGCCAAACAACGAAGATCTATCTTATCGATATTTTCATAGAATTCCAAAATTGTCTGTATTCGTGTCCTGATTGCTGCTTCCTTTTCGCTCGGTGAGGCATCATCCGATACTTCTGTTTGTTGATAAACCGCCCTGAACTTATCAAGATAATAATCCAAATATGCTTCTTTTGCTACAAATCCGGTACCTTTATTGGCCGCGTTGACTGGGAACAATGACTCTTGAGGATTATACGTCATATATACCGGAAGGTGGGCACCGAAACCACCGCCAGCGTGTTTGGGAGGTTCTTTGCTGCCGACAGCTGCCAACATATGTCGTAAAACAGCAGTCCGCTGCCCTAAATTCCATGAAACAAAATCCGATGAAAGCTCTTGTATGGGGTACTCTTTTTGCTTACCATCTATTCCAATGAGAAAACTATCTTTCGACTGTGACCGTGTTATATGAATCATATCCGATATCTATTCTTACTAATCAACGCTTTTCTGTCTGTGATTGAAATCACTAGGAGATTTCTGAAAAATCCGTTAGAATAATAAATTAAGTACCTTTATGAATCAACCTACTATACTTGTGATGGGAATAAACCATACGTATGCCCCGGTTGCAATACGAGAGACCATTGACCCTGAAAAAATATTTCAAGAAATTCATTCCCGCTGGTTTCCTCGTCTTATTTCTGAATTCTTTATCCTCTCGACATGCAACAGAACCGAGATATATGTCGTGACGCCTAATTCAAAAAAAGTTGAAAAGAAATTGGAGTCACTGTTTCCCGAAAAAAAATACTATCTTTATGAAAATAATGAGGCTGTCAAACATATATTTTATGTCTCTTCAGGACTGGATTCAATGATACTGGGTGAAACAGAAATTCTAGCGCAAATCAGACGGGCATACAAAGAAACAACGCAAAAAGATACTGTTGGTCCTGTACTTCATCAACTCTGCAAAGATGCACTACGGGTTGGAAAACATACGAGAACTACAACGCGGATCGGAGAAGGAATCACATCCATTGCCCAGGCTGCTATCCTCTTAGCAAAAAAGTGTTTGGGAACAATCTCAGATAAAAAAATATTACTGATCGGTGCAGGTGATATTGCAGAACGGGTTCTGAATTCTTTACAGAAACATAGTGTAACCGATATTACCGTAATTAATCGCACCTATCACCGTGCAGGTATAGTAACAGATAAATATGGAGGTACGCCAAAGGTTTTTACACAATTGCCGCTATTAATTGCACAAAGCGATTTGGTAATAAGTGCTACATCTTCTTTAGAAACTATTATATCGGCTGTACAAATTAGAAAGGCAATGAAAGAAAGATCTACCCGACCGTTATGTTTGATAGATCTTGCTGTACCCCGCGATATTGATGAAAATGCTTCGAAAATAGCAAGTGTTCATCTGTATAATATCGATGCAATGCAAAAACTAGTCAATACTAATGTAGCAGTAAGAAAAAAAGCAGTTACGACAGTAGAGAAAATAATTCAAAAAGAAACGGAACAATTTTCAAATTGGTATAAAACCCGCAAAGCTGCACCACTCTTAACTGAACTTACAGCGCAATCTACTGCAATAAAAGATAAAGAACTAGCAAGAGCCTTACAAAAACTTACCCATCTGAACAGCCATGACAAAAGAGTCATCGCAACACTGGCAAAACGCTTGGAAGGAAAGATTCTGGCACGCCCAATCGCAAATCTCAAAAAAGCCACACAAGGCACTAAAAGTCAGGACTATTTGGCTCTTGCTAAATCACTTTTTGAGTTATAAATAATGGTAACAACACGGTCAAAACAATTATTCGCAAAAGCGGAAAAATACATCCCGGGCGGCGTGAATAGCCCTGTCAGAGCATGGAAGAGTGTCGGCGGAGATCCACTTTTTATTGCCCGCGGCAAAGGGTCTTATATTTATGATGCAGATAATAATAAATACACTGATTATTGCCTGTCGTGGGGACCGTTAATCCTTGGACATGCAGATCCTCATGTAATCAAATCTATTTGCCAAACAGCCAAACAAGGCACTACCTTTGGTGCGCCAAATGCTCTTGAGATTGAACTCGCAGAAAAAATCAGTAACGCTATCCCATCAATTGAAATGATCCGTTTTGTTAATTCGGGGACAGAAGCAACCATGAGCGCTATCCGCGTAGCACGCGCGTATACCAAACGTGATAAGATTATCAAATTTATCGGCGGTTACCATGGTCATGCTGATTTTCTTTTGGCAAAAGCCGGATCAGGAATCACAACCCTAGGAATTCCCGACAGCGCCGGTGTTCCCAAAAAGATAACAGCATCTACACTTCTTGCGCCGTACAATAATCTGAAAGCAGTTGAAGATTTATTCAATAAATATAAACAAGAAATTGCAGCGGTCATTGTCGAACCTATCGCAGGCAATATGGGGATTGTTGTACCTGAAAAATCATTTCTAACAGGTTTACGTAAACTAACAAAAGCCAATCAATCACTACTAATTTTTGATGAAGTCATCACCGGATTCCGTGCCGGATGGGGAGGAGCACAATCACTTTTTGGAATTACTCCCGATTTGACCTGCCTTGGAAAAATTATTGGAGGAGGACTTCCCGTCGGAGCTTATGGAGGTAATAAAAAAATAATGAGTTTGATTGCACCACTTGGCCCTGTCTACCAAGCAGGTACCTTATCAGGGAATCCGATTGCAATGGCTGCGGGGATTGCGACACTAAATACCATTGCTTCTGATTCAAACTTCTATATACAGCTGGAAAAATATGGTGAGCAGCTTGAGCTAGGAATAACGCAAGCTGCTAAAAAAGCAGCAATACCGGTAACAATCAATAGAATCGGATCAATGATGACTGTCTTTTTTTCCAAAAATCCGGTAACGGATTATTCATCAGCCCTAACAGCAAATACACAAATGTATGCGAAATTTTTCCTGGGAATGTTACAAAAAGGAAATTATTTTCCTCCTTCACAATTCGAAACGCTTTTTATTTCATCAAGACATACCAAGTCTATTATTGCAAAAACAATCAGCGATGCAACTCTCGTGTTACAAACACTCATGTAGTTTTCGTTGTTATTATTTGCAATTCGAAGTAACTCATGATAACGTAGATACTATGTCAGGCTTTCCTATAACCCGTCTCCGCCGTCTACGTCAGAATGAACCGCTCCGAAATCTAATTGCTGAAACAGATATCTCAATAGACCATTTCATTTATCCATTATTTATTTCAGATGAGATTAAAAAACCTCAGCCGATTTCTGCAATGCCAGGAATAACACAGTGGACTGTAGATACTGTGATAAAAGAAGCAAAACGAGCATATACACTCGGTATACCTGCGGTTTTGCTTTTCGGAATACCGGCAAAAAAAGATGCCGTCGGATCAGATGCATACGCAAAAAACGGCGTTATTCAAAAAACAATTAAAATTTTGAAATCAAAAATCCCGGGTCTTCTGGTGATAACAGATGTCTGCCTTTGCGAATATACCGATCACGGTCACTGCGGTGTCATCAAAAATAAATCCGTACAAAATGATGCATCTTTAGAACTGCTTTCTCAAATGGCACTTTCTCATGTGCAAGCTGGCGCCGATATGGTAGCACCATCAGATATGATGGATGGACGAGTCGGAGCTATCCGAAACCTTTTAGATAAAAAGGGATTTTATGAAACACCCATTATGGCTTATTCTGCGAAATACGCGTCCGGGTTTTACGGACCGTTCAGAGAAGCAGCGCAATCGGCCCCGCAGTTTGGTGACAGACGGGCATACCAAATGGATCCAAGAAACGTCCGTGAAGCGTTGCGTGAAGTGAAACTAGACATCAAAGAAGGTGCGGATATTATAATGGTAAAACCCGCGATGCCATACTTGGATGTAATCAGGCAAGTGAAGGAGAACTTTAATCTTCCTTTGGCAGCATATAATGTCAGCGGGGAATATTCGATGATAAAAGCGGCTGCACAAAACGGTTGGATTGATGAAAAACGGATTGTCATGGAAGTACTGACCGGAATAAAACGTGCAGGTGCAGATATTATTATTACCTATTTTGCGCCGGTTGTTGCCGAATGGTTACAAACAAAATAAAAATAATGACAGCAAAAAATAAATTGAAAAAAGTTACCGTAATTCTTATGACGTACGGTTCTCCAAAAAATAGAAAAGAAGTCCCGCAATATCTGAAAAATGTCTATGGCGGACGAAACGCACCGGAAGAAACAATAAAAGAATTCAGGAGACGATACAAACTCATCGGAGGTTCTCCGCTAATAAAGATAACCAAACAACAAGCAAAAGCTCTTCAAAAAGAATTAAACAAACAAAAACTTGGAACGCACTTTAGCGTTACTGCTGGTATGCGGTTTTCCGATCCGTTTATAGAAGATGTTATTAAAAATAAAGCTAAAAATGCTGATAAGATCGTAGGAATTATCATGTCTCCCCAATATTCGCCGATCATTATGAAAGGGTATCTGAAGGAATTAAAAGAAGCCGTCGATAATCTCAATCAAAAAAAGATACTCAAAATAGCTACCGACTGGCACCTACAGCCATATTTTCTTCAAGCACTCGCAGAACGAGTAAAAGAAAAATTGCAAACCTATCCACAGAAAATAAGAAACACAGTGCCAGTACTTTTTTCGGCACATAGTATGCCCAAAAGAGTTATCGATAAAGAGCCAAATTATATTAGTGATTTGAAAGAGACAGCCGCTGAGACCGCAGCACTAGCGGATTTAAAACCAAACAGATGGATGTTCTGCTATCAAAGTGCCGGACATACGCCGGAAGAATGGCTGAAACCGGATTTTGCCGATATTATGCCGGAGCTGCAAGCAAAAGGTGAAAAAAATGTATTGATTGCACCAGTACAATTCCTTTCAGACCATTTGGAGATATTATATGATGTCGGTATTGGCGCTCGTGAACAAGCGGAAGAGCATGGCATCATTTTTAATCGCACGGAATCACTCAACACGTCGCCGTTATTTATCAAAGCCCTCGCTGAAGTTGTGAAAAAAACAATGGCAGAAAACTAAATTATACTTTACTGGACAATAGATATATGCTAAAGTTTATGATATGTTTAAATCGCTACTGCTTATTCTAACTATAATAATCGGATTTAATTTATTGATTCCCACTGTATATGCAGCATCTCACAATTCTTCAAGCAAACCAAAACAAACAGTGTTATTAGGTAATGACATTTCTTATCCACAGTGTAGTAAAAGTTATCCTAAAAATCAGGCCTTTGGTATCGTTGGCATAAATGGCGGTCTTGCAAATACCACAAATCCTTGTCTAAGTAGTGAACTAACATGGGCCAAAGGCTCAGTTGGAGGAACAAACCAACCAATAACACAACTATATATCAATACTGCTGACCCAGGTGGGGTAAGCGGAATTACTGATTGGCCACAAAACAATACAGATCCCTCGGGAAACATTACAGCAAACCCATATGGCACATGTGATGGCACCAATTCATTAGCTTGTTCATGGCAATACGGCTGGAATAGAGCAGTAGAAGATGTCCAAACCAGATTCATTCCTGCTGTTCAATCAACAGGATTATCAAATAATCCTTCCAGCTATCCATGGTGGCTTGATGTAGAAACTACAAACTCGTGGGAATCTGATACATCACAAAATGCTGCTGATCTTGAAGGAATGGTAGCATATATCCAGTCACTTGGGGCTACTGTCGGTATTTATTCAACTTCTTCTCAGTGGACGCAAATCGCTGGGACTGTTAATGCCATAAGCAGCCTCAATTCATTAAATAACTGGCTGCCAGGTGCGCGAACCTTATCTGCAGCGATATCGAATTGCTCATTGCCACCACTTACTGCAAAAGGCAAAGTAATAATCACCCAATATACGTCCAGTCTCATGGATTACGATAACTCATGCATATAAAAATTGCTTGGCTTGCAAACTTTTAGATAATTATTTATTCTTAAAGTATATGCTAAAAGAGGTAATACAATCTTTTCTCGGAGTAATACTTGCCCTTGCCGGAATATTTGTACTATACCTTTTTATTACCAGCCTCAATCAAAACGCAAATTATTTATTCTTCGGGGGTTCACTTCTTCTTATTGGCGGCGCAATTTTTTTATTCATCCGCGCCGAGAAATCTGATACCATTATTTTAAAACGGACTGAGCCTGAATCAGAAGGCATCGGTATACCATTTATCCCAAAAATAAATAAAAGACAGTCGGAAACACTTGCAAAGAATAATGAAATGCTTAAGGAATGGAATAAGACAAACGCCACAAGAGATAAATTAAAAATTGTGCAAATCGCATCCACACCTATCGACGATTCTCAAAAATAGTAATACTCTTGAAGAGAGATTACACTCAATTTTTCCAAACAAGAAGAAAAATTTAAATCAATCAAATAGTGCAAAAAATGTTTTGTTGCGTTATATTCTATGCAAAACTCTGTACACCTTGATAGATAAATTTATTTACTGAAGTAAGCGAGAAACACTATTCCTATAAGCGTCACCATCATACCAAATTTTTGTTGATTCGTTATCGGATCTTTGAATACATAATATGCAAGGAGTGCAAATAAAGCCGGATAGGCACCTGCTATCGGCGCAACAATGGAGGAGAACCCTTGACCAATAGCGAAATTAAAAGAAAACGTACCTATTGATAAGATTATACTTGCAAGGATAACCGCAGGAAAACCGCTTTGTACTTTTGTGCTCGGCTTTTTTATTTGTCTGAAACCAAAAAGAAAAAACACTAACGAAGCAACAAAATCTGTTAAAAATGTTGGCCAAAAAAATCCTACCTCTTTTATAGGAATTTTTATAAAAGTATAATATATTCCCCATCCGACCAATGCGATAAAAGCATATAATATTCCTTTATTCGTAATTGTTACTTTCTTTCGTATATCTCGTACGTTAATTGACACAAGAAACAACCCGGCAATAATAACAATAATTGAAAGAACCTGCTGCAAAACTAGCCTCTCTCCAAGAAATACTAACGAAAGTAATACAACCAAAAAAGTAAATGCCCCCGCTATTGTTCCTATTAAAGACGCATTTCCGATTTTTAATCCTTCATTAAAAAAATAGAATCCTATCAACTGTATGACAGATAAAAATATCGTCAATAGTATCATTGGCAGACTAAACTCATTTACGTTGTTGAGGAAAATAGGGATAAAAAATGCCGCCGTAATAAAAGCAATAAAATAGCCATAAAATGAAGCATTGTAAGCTCCCATTTTTCTGGAAGCACTTGTAGAAAATATATCCCCCGTTGCCCATCCGAGAAATGCGATAAGAGCAAAAAAAATTGAAATCATTTAATGATTATATCATTTACTGGACTGTGCAATAAGTACATGATAGACTAAATCCAATGAAATATCTTGCGTTACTCAGAGGCATAAATGTCGGCGGCAATAATATTATTAAAATGAATGATCTCAAAGAAACCCTTTTGGCTAATGGATTGCAAAATGTTGTAACATATATCCAAAGCGGCAATGTAATTTTTGAGTCTGATGAAAAAGACGTCAAAAAAATTACAGTGAAAATTGAAAAATTACTTTCCGAACGGTTTAATTATCAGGCACGTATCGTCCTTCTTACTCATGACCAACTCAAAGATATCCTTGCCGGTGTTCCATCTTCCTGGAACAAACAGCACGATCTCCGGTGCTATCTCGCATTTATAAAAGTACCGATGACCACTGATCTTGTTCTCAAACAGATTAAACTAAACGAAGGAGTCGATTTTGTACAAGTGGGGAAAGGCGTTATCTACATGTCGACTCTGTTAAGCGGTATAACAAAAAGCGGGTTTACCAAACTAATAGGTACAAAAGTCTATAAAGAACTGACTATGCGCAATTATAATACCACACAAAAACTCTTGGCTCTTATGGATTTACCGTAAAAAAACGGTATTTTCGTCTTCAATGGTATAATATCCCTATGAATAAGACAGTTGTATTGGGAGTAACAAGTGGAATCGCCGCATATAAAACAGTGAAATTAGTAAATCTGCTTCGTGAAGAGGGAATAGGGGTATACGTCATCATGACCGATAAGGCGAAAAAAATGATCGATCCCAAAGAATTTGAAAAAGCGTCAGGTCATAAAGTCCATACAGAACTTTTTGATGAGGATTTTGATTATAAAAAAATATTAGCAGCACGCGAAGTGGATCATATTGCCCTTGCAGATAAAGCTGATGCAATGATCATTGCACCGGCAACAGCCAATGTGATTGCCAAACTCGCAAACGGCATCGCTGATGACTTTCTCACAACGACAGCGCTTGCGGTGACAAAATCTCTTATTATTTGTCCTTCGATGAACGTCAACATGTGGACTAATCCCATTGTCCAGGAAAATATTGCCAAACTCAAAACACACGGCTTTCATATCATTGACCCGACAGCAGGGATGCTCGCCTGCGGTTATGAAGGGGTAGGAAGACTTGCAGAAATCAATGATATTAAGAATTATGTTATGAGCAAACTTGAAACTGCAACATCTCTCAAAGGACAAAAAATATTAATAACAGCAGGCGGAACAATCGAAAAAATTGACGAAGTGAGATATATTACGAACCGCAGCTCAGGCAAAATGGGCATCGCACTTGCCGAAGAATGTTATCAACGTGGTGCGGAAGTGTTACTATTGCGAGCAAAACATTCCGTTGCACCCAGATATCATATCCACGAAAAATTATTTGAATCTGCCGATGAGCTATATACATTGATTAAACAAAACATAAAAGACTATCACTACTGTTACCATGCCGCAGCAGTTTCTGATTTCGCTGTTGCCAACAAAACGCAAGGGAAATTATCAAGCGATAAACCAATAACATTGACACTTGAACCGCAAATAAAAATACTTGAGCAAATTAAAAAGCTCAATCCGGAAATCCGACTCATTGCCTTCAAAGCAGAATATGAATCAGACATTGATACACTCAAACAAAAAGCAGAAGCCAAACTGCGGGAATCTCAAGCTGATGCTGTGATCGCAAACGATATCAGCAGGAAGGATAGGGGATTTGAATCCGATGATAATGAAATTGTCATTGTATTGCCAAATGGAAACTCTAAACAAATTCCACTGTCATCGAAAAAAGAAATCGCAAGACAAATTGTTGAATATATCAGTAAAGCTGTATCGTCAAACAAGTAATTTCTGCAACTGTTCTTTTACTTCTTCTTCTCCTGCATTATTATAAACGGTCTCATGTGCGATAGCTGGCGTACCAAACAGATCAGTCATTTTTCTTGCGTAATCTATATCAAGATCATATTCTTTTCGCTCTTTAATTCGCGGTTCTCTTATATGCTCATCGGCTTCAATTAAAACAAATTTTGCGTAAGGAAATTCGTAGAGAAACTGCTCACGGTATTTTTCTTTAATAAATGTTTGCGCGACAATTACCTTTTTATAGTTTTCTTCCAATAGTATGACACTTTGTATTAAGTTCTTGAAAAAAACATCCCGCATGTCATCGGTAATGACAGCTTTATTTTTGATCGCCATCAGCATCTCGGGAGTCAAATCTTGATCTCCATCATACAAATGATACCCGAAATATTTTTCGGCGATTTTACCCGCATATGTCTTACCCGCACCAGGCAAACCAAAAAATACAAAAAGTTGCATGTGGAAATTATAACATTTCTTGACAGTTATTTTTTGCTGTTTCCGTGAAATTCATTACTGCTGTTATTATTATCACCATTATTGTTTGCGTTGCCGGTCTGTGCATTATTACCTGCGTGCGAATTTTCTGTACTAGCTCCTTTTACGTTTCCGTTGGCATCTCCACTTTTCCCGTTATTGGAAGTATTTGTATTATCTGACGTACCGTGAACAGAATTTTCAGCAGGAACATTTGTAACAGCAGTAGAACCTTTCTCTTCTATCTGGCCTGTTGTATGGATCTGTATCGTGTTTTTAAACTTACTATCAGAACTTTCAGATTCTGGTTCCTTTGTCGGCTGTGGAGTGGATGTTACTTCAGATACGGATATCGTTGGTGTTGCTATTATGGTATTTGCTTTGTGGATTTTATTTGTATCCGTCGACCGCAAATCAGTCTGAAAAGTATTGGTAAACTTCGCTGATACATTCTTTGTTAATGCCTTAACAGGATACAGTGGGCTTCCTGGCTGCGCGTTTTGCGCAAAAGTGATTGTTGTAATAATAAAAAATAAAATACTGGCAAACACTGTGCCATATGGCATAAACCGGTAAAACAATGGTTGTTGAGAATCTTGCACAGGAAGCAGTTCACGGTGCAATTTCCACTTTGCATCAACAATCGCATGAGGAACGGTTATATCTGTATAAATATTTTTATATTCTTTTAAATTTAGTTCATTCATAATTACAATAACTCCCTTAATTTTTTCAAAAGCCGGATCGTCCTGACCCGCAAGGCTCCTTCCCGGATCTTAATTATCTTTGCGATATCGCTGTGACTCATGTCCTCAAAATACCGCAGGATAATTATTTGTCTGTCGATATCCGCCAGTTTTGACAACGCGTTTCTTACTCTTTCAATATCCTCCCTTTTTGAAATCCCTTCTATCAAATTCTCTTCTTTACTTATTTCTTCAACTTGTTCGAGAGAGACCTCTTTTTTCTTCCGTGACAAGTCGATTATTAAATTCCGAGCAATACGGAATAAAAACGCTTGAAATGTCCCTCCATCTTTCAATGAAAACTTCGGCAACGCTTTCCATGCGCGTATAAAAACTTCTTGACACACATCATCGGCGACGGGACGGTTATATAAATTTATTCTGCAGTATCGATAGATCCGTGAATAGTACTGCTTATATAACTCACCGTACGCGTCTTTATCTCCGTTTTGTGCACGCTTAATACATTCGTCTAAACCGTCCATTAAGAGCACATTGTATCATCTCTCTAATAGAACGTACAACAAGCTCGTTTGTAACATTTTTTAACCTTCTTCGTTATATTTTTTGTAAGTATGAAAAAAGAAATCACACTCGCTGCCATAACACTCTTACTCGCCGCTGCACCGGCATTTGCACAATCTTCACACGCCAATAATGAAAACAGAGGCAACTCGGAAGAAGCACACACCAACCATGATACTGGCAGTGTAAAAGGAATCCAATCACAAAACATACTCGCTACTCCGACAACAAAGCCAGATACCGATGATGTACAGGTGACTCCGACAACCGTACCAACGATTAGCCCAACAGCAACAATATCAATAACACCGTGTGCTCCTGATGATAATTTAAAAAATCATGGCAAATATGTTTCTTGTGTCGCACATCTCCATGAAGGAGGAGAAGAAGTGTCAGAAACAGCACATTCGGACATCGGTAAAGATAATCATCATACAACTCCGACGCCAAGTGTGTCACCAAGTACATCGCCTGAACCAAGCACTGCTCCTAGTGTCTCACCGACACCTTCTGCCTCTGTATCACCGACACCGATAACTACCGCAATGGGACAGGTCGACGAAGGTGAATCGCCACTCGGGAATATCGGCGCACTCTTCAACAGATTCATCAAATTCCTAGAACAGTGGATATAGCGTATAATACTCCGCTATAAAAAGGTAGTATAAATAAACTATGGCAAACTACCTTCTTACTTTTCTTCTTTTTTTTCTTCCTTTTATTATTGTGCCAATCGGCAGTTCTCAATTTGAAATTCCCAAAGTTATTGCATCTGAAATCTGCATAGACATCCTCTTTGTTCTTGTTATTTATAAACAAAGACTTTCCTTTTTCAAATCGCTTAATAACAAACAGGTTGTACTTTTTGAAATACTTGTATTATTAACCATCTATCAGCTGCATTTTCTGCAAACTCCATTCATGTTTTTTGGCGACCCGACAAGACTGCAGGGGATTCTGCTTCTCTGGCATCTAATGCTATTTTCGCTGATCGCTTCACGTTTTGAATTCAAAAAACTCTCATATTACTGGTACGCAGGCCTGCTGCTGCTGATAGTTATCCTGAGTCTCTTCATCGGCAACCAAAATGGTAGAGCGGTCGCAACCCTCGGTGAACCGAACGCACTTGCAGCGTTTACTATTTTCCTCTGGCCATTTCTCTTTTTTTCAAATCTAAAAAAAACTAAATTTAAAATTATTATGCGTATTTTCAGTATAATATGCACCTTGATTATCATCTTCTTATCCGGATCAAGATCAGGCTTTCTGGCTTTTGGGATGCAAATTATATTTTATCTGTTATGGTTTGTCGGCAACTGCTCTCCTAAAAAAGTTATTGCGATAACAACATTCTTTGTTGCTGTTACCTATTCGTTTCCTTTTTTCGACATGGGTCTCTATGAAAATAGGGCAGAGGTATGGCGGACAGCTGTACAAACAGGCATACAGCAACCGTTACTTGGCAGCGGTTTTGGCAATATGGAGATATCTCTGAATAAAACAATTCATGGTATACATAACACGTTGGTTGGATACTCTGTTGACAGTGCGCATAATATCTTACTTGATTGGTGGGTGCAGGGAGGCGTACTTGGTCTCGGAATTTTGGCAGTATTTCTTGTGTTTGCTATTAAAAATTATTCAAGTCAAAAAAGGGGGTTTGAATTGTTGTTGTTGTTTGGTATCTTCACCACGCTATCTTTTAATCCTGCAAGTGTTGTCTCACTGATCGCTTTCTGGTGGCTTATCGGGAGAAGCTTTGCAAAAAAAAGTAGTGTTAAACTAGAACTCAACGCAAGATGATATTATCAATAAGCCGTGTATTTCCGAAGTAAACTGCCAGACTCACAATCGCGCCTTTCGTTGCAATAGATACTTCTTTAAGCGTTTCCGAATGTGCGATACTGATGTAATCAATCGATCCGCTGGTTATTTGGACTAGATTTTTCATCGTTTTTTTAATCTTCTCTGCATCTGTTTCACCTTTTTGGAACAGTACTTGCGCTGCTTCTAAACTTTTAAACAACACTGTTGCATCTTCTCTTTCTTTTTTTGATAAGTAAACATTCCTGCTGCTCATTGCTAAGCCGTCCGGTTCACGAACTGTATCGCCAACAATAATTTTAATCGGAAACTGCAGATCCTTTACCATTTTCTTTATGATAAATACCTGTTGTACATCTTTTTGTCCGAAATATGCTGTTGTAGGTTGAATAATATTAAATAATTTTGAAACAATTGTCGTGACACCTTTGAAATGTCCCGGTCTTTTTTGACCTTCCAGAACTTGTGAACTGTTTTCAACGTTAACATATGTTTCATAACCGGTTGGATATATCTCCTCAAGGGCTGGCTGAAACAAAACATCGACTCCAGCTTCGTTCAAAAGTTGAATGTCCCGGTCTTTGTCTCGCGGATATGTCTGATAATCTTCGTTGGGTCCGAATTGTGCAGGATTTACAAATATACTGACGATGACATTGTCATTTTCTTTTTTTGCCAGCTCGACCAAACTGATATGTCCTTCGTGCAGATAACCCATTGTCGGGATAAATCCGACCTTTCCGGACATATTATCCCGCATTTTCCGCATATCAGTTATTGTTGTTGCTATTTTCATAGAATAAAATTTGAAGAGAATGTAAAAAGATTATACCAAACTGAGGAAATTTAATTGCGGTTTTTACTTGCCTTCAAAGCAAGCATCTCCCGTTTTGCTGCGAGTCTTTTTTGAGTCTTGTGTGGATGAATCTTATTTTTATTTTTACTTCCAACGCCTGTGTTTCGCTTTGCCATACAAACATTATACAATAAGATCACTTTCTGAGCTAGTGTCAAAATAATTATCTCACAATATCCTACAATCTTACCGTATCAAAAATTATTACATAACGTTTACTCCATCTTCATCAGATTATAAGCTTTATATTATTTAATATGAGTTATGCTTGTATTATTTTTATTAATTATCTTCGGCTTGGGGATGTCCTATTTTGCAACTCAAAACACCGGAGCTGTGCATATAGTTGTCGGTAACAATTATATCGGAGGCATTCCAATGTATATATTGGTTATTGGATCACTACTGCTGGGAATTTTTATCAGCTGGCTAATCAGCCTTATTGATACGATATCTTCAGGCGCAACGTTGCATGGAAAAGTAAATGAGATAAAAAAGGCAGAAGATAGGATTGATAACCTCCAACAAAAAAATCACGATTTAGAAATTGAAGTCACACGTCTGCGAACAGAAATTACCAGCAGTAAAACAAACGAAAGTTCTGAACAAAGTACTGGACGGGTTATCGATACAAGTCCATCATTTCTTAACCGTCTCTCTCACAATATAGGCATCGCAGGTAAATGATCATTATATTCAAAAATATTATTATTCTGCAATAATATGCAATACAAAATTTCCCCGACCGGGGATACACCGCATTGCTTCGCCACATGAATTTCGCGATGCATTAATATCAGTTTTACCTATACCGACGACTTTATACTCAATACTTATTGTCCCGAGACCTGAACCGGGAAAACGGACGTGTTTATCAGGAGCGATTACTGGATCCGAGACTTGCTTGAGAATAGAAGAATCAACAGGCTCAAAATTCCAATAGGTACTGTGGAGAACAATCTTAATAATATTTCCTACATGTGCTTTAAAGAGCTGGTTGGTATTCTTATCCGTTGCAGTAATTATTTGTGGTTCTTGTATTGCATGTTTGTCAATCAATATATTTTGTAACCCTATCTTTTGTTCATATTTAATTCCTAAATAAAACCCGACGAAAGGAAAAATGATAAATAACGCCATCGCGAGAAATTTTGATAGGGGAGTAACTTTTGTTGCCCATTTAGGAAATCGTTTCTTTGCCATACTTCAACTATCCCAGGTGCAATAAGAGAAGTCAAGAATAGTACAAACAAGCAGATAGCAATAATATGTATAATTCTATAAAATAATAGTATGCCCTACAAAAATCCCGATGAGATTCAGAATTTTTCCCATCTCAGATCACGCCCGGAACCGCATGACCGATTGTTCCGGAGTGATCGTATCGAACAGGTAATCGATGATGTCTCTTCAAAAATAGCAGATGAGGATATCCGTAGGATGTTCACCCAATGTTATCCCAATACGTTGGATACAACTGTGTATCATTCAGAACGTGACGGCCGTCTTGATAGTTTTATCGTAACGGGCGATATTCCGGCGATGTGGCTGCGCGATTCAGTTAATCAAGTATGGCCGTATTTGCGGTATATTCCGGAAGATGATGAAATCAAAAATATATTTATTGGCCTTATTAACAGACAGTCAATTTGCATAAAATCCGATCCATATGCAAATTCATTCAAAAGAGAAATTCACCATGAAAAAGCAGAAGCATGGGAGAGGAAATATGAATTGGATAGTCTTGCAGCATTTTTCAGACTGTCGTGTGGCTATTATTCCCAATCTAAAGACATGATACCATTTGATGATCACTGGCTGGATGCAGTCAATAAAGCACTTGATGTCATTTGTGTTGAACAAAACACTCTTGATAAAGAAAACCATGACCTCCTCTACCACTTTACAACATCATCAGGCCATCTCCATCCTGCGATCAGACTTGAAGGATATGGATACCCGGGGAGAAAATGTGGTTTGTCACGATGTGTCTTCCGTCCGTCTGACGATGAATGTGTATTTCCTTACCTCATACCGGCAAACGCGATGACGGTAGTTTATCTCCGTGGGATCAAGCCGATCCTCGAAGAGCTTTCTGCTCATTCCACTGCCAAACTTGCAAACAAACTCGCAGATCAAATCGATGATGGGATAAAAAGTTGGGGGATAGTAGAGCATAAAAAATACGGAAAAATATTTGCATATGAAGTAGACGGATACGGTTCAAGCTGCATCATGGACGATCCCAATATCCCCAGTCTTCTGAGTCTTCCGTATCTCGGATATTGTGAGCAGGATGATCCAGTCTATCAAAATACCAGAAAATTAATTTTAAGCCGCTGGAATTCGTTTTTTGCAAAAGGTGAAGTTGCCTGTGGATTAACTTCTCCTCATGTGGGAATTTGCGATCATTTCTGGCCGATGGCAACCATCATGCAAGCACTCACAACAGAAGATGCAGAAGAGATCATTGAGTGTCTCAAGACTTTAAAAAGAACCCACGCCGGAACATTTTATATTCATGAAAGTATCGATGTTGATAACGAGCATCGATTCACACGTCACTGGTTTGCATGGGTGAATTCGTTATTCGGTGAGTTGATACTCAAGGTTCACAATACATCTCCGGAGATATTAAAAAAGCAGCTCTAAATTATCCGTTATCTATTTGTTTCAGTCGTGCCGCAATTATTATTTTTAACAGGCTTTCCGTAAGAGGGGAATCGTACGGAATCCGGATTGCACCGCTTCTTTTAAATAGGTATCGATAACAGTCATAATAACCGTTTAACAAATATTGAGATATATTGTGGCTTTGTCATTAATATGTATTGAAATCAATACCGCGTAACGTTTCAAATAAATCATCGGTAACTATATCAGCTTCATGGAGCAATGCTTTTTGTGTGGTTGTCGTGAGGCCAATTACTTTCATTTCAGCCTTTTTACTTGCTTGTACTCCTGATACGGAATCCTCGATTACCAAACATTCTTCAGGTTTGGAATGTGATTGTTTTGACGCTTCAATAAATAAATCCGGAGCAGGTTTCGGATGACGGATTTGATCTCTCCCCACAATTGTCTGAAAATAATCTTTCACTTGCAAATTTTGCAATATTCGCTTTGCAATATCAGTCGGTTCTGATGTGGCAACGATCAGCTTTAGTCCATTATCTTTCAAATACTGTAATACCAATGTTGTTTTAGGAATTAATTTCATTTCTCCGATTAAGCCAAGATATACCCGATCTTTTTCTTTTTCAAAAAAATTATCATTGTCATCCGCATTGAATTTCTTTTTCAAAATCCGCGCAGTATCTCCAGTAGAAACACCAATGAGTGGAACAAATTCTTCCCATGTGAATTCCCCATGCTGTGCAAACAGCTTTTTCCACGCAAGAAAATGCACAGGGATACTGTCGATCAACACCCCGTCCATGTCAAAAATAACCGTTTTGATCATAAAATGATTATAACAAACCCGAAGCGTATAATAACACATCAATCAACTTAATGCGGATCAACATGCACCGCTAAATGGGTTAAATGAGGGAAGTGTTCATGCAACTCATGATGTACTTCTTCCGCAATTACATGCCCCTCTGCAACTGATAACTTTGAATCGACACAAATTGTTACCTCTAGAGAGAGAGTATGCCCTAACCATCTAACATGTATACCCTTCGTCTCTTTAACTTCCTTTACCTCTGCTATCGCATGCGTCACTTGATGTGCTATTTCTGGATCTGCTCCGTCTAAAAGTCTGGTAAAAACCGGACCGGCTGACTCCCAGATTGTATGAAGAATAAGAGCGGTAATAAATAATCCAACTAGTGGATCAACAATAGGATAACCTAAATAAGCACCTAATGCACCAATAAGAACAGTAAGGCTTGTAATTCCATCCATACGTGCATGTTTGCCATCCGCAATGAGGGCTTCACTTTTAATCTCTTTTCCGACACGAATACGAAACAGAGCTGCTCCTTCATTTATCCCAAAGCCAACAAGTGAAGCAATGGCTACTACCCATAAATGAGTTGGAGTGTAGGGATGAAATAAACGAGTAATCGATACATACGCCGCATAGATAGCACTAGCTAACATAAAGAGAAGAATGGTTACACCTGCAAGATCTTCTGCTTTTCCATAGCCATAATTAAACCGAGCAGTCGGCTTTTTCTGCCCAAGAATAAAAGCAACACTAAGAGGTATTGCAGTAGCACCATCACCAAAGTTGTGAATAGTGTCAGAAAGTAGTGAAACGCTACCTGAAAGGATAACGACAATAAGTTGAAAGAGTGATCCAACAAAAAGAATAATTGATGAGTTCATTACCGCACGAAGACCTTTTTGGGTCGAGAAAAGTGTCGCGTCTATCGTCCCATGCGTATGCCCATGTTCATCTGTTGTATGAGAATGTGTTTCTTCGTGCATCATAATTATTTTCCAGGATGATCCGGATGTCCGTTCTTTACGTGATCTGCGTATTCTTCTGCCTCTTGCAATAAATTATGTAAATGCTGGTAGCTGATCGAATAGTACATTGTGACCCCATCTCGCTTTGCTTGAACGAGATGTCTTTCTTTCAAATAGGCGAGCTGGTGAGAAGTTGCTGATTCGGAAATTCCAGCAATCTGAGCAATATCCCGAACACTCAATGATTGTTTATGTAAAGCGTAGAGAATCTTCGCTCTGGTAGGATCTGCGAGTGCCTTAAACCCCTTTATGACGATAGAGAATACATCATCATCAGGTAAAGACTCTTTTGCTTTTTGGAGACCTCGCGGATCAGTTGCGTTATGATTTTTCATAAAATGATTATCTGCGTGATTGTGCAGATAAATAAATTGTAATTCCAATAGAAATAAATGTCAATGGACACAAAAATTCCAGTGATTAATGATATAAATATTCTTCTGAATTTAATAAAAATCGATTTATTTTTTATAAGTAACAACCCACGTAGTCAGATAGTCTGGATTTGTTATTTCTTCGCCAGTAGAGATAGCTCGATACTTACCAGGGAGAGCAATTCTCCATGATCGCAAATCCGGAGGAAGCCATATTACTTCACTCGATTTGTGTAATAATATACCTACACCCTTTTTTTTATCCGTTTTAATAACTAAGCCATATTTTTGATCCTGATGGTCGACTGTTCCATCAGATTTTAGATATGTATATCCTACGATTACATGTTTATCAATGATCATGTCAGCAAGTTGGTCGTCAAAGTAAGGATATTTATCTGTAAGAGCTTTTAGTTTCTCGGACTTTTTCATAATTGAAGAATTATAGCAGAAATGAGGCTAAACTACTCAGCTGGTATTGTTGAACTATGTAGGAACTTTTTATAGAGAAAATTACCGCTATAGAATGCTATATATTCATTTACATAAATATTCCTAATATGGTAGAGTGTATCTATAATGAATTCTTCCACAAAAGACAAGTCTGCGTATGAACAGATAGATGCCATAATCATGAAGTTGGCTGATTGGCGTGGTGAGAAACTAGCACAGCTTCGCACCTTAATCAAGCAGGCTGATCCCGATGTGATTGAAGAAGTTAAATGGAAAAAGCCCTCGAACCCTGACGGAATTCCAGTATGGTCTCATGACGGGATGATTTGCACCGGCGAAACCTACAAGAGCCACCTGCGGCTGACCTTCGCGAAGGGGACATCTCTCAAGGACCCGAAAGGTCTTTTTAATACTTACCGCGCCATCGTTATACACGAAGGAGACAAGATTAACAAGACCGCCTTCAAAGACCTCATCCGTACTGCAGTAGAACTCAATCACAAAGATAAGAACAAACTGAAACCCTCACAGGCGTAATATTCCAAAAAAGAAAACAATTGTGTCCAAGGCTACCAATTCAAATCCAGACTCTTATTTGTAAAAATCGGCCATAATTCGAGGCTAATTTGAGGATAAAAAATGCAGCTGGCAAGCCTTGATCAAAGATGCCCATATGGGTACAATCTTTGAACTTTTTTTAGGAGTTACCTTTAATTTTTTCTAACAATAAATCAAATTTTTCGTATCCTGCTGCAGTGTTTAAATGGCCACCTTTATTAATTACAATTACATTTGATTCTAATTTTTTTGCAAGTTTATGTTCTTCTTCTAGAGAAACATAGGGATCACCGTCTCCGTAAAATATGTAGAAGCAATTTTCTCTTAGATTTTTCCAGTTAAATGATTTTTTATAAAAGCTATAATTAATTTCATCAAATTCTTTTAACCCTAAATTGCTTATAAACCCAGAAACTAGATAAACACTATTAACAGGTTCTTCAAATTGTTCTAAAACAGAAAGAATAAATGTTGCTCCAATGCTGTGTCCAATCATAATCGTTTCTCTATTAATTTCTCTTTTATATTTGTCAAATACATTTAGCCAGTTCTTTAAGGATTGATTTTTAGGCGTTGGAAACTGAGGAACAATTACAATATAACCCAATTTCTCTAGTTCTTTCTTGAGCCAGGGTATCCAATTATCATTTGGTCCTCCATATGCACCATGAAAAATAAAGGCATTTTTCATAAAAAGATTATAGCAGAAATGAGGCTAGGATTGATCAGCTGGCTAGCTAGCCCGTAGGCGGAACCCCATCTTCAAAAGTTTATTGAATACCTATGAGAAAATAAGAAAACTCGGTCTAGTTTACGATAATGGTAAGGTAATTTGGAGTTAATAAAAATCAAAATTAATTCTTGTTTTTATATAAAGTGATTTCTTTCATTGGATAATGACGGATGTTTCGAGTAACAAGCGTATAATCATTAATAATACAAGTTGATGCTATTAATGTATCTACAGTTGGAAGAACTTGTCCTTTTTTACCGTAGATATTTCTTAATTTACCTGCATATTCGGCAATTTCTTTTGTTAAACTTATCACTTCAACTATGGCATAAAGCTTTGGTAAATAATAAGGTGCTTGTTTATCATCCCATCCGGCTCTTAATTCTGCAATTGTTACTGCTGAGGCAACAAGTCTCCCGCTTTTACTGAGTTCAGAAATTAACTCGTCCGCTTCAACTCTTTTATTAAAAAGATCTATAAGAATATCTGTCTCAATGAGGTATGTCTTCATTTATGCAGTTCAGCTTTTCGTTTTGCTTCATCAGTCTCACGTAAATTTCTTACGTATGCTGCTCCATCTTTTATTTCAGGAAAAGCAGGAGGAGAATTACGAAGTTCTTTCAAAGCTATATCTCTCTCTTCACGGATTAGTTTCTCTTCAATCGCTTCACTGATAAACTGGCTTTTCCCACGAGGCGCAACTTTTTTTTCTAGTTTAGAAACAAGCTGTTCTGGAATTGTAATATTGATACGTGTGACATTTGTATTTAGCATATTAACTCCTTAATACACACTTACTATACACAATATTATACATACGTGTCAAGTGGGGTTCGAATCCTTGCTCGGGGCGAGCTTAACAGAAGTGGAACTCTGAGGCTAGAAAATTTTGCTGTCGAGCCTGTACCCGCAGGGCATCTTCGTTCGCTTTGCTCACTTCGAGATTCGAGCTAAAGCACAAGTCAATGCTACCGATACCTCACAAAAAAAGACACCCGAAGGTGCCTTTTTTCCTGAGCTGTCGAGCCTGGATTCGAACCAGAATAAACGGATCCAAAGTCCGTTGTCCTACCGTTAGACGACTCGACAATATATTACATTAGTCGAGAAGTCCCTTTAGGGGCGACTCGACAAAGATAAATATGTATTATTACACTAGTCGAGTTGTGCCCTTGGGTACGACTCGACAATATCACTTGCACCTAGAATGCGAGTGATAAGCTACATTTTACTAAAATACAGGCAAAAATGCCAATATTTCGAATAATAATAAATCTGCCATCAAAAATTTTTCGTAAAACTAACTCTTCTAATAATACAATAAGTATGTTATCTTGTAAGTATGACGCTTACTTTTGACATTCTACCCGGTTGGTTGCTTCAATTATTAGTGATTTATTCAACCTATCTCATCTTATTTTTTATTCGAAAAGGACGTAAAAGTAAAAGTGAATTTAAAAAACAGATTATTTTCTCAATAGCATTTCTATTATTGTGTTTTATTGGCGAATTTATTGGAATAAGCTTGAAGCTTTGGACTTATTTTCCTACTAATTGGCCTGTTACAGTTTGGATAGGATATTTTGGTATTGGATTATTTTCATACCAATTGGTAAAGTTGGTAGATGAATTAATTGACAATTAACTTTTAATCTGTGATGCTTGAAGTGTGAGCGATCAAATGCAACAGCAAGAACAAAAACAAGAACGGGTAGATGAATTGGATGTTATTGGCGGTTTGCTGATAAAAGCTATTAAAAATTTCTTTCTCTTCTTCAGAAAATTTTTCAAATCACAACAATATTCTTAAGTGTCTCTACCTTTACTTCATAATTACCAAAGAGATATAATTAATCTTACCTATGGAAAAACAAGAATCTAACAAAGCACATCATCATGAACCGCACCAAGCCAAGACAACTTCCAAACTCAACTGGCTGCGAGCATCTGTTCTCGGGGCCAATGACGGCATAGTTTCAATAGCCGGTCTTGTTGTCGGTGTGGCAGGAGCGACATCCAATCCTCATATTATTCTTACCGCAGGTCTTGCGGGTATTATCGCCGGAGCCATCTCAATGGCAGCAGGAGAGTATGTCTCGGTAAGCAGCTCACGGGATACTGAAAAAGCCATGCTGAAAAAAGAAAAATACGAACTTGAGCATTATCCTGAGGAAGAACTTGAAGAACTCGCGCATATTTATGAACATAAAGGACTCTCACCCAAAACAGCACGGACAGTCGCGGAAGAATTAACTGCCAAAGATCCATATGCCGCGCATATCGACGCAGAATTAAATATCGATCCCAATGATCTCACTAATCCATGGCATGCAGCGTTTGCGTCGGCATTATCATTTCTTGTAGGGGCAATAATTCCGTTAGTCGCCGTTATTGCACCACCCGAATCTATACGAATATCGTCGACATTTATTTCTGTCATCATCGCACTTGCGATAACGGGTACAGTAAGTGCCAAAGTTGGAAACGCCAATGTACTGAGAGCAACAACCAGAGTAGTGCTCGGCGGCGCGCTTGCGATGATCGTAACGTATGGTGTAGGACGGCTTTTTAATGTTACGGGAATCTAATAATCCACGACATCACCGCAGATATTTATAGTAAAAAGTAATTAAAGATAAGAAGCAGTGAAAATACTACTATGATAATCAGAGAAAAAAAGAACATCTTTCGGGCCATTCGTTTGTCTTCTTTTGCATGCAAGCTTTGCAATGCAATAGCAAACCATACTAATCCACATACAGCCATCAAAACAAAATAGGTAATACCCGTATAATGAAACACCCTTAATGAAAGAGAAGCAAGAATAAATGCGAAAATATAAAAAAGATTTTGGATTTTCGTGTGATACATTCCTTTTTTTATCGGCAGCACCGGAATTGATGCGGCCGCGTAATCATCAGATCGAAACATCGCAATCGCGTAAAAATGCGGCATCTGCCAAAACACAAGAATAAGAAAAAGAAGAATAGCAGCCAAATCAATCTGATTGGTCACTGCGCAGTAACCGACAACCGGAGGAACAGCACCGGAAATACTTCCTACAATAGTTCCATAAGTAGATCGACGTTTCCAAATGCCGTATAACACAATGTAAAAAAAGAATCCGACAAACGCGATAAATGACGTGAGAATATTGGTATAGGCTATCAACAATCCAAAACCCGCCAGTCCGAGAATACTTGCAAAGAT
>Ga0307374_10001708_pt1 | contig 40194 bp, 43 predicted proteins | sample OX3MG_FD_202532 | JGI IMG/M metagenome (GOLD analysis project Ga0307374, IMG submission 202532) | Soil microbial communities from Risofladan, Vaasa, Finland - OX-3 | ecosystem: Environmental > Terrestrial > Soil > Coastal area > Acid sulfate soil | place: Finland: Risofladan, Vaasa | collected... | reverse complement strand
ACCGAAGTTACCCCGAATAGCGGCCCCCTGATCGCCCCCGATCCCGCTCCCGATGTGGGGTAGGGGGCTTTTGCAGCCGCTCATATGTAGCCAAGAGTTTGGCCATTTTTCCGTCCGGCGAATGGGGGATACTTCCCTCATGAAGCAGAAGCCAGGCGCTATGCACGTGGCCAAGATCAAACGCCGCCACGGCGACCGCGTCTACATCTCCCACCTGGTCCGCCGCTCAGTCCGCGAGGGCAAGCGGGTCCGCCACGAGACGATCGCCAACGTCTCCAAGCTGCCGCCGGCGGCGATCGAGGCGCTGAGTGCGGCGCTGCGGGGGGAGACGGTGACGGGAGGGGTCGAGTCGCTGCGGATCGAGCGCTCCCTCCCCGCCGGGCAGGTCGAGGCGCTGCTCAGCGCCGCAAAGCGCCTCGGCCTCCCCCGCCTGCTCGATCGCTCCCCCTCACGCCAGCGCGACCTGGCCCTGGCGATGATCTGCCAGCGGGTTCTCTCCCCCGGCTCAAAGCTCGCCACGGTGCGGGCCCTTCACCAGTCCACGCTCGGGGCAGAGCTCGGGGTCGAGGATGCCGACCAGGACGACCTCTACGCGGCGATGGACTGGCTGCTTTCGCGCCAGGAGGGAATCGAGGGCCGCCTCGCCAAGCGCCACTTAAAAGACGCCACCCTGGTCCTCTATGACGTCTCCTCCTCCTACTTTGAGGGCCGGACCTGCCCGCTGGCGGCGCGCGGCTACTCGCGCGACGGCAACCGCGGCTACCTGCAGGTCACCTACGGCCTGCTCTGTGACTTCGGGGGACACCCGGTCGCAATCGAGGCCTTCGCCGGCAACCTGCTCGACCACCAGACCCTGCCCGCCCAGGTGCAGAAGCTAAAGCAGCGCTTCGGGCTCAAGGCGGTGATCGTCGTCTGTGACCGCGGCATGGCGACCAAGGCCAACCTGGAGGCGATCAGTGAGACCGAGGGGATGGAGTGGATCACGGCGCTGAAAGCACCGGCGGTGAAGAAGTTGGTCAAAGAGGGCGACCTGCAGCTCTCGCTCTTCGACCAGACCAACCTGGCCGAGATCTCCTCCGAGGCCTATCCCGGTGAGCGGCTGATCGTCTGCCGCAACCCGTTGCTCGGGCAGGAGCGAGCCCGCAAGCGGGAGGAGCTGCTCGCCGCCACCGAGGAAGAGCTGGAGGCGATCGCGGAGCGGGTCAGCGCGGGCAGCCTTGAGGGCGCGGCCGAGATCGGCCTCGCGGTCGGCCCGGCGCTGAAGAGCCACAAGGTGAAAAAGCACTTCGCGGTGGCGATCACCGAGGCCAGCTTCAGCTTCTCCCGCAAAGAGGCCCAGATCGAGGCCGAGGCGGCGCTTGACGGGATCTACGTGCTGCGCACCTCGGTCCCCGACTCCGAGCTCACCGCCCCCGACGTCGTTCACTCCTACAAGCAGCTGAAGTGGGCGGAGCGGGCCTTTCGCACCTTCAAGGGGCCGCTGGAGGTGCGCCCGATCCACCACCGGCTGGAGGAGCGGGTCCGCGCCCACCTCCTGATCTGCATGCTCTCCTACTACCTGGAGTTCCACCTGCGCGAGGCCTGGGCGGAGCTCACCTTCCGTGACGAGTGCCCGCCGACCCAGCCCGACCCCGTGGCCAAGGCAAAGCGCTCGACTTCAGCCAGCGCCAAGGCACGCACCAGGCGCACCTCCCGTGGTGAAGCACCCCACAGCTTCGAGAGCCTGATCGCCGAGCTCTCGCTGCGGACCCGCAACACGATCCGCCTCGGTGACTCTGAGGCCGGCTTTGAGCGGCTATCGGAGCCGAGCGCGGTGCAGGCTCGGGCGCTGGAGCTGCTCGAGCGCATCCCCAAGCACGCGTAGACACGAACGAGACAGCTACCCGGGCGGGGAACCTCAGTGATCAAGCGGAATTCGCGCTGGCGGTGGGGGGTAACTTCGGCCTAGGCAGATCCCAGTGGTGTAAATCTCCAAAAAATTGAGGGCAGTTTGGACGCAGGAGGGGAGGTCGAATCCGCAACCAAGACGAAGCGAACTGCAGTGAAGAGGTCGGTTGGAACCTGGTTTTCGCAGGCGTCATAGCCAGGAAGCTCGCCGAGCGCGCGGCCGAGGTTGCTGCCACATAGAATCGGCGCGCTCGCGACCATCTGACGGGCCGCGAGGTGGATCGACCGCCCAGACCCGACTTCCACACCGAACCCGAGGAACCACATGCCGCAAGGCCAGCCTAAAGTCGATATCCACCAAATCCAAGACCGCCTCTGGGACACGGCAGACGAGCTGCGGGCCAACTCCCACCTCAAGGCCTCCGAATACTCCGTCCCGGTCCTTGGTCTCATCTTTCTCAAGTACGCCGACAGCCGTTTCACGGCGCTGGAGGAAGATCTGGCTGGCAAGTCGACCGGCCGCCGCAAGATCGGGAAGGCCGACTACCAAGCTCGCGGCGTCCTCTTTCTGCCCGACAACGCCCGCTTCTCGATGCTCGTCGAGCTCAAGGAGGGCGACAATGTTGGCAAGGCCATCAATGACGCGATGGCGGCCATTGAAGACGCTAATGAGGAGCTTCGAGGAGTTCTCCCTCGTACCTACATGGCCTTGGAGAACTCAACCCTGGTGACGTTGCTACGCAATGTCAACTCCATCCTTGGAGACATCGATGGCGATGGGTTTGGGAAGGTGTACGAGTACTTCCTCGGCAAATTCGCCATGACCGAGGGCCAAAAGGGTGGCGAGTTCTTCACGCCCACCTCGATTGTCCGCTTGATCGTCGAGATCATCGAGCCATTCTCCGGAAAGATCTATGACCCAGCTTGTGGCTCGGGCGGGATGTTTGTTCAGAGCGCTCGATTTGTCGAGCAGCACCGCAGCGGCGCGAAGGATCGACTGTCGATTTACGGCCAAGAGCGTGTGGATGAGACGGTCAAGCTCTGCAAGATGAACCTGGCGGTTCATGGTCTAGGCGGTCAGGTAAGCCAGGCGAACACCTATTACGAGGATCCGTTTGACTCTGTAGGCCAGTTCGACTACGTGATGGCCAATCCGCCGTTCAACGTGAACCGGGTGGAGAAGGCGAAGCTCGATGGGGACGAGAGGTTCCCGTTCGGGATCCCACGCCCAGACAACGCCAACTACCTGTGGATCCAGATCTTCTACTCGTCTCTCAATGAGAAGGGCCGAGCAGGGTTCATCATGGCGAACTCTGCAGCCGACGCAGCAGGTTCGGAGCGGGAGATCCGCCGACAGCTGATCGAAGATAAGGCGATCGACATCATTGTCTCGGTCGGTTCCAACTTCTTCCTGACGGTGACGCTGCCCTGCACGCTCTGGTTCTTGGATCGTGGGAAGCGTGGGAAGGCTCGCGAGGATACGGTGCTTTTCCTCGACGCCCGGAAGATCTTCCGCCAGATCGATCGTGCTCATCGCGACTGGACACCGGAGGAGATCGAGTTCTTGTCCAATATTGCGTGCCTATACCGCGGCGAGGACATCGATACCAGCGACGCCGCGGCTGAACTAACGGTTGCGTCGTTCCCGGACGGGCGTTACGTCGACGTGCCCGGGCTATGCAGGGCCGCAACGATCGAGGAAATCGAGGATCAAGGCTGGAGCCTCAACCCTGGTCGGTACGTTGGCGTAGCCGCCGCAGAAGATGATGGTGTGGATTTCCGAGTTCGATTGGAGGAGCTAAGCAAAGAGCTAGAAAGTCTCGACGGGAAGGCTGCGATTCTCCAGGAGCGGATTACAGCCAACGTCGCGGAGCTGCTCGGTGACTGATCGCTTTGCGTCTACGCCCTTCGGCCGCGTTAGTGCTGACTGGCGGCTCGTGCCGCTGCCAGACGTCGCACTTTACCAAGAGGGTCCAGGTCTCCGAAATTGGCAATGGACTAATTCTGGAATGAAGGTCATCAACGGGACTAACGTGCTACCCAGTGGCGAGTTCAATGTGAATAACACAAATCGTTACATCTCCATGGACGAGTTCACCAAGACCTACGCACACTTTGCCGTCGAGGCCGATGACATCGTTGTCGTTAGCTCTGGGAGCATCGGAAAGGTCAGCAGAGTTCGCCAAGAGCAGCTCCCACTGATGATGAATACAAGTGTGATCCGGTTTCATGCCCACGATCCGCAGATACTCGATGACGACTTTCTCTTTGCTTTTTTGCGATCTCCTCTATTCCAAGCGCAGGTGCATAGCTTCGCGATCGGAGCGGCGCAACTCAATTTTGGACCTAGGCACATCAAGCAGATGCAGATCCCCCTGCCGTCCATGGCAGTCCAGCGCAAGATCGCGTCGGTCCTGTCCGCCTATGACAACCGTATCGAGAATAACACCCGCAGGATCAGCCTCCTGGAGGAGATGGCCAAGCGCATCTACTGTGAGTGGTTCGTCGAGTTCCGATATCCCGGACGCGACTATGCTTCTATCTCTGATTCTGATCTCGACGCAATTCCACCTGGATGGGAATGGAGGGAACTCCATGACGTTGTCGAGCTCGCATATGGGAAGGCCCTCAAGGCGGACGATCGGAGACCCGGCTTGGTGCCCGTTTTCGGCTCCGGTGGTGTGGTGGGCCTGCACGACACTGCACTCGTTGACGGACCAGGAATCGTTGTCGGGCGTAAGGGCACCGTGGGCGCAGTGCATTGGTCCGACACCAGATTCTTTCCGATAGACACTACGTATTTCGTCCGCACTAAGCTGCCGTTGACCTATGTGTACTTTGCTCTTCAAAACCTGGATTTCCTCGACTCCCACGCTGCTGTCCCTGGTCTCAGTCGTGCGCAGGCGTATGGCCTCCCGTTTATGGTTCCGGACGGGCACACACTAGCCACCTTTGACGATTACATGAAGCCCATGTTCACACTAAACCAGCGCCTCCGCGAGGCAAGCGAGGCGCTTGCTAAGGCGCGCGATCTACTCCTCCCGCGTCTCATTTCGGGCGAGATCGACGCCGAAGACCTCGACATTGAGATTGCCGAGTTCGCGGCGTGACGCCACCTCCACCTTCGGGCAAGTACACCGAGGACCAGCTGGTCGAGCAACCGGCGATCCAGCTATTCGCGGAGTTGGGCTGGGACACAATCAACGCAATGCACGAGATCCTCGGCGGGGACGGAACGCTAGGCCGCGACAACCAGTCAGAAGTCATCCTAGTTCGACAACTTGCTCAGGCGCTCCAACGGCTGAACCCAGATCTGCCTCCCTCCGCGATCGAGCAGGCCAGCATCGAAATCATCAAGAGCCGTGCAACCCTGCATTACGTCCGCGCCAATCAGGAGATTCACTCCCTGCTCCTAGACGGCGTGCGCGTCGAGGTCCGCCAAGAAGATGGCAGCAAGCAGGACGAGATCGTGCGCGTGGTTGACTGGCAGAACCCCGAAAACAACGACTTCCTTCTCGTCTCCCAGTTCTGGATCCACAGCGACCTGTACAAGCGGCGCGCCGATCTCGTGGGCTTCGTCAACGGCATTCCGTTTGTCTTCGTCGAGCTAAAAGCGTCTCATAGGAACCTCAGGCACGCCTACGACGACAACCTCCTCGACTACCGCGTTGCCATTCCACAGGTGTTCGTGCCGAACGGAATGATCATCCTGTCCAATGGTGCCGAGGCCAAGGTCGGCACCATCTCATCAGGGTGGGAGCACTTCTCCGACTGGAAGAAGATCTCCAGCGAGGGCGAGGTCGGTGTCGTGTCGCTAGAGACCATGATCCGAGGAACATGCTCCAAGGATCGCCTCTTGGACTTGGTGGAGAACTTCACCGTCTTCTCGGACCAGCCCGGCGGCATGATCAAGATCGTCGCCAGGAACCATCAATACCTCGGCGTCAACAACGTCATGAAGCGTCTCGTCGAGATCCGGCAAGAGCCGGCCGAGAAACGTGGTCGGCTTGGCGTGTTCTGGCATACGCAGGGCTCTGGCAAGACCATGGCCATGCTGTTCTTCGCTCAGAAGGTTCTGCGCAAGCTCGAAGGCAACTGGACCTTCGTTGTCGTCACCGATAGAACCGACCTTGACGATCAGGCCTATGCGGAGTTCACTCGTGCGGGAGTTCTTACGGAGCCACATCTGCAGGCAGACAGCGGTGAGCACCTCCGGACTCTTCTGAGCGAGGACCACCGCTACGTCTTCACGCTCATCCAGAAGTTCCGCACCGACCGCGGTGCAGTGCATCCTGTGCTGTCGGAGCGCTCCGACGTCATCGTCATCACAGACGAGGCACACCGCACTCAGTACGACGTGCTCGCACGGAACATGCGCGACGCCCTTCCTAACGCCTCGTTCCTCGGGTTCACGGGCACCCCATTGATTGCCGGCGAGGAAAAGACACGCGAGGTCTTCGGCGACTACGTCAGCAAGTACGACTTCGGCGCCTCCATTCGCGACGGAGCGACCGTCCCCCTCTACTACGAGAACCGAATCCCGGAGCTGCAGCTCGCCAACGAGAGCTTCGACGACGAGCTCAATGCGATCCTGGAAGAGGCAGAGCTGGACGAGGCACAGGAAGCCAAGCTCGGGCGTGTATTCGGCAAGCAGTACGAGCTCATCACCCGCGAGGATCGCCTCGATCGCATCGCCGCTGATGTCGTCGAGCACTTCCTCGGCCGGGGATTTCAGGGCAAGGCCATGGTGGTCTCGATCGACAAGGCCACCGCGGTGCGCATGTACGACAAGGTCCAGGCGCACTGGCTGCGCCACATCATGAAAGATAAGAAGCAGCTATCCGACACCGGCCTCGCGGTGTGGGAACGAGATCAGCTCCAGGCTGAGATCGCCTTTATGACCGAGACCGATATGGCAGTTGTCGTGTCTCAGGGACAAAACGAGATCGCCGCAATGCAAAAAAGAGGGTTGGACATTGCCCTGCACCGCAAACGGATAGTCGAGGAGGACCTTGAGGGCAAGTTCAAGGACCCGGAGAATCGGCTCCGGATCGTCTTCGTCTGTGCCATGTGGACCACTGGCTTTGACGTGCCGTCATGCTCGACCATTTACCTCGACAAGCCCATGAAGAACCACACCCTGATGCAGACCATTGCCCGAGCGAACCGGGTGTTCCCTGAGAAGACGAACGGCTTAATCGTCGACTACATCGGCGTCTTCCGAAACCTTGAGGCCGCCCTCGCCATCTACGCCGCGCCCAGCACCATCGACGACGAGGCGATGCCCGTCAAGGACAAGGAGGAGCTGCTCACCTGGCTCCAAGCAGCAATTGAGAACGCCGTCGCGTTTTGCCGAGACCTCGGAGTCGACGTCGACGCATTGCTCAACACCACCGGGTTCGATCTCATCGCCAAAGGCCAAGACGCTATGGAGCACCTCATCATCGACGACGAGACCAAGGCTCGTTTCCTTGCTCACGCGCGCCTCGTGGACCGCGTCTTCAAGGCCATCCTTCCCGACCCTCTTGCCAACCGCTTCGGCCCAACTCGCGCTGTACTCGTCTATCTCGCCGAGGCCATCGCCTCGCTGAGCCCGCCGGTCGATGTCTCGCACGTCATGGCCAAGGTCGAGCAACTCTTGGACGAGTCCGTCGCGGCCAACGCCTACGTGATCCATGCACCCGATGGCGCCTCGCTCACCGGGAACACGATCGATTTGAACGAGATCGACTGGAAAGCCCTTGCCGAACAGTTCGCTAAGGGGAAACAGCGCACCGAAGCCGAGAAGTTACGGACTGCAGTCGCTGCCAAAGTCGACGCCCTCGCCCGCCTGAACCCAACCCGCTCCGATTGGGTCGAACGCTTCCAAGAGCTGATCACCGAGTACAACGCCGGCAGCCTAAACGCCGAGCAGTTCTTCCACCGACTCGTCGATTTCACAAAAGGACTCAACGATGAGGAACGCCGAGGCCTCGCCGAGAACCTAAGCGAGGAGCAGCTCGCAATCTACGACCTGTTGATGCGCCCAGCGCCTGAGCTCACTGACGACGAGAAGAAGCAGGTCAAGACGGTCGCAGAGAGCCTGCTCGACGTGCTCAAACAGGAGAAGCTCGTCCTGGACTGGCGCAAGGAGCAGCAGTCCCGAGCCGCCGTAAGGCTGGCGGTGGAAGTCAAGCTCGACGAGCTTCCCGACCGGTTTACTCGTGAGCTCTACAAGCAGAAGTGCGACGCCGTGTACCAGCACGTCTTCGACGCCTACTGGGACAACGGACAGAGCGCGTACTCGTTCGCGCAGTAGGAATCTGTCGCGTTGGAGGCCAGCTCCGACATCGATACTGGACGCGGCGCCAGCGAAACTTCGGTGGTCGTGTAGCAACGAAAGCGGTCCTCGCATAGGCTCCACACGCCTTGCCCGTTCCAGACTTTCAGACCCTGATGCGGCCGCTGCTTGCGCTTACCGAAGACGATGCAGAGCACGGCATCGCCGACCTCCGCGCCGCACTCGGTCAGCAATTCGAGCTCACCGAGGAAGACATCGCCGAGCGGATACCGAGCGGGCGCGTCACGGCTTTCCAGAACCGCGTCGGCTGGGCAGCGACTTACCTTTACAGATGCGGCCTTCTGGAGCGCCCGCGAAGGGCCTACTACCGCATCACGCAACGAGGGCGCGAGGTGCTCGAAGAGAACCCGGAGCGGATTGATCTGTCAGTTCTCGGCCAGTTTGACGAGTTGGAAGAGTTCCGCCAAGGTGCCGGATCCAAATCGGGCACGGCGAAATCCGAGGAGCCAAGGCAACCACCTCCTGAGTCGGCAACAACGCCGGAGGAACAAATGGAGCGAGCCGACCGCGAGCTCCGATCTGCCCTCGCAGTTGAGGTCCTCGATCGCGTCCGCGAACAGTCTTGGCAGTTCTTCGAGGATCTGGTGCTGAGGGTGCTGCGGGCAGCGGGGTACGGCGGACCAAGCGGCGCTTCTGAGCGACTTGGCCGGAGCGGAGATGAAGGAATTGATGGAGTTATCCGCGAGGACGCGCTGGGGCTCGACCTGATCTATGTACAGGCTAAGAAGTGGACTAACAACGTCCAGCGACCGGACATCCAGCGCTTCTACGGCGCGCTCCACGGCCAGAGAGCGACGAAGGGCGTGTTCATAACCACCTCTGGCTTCAGCCAGCAAGCCAGAGAATATGCCGACGACGTATCCCCGCGCGTAATCCTCGTGGACGGCCACCAGTTAGCGGAGCTGATGATCGAACATCGCGTCGGCGTGACGGTCGAGCACTCTTACGAGGTGAAGAGAATTGACCTCGATTTCTTCAGTGAAGACGAGGACCGCCCTGCGGAAGGTTCTGAGCCGTCGGGCTAATGGTTGCCGAGCAAGTGCAACGAACCCCTCTGGCCGCGCTCATGCATCGAGCTGAGCTACCCAACAGTCCAGCTCGCTGGCTCTCGTCCATGGGAACAATCAGCGGTTGGTGCATCGGTTAGGGTCTTTGGGAGGGTCTCCGAGTCGGCGAGGTCTATGCCGCTGGCTTTCCAGGCGGCGAGTAGTGCGGCGTTCGCGTCGGGATCAACATGAGGAATGAGGACGGGAGCAAGCCAACGAACTGGTGCCGAACGTGGTCGCCGCGTATCGCGAGGGGGCGGTGAAGCTTCGGAATCGAACGAGCTACCTCATTGTGCTGGTGCGCCGCACGATGGCGTCCGCCGCGATCTTCCTGAGGCCGCGGAACCCGCCGCGCTTCGGCGGGACGGGAGCCTCTTTGCCCGCAGGCGTCTTCCGCGTAGGCTTGCGCTCGTCAGGCATCGAGAAGCGAGAATAGCGCGTGAAGCAGATTCCGTTACAAGGGGCCGTTTTCAAGCTCAACCGCGCGGAGGAGCACCTCCAGACAATCTTGCACGCTGTGCAGGAATTCGGGGAATCGGACTTTTACGAAACGGTCGGAGAAATGGATCGCCAGGGGCGGTTTGTCGCTCGGCTCCGGAACGTCAAGCATCCACCACCGGAGATGAGCATTTTGATCGGAGAGTGCGTCTTCAACTTTCGTTCCGCCTTGGACCAAATCGCGTACGCGCTCGCGGCCGCCCACACAAAACCGCTGCCCCGCTCGTGGGCGAGATCGTCGGCGTTTCCAATCTTCAACAACGGTCCCCAATACCGCGGGCGTGGCGGGGCGCCCGCAACTCGCAAGCTCCGGGGAATGTCCCGGGGCGCAAGGGCAACGATTCAGCGGCTGCAGCCGTTCCACCGAAGGAAGACTCCCGAGTTGGCATATCTCTGGGTTCTTGAGGAGTTGTCGAGCATCGACAAGCATCGCCTTATCCATCTGACGGCCGCTGTGGGAGTTCAGTCCAGCTTCCGCATCGGCGGCGCCGGGTTCATGCGCATGACCAAGCTTGAACCGCTCCCCGTCGAGATCAAAGACAATGCAATAGCTGCTCGGTTTTACGGAACCTTCGATATCGAGGCTGGTGTGGATGTGAAGGCCGAGATTCGCCCAGACGTAGTTTTCGATAGACGAAGTGAGGCTACCTCGGTACGCGGGCGCTCCGTGGCCCGGACGCTCATCATGGTCCGGGATGTCATCGGCCTCATAGTGCTTCCGGCGCTCGGCCCGGAGTTTGAGCGGCTCTTTCCCGAGTTGTCGTTCTCGGCCCATGTCGAAGACACGGGAGAGACGATCCAGGTGCTGTAGGGAAGACTTTCACCGGGGCTCAGTGTGGCCGAGGCGACGGCTCCGGCACTGTTCGGGACCGGGCGCCGGCTTTGCTGGGAGTCCGCTCGTGTATGAGGCTTTGGGCTCGATTCGCGCCGATGGCTCTACAATCGACTGAATGGATCCGCTTGCGGTAGAGATCAACGAGTACATCCGGCGTTGGGGGAACTTCATGCCAAGTTCGCTCCCGCCCGAGGATCAGCTCAAGAGGGAATTCGAGCGAGTCGTCGAACTGCTCGCAACCGATCCACCCGACTACGTAGCCGGTCCGCTCACGACGGCTCGCAATCGGATTGGTCAGGCGCGCTGGATGAATATCCCACAGGCCGTCTACGGCTACGCCGCTTAGGACCTATCCCGATAGGGCCACCGCCTCCCGTGCGGCATGCGCCCGCTTGAAGGCGATCAGCCCGCTGGTCAGCTGCAGCAGAGCGAGGTGGTTCTCCTCCTTCTTGGACCAGCGGACGAGGATGCCTCGGTTGCGGTTGAACCATGAGTGACAGGCCTCGACGACCCAGCGGTGAGGCCGCCAGTCGGGGTTACGCAGTTTGAGGTCGATCTCCTCGCCGCGGGGGCGGATATGTGGTGTGAATTCGCGTTCGCCGAGCAGCTCGCGAACCTCTTGGTTGTCGTAGGCCTTGTCGAGGCACAGGCCCTGGGGATCGTCCTCGGTGGGCTCGGGGCGCTCGATCGGAACCGAGTCCAGCGTCCCCTTCAGCAGGAGGTGGTCGTTGCGGTTGGCACCGTCGTGGTCGATCCCGATCGGGATTCCGGCAGCCTCGACGAGGAGCGAGCGCTTCGCCCCCCCTTGGCTCTGTCTGTGGGATTGGGCCCTGTCTTCGGCCCGGCGAGCGGGGCCTTGGTCATCGCCCCATCAGCCGCCAGCCAGGACCAGTCGATGCCCACCTGCTCGTCGTAGTCGAGCAGGCCCTGGCGCCAGATCTCATGGAAGACGCCGGCTTGCTCCCACTCCTGGAAGCGGCGGTGGGCGGTGGAGGAGTTACACACACCGGTCACGTCGAGCGCGTTCCACTGCATGCCGGTGCGTAACACCAGCAAGATCGCGTCCATCACCTGGCGCTTGGGTAGCCCACGTTTGTGGGTACCGAGCGGGTGCTCGGGCGGAGGCGGAAGTAGGGGCTCAATCTTCTCCCACAACCAGTCCGGCATTCGCCAGCCATCGTCGCGGTCGACCAGTCCCATCTTCAACCTCCTATGTCCGATCAGTAGATCAGCTCAGGAGTTCGCTGAGACTGGTCGGAGTCCTCCCTATGGGGATAGGCTCTTAGCGCCGCGTCGGCACTACCTGCAGGTGGTCAAGACGGACGCCCGATGCACCTCGTCATTCTCGCCGACGCATCGCGAGAACCCGAGCTCGGCGAGCGCCAGATTCGCGCGCTCGCGCGCGTCGCTTCAGAGCTAGCGAAGCTTCAGGCGCCAGGGGATGCTGAAGCGTGACGACGCGGGACCCGATGCTCGCGACGACGTGAAGCTGGCGAACGCGCTGGGCATCCCTCCGGCAAAACTTTTGGAGGGCATCCCCTGAGTGCCGCGGGTGGCTACGGAGCTATGTCGTAGGGGTATCCGCTGAGCCTGCGATTCCAGTATTACGGAGCGAGAGGATCGCTGCGACCTTTAACGCCCGTCGGAGACCGCAGCCGCTTGGGGCGCGCGTAAAGGCTCCTTTGTCCTTTGCTTGGGCGCTGCCTGCGATCAGCCAGCAAGAGGTGAAGCTGCTGAGTGCATGGCGCTCTCAACCGCGCTCTGAATCTGCGCGGACTGCTCGGGGTCGATAGTCCCCGACTGCATCCCGGCGCCAACAAACGCGGTCGCGCCAGCAGGCTCCGACAGTGGAAGGAGCTTTGTTCCGGTGGCAACGTAGAGGCCTGTCGGCCCGTCGTAGTCGGCGAATTGCAGATTCATTGCTCTTGCAGGATAGGGGATTTAGGTATCGGTTTCCAGGCTGGAGCCCTTAATCGTCTCGGCCACTATGGCGGTAAGGGGATCATAGCTTTGCGATCCGCCGTCTCTCAGAGCCCGACCGAGAGCCCATCTGGTGGCGGGGGTCGGAGGGCCAGCCACCTCTACCAGACCGCACCGCTGGAGCGCATAGCTGAACACTGCCCATGCGGTTCGTCCGTTGCCGTCGAAGAACGGATGGGTGCCGATCACCTTCGCGTAGAGCTTGACGGCAGGCAAGGCGGCATCGCTCACGTTCGGTTTGTCGGGAGCACGGCGAGAATCTAAGGCTTCGAGTTCTCGCTCGAAGCCTTTAAGCGCCCTGCCTAGGTTTGGGAGCACCTGCTTACCTCCCGATCCGCGCCTCTCGATACGCCGTGGCTCCTCACGACTGCCGACAACTATCGGGAAGGTGACCTCATCGCCTTTGCGGGAGCGAAAGCCGAGCGTCTTCTCTCCGAACACTGGCTCGAAGATGCCGCGGTGGATCAGCTCGATGTCCGCCGCCTCCAAGGGTCGGTCGCGGTTGCCCTCAAGGGTCGTCAAGGCCGAGACTCGGCCAAGCTCCGTGGCAATCGCCTTCCACGTCTTCTCGGGTGTGAGGCCCGGTGCCTGGTGGTATTCGGAGCCCGGCTTCTCCGCAAAACCGGCGAAGGTTCGGCGCGCCGCAGAGGCCGCTGGTCCGACTAGCTGACGCTCCTCGGAGTCGAGGTCTGTGAGCTTCCTGGCGAAGCGATTATCCGTCATCGGCTGCGACTCTAAGGTCTCGCCACGGAAGGCCATCTGCTCGCTCTCTTCTCCGCGGTCGAACAGGGACAACGTCCAAGGGAATAAGACGAGGAGGAGACGACGGCTCACCCCGCTATCGCCCGACCTTGCACCTCCCCCACGCCGTTATTTGGCTCTGTAGTGCCTATTTCCGTTTATATGCGGGCGGAGGGACTTGAACCCCCACGGGCCGAAGCCCACCAGGACCTAAACCGCGAGCGTAGCTACGCTCCAGCGGCTCCCTGCGTCCCCCAGCGCTTGGGAATGCGGGATTGCGCCCTGGTCGACCTTCGCCCAAGCGCAGGAAAACGCTCGGCGGCGCTGGCGACTGGCGCACGACTGGCGCACGGGAGTATCGTGCTGCGCGATGACGGTCTGCGTCGCCGCGCTCTGTGGCGAGGGAGAAGATCCGAGAGTGGTAGTCGCGGCGGATCATTTGGTCACGTCCGGCGGCTTCATGGAGTTCGAGCACCCGGGCTCGAAGATCGTCAAGCTTTGCGACCAAGCGTTGGTCATGGTGGCAGGGAACACCAACGACGGAATGCGGCTTGTCAACGAGGCGGCAGCCGACATGAGTGACGAAGAAATCGTGATCTCCGACCTCGCCGAAGATCTCGGTCGGCGCTACGCGGCTGCCCGACTGCGCCGCGCGGAGCAGGGGGTGCTTGTTAGTAGGGGCCTGAACTTCGAAACCTTCTACAAAATGCACGCTCAGCTAAACCCGCAGGTTGTGATGCTGCTCGACAATGCGCTCGGAGAGTGGGCGCTTGGCGTCGAACTTCTGCTTGCCGGGGTAGATGACACGGGTGGCCATATCCACACCAATGCCGACCCCGGCGGTGGCAACCAGGACCACGGTCCGATCGGGTGGGCAGCGATCGGAACCGGCGCCGTCCACGTTCTACAGTCGATGGCCGGATTCGGGCACGGATCGGACGCGAGCTACGGGCAAACCCTTTTTCGGGTCTACGCCTCGAAGGTCCGCGCCGAGGTCGCCCCTGGGGTCGGCCATGAGACCGACGTGGCAGTCATCAGCCGCGAGGGGATCAAGCGCCTCACGGCGAAGGAACTCGAGGACCTCGGCAAGATTTACGATAACTTCGTATCGACCACGGATTCTGAGCTTGCGAAACAGCTTGACGCTTTTGATCCGGAGGGAGACAGCAATGCCTGAGAAGCCCACCGTCGAGCATCCGCCCCCCGAGAAAGAGCAGCGCCTCTCCGGTGAGGAGGCGCTCACACTCGCTCGAATCGAGCGCAAGCTTCTCGCCGTTCAGGGACACGGTAAGGCCACAACTGGCCATCCGAAGAGCGCCTTCACCGAAGGTGTGTCGCAGCCCGCCCCTCTCGCCCGGCTGGCCCGTTAAATACCGGCAGAACTGCGGCCTCGGCCCGAGTCTCGCGCTCGGCGGCCTCGAGATAGGCGTCGACCAGGTCGCGGGCCTGCTCGCGTGAGCCCGGCATCAGGTGGCCGTAGCGGTCGAATGTCATCTGGATCGTGGCATGGCCGAGGAAGGTCTGAATCGCCTTCGCGTTGACCTGGGCATCGATGAGCAGGCTGGCGAAAGTGTGTCGGCACTCGTGGAGCGTGATCGGCGCGAGCAGCGCCGCCTCTCGGTTCTCCTGCTCCGCCTTTTCGCGCTCGCGTTTGGTGATCGCCTTCCAGGCTCGCTCGGCGCGCTCCTTTACGCTCTTGGGCGCAAAGGGAACGTCGGCAGAGCGGCCAAAGACGAGGTCGGCTCCCCCCCGCTCTGTGGCGATCTTCAGAGCGTCCAGGTAGTCGCGTAAAACGGCCAGGATTGGCACGGTGCGAATGCCGGCCTTCGACTTCGGCGCGACCGGCCCCGCCTCCTGGTCCCAGGAGCGCGATACCCGAATCTCAGATCGGCCGAGGTCAACGTCATCCCAGCGCAGTGCTTGGAGCTCACCACGGCGCAGGCCGGCATAGAACGCGGTCGCCCAGAGCGCCCGGTCACGGCTCGGGAGCCCGTCGAGCAACTCCGTGGCCTCAATTGCCGAAGCGATCCGGTCCCGGCGCCCGTTGGCCGCAGGGAGCTCCAGATCGTGAGCCGGATTGACCGGGACCAGCTCACGTCGCACCGCATGGCGGAAGATCGCCTGCAGGGGGTTGAGTGTGTTGCTCACGCTGCTTGCCGATAGGCCAGAGGCGAGCAGCCGGTCGGCAAAGCCTTGGAGGTCAGCCCGGCGCAGCTCGCCCAGACGAACGCTGCCGAATTCCGGCAGCACTCGCAGGCGCAGCGACCGCTCGTACTCGCGCAGCGTCCCGGGCTTGTAGACGCTGCCGGAACGATCGCGCACCGCGCCTTTATGAGCACCCTCGAGCCACAGCCATGCCGCATCGTTCACGCTCAGCCGCGGAGCGGATCGCAGTTTGCCGGCCGCCGCCGCCGTGGTGGCTTCGGCGCGCCAGGCCTTGGCTTCGCCCTCCTTCTCAAAGGTCTTCCGGACCTTGCGGCCCTCACGGGCCAGGAAGACCGAGGCCTCGAACCCCGCTTTGCATCGACAGCGACCGCCGTCGAGAGCTGGGCAATTGACCGAGTGGCGCCGTCTGATTCCGGTCGCCATTAGGCCGCCTCCCCGTTCAGGGCAAGCAGCAGGCGAACTTCTTTGCTCAGCCACGCGGTTTTCGCGCCGTGAGGGTCAAACGCGGCACGGTCGCGCATAGGGTTTCGGTCAGCCATGGGAGTGCACTCTCCTTTGGTCAGGCCCTCGGTTGGCGCGACAACGCCGCCGGGGGCCGCTTTGTTACCGACAGGATAGGGGCTGGCGGGGCCGGCATCAACCCTGGCTCTGTCCGCTCGCGGCTGGCTCTGTCCGCTCGCGGGTTTTGCACGCCTACGAAGCCGATCGAGGTACTGGCGAGGGCTTCGGTAGGGCCCATCCCCTTTTCCGGCCAAGAGACGCCGGACACGGCTCCGTTCGCGCCGGCACTCGGGGCCGCAGACCTCGGCATCGGCGCGGCGACCGGCGAGGCTTTCGTCGCACCACTCGCACCGTCGCTCGTCGCTCATTCGATCGCCTCTATGAGCAGCTCGGCCTCGCGGCCCTCGTCGGCCTCGCGAAGCTGGCGCCACGTCAACTCGACCAGGTGCCTGTTGGCGCAGTTCGGGCACTCGACCATCGCGGAGCGAGGCGGCCGGTTTGAGTCACCGACCAGCGCGCACCGCACCAGTCGGCCGCCGCCGCCGTCACAGCCGTAGAAGCCGATCCGGCCTGTAACACGCATCGGCTCGCGTCGACGGTGCTTCATCGGCACCCCCTTGGCAGCCAGCTCTCGGGGCATCAGGGGCCACCCTCCGGCGGCCGAAGGTGCCAGCCGAGCGTCAGGAAGTCCTCGATCAGGCGGGCCCGCTCGAACTCGTCCTCTACCTTCGCTCCGGCCATGTAGGCGAGCCACCGCTCGAGCGCCAACCACTCGCGCTCAATCACGCCGACCTCAATATCCGCCAGGGCAGTGATGAACTCCCGCCCTTCTTCACCGGCCGGCCCGGCCCTGACCTCGTCGCGGCCCAGCGCCTCGCCCGCGCTTAGCACGAGGATGACCGCGAGCTCCTGGCGGGCCGTAATCATCGTCACACCGGCGCCGCGAGCTTGTCCCGCGCACGCCGGGCCTCATACACCGCGCCCGGCAGGATGTGGCTCCCATCGAGGACGCGCGCGTGCAAGTTTCTGAGCAGCACGCGCAGTGCACGTTGATCACCCTCGGCCTCGGGGCCGCGTGTGGTCACGTGCTCCTCAGCGCAGAGCGCCTCGACCTCGGACCAACCTTGGTCCAACTCCCGGCAGGCTCGCTCGATCACATCGACGAGCGCCTCCAATTTGCCGGGATCATCGGGTGCGGAGTCGTGGGCCTTCACTGCCGCCTCGTGTTCCTTTCGCAGCTTCTCAAGCCGGCCCCACGCGATGATTGTGAGTTTAGGCAGCCAGCCAGTTCGGTCCCATCCCGGCGCGAGCGAGGTCACGAAACCCCCTTAATGCCGAGGACCTCGCGCACGAAAGCAGTGGCCTCGGGCGGATCGGGCTCTCTGAGGTCCACGCGCTGACCGGAAAAAAGCCGCACGATGTCGTTTTCCGTCGGCACGTGGACGGGCGGGTCTGTGAGACCTCCCGCCATCAACGCGATCGCCCGCTCGGTGCCCGCCGGGTTCTTGTCCCATTGGTCGCGCCAGTAGCCGGTTCGCTTCGTCGAGAACTTGCCGGCCTTAACCGCGGCATTGATGGTCTGGTCGCGCTTTATTGTTTGCTCTGTGGTCATGCTGTACCTCTCTTTCGTGGTGTGGTGTTGTTTCAAGGTTGGGATTTCACCAGGCGTCTCGCGACATGTTGAGCAGGTCCCCGGTGTAGGTGAGCCCGGGTCCGAACGCCACTATGGGCACTGCAGCTCGCGACCCCGCGGCGACCGCCATCGCCAAGGCATCGGCGTGATCGGGCGAACTCACGCCGCGGCTCCGAGCGTCGCTCTTTGACTCGATCACGGTGCGTCCGGCCGAGTCGGTGCTCCAGCGGATACCGAGCAGCTCGCCGGCTAGGGCTTCGTCGTCGGGGTCGAGGTCGATGAGCCCCTCGCGCAGCTTCTCCCGCAGCTCCCAGAACGCCTCCGCGCGCCGATTCTTGAAGCGCTCCGGGCGTCGAGCTTTTTCGGCGGCGTTGAAGGCGAGGACGTTGGCGCCTTGCTCCCGCAATCTGTCATACACGCCGCTTCCCAATCCGGTCGCGTCCACCACCGCGAGGGCGCCATCTCGATCGTCGGCGAGCACCCGTATTACCTCGCCGGCCGTGGCCATCGTGTCGGCGGTCTTGCTCTCAAAGACCGTTCGAGCGACGAGCCCGTCAGACCGGACGATGACGGTTGAGTCGCCGCCGCCGCCGCCCCCAACGTCGACGCCGAGGACGACCGGCGCGCCGTCACCGGGATAGAGCTCGGTCTCCTGGGCACCGCGAATCCACTCCGCGCTAATCAACCCGTCGTCATCCTGTGCCGGGAATTGCGCGAGCACGCGGCTCATGAAGGTCGCGGACTCTTCGCCGTAGGTGCTCGCCAGCTCGTCGATCCACTCCTGCGAGGGAAGCGCCTCTAGCAGGCCCGGAGAGACCGCCTCGCCACTGAACCGCGGCGTACTGTAGGCGTCGACCGCGAACGAATGCCAGCCGGAGCCGGGTGCGCAGACCTGGGCGAATCTGCCGGATGCGCGGAGCGGGTTCCCAACCGCCAAAGTGCGCGACGACGCGCCCGTCGTCAGGCTGCCAGCGGCATCCCAGAGCCAGTCGGGGATACCGGATGCCTCGTCGAGGACGACCAGGACGCCGCCCGGTCGGTGGAGGCCCTGGAACGCGGCCATCGCCCGGTCCGGGTCATTGAAATCGCTCGACTTTCGAGCAATCGCGACCGCGACATCGCCGATCCGCCACTCGGTCGCACCTACTTCACCAGGCAGCCCGCCGCGTCGGTGCGCCTCTCTCAACTCTGCCCAGAGGATCGAACGCAACTGCGAGCCGGTGGGGGCCGTCGCAAGCGCGAGCCGTTGACCGGGCGGCCGCTGCATGACCCACCAGGCCATGAGGCGGCTCGCGATCCAGCTCTTGCCGAGGCCGTTGCAGCTCGCCACCGCGACCCGCCGATAATTGACGACGGCCTCGCAGATGCGGCGCTGCGCGGACCAGGGCTGCTCACCGAAATTTTCGAAAATCCAGCGCCCGGGATCCGTAGCCGCCGCGCTCGCTTCTCCCTGCGACGAGAAATCGCGGGGTACCCCACCACCGGGCCAGAGACGGTCGACCAGAGCATCTCCGAGGCCTTCGGTCATGCGGCCAGCTCCCTCGGCGTGAGGTCATTCAGGCCCGCCAAATGCCGCGTCAGGGCCACACGCAGGCCCTCTTTCTGGCGATCGCTCAGGTCGACCTCGGCGAGCGCGGCTCTCAGCGCGCCAGCGATGCGCTCCAAGACCATCGAGTCGAGTGCGAGACGGCGCTCATTGAGGCCCGCGTCGACCCCCAGCTTGCTGATCTTCGCCAAACGATCGACGGCGCCGCTCAGTGCCGAGGCCAGGGGGTGAACGGCAACGGCGCGCTGTCGCGGATCGTCGTCCTCGAGCTCCGCGGTCAGCCTCCTGATCTGTTCCCTCAGGAAGGCCACCTCGCCGCCGACCAAGCGGATCGCCAACTCCAGCCCTTCGCCTGCGTCGAGCGGTGCCTCGACGCCCAGGCGCGCCGCTTCGGCCTTGGCGGCCTCCTTGGCGGCGAACGCTCGGCCGGACGGGGTGCGGCCGAGATGCATCCAGCAGTGGGCGAAGCCCGGGTGATCGGTCCGCAGCCCTGCCGGGTGGCGACACGGGTGACCGGCGCGGGTCTTCGCGCCGCAAAGAGCAACCATCAGGCCGCCATCCGTCCCTGTGCCCCAGGTGAGCTACCTTGCGCGCCACCGGAAACCGCTCTGGAATGCGGGCTCTTTTCGTCATGCGCCAGTCGTGCGCCAGCCAGGACTCGGCTAGCGGAACGATCCAGCCACGCTTCCAACTCGCTTACAGGCACCAGCCGCAAGCGCCCAGAGCGGACGATCCGCAGCTCGCCCAGCACATGGCGCCGGAAGTGATCGGCGCTGACTCCGAGCAGCTCCGCGGCGTCGGTGATCCCGACCGCCAGGGGTCCCGGTGTTGGCAGTGTCGGCGGCTCGCAGGCGGCCAGATGGTCAGCTACGCGGTCTGCGATCTTGTCGGCCACGCGCTCGGTAACGACAGCGAGCAGGGCATCTGCGGTCGTGTCGTTACTCACGTCCGCGCCTCCCTGTGCCGCATGGGCGACTGCGCCTGCATGGGCGCGTCGAAGTGGGCCGATGGCAGCGCGCGGTTGGGCCGGTCCCGGCCGCGAACGTGTCGCCGACCCCGGAAAAGGCACAGCCGGTAACGCTCACGCCGCTACCCCCAGCTTCTCCGCGATGCGCTCGAGGCCGGCTTCCTCCTCGGCCGTTGCCAGACGGCAGTCGTCGACCGGTTTGTGTCCCGTGCCGGAGACACCTTTCTCCCTGACACTCGGTTTCGTTTCTGTCTCCCTTACGGGAGGGACAGAAACTGAAACCGGTGTTTGTGTCCGAGGCGGGACACCTTCTGTACAGCTTTCCGGGACACCTTCCGAGTAGGTGAATGGATCACCTCGTTTACCCGCCCCCTCGCGGTTGATCAGATCCTCTTCGACAAGTTCGCGAAGCGGGCCGCCGAGCTTGCGCTTGTCGATGCCAGTTGCCTCGACCAGGTGCGCCTCAGTCACGGGGTCCGAGCTGACAGCTTGGAGCAGGCGCTCACGGACTCCGAGCGATTCCGAGCCAGCCCGACCCTCGGCCTCTCCCACAACGCGCCAGGAGCCCTCCTCTCGGCGGTAGTCGACGACGAGTACATCGGGAGTCTGGGGCCAGCGAGAAAGCGCCACGAGGCGCCTCTGACTGCGCGGTGCGCCGTCGCCTAGCCGCTCGTACTCGATGACCACGTCGACAGCTCCAGCGAGGGCGCCTGAGCCGCGCACGCCGGTTCCATTCTCGCCGGGCGCCTTGCGCTGATGGTGGATAAGTAGGACCGCGAGGCCCACTCGACAGGCTTGGTCGAGCGCGTCCATGATCTCCTGTGCAGCGCCGGGGTCTTTCTCCTTCTCGGCCTCGAAGCCGGCCCAGAACGCCAGCGAGTCGATCACGAGCAGTCGCGCCCCTATCCGCTTCGCCTCCTCAGTCGCGGCAGCGATCAGCTCCGGCCAGTCCGGCTTAGGCCAGGCCGAATCGCGGTTCAGCACGCGGACCCGCTCAGACGGCATCCCTCGCAGCTTTGGCGCGAGCGTTTGGTCGCCTTCCTCGCTGACCACGACGACGGAGCCTCCCGCGATGCGCCTTCCGAGGAATGAGCCCGCCTCGGCGGCACTGGCCTCGATCAGGGCGACGACGGCCGTTGTCTTGCCGCCCTTCGGCAGCCCGGCGAATATCGCCTTGGTGCCTGGTGCGAGATAGTCCTCCCAGACCCACTCGACGGCGTCAGGCGTCGTCGAGACGAGGTCCTCTGACCAGCGCCACGGAAGAGCGGGCGCCGGTTCGGAGTCGCCGGAACCGCCCTGCACTTCGGCGTCAGGGGGCGGCGAGGGCGGCGAACCGGGATCTCCGTCGAGCAGGCGGGCGAGGTCGGCGTCCAGGTCGGAGAGCGGCATGGAGGTGCTGGCCGGGATCTCCTGGCCGTCCTCGCCGACCTCGACGGCGTCGAGCTTGGCCTTGAGTTCGTTAACGAACTGGTCAACGGTCAACGTGCCGCCGGCTCCGGTTGTCGCGCTAGGCTCCAAAATGCGCGGGGTCTCCTACACCCCGAGCTAAGGGAGAGCCCGGCGCGGACCGGGCTTTTCCACGCTTGGCGGCGAGTCGCTTCTCGACCAGCTCCCGCAACTCCCGCGAGACGTTCGTGCCCTCCCTCTGCGTGAGGGCGGCAAACTCGGCGGCGAGCTCGCAGGGAACCCGAGCAGCGATCAGAACCGTGCGGCTCGGGCGGGTGATTTGCTGGGCCATAACCTACGGTCTATCACGCGGGTTTACCCCCACCTGGAGCCGCAAATGTCCTGCAAATCGGGATTATGTGACGAATCCGACATAGCGAAGGGGGACTTCCATGCCGCGTTTCGGGTCGATCCGGCCAAACGACGAGCAAAGGGGGCCGTATGGGTGAGTACTGGAGAGTCGAGAGCCCGAGATGCGCGGACGTTCTTAGCTGGCTCGAAGCCAAGCGCCCGCGGGAGCCGAAAGAGCGGCTGTACACAGAGGGTGAAGTACATCTCGCCTCCAACCCGGGCCGCGTGCTCAGGTGGGTGGGTGAAGGGGAGCCGCACACACAGGAGGTCGTCGCCGCCCTACGGGAGGTTCGGGGGCCCCTCCACCGGCCGGCGGAAGAGGACATCTGGCCTATCCATGACGACACGGGGATCTACCTAGGGAAGTGAGCGCGCTCATGCGCGCATCGCACCATCGAGGCTGCCGAGATTGCCGGGGTTTTGTCAACCACGGTTGACACCCCGCCCAACGAGCGCCAGGCCCGCGAGCTGGCGCCGCTCGCCGATGATGAGGCCGAGGTTATCGAGGATTCAGGAGGCGAACAGGAGGAACGAGAAGCCGGTGTTGGGATGCCTCAGCTCGGCTTAGCGACGACGCCGCGGTCGGTGTTCTCGACCACGTAGACGGCCCGACCGGAGATACCGTCGAACTCGGCCCAAAGCGCATCACCGGGAAGCGCGTCGAGCGGCTGGATTGCGGCTTCGACGGACTCGGCCGCGACGATTTGCCCGGGGCCTAGATAGCGACCTTCCCGCTGCGGGTTGATCTGTACGCGAAGCTGGCTCACTGTCCCGCCACGGTAAAGGTCGGGTCGGCCAGAGCCGCGGCGGCCTACCAGCCGAACTCGCGCTGCATCTCCTCGACGATGACGCGCGGCAGAAAGAAGAATGAAACTTGAGCGGGGTCAGGCGTCATTTCGGTCGGCGCCACCTTCGGCGGGAGAGCTGAGCCCGGTCGAGTGGATCGCCCGCGTCGCCGAGCAGCTCGGGACCGCAGTGCTGAGAACCGAGGTGCATGTCGAAGACCCGACCGAGGACCGCGGGAGGCGAATCGCCCAGTTCGCTGCGGTCAGCGCCGAGGCGCTCCGGGCACTGGGCCGGTTTCACCCTTCGCCGCAGCGCGACGCGCCTCCGGCGAAGCTGATCGACGAAAAGCTGGACATCGTTCTCAAGAACCTCGACAAGCTCGGGACCGCCGACGGAGTGGTCGGCCGTGCCGTGACGATGCTAAGCGTGGCAGCAGCCGGTGCCGTAGACGTCGCTACAGAAGCGCGGGGGGAACGTGTCGAGCGACGCGACAAGGGCGACCTGCCGCCACGTGACGCGTTCTGCCATGGGCTTTTCGACATCGCGCGGACCTATGCTGAGGTGATGGCGTCGGAACTCATCAGCACGGCCTAGCGCGCTGACCGTCGCTGTCGCTGGGGCTCGCGTAGCGTCACCCCCGTCACCCTGAGCCGGATCTGCGGCTTCGCGCAGAAGAAGGTGGAGGTTTACCTAATGCCCTGTTTCGAGGGCTTCTGCGTCTTCCTCGCCCGCCCCAACAGCGTTTTTGTGGTTCCAGCCGTGCGCTTCCAATACAAGCGCAGAAGCGGCTATCCCGCGAGCCTGCTTGGCACTCACCCCTTCTTCAGCCATCCGCAAGACGAACTGAGCGGCCTCGCTCGAACTCTAACCTTGCCGTTCGACCCTCGAGCGAGTTCCAGCAAGCCCGTTTGACACCTTCTCGTAGATCGCCGACGTAGCTCTTTTGGATTTCGAGACTGGGCATTAAGGGGAATCAGCCGCCTTTTTCAGTGTGATATAGGACTGACTGACAGTAAGTCGAAACGTTGGAGTTATTTTCTATAAAATATGAGGTTCTGCTTTCGCCAAGACTGATGCCATTAACCTGGGTCTCTAATTCAGGAACACAAGTTTGCAGTTTCTTAAATTCCGCCGACAGGCTTGCCAATGTCTTCTGTTGTTTGCCACTTGCGGCTGAAAGGCTAGCCACGGTCTTTTGCTGTAGGGCGGTAGCGGAGGATTCTAGATGGCTTGCGGTGGATTCGAGATCGGTTGCCTTGCTGTCAAGTGTCTTGATGTGGGAGTTGAGTTCGTTGGTCTTCGCAATCGTATACACGGCGAGAGCGACGAAAGCGACCGCAAGGGCGCCGATAATTAGAGATGTCGTTCGACTGGACATTCCGTCAGCCTATTCGCTTTGGCAGGTATTTGTAAAGGGGTATTATTGGGGACTTCTATGGCCGGATCAGAATGCCGGATTTTGGCGAGCAATCACATGCTTGACGCTAGTTACGTGCCAGTTTCCACCCCGAGCCCTTTTTTGTCCTCCTCATTGAGCCGATCGGCCGCCTGCTGGAGGGGTTTGTCCGTCGAGACGTAGCTCCAGGATCTTGTCGATCACCTTCTGCGCCCGCTTGTCTGGAACGAGCGGTGGACGGCGGCGTCTCATTCACCCGCAAGAGGCGCTGACCATCTCCTTCCCTTCGCGAATGTAGGACGGGATGTCGTCCGCTTCCGCTTCGCTGAGCAGCATCTGGGCGACCTTGCATTGAGTTTCTCGCGGTGATTCGCTCTGGACCTTGGCGTAGCGCTTGCGGCCTGCGGCTCCGCATTCTTCGCTGATCATTTCTTTGTCTTCGGCGACGTACGTTTGTTGTTCGCGCCTGCTCCAGCTCGACACGCCTGCCTCACTCGTCTTCAACTCTTCACGGTCAGTTCTGCAGGCTGGAGATTCATGAGCAGAGAGCGGCCGACAGTCTGTCCGCAAAGCGCCGCATGCATGGTGGTGCTGGCTGAGGTGGCTGCCGCCCGAGGCTGTTGAGGACGATTTGTGGGAATGGTTTCCGAAGATCGCTATGCCCACCATCGCGCCGACGACCACTAGGACGACAACGGCCCGGTTGGGTAGCCGATTAGGCGTCCGACGGCCGGTCCTACCGCTGCCTTTCGTGGGCGTTGCGGCCTTGTTGTTAACTGCGTGATCAAGAGAGGACGCGACCGGCCCGACTCCCGAAGGGCGGGTCTGCTCTGTCCAAGCGAGCCCGTCCCAAAAGCGCTCTCCTCCGGCCGCCCGTGAGTCGGGATACCAGCCGGCTTTGATCTGTTGGCGGCTCTGCGCGCCGATGGCGCGGAAGTCAAAGCTGCAGTGGGGGCAGTCGAGCACGCCGATAGATACGGATTCACCGCAGCCCGGACACGGGCGGGGCATCCAGGTGGCGCCGTCCCAATAGAGCTCCTGGCCCGATCCACTCGGATCGGGGAACCAACCTGCCGGGGTCCGTGGCGCCGCTGTGGTGCCCGATGTCAGCGCACGCTCAGCTTGGCTCGTCGATCGCTCCTGGCGTCGGGCCGCCTTCTTGTTTGCGCGTCGTTCTGCTTCGGAGGCAAGCTCGGCCTTGTTGCCTGCTTTCACCCGACCGCTCAGCGCAACCCCGCAGTGCTGGCACGTCGTTCCAGTTTGCACCAGGAACCAGCTACGCGCCCACGTCAGGTGCCCGAGGCCCTTGGGTTGCGTGTGGATCTTGCCGCCGCATTTCGGGCAGATCGCCCTCAGGTTCATTACGCCCATTCAGTCCTCCTACTCCCGAGGGGTCAATTGCAGGGGCGGGGCGCAGGCTACTAGACCAACTCGCTCTCGACCAAATCGCTCTGGACCGATCGGCAGGCAACGTCGAGCATCCTAGGATGGCCCGACTAGAGGACGATCCGCAACGCGCAAGCGAGGCATTTGGCGAACGGCTGCGAGAGCTGCGGACCGAGCGCGGCATCAGCCAGGACGAGCTCGCTCGAGAGGCCGACGTTCACTCGACAGCAGTGGGGCGGCTTGAGCGAGGGGCACGTGAGCCACGGTTGACGACGATTCTGCGCGTCGCGCGGGGCTTGAATGTGCGGCCTGGCGAGCTCCTCGATGAGCTCGAGCGCCAGGGCGAGCTCCGGCCATAGAGCAGGTTTTAGTCCTGCTAACGGCTGCGCAATGCAACAGCCGAACGCCGAGCATGGGTGGGTCGAGATCGCGATCGGCTTAGGCCAGGCCGAATCGCGGTTCAGCACGCGGACCCGCTCAGACGGCATCCCTCGCAGCTTTGGCGCGAGCGTTTGGTCGCCTTCCTCGCTGACCACGACGACGGGGCCTCCCGCGATGCGCCTTCCGAGGAATGAGCCCGCCTCGGCGGCACTGGCCTGCTCGATCCGAGAACTTTCGCATCCGGCGCGTCTACTTCGCTCGCCTGGTCGAGAGGAGGGAGGCGAACCGGCGCCGACGCTTCGGAACGCAGGCTGTCGAGTGGGAACGGAAGGCACTTGCCGAACTCCGCGAAGGGCGGGGTTCGTGATCCGTCCTGGCCGGGCTTGACCTCCCGAACTCCGTAGACGTAGGGTCTGACCTAATGGCATTCCCCATGCACCCGCTGGCTGCCTTTCTAGGCGCGGATTAGAGGGTCCCAGGGATGGCAGAGTGCTTTTGCGGATGCGGGCGAAAGGTGCGGCTGTTGGACCGAAACCTAAGTTCGCAAGGTCGCTATACCCTCGAACTCATCGACAGGTTGGAAGTCGCCCAGGGGAAGCTTGAGCGGGATGATCCCATTGCGGAAGGTTGGGACGAGGCAAAAAACGAACGTGCCATCGCTCTCTTGCCGAAGTACATCGAACAAGGCCACGCCTTCAGTGACCTATTCCGCCGGGCTGTTCACCACGAGCCGTTGCCGTCGCCTGGAACAGCGAACGCACTTCGGCGCGAATGGGGCGCGTGGCGCAAGAGCGCGGACGGACTCGCAAATCTGTTTTCTTTGCCCGTAGACGAAATGGTCACCGCGTTCCACGCGTATTTTGGAGAGGCGCCTACTGTCGAGACCGTTGCAGAGCCACAAGCGTCACTGGATGGGATCGAAGTCGGTCCGTGGCATTCAGAGCCCGAGTATCAGCAGGTCGCATATATCGCCGAGGCAGGCGATCCCCCTCGGCACGGGCTGTTCGTTTTCGTGAATATCCGTCTGGTCGAACTCCAGGGCAATCAGTCGGCCATCGAGGAAGAACAGGACATCATGACGGAGGTTATGGAGTCTGATCTCGATTTGGAGCACCAGATCGATGCCGCCAATAATCACCCCCTGGACGAGGATCGGATAAAGGCTGGGGCTGCGGCTGCCTTCAACAATCCAGCGAACTGGAGTTGGAAAAGGGACAACCCAAACGCGCTCCCCGATGATCAGTTTGTCTGTATGGAGCTAGACCCGTTGAGCGGACGGGTTCTCTTTTCGGACGATTAGGCACTGGCGCTGTCGAATCTACCGACCTGCAGATCCTTCGTCGGGTTAGACCCGAGACAGGACAGCGATGCCTGCGGCGAGGTGTTCGCGCTGTGGAACGACGACGGCCCCAACTGCCTTCGGGGGAGGTTCAGCCCCTGTGTGGTGGGTAGCGAGGACCATCGTGTCCAAAGCTGCTTGGGCAACCGCCTCAAAGTCCTTGGCGCTGAGCTTCATCGCGAGCGCCTCTCTGTACTGTCGCCAATTTTCGGTCTGAAACTCGTAGCGGATCCAGTTTTCCCCTCCCTTTTCCAGGTCTTCGAGGTGGCTGTCTGCGAGCTCCAAATCGGCTTTCACGAGGCGAGCTCCCGCCTCGGCTAGCGTCCTCCCGCGCGACTTCTCCATTCCCCAGTCCACGAGGCCGCCCGCCATTGAACCGACCAAAGCACCCCCAACTGCGGCAAGCGCTGTCCAGCCCTGGGTCGAAAGTGCGAGCGGAAGGATCATGACGAAGCCGCGATGCTATTCGACGGCGAGGTGCCGAACGTATGGCGCATTTTGCAGGTCGGTTCCGCGAAATATCCGGTCATCGGAACACGGTGAGATTCTCGCGGCGAGGCGCCGATCCCACAAAGTGCGTCCGCCCGGCACTCCAGGAGAGGAACTGGGCGTTCAGCGACGTGGAGTCAGCGCGTTGTCCAGCGTCAATCCCCCTCCCTGTCCGCGGACCGACAGCTTCGGGAAGTAGAACACGGCGCGTGTGAAGACCCGGTGACCACAGGCCGTTTCTGGGTCACCCAGCAGGACCTTGGTCGGCGTAGGACCCACCATATTCGCCAGGGACTTCCCTTTGCCAACAGCCACCCTGGCGCCCCAGTGCAGCCAATGGATTTGCCGCATCTGAACCATGTAGGCGTAGGCCGCAGAGTGCCCACGCTGATGGAAGTTGCAGGAGCTTGGACGCGTCCCGTAGGACCCGCTTGGATGTTCGATGGATTCGATCGAATTGCCCAGTGAAATACAGATGACCTGAGGTTCGGGCTGTTCCGCGCTCGCAGCTCTTGAAACGCATCCCCCTAAGAGCGCGACTGAGGACACAATTCCGAATAGCGCTGTCCGCCAGCCGAGAGTTCGGAGCCGGTAAACAACTGCGCCCATAAGACATCTTCGCCGGTCTCCAGCGCAGCCGTCAACTGCCAACTCAGGGTTGCTCAGGCTTAGAAGAGTGCCGGCAGCGTTGCGGCTGATTGTGGATCTTTGGAGTTCCTCCTGCGATCCCGGCAGAATCGAGCTCTGAGGCGGGCTCGGGTTTGCGGCTATCTCCGGACCTTCCCTTGCCACCCAGAGGCGCCGCGATGCGGCTGGCTCAGAAGGAGCCCCCCAGGCCGGTCAGCGCCTCCGGGAGCGTCGCACAGCCGACGTTCAGGTGTCTGCAGATCCCGGGCATCGTTTTGTCCCAGCGCCGATGCGGCACTCCATTGAACGACCGCCCCTCGTACGTGACAACCACAAACCCACGCACCTGCGTCTCGGCGATGACGAACGGATCCGCGTCGTCGCGGACGCCGGGGTTCGGGAACAACGCGTAAATCTGACCGGCCAGGCGCTGAACGTCCTCGCTCGGCTCGACGAACTGATCGCGACGTTCCCGCGCCCACTGTGTCACCTCATCATCCTTACGCTCCAGCTCGGTGAAGACCTCTCGCGGGGTGATGATCCGGCCAGCCGCCATCTCGGCGGCGATGAAGTCCCAGACGCTTGAGAACGTCGCTGGTGGCAAGTGATCGTGCCAGCCATTCAGATAGGCGCTGGTGTCGAAGACAAACATCAGCCCATCTCCGCCCGGCGGTCGAGGTAGCCCCGCATCCGTTCGAAATTGCCAACTTTCACCCCGAGCAAGCTGGAGGCAGCAGCATAGGTCACGGCTTGGGTCTCGAGCGCCGAGAAGACGAGGCGCGTGTACGCAGGGCTGAGGCGGGAGATCTTGGTCCAGTAGTAGTCCCCTCCCCCACCCCGCTGCCGTGGACCTCTCGCCGAGATCCGGCCGAGGATCTCATCGGCTTCCTCCTGCGCGATCAACTCCTCCTGGGCAGCGCGAACGACCGCCGCTCGCGGTGTCACCCCGAACCGGAGCGCGATCTCGTCGAAACGGCGGAGGCCATCGGCTATTGCGATGCGCTCGACCTCCTCGGCAAGCGCGTCTAGAGGCATCAGCACGTCGCCAGCGAACTGCTCCAGCCACGGCTCAAGGTTCGCCACATCGAATCGCTCTGCCTGGTAGAGGTGACCGAGCTCGTGGATCAGGGTGTATACCCGGGCCCGCGGGTCGTCCTGAGTATTGACGACGATCGCGGGAACGATCGGATGAAGAGAGGCGAAGCCGCGCATTACCTCGACCGGAAGGGACCCGTCGTGCATGACGAGCACCCCGAGGTCCTCGACGGCGTCGACCCAATGGCGCAGCGGCGCGTACCCGCTTCGGTCCCGCCAGCTCGCCTGTTCGGCAAGGCTGATTCCGAGTCGCCCGCGGATCATCTCGGCCGCCGCTTCCGGCGGGGCGTTGAGCGTCTCGTTCACCTCCGGCCAGACCGGCTCTTCGTCGAGCAGGTCGAGGAGGTCGGCAGCGGCCTCTTGGCGCTCTCGAACTCGACGGGAGAGGCCGATCATCTCCGATGGCCACGGCGGCTCAGGCGCTCCGGGGAGGCGCCGGAACTGCGCCTCCTGGGGCTCCTCCTCGGGTGGCTCGGGAGCAAATAGTGCGGCCAGCGGCCGCTCGTAGACCCGAGCGGCACGCTCCACCTGGCGCATCGTGAGGTTCCTCTCCCCCCGCTCGGCGCCTTCGAGCCGCTCTTGCGTGGTGTTGACCCTTACCGCAGCCTCCTCGACAGAGAGGCCGAACGACTCCCGGGCCCAGCGGAGGACCCTGGGCTCTAGGTGGGCGGGCGGCGAGGCCATCTAGGTCGGCATCGTAAGCGGAGGGTCACTCGGCCGCGGCGCAGGGACCAGTGCAGGCACCGGGCGGCGATTCTCCGATTCCGAGGCGAGAATCGAATCGAGGAAGTCAGCATCACCTACCCGGCGTCCGTCAGGTGCACGTAGGTCCGCAGCGTGAAGCTCGGGTCTGCGTGGCCGAGCCACTCCTGGACCTGCTGACTGGCGCACAGACTGGCGCACGGGGCAATTTCGGCGCGTTCCGGACCCAGCCAGTGAGCCTTAGAAAACCCCCGATTTACGGGGGCTTTCTAAGGTGCGGGCGGAGGGACTTGAACCCCCACGGGCCGAAGCCCACCAGGACCTAAACCTGGCGCGTATACCAATTCCGCCACGCCCGCTCAAAACCGCCCCCGCGGGGGCTTAATACGCGACCAATGACGCATCGTCGCTCCTAGATTCTATGATCGCTTGGTGGCGATCGGAGAGATCAGGCCTGGCTATGAATTGTGGCGGCCGAATAGGGAGAAACCCGAGTCGGTCACAGCCAAGTTCGTGATCGTCCTTCTGCTGGTGGCGACGGCGGCGGTCGCCGCCCTGGTGACGATCGCCGGGTTCTCCGTGCTCAGCGGAGGCTCCGGCATGGGGGTGATCTCCCTGATCTACGCGCTGCTCTACGCATTCTTCGCCTACCGGGTCGCCCGCTGGAGCCGCGGCATCCTTCCCCTGGCCGCGGCGCTCTCGATGATCCTCGCCATCCTCTGCGCCGTCGGCGCCAACAGCTGGTTTGCCCGCGAAAAGGCCGGATTCGCCAACGCCCTGCTCCCGGCCTCGCTGATCGGGGTGCTGGTCGTGATCCTTGCCCTGCTCCAGCTCGTTCTGATCGCAGCTGTCTTTTACGGCTTCAGCCAGGGGTGGAGCGTCGAGGAGGAACGCCCGATCGGCTCGGGTGAGGACTACGGGGCAGGGGCGACACCGGGCGACAGCCCCCCGCTCCCCGCCTGATCGCGGCCACCTTCTTCGAACTCGATGCCGGAGGTGGGACTCGAACCCACAAGCCCGCAAGGGCAATCGATTTTGAATCGATCGCGTATGCCAATTCCGCCACTCCGGCGCCGGGCGAACGATAGACCCGCCGCCAGCCGCACATCGGGTATAAGCGACGAGTGAGCCCCGGGCCGGCGGACAGCGGGAGAGGCGAGCTGCTCTGGGAGCCTTCGGCCGAGCTGATCGAGCGAGCGCGAATGACGGAGTACATGCGCTGGCTGGAGAGCGAGCGGGGGCTTCGATTCGAGGGGTACGAGGAGCTCTGGCGATGGTCGGTCGACGACCTCGAGGGGTTCTGGGGATCGATCTGGGATTTCTTTGCGGTTCAGGCCGACGGCGGCTATGACCGGGTGCTGGGCAGTCGCGCCATGCCGGGAGCCGAGTGGTTCGCCGGAGCGCAGCTCAACTACGCCGAGCACATCTTCGCCGGCAAGGACCCCTCGGAGGTCGCGATCCTGCACGCCTCCGAGCTGCGTCAGCTATCGGAGCTGAGCTGGGGAGAGCTGCGGGCGCAGGTCGCGGCCGTGGCGGCGGGGTTGCGCGGCTTGGGGGTGGAGCGCGGCGAGCGCGTCGTCGCCTACCTGCCCAACATCCCGGAGGCGATCGTCGCATTTCTCGCCACCGCCAGCATCGGAGCGACCTGGTCGAGCTGCTCGCCCGACTTTGGCCCGGCCAGCGTCGTCGACCGCTTCGCCCAGATCGAGCCCGCGATACTGATCGCGGTCGACGGCTACCGCTACGGGGGCAGGGACTTCGACCGCCGGGCTACGATCGCGCACCTGCAGCAGGAGATGCCGAGCCTACGGGGCACCGTCGTCCTCCCCTATCTCGATCCAGATCCCGACCTCTCATCCCTCACCGATGCGATGCGCTGGGAGGAGCTGCTGGCTGCGGGCGAGGGCTCCGAGCTGGCCTTCGAGCGCGTGCCCTTCGACCACCCACTCTGGGTCCTCTATTCCTCGGGCACCACCGGACTGCCGAAGGCGATAGTCCAGGGCCATGGCGGCATCCTGCTCGAGCACCTAAAGAAGCTCCATCTCCACGTCGACGCCCACCGTGGCGACCGCCTCTTCTGGTTCACGACGACCGGCTGGATGATGTGGAACTTCCTCGTCTCCGGTCTTCTCACCCGGGCGGCGATCGTCCTTTATGACGGCAGCCCCGGCCACCCCGATATGGGCGTGCTCTGGGACCTCGCCGAGCGAGCCGGGATCACCATGTTCGGCACCAGCGCCTCCTACATCTCCGCCTGCATGAAGGCGGGGGTCGAGCCCGGCGCGGGACGCGATCTCGGCCGCCTCGGGGCGGTCGGCTCCACCGGCTCTCCCCTCGCCCCGGAGGGCTTTGACTGGATCTACCAACATCTCGGCGCCGGCACCTGGCTCTTCTCCACCAGCGGAGGCACCGACCTCTGCACCGCCTTCGTCGGCGGGGTGCCGCTGCTCCCCGTATACCGCGGCGAGCTGCAGGCGCGCGCCCTTGGCGCCGCGGTCGAGGCCTGGGACGAGGTGGGCAACTCGGTGATCGACGCGGTGGGCGAGCTGATCGTGACCGAGCCGATGCCCTCGATGCCGGTCTTCTTCTGGGGAGATGCGGACGGCAGCCGCTACCGCGCCAGCTACTTCGAGCACTATCCCGGCGTCTGGCGCCACGGTGACTGGATCGAGATCACCTCGCGTGGCACGGCGATCATCTATGGGCGCTCGGACTCGACCATCAACCGCTCCGGAGTTCGCATGGGGACGAGCGAGATCTACCGCGCCGTGCTGGGAGTCGAGAAGGTCATCGACGCCCTCGTCGTCGACATACCCCGGCCGGGGACCGAGGGCTGGATGCCGCTCTTCGTCGTCCTGCGCGAGGGGACCGAGCTGGAAGACGCACTGCGCCGGGAGATCGCCCACCGCATCCGGGAGCAGTGCTCTCCCCGCCACGTACCCGACGAGGTCTTTGTGATCGCCGAGGTGCCGCGCACGCTGAGCGGCAAGGCGCTGGAGGTCCCGGTGAAGCGCGTCCTGATGGGCGCCGACCCAGCTCAGGTGGCCAGTCGCGACTCATTGGCCAACCCCGCCGCCCTCGATTGGTTCGTCGAGTTCGCGAACTCGCTCGACTGAGGCGCTAAGCCGGCGTCACCGGGTTGCGGCGCTCAGCGAAAGCGCGGTCCTTGCCGGCGGCGTGGGCGAAGCGACGGATCAGCTCGGCGCGCAGGTCGCCGGGCTCAACCACGGCATCGACGACCAGCTCGGAGGCCAGGTGGAGCAGATCGATGTCCTCCGCGTACTCCTCGCGCTTGGCGGAGACGAAGGCCTCCCGCTCGGCTTCGTCTTCGATCGCCTGAATCTGGTTGTAGAAAACGGCGTTCACCGCCGCCTGCGGGCCCATCACCGCGATCGACGCGCCGGGCAGGGCGATGCAGCAGTCCGGTTCGAAGGCCGGCCCGGCCATCGCATAGAGGCCGGCTCCGTAGGCCTTTCGCACGATCACCGAGATCTTGGGGACCGTGGCCTCAGAGACGGCGCTGATCATCTTCGCCCCGTGGCGGATGATCCCCTGGCGCTCGACCGCGGTGCCGATCATGAATCCAGGAACGTCGGCGAGGAAGAGCAGGGGCACGTTGAAGGCGTTGCAGGTCTGGATGAAGCGGGCCCCCTTGTCGGCGGAGTTGACGAAGAGGACCCCCCCCTTCTGGCGCGGCTGGTTGGCGAGGAGGCCGACGACGCGGCCGTCCAGGCGCCCGTAGCCGACGATCAGCTCCCTCGCCCAGCGTTTGTGCACCTCGAGCAAGGATCCGGCGTCGAGCAGCACGTCGAGCACCTCGCGCATGTCGAAGGGCTGGTTCTCATCGGCGGGGACGATCTCGGCGATCGCGGTGGCTGAGGCCGGGGCGAGCGGGGCGGCGTCGGGTGGGGCCTCGCGCCAGCTGCCGGGCATGTAGGAGAGGTAGCGCCTGGCAAGATCGATCGCCTCCTCGTCGCTTCCGACCAGGAAGTGGCCGCAGCCCGAGACGCCGGTGTGCATCTTCGCCCCGCCCATCTCCTCCAGGGTCACCTTCTCGCCGATCACCATCTCCGCCATACGCGGCGAGCCCAGGTACATCGAGGCGTTTCCGTCGCGCATGATCACTACGTCGCAGAAGGCCGGGATGTAGGCGCCGCCGGCGGCGCTGGGGCCAAACAGCAGGCAGAGTTGCGGCACCTGGCCGGAGAGGCGCACCTGGTTGTGGAAGATGCGCCCGGCGCCGCGACGTCCGGGGAACATCTGCACCTGCTCGGTGATCCGCGCCCCGGCGGAGTCGACCAGATAGAGGATCGGGACCTGGTGCTTCAGCGCCCGCTCCTGGACGCGGAGGATCTTCTCCACCGTCTTTGGCCCCCAGGAGCCCGCCTTGACGGTCGGGTCGTTGGCCATCAGCGCGACCCGCCGTCCCTCGACGCTCGCCATCCCGGTGACCACGCCGTCGGCGCCCAGCCCCTCCCGCTCCCAGTTCGCCAGCAGCCCCTCCTCGGCAAAGGAGTCCGCGTCGACTAGCCGCTCGACCCGCTCGCGGACCGCCATCTTGCCCTGCGCGGCTGTCTTCTCCTGATGGCGCCGCGGTCCGCCGGCGAGAGCGGCATCGAGGGCAGGTCGGATATCGGCCACGGCGAGGGTGAGACTTATCCGATGCTTGATTCCACGGCGGCGGGCGTGGTGACTGAATCAACCATCCTTGCGCGCTCTAGCCCGCGCCGACGCCGAGCCGCCGGCCCATCGCCTCAGCCAGCGCGTTGAGGCCGCTGAGAGGGCGGATCATCACCATCATCTCGGCGATCAGGCCCTCGCCGTCGAAGCGCAGGATGTCGACCCCGTTGAGCTGGCGATCGCTGACCCTGGCCTCGAAGACCAGCACCGCGGTGTCCGCGGTCTCGACCTGGTCCAGGTAGAGGAAGTCCTCGAAGGTCTCCGCCACCGCGCCGAGCAGCACCCCGAGGGCCTCGAGGCCGGAGTAGGGCTTGAACACGGCGGGGCTGCGGAAGACCACCTGGGGGGAGAAGAGCTGCTCGAGTTTGGAGAAGTCCTTCGACTCGGCGGCCTGTTTGAAGGCATCGCTCTTCATCGCACCGACGACCCTACTCGCTCCCCTGCCACTCGATCGGCCCGGCGCGCAGCAGATGGGATCCGAGCGGCCGGCCGAGGACGCCCTGGGCGGCGCGCGCGGCATCGATCAGCGCCTCCAGGTCGATTCCGGTCTCGATTCCCATCTCATGCAGCATCGAGACCAGGTCCTCGGTGGCGACGTTGCCGGTGGAACCAGGCGGCACCGGACAGCCGCCCAGCTCGCCGAAGCTCGACTCAAATGAGGCGACTCCCTGCTCCAGCGCCGCCAGGACGTTGGCCAGGCCCTGGCCGCGAGTGTTGTGGAAGTGGGCGGTCAGCTCGACGCCGGCGAGGGACCGTCGGGCGGCGGCGAAGAACTCGCCAACCTGACACGGGTTGGCCATCCCGGTGGTGTCGCCGAAGGCCACCTCCTGGCAACCGGCTGCGCCGAGCCGCCCGGCGATCTCCAAGACCCGCTCCGCTGGCACCTGACCCTCGTAGGGGCAGCCAAACGAGGTGGAGATCACGGCCTCGCAACGCAGCCCGCCCTCGCGTGCACCGCCGACGGTCGACTCCAAATCAATCAGAGACTCCTCCACCGAGCGGTTGACGTTGCGTCGGTTGTGCGTCTCGGAGGCGGAGAGGAAGACGCTGACCTCGTCGAAGCGCTGCCGCATCCGCAGCGCCCGCTCCAGGCCCCGCCGGTTGGGGATCAGAACCGAGAATGAAACGCCGTCTCGGCGCTGCACGCCGGCCAGGACCTCCTCCGCGTCGGCCAGCTGGGGAATCACATCGGGCCGCACGAAGGAGGTCACCTCGATCCGCCCCAGCCCGCTGGCGGAGAGCATGTCGATCAGTCGGATCTTCTCCGCAGTGGGGATCGTCTCCGGCTCGTTTTGGAAGCCGTCGCGGGGGCCGACCTCGCGGATCCGAACCCGCTCGGGCGCCGCCAAGGCTCAGACCATCCCGAGGCCGCCGCTGACGCCGAGGGTCTCGCCGGTGACGTAGGAGGCATCGCCGGAGGCGAGGAAGGCGACCGCGGCGGCGACCTCCTCGGGCTGGCCGAGGCGCTTCATCTGGGTCGCCTCCTTCATCGTCGCAATCAACTTCTCCCCGATCTCGCCGAACTCCATGGCGCCCATCAGCAGCGGCGTCTCGATCGGCCCCGGGGCGATCGAATTGGCGGTGATCCCGTAGCGCGCGTTCTCCCGGGCGATCGCCTTGCTGAAGCCGACGATGCCCGCCTTGGCCGCGGAGTAGACGGCGGAGCCCTTGGAGCCGACCCGTCCCGCCTCCGAGGCGATGCTGACGATGCGGCCGTAGCCGGCCTGCTGCATCCCGGGCAGGGCCGCGTGGGTGCAGTTGAGGACGCCGCCGAGGTTGATCGCCAGCACCCGCTGCCACTGCTCGGGGGTGGTGTAGGTGAAGAAGCCGAACTCATCCGTGCCGGCGTTGTTGACGAGGATGTCGAGCGCACCGACCGACTCCATCGCCGCTCGGGCGGACTCGATCTCGCTCACGTCGAGATCGATTGCGTGACCGGCGACCTCGCCCGCCACGCGCTCAGCCCCCTCGGCGTCGATGTCGCCGACCCAGATCTCGGCGCCCTCGGCGGCGAGGCGCGCGGCGATCGCCGCACCGATGCCGCTCGCGCCCCCGGTCACCAGCGCCCTTCGTCCCTCCAACCGCATCACGGGTGCCTCGCCCCTCGCCCAATCACGACAGCCGGAGGATCTGGCTCGGTCGGTCGGGGCTCACGATTGCTCAGCATAGACTGGCGCACCCGTGAGCAAGCCGATCCCAATCGTCGGCGGCACCGGCGCCCTGGGCGCCGCCCTGGCCCTGCGTTGGGCGCGGGCCGGAGCGGCGGTCGCGATCGGTTCGCGCTCGGCGGAGCGCGCCGAGGCGGCGGCGGCGAAGGTGCGCACCGCGGTCCCCGGCGCCGAGGTCGAGGGACTGCTCAACGGCGAGGCCGCCGGGCGGGGCGAAATCGTCTTCCTCACCGTCCCCTTCCGCGCCCAGTCGGAGAACCTCACCAACCTACGCGAGGCGCTGCGCCCCGGCCAGATCCTGGTCGACTGCACCGTCCCCCTCGCCGCCGCGTTCAGCGGCAAGGCGACCCGCTCGCTCGGGGTCTGGCAGGGTTCCGCCGCCCAGCAGGCGCAGGAGATGGTCCCCGAGGGGGTCACCGTGGTCTCGGCGCTGCACACCGTCGGCGCACCGACTCTCGCCGACCCCGAGGCAGAGCTCGCCGAGGACGTGCTTATCTGCGGCGAGCGCAAGGCCGACAAGGCGCGCGTGGCGCGGTTGATCGAGCTGATCCCCGGGCTGCGCGCGGTCAATGCCGGGCCGCTGGAGATGGCGCGGATCGTCGAGCAGCTAACTCCACTGCTGATCTCGGTCAACTCCCGCTACAAGGCCCAGGCGGGAATCAGGCTCACCGGTCTGCCCGCTGGCGACCACTGGTCCTAGGGTGAGAGTTGCGCTGCTCGCTGGCGGCACCGGCGGCGCCAAGCTGGGCGCCGGGATGCAGGCGGAGCTCGGCGCCGATCTCTCGGTGATCGCCAACACCGGCGATGACATCGAGACCCTGGGCGTCCACGTCTCTCCCGACCCCGACCTCGTCATGTACTGGCTCTCGGGCGAGATCGACGAGGAGCGCGGCTGGGGCCTGCGCGACGATACCTTCACCGTCTTTGAGCGGCTGCGCCAGCTCGGCGCCCCGGATTGGTTTGGCCTCTCCGATCGCGACCTCGCCGCCTGCCTCTACCGGCGCGAGTTCCTCGACGCCGGTGGACGGCCGACCGACGCCCAGTCCCAGATTGCACGGGCGCTCGGGGTGCGCGCGGGGGTGCTGCCGATGTGCGACACGCCGGTGCGGACCAGGGTGCTGACCGCGGCCGGCCCGCGCAACCTGCAGGAGTACCTGATCGTCGAGCGGGGAGAGCCCGAGGTACACGGGGTCGAGCTGGACGGGATCGAGGCGGCCGAGCCAACCCCCGAGGTGCTCGAGGCGCTGCGCCAGGCCGAGGCGATCGTGATCGGCCCCTCCAACCCGGTGATCAGCATCGGCCCGATCCTTGCCGTGCCCGGGATGCGGCAGGCGATCGCCGCCTCCGAGGCTCCGGTGGTCGCGGTCAGCCCCTACGTCGCAGGGAAGGTGGTGAAGGGCCCGACCGACCGCTTCATGCAGGCGCTGGGACGCCCCTGCACCGCGGCCGGCGTCGCCTCGCTCTACGCCGGGCTGATCGACTCGATGGTCGTCGATGAGGCCGACCCGGACCCGCCTCCGACCGAGGTCCCGACGCTCTGCGCCCCCACCCTGATGGAGGGCGCGGCGGGCCGCCGTCGCCTGGCCCGCACCGTGCTCGACTTCGCCGCGAGTTGAAAGCGACGGCGATCCTCCCGGTGAAGCGCTTCGGGGCTGCCAAGAGCCGCCTCGCGGCTGGCATCGACCGCACCAGGCGCGAGGCGCTGGCGACGGCGATGCTCGCCGACGTGCTGGAGGCAATCAGCGCAGCCCGCACGGTCGAGCGGACGATCGTCGTCACCGCCGAGCCGCGCGCCGCCGCAGCCGCCGCCAAGGCCGGCGCGATGGTGCTCGCCGACCGGGCCGACGAGGGGCACTCCGAGGCCGCCTTGGCCGGGATCGCGGCCGCCGAGGCGCAGGGGGCGACCTGCGTCGTCCTCCTCCCCATCGACTGCCCGCTGATGGACCCGCACGAGCTGGATCGACTGCTGACCGGTGTCCCCGAGCGCTACGTCACCGTCGTCCCCGATCGGCACGGGACCGGGACCAATGCGCTGGTGCTCTCGCCGCCGGGGGCGATCCGGCCCGCCTTCGGCGAGGGTAGCTGCCAGCGCCACGTGGCCGCCGCCCGCGGGGCCGGCGCTCCCTACGGGATCGAGGAGCTGGCCACGCTGGGGTTGGACATCGACACCCCGGCAGACGTCGTCGCCCTGGCCCGCGAGCTGGAGGCAAACCCGGGGCGGGCTACCCGCACGGCGAAGGCGTTGGGCATATGAACGAAGGGCGAACCTCCAGCGGGGGCGAGTTGCGGGTCCTCGCGGTGAGAGGCCTGCCTGAGCTGAGCGAGGGAATGGCGCTCGGCCAGCTGATCGCCGAGCGCGCCGAGCCGGTCGAGGGCGACGTCGTCGTCGTCTCGCAGAAGGTCGTCTCCAAGGCGGAGGGCCGCGTTCGCCTCCTCTCCTCGGTCCTCCCCGGCGGCGAGGCGCGCCGCCTCGCCGCGGTGCTGGGCAAGGAACCGGCGCTCGTGCAGCTGATCCTGGAGGAGAGCAAGGCGATCCTGCGGGCCGAGCGCGGGGTCCTGATCACCGAGACCCGCCACGGCTTCATCTGCGCCAATGCCGGCGTCGATAGCTCCAACCTGCCCGAGCCCGGCACCGCCTGCCTTTTGCCCGAGGACCCAGACGCCTCCGCCCGCCGGATCCGGGCCGAACTGCGCGCCGCCGTTGGCGCCAATGTCGGTGTCGTGATCTCCGACAGCTTCGGCCGCGCCTGGCGCCTGGGACAGGCGGAGGTGGCGATCGGCTGCGCCGGGTTCTCACCGCTCGATGACTGGCGCGGCCGCGCCGACTCCCACGGCCGCCAGCTGGAGGCGACCCTGATCGCCGTCGCCGACGAGGCGGCGGCGGCGGCCGACCTTGTCCGCGGCAAGGACAGTCGGATCCCCACCGCGATCCTCAGTGGCCTCGGTCGCTTCCTCATCGAGGATGACGGCCCGGGCGCCGCGGCCCTGCGTCGCCCCCAGGATGAGGACCTCTTCCGCTGAGCGCGGTCTTTGCAGGCCGCTGGATAGGGGCAGTTTTTGGCTTACTCAGCCTCCAACCGGGAGCATGTCCCGCTCGTCGTGGAACTTCGGCGGCGGTCCCAATCTGACGATCACACAGTAACGGTCTCACGCACCTCCTCGGTAGCGGGGCTGGGTGGAGAATGAGCACCAACCTCCCGCTCAACCG
>Ga0307374_10001702_pt1 | contig 40218 bp, 36 predicted proteins | sample OX3MG_FD_202532 | JGI IMG/M metagenome (GOLD analysis project Ga0307374, IMG submission 202532) | Soil microbial communities from Risofladan, Vaasa, Finland - OX-3 | ecosystem: Environmental > Terrestrial > Soil > Coastal area > Acid sulfate soil | place: Finland: Risofladan, Vaasa | collected... | reverse complement strand
ACAGGAAACAGAAGGGTTTCTCGTTAATTGAACTTTTGATCGTCGTGGCGATCATCTTGATCATCGCGGCGATTGCAATTCCGAACCTGCTCCGTTCGAAGATGGCCGCGAACGAAGCGTCTGCCGTTGGTTCGGTCCGTACAATCGTTACCGCAAACGTGACGTATGCGTCCACGTATGATTCGGGCTTTGCGCCGACCATACAGGATCTCAGCGGCGTAGCCGGCGTCGCAGCTACCTGTACCGGTTCGCAGTTGCTTGACCCGACGTTCAACATCGCGGTCCCGATAAAGTCAGGCTACAAGTTCTCTTACGCTGCATCTAGCCCGACCACGGTGCCGACGAACGGTTGTGGCCTTACCATTAACGACAATACGTTTAGCGTTGTGGCCTCTCCGATCACTGTCGGAACGACCGGACAGCGTTCGTTCTGTGATGACCAGGCGGGCGCAATCATGTTCGACCCAACTGGAGCTATCAACACCGCTGGCGGAGTTTCATGCGCCGCCGACGGATTCACGCTAGCCTTGCAGTAAACCGGTTCGCCCTAAAGGGGAGGAAGTTCATACTTCCTCCCCTTTTTTTCGAGATTAGAAGCAGCAAATCTTAGGACAAGGATTAAGGAGCAAGCTGGAAAGAGAAAAATCATGATCACGCGACCAACAACCCGAGAAACAGGATCGCAACTCACAAAAAAATTACGTGGGTTTTCCCTGATCGAACTGCTCCTCGTGATCGCCATCATTCTGATCATTGCCGCGATAGCAATTCCGAATTTGCTTCGTTCGCGGATCGCCGCCCATGAAGCAGCCGGTGTGGAAGATCTGCGAGCGATGACGACGGCCGCAACTGCCTACAGCAGTACATGGGGAAACGGCTATCCCCCCACTCTGGCCGCGCTCGGCGGAATTGCGGTTGCCGCTACGTGCGATCAGGCGGTGCTTTTGGATTCCAACATCACGACGGCTCCGCATCAATCAAACGGGTATACATTTTCTTACACGGGAGTAGGGGCGACGATTGCGCAGAAGCCGTCCAACTGCAGCGCTCCGGGCTTCTATGCCTACCTTGCCACCGCGGTTCCGGCCAGCCCGGGAGTTTCCGCGGTTCGCAGCTTTTGCAGCGACCTGCCGGGCGTGATTCATTACGACATAACCGGTGCAGCAATCGCTAGCCCCGCCGCCTGCGACGCACTGCCGTCATTGTAGTATCCGTGGTTCTGTGGAGTGGCTCCGGCTCCGCCTCAATTCTTGTTACACTTAGACCATGCTCCTGACGACGTTCCTCGTAAGCATTGCCTTCTTGCCGTCTCCAAATACCCAGACCAGAACCGCACAGGGAGTTGCGCGCGCGCTCGAGGCGCATTACCACCACACGAAAACGATGTCGGCGATATTTCTGGAAACGTACAGGTCAGGCGGCGCCGGAATACGCGCGGAAAGCGGCAAGGTTTATTTCTCGCGGCCCGGGCGCATGCGCTGGGACTACAATTCGCCGGAACGGAAGCTGTTCCTGGTGGACGGCAAGAACGTCTGGTATTACGTGCCCGCGGATCACACGGCGAGTCGCACGTCAATCAAGGAAAGTTCCGACTGGCGGACGCCTCTGGCTCTCCTGACGGGCAAAGTGAATCTGGAGAGGCTATGCGGCAGCCTGGAATTGGCTGGCGCGCCAAGCCCCCCCGCGAATGAGTCGGCAAGGCCCATTGCGTCGGTAAAAGATCCGGAAGAACGCGCGACCGAAGCTGGGAACACTGTCCTGGTTTGCAAGCCTCGGCAGGAAGACCGGGATGCATTCAGCAAAGTGCTTTTCGAAGTGAATTCGCACAATCAACTCGCACGCGTCACTATCCGGCAGGCGGGCGACATCCAGACGGAATTCCGTTTCGGCGACTGGCGCGAAAACACTCCTCTTCAGGAGGCGAAATTCCATTTCGAGCCTCCTGCAGGGGTCGCTATTGTCGATGACTCATCGCTGGTGAATCGGAAAAGCATGCCCGGTCCGTAAAGACCCCGGACCGGCCGCTGCGCAAACCAAACGGCAAACGCCGTTGCCTCAGAAAACAAATTTCACGGCGAGCTGCAAAATGCGCGAGCCGGGACCTCCATTGATGTTCGTGCTCGTCGCTTTGCCGAACGACGGAACCGGATTGAGGCATTCGCCAAACGTGTTCGTCGTTGTGCCCGTGCAGGCCGCGCCACTCACAACGTTGAATTGAGTTTGGTTGACCCCGATGACGTTGGCCCGATTGAACGCATTAAATGCCTCGGCGATGAACTGCAGCTTGTAGCGTTCGGTGATGTTGACGTTGCGCGTAACGCGCGGATCGAGCGAGACGAATTTCGGAGTATAGAACGTGTTGCGCCCCTGTCCCGGCGTGCGATCTGTGCTTCGATTGCTGTCGCCGTTCAAATCAAATCCGAGGAAGCCCGAATACGGCTGGCCGGATTCCGCCGTGAAAATGCCGCTGAGTTCCCATCCACCCAGGATGCCGCGTGCAATGGATGATGACAACTCACTCGCGTAGTTCAGATTCCACACGCCGCTCAGAACAAAACGGTGGCGCTGGTCGTTGATGCCGGGCCCTTTGTCGGCGCGAATGTTCAGCGGATCGGAAACCATTTTCGTGTCGTCGAAGGAGAAGGGAACGACAGACGTCGCGTCAGGAGCGTCATCAATTACCTTGCCAAATGTATAGCCCGCGGTGAGCTGATAATTCTTTGCGAAGCGTTTGTTCAACTGCACCGTCATGCCGTTGTAATTAGAATTCGCATTGCTTTGGAATTCCTCGATGCGCGAGAAATTCGGGAACGGGCGAACGGGATTGCCGAGGGGCTTGCCCGTTTGCTGGGGCATCTGGCTGTACGTTAGCACCGTGCTCGTGCCAGCGATCCCGATTTGTTGTTGAATCTCAGGGCCCTGCAAATTGATGTCGATAGTTCGCGTGAGGTGCGTCCCTTTGACGTGCAGATACGTGATGGAAACGGCGGTATTGGGATTGATTTCGTATTCTGTGCCAAGGCTGAACTGCTGCACATTTGGCTCTTTGTAATTCCTCTGGAAGCCAAAGACGATCGGTGGACTTGCCGTGCCTCCCGTTGGAGCGGCGCAACTCGGAGACTGTGTGGGGGCGCCGCAAAGATTGTTCGGATAAGCTGGAATCGACGGAGTGGAGCTCGGGAAAAACGTCAGCGTTGTAACGTTCAAGCCATTGTTTGACATGGCTGTACCGACGGTGATTGCCGGTGTCCGACCATAAAAAATCCCGTAGCCGCCGCGAACCACCAGGCGGTCACTCGCCAGCGGAGTCCACGCGAAACCGAACCGCGGGCCGAATTCGTTGCGCTGGTTGTGAATCTGATTGGTAATTACGCCTGCCGCGGCGAGTTGTGGATCAGGATTGAGTGTCGGCGGTTGCGCAATCTTATCGAAATCGTAGCGCAACCCATAATTCAGCGTCAGATTAGGACGCACGCGCCACTCGTCTTGAACGAAGCCAGAGTACTCGGATAGGTTGGGGCTGGTCGTTGGCCCCGTCGTGCCGGTTCCTGCGAATGCCTGCACAAACGTGTCATTCGCGTCGCCGCCCGTAAAGCAGCCCGCGCCTCCGCCGTTCAAGTTGCAGCCGAAAGCCTCGAGGCTGTTGAACGTGTACTGGCCAGAGAAATTTCCCGGGAAAAAGTTGGCGATGCGGTCGATCATGATGTGCGCGCCCGTCTTGATCGTGTGAGCCCCGTGAACCCATGAAATTGCATCGTCGAATTCACCGCGCTTGATATTGGTGAATCTTGGGCTGAAGAAATTGCGACCCGCGGTGAGAACGGTGACGCCGGCATTTCTCACCGTCACCTGTGGCAGATCGCTATTGGCGAACCCCGGCTCGTTGTCGCGGGCGTAGTTGAATTGGAATACGTTGACGAGCGTGGGGCGCAGCGTCGAAGTCAGCGTCGCGGTCAGCGTGTCCGAAGTCACGTCAGAAGCTCCGGTATGTTCGGACGAATTCTGCGGGCCGCCGCTTTCGAGATTCAATCCCGTGAATCTCTGCGCGTTGTAACGCGCGGAAAGCATTTCGTTCGAGCTTATGTGCCAGTCCACTTTTGCGAGGTAAACATTCTGGTTGAAGGTCGAGCTCCAGGAATTCGCGCGAGCTGTGAGGTAATTGATGGCCGTGGTCTGATTGGCCGTGCACGTAACGCAGAACGGCGCTCCATTCAGGAAAACGAAATTAGCGACCGTGTTCCGCTGGCCATCGTAATCGAAGAAGAAAAACAACTTGTCCTTTACGATCGGGCCGCCAAGGTCGCCGCCGAATTGGTTGAAGTGGTATGGCTGGCGCGGCTTGCCGTTGGCGATTTGTATCGGATCGTTGGCATTCATCGAACGGTCGCGATAAAACTCGAAAGCCGAGCCATGGAACTGATTCGTGCCGGATTTGGTGACGACGTTAATCACCGCGCCGCCCGCGTTGCCCAGTTCCGCCGAATAGTCGTTCGAATTGACCTGAAATTCCTGCACAGCGTCCTGGCTGAATTGATACGGCGCGCGCCCGGAGCCAGTGCGCCCCAGCGTTTGGCCGAAGAACGTGTTGTTGTTGTCGGAACCGTCGACGATCAGCGAATTGAGCGTACCGCGCTGGCCAGCGAAGCTGATATCTCCGCCGCGGTTATCGGTCGTGACGCCGGGAGTCAGCAAAACAAAGTTGATGAAGTTGCGCCCGTTCGTGGGCAGATCCGCGATAGCGCGCTCATTGACTGTGGAGTTGACTGCGCTCTTCGTGATTTCTACGATCGGAGCTTCAGCGGATACCGTTACGGTTGACTTCTGGCTCGCCAGCGGCATCGAAAGATTGAGCGTCACCCGAGCGCCCACGGTCACGATGGTGTTTTCCTGCGTCACTTTCGCAAACCCGGACTTTTCTGCGACCACTGTATATGTTCCCACGGGCACAACAAGAAACGTATAGAGCCCCTCCGCGTCGCTGGTCGTGGTGAAGCTGATCCCAGTCTGCGCGTTGGTGGCTGTCAAGTTGACTCCGGGGACTGCTGCGCCAGATTGATCCGTAACCGTGCCTTGGATGGAGCCTTGACTCGCGCCCTGGCCAAACGCCGGTCGCGCCATGGTGAACATCAAAAGGAAAATCGCCAAATACATCGAGATCTTTCGAATGCGCATCAAATGTCTCCTGAACGCCTGAACGTTTATCTTGCGGGTGCTGGAAAGCAACGCATCATACGCAAAAACCGTCCCCGAAGCAATCCCAAGGACGCCTTGCGCCGGGACGGTGAAGACGGCGGCCTCTTGCCAGCGCTTCGCGCGGAAAATGCGCCCGAGCGAATAATTTCGTCCTGTTTGCGCCTGGACACAGACAACCCCAGCGCTCCGCAGGAGTTCTTTTCAATATGCTAAGCTGGAGCGACAAACCGAGGGGCAGCCGGAGTAAACTCATTTCGTATGGCTGAGTTTGTATGCAAAGTGGGGGATACCACGGGGCACGTCTTCCAACAATTGGAGACCGCCCAGACCGAAGTCGAAGCTCGCCAGAAGCTCGTCGACCGCGGATTCTACGTTTATAACGTCCGGCCGAATCTTAGCGTAACCCGAGCATTAAGCGGCTTCCGCGGGGGACGCAAACTTCCAACCGGAGATTTCCTGATCTTCAATCAACAATTCAACACGCTGATCAAAGCGGGCCTGCCGATTTTGAAGGCCCTCGATCTGCTTGCTGACCGCGCGGCGCTGCCCAAGATTCGGCCGTTTCTGAACGATGTGCGCCTGCGCGTGCGCGACGGCGAACTGCTTTCGGATGCCTTTGAGGCCACGGGAGCGTTTCCAACCGTTTACGTTACGTCATTGCGGGCCGGAGAGAAGAGCGGCGATTTGCCGGGTGTGTTGGATGATTATATTGCGTACCAACGCGTCACCACCGGAATCCGCAAGAAACTGATCGGGGTATTGATTTATCCGATCATCCTGATTGTTGTGGCATCGTCCATCGTCTCGTACCTGGTTGCGTATGTGATTCCGCAGTTCGCGAAACTGTATTCGGACCTGGGATCGACCCTTCCAACCCTAACGAGAATTCTGATTACGGTCGTGGTGGGTTATCGAGACTGGCTGGTCGCGCTGGCGGCCACGGTCGTGTTCGGCGTGCTTTTCCTGTTTCTGTGGTCGAAGACCAGCCACGGAGCCCTGGTGCTAGATCGGGTAAAATTGAAATTGCCGGTTATCGGGGACGTCTGGATCAAGTTCCAGATGGCGCAGTTCACGCGAACGCTCAGCACGCTGCTGCGGGGAGGGACGCCTCTGGTCGCTGCGCTGGCGACGGCGGCGAACGCGATGACGAGCCGGCTGATAGCCAGCTCAATTCATAACGCAGCGGAGCGGGTACGCGAAGGCGGCTCGCTGCACACCGCGCTGGCCGACACGCACATGATTCCCGCTCTCGCACTGGACATGATCGAGGTTGGCGAGGCTTCCGGGGCGCTCGCGCCCATGCTCGGGAGCGTGGCGCAATTCTACGACGAGGAAACCAGCATGAAGACCGCCATGCTAATCTCCATTATCGAGCCGACGATTCTGATCTTGATTGCGGTGCTTATTTTTTTCATCATGTTGGCGCTTTACCTGCCGTTGTTTTCCCTTCAAGCCGGCGGAGGGTGATAAGGGAATATGACCACGATCAATCGAGATTTGCATCCTGAACCGGCCCGCGACGAAGCGGCCGAGCGCGAGCGTACCCAAACGCTCGCCGAGCGCTACCGTGTGCCCTTCATCGACATGACGGAACAGCGAATCGATCCGGAGCTGTTTCATTCAATTCCCGCCGAGTTGATGTTCCGTTACAACTTCGTGCCTCTCGAAGCGCACAACAATTCGCTCGTTGTCGTCGTTTCAGACCCCAGCCAATTGCTCGTCAACGATGAATTGTCGCTGCTGCTCGGCAAGAAACTTATCATCCGCGTCGCCACCGCCACGCAGATCGGCGATTTGCTGAAGCGCACCGAGCAATCCCAGCGTGTCCTCGATCAGGCGACTGAAGGGTTCACGCTGCAGGTTGTCAGCGACGAAGAGGGCGACGAAAACATTTCGATGGAGAAGCTCACGAGCGACACTGGGGTGAGCCCGGTCGTCCGCCTCGTCGACACGGTCATTTTCACCGCTCTCGAACGCCGTGCCAGCGACATTCACATCGAAACGCGCAACGCCGAAGTCGCTGTGAAATACCGCATTGACGGCGTGCTGCAATACGCCATGCAGCCGCTCGCGAAGGAATGGCATTCGACGATCCTCTCGCGCATCAAAGTGATGAGCGAACTGGATATTGCCGAGCGCCGTGTTCCGCAGGACGGCCGTTTCCGTGTGCGTTACAAAGGCCGCTTCATCGATTTCCGTGTCTCGATCATGCCCTCGATCCACGGCGAAGATGCTGTGTTGCGCGTTCTCGACAAGGAGACGCTAAGCGAGAAATTCCGCAACCTAAATCTCGACGTTGTTGGATTCGCCGAAGAAGATGTGCGCAAATTCCGGCGGTACATTCGCGAACCCTACGGCATGGTGCTCGTCACCGGACCGACCGGATCGGGCAAGACAACCACGCTTTACGCCGCCATCAATGAGATCAAAACCGATGAAGACAAAATCATCACCATCGAAGATCCCGTGGAATATCAAGTTCGCGGCATCACGCAGATTCCCGTGAATGAGAAGAAGGGCCTTACCTTCGCGCGCGGCCTGCGTTCCATTTTGCGTCACGATCCGGACAAAATCATGGTCGGCGAAATTCGCGATCAGGAAACGGCGCAGATCGCCATCCAGTCTGCCTTGACCGGACACCTGGTCTTCACAACCGTCCACGCCAACAACGTAACCGACGTCATTGGCCGCTTCATTAATATGGGAGTCGAGCCATATAACTTTGTCTCGGCTTTGAACTGTATTCTCGCCCAACGCCTGGTTCGCGTGATTTGCCCTAACTGCAAGAAACAGGTTCAGCTTCCGCCCGAGACGTTGCGGGAAGCAGGGTTGGACCCTCAGGAATGGGCCGGTGTGGCTATGTACGAAGGTGCGGGCTGCCTGGAGTGTTCCGGCAGCGGATATCATGGCAGGACCGCGATCTGCGAGCTTCTAGATCTTTCGGACCGCATTCGCGAAATGATTATCGACCGCCGCCCTACCTCCGAAATTAAGCGTGCGGCGAAGGAAGAGGGCATGGAGTTCTTGCGTGAATCGGGGCTCGCACGTGTTCGCGCGGGGATCACCACGCTCCGAGAGATCAACAAGGTGACTTTCATTGAGTAGTTCGACCACTAGTCTGACAACCATTCAGCCAGCGGCGCATCGCGGTGCGTCGCGCGGGCGACTCCTCGGCTGGCTGGATGCCATGCCGCATCCCGCAACTGTGGTGGAAATTGCGGCGACGCACGTGGCTGCCGCCAGGTGGGGTCGCGGTGTAACACATCTTTCAGCGTTTGCCGCCGAGCCGTTGCCCGAGGGCGCGATCGTCCCTTCCGCGACGCAACAAAACATTCTGAACCCGAACGCCGTGCGTTCAGCCATTCACAGCGTGCTTTCTCGCGTGCCCACTCAGGGGCAGGACATTGCGTTGCTGGTTCCCGACACGGTAATTCGCGTTTTCATTTTGCCGTTCGAGAGTTTCCCGCGCCGAGAGGACGAAGCGCGTCCTCTGTTGCGCTGGCGGCTCAAGAAAAGCCTGCCGTTCGATGCCGAAGAGGCCGTCATATCGTGGATGCGGCAATCCGGGCGCGAAGGGAAAATCGAAATCGTGGCGGCCGTGACGCGCCAGAAAATCAGCCGCGAATATGAATCCGCGGTGGAGGCCGAGGGTACGTTCCCCGGTGTAGTCCAGAGTTCAACGCTCGCAACCCTGCCAATGCTCGACCCAAATATGGCGACGCTTCTTGCACGAATGAGCGGCCGCAATTTGACCACTGTGATCGTTCGCGGCAATACGCTCTGCGTGTACCGTTCCACGGAATTGGGAACGGAAACAGACGTCCTAAAGCCGCAGGCTGTGTTCGACGAAGTATTTCCGGCGCTAGCGTTTTATCAAGATACTTGGGGTGGTAGGGTCGAGCAATTGCGCATCGCGGGCTTTGGTGCTGGCGAAGAAAGCCTGCGGGACATGCTGGGACGCGAAATCGGTTGTCCGGCCGAGCCCCTCGCTACGGCTGGCGAGTTCTCCGCCGAGGCTAGGTCGCTGGTCGCGCAGGGACTCGAATCGTTGGTGGGATGGCAATTGAACCGCGGAGCCTAGAAGCCAGGAGAATTTTGCAATCGCGTGAAGACTCATTTCAATCTGGCAACGTCGCCACTCGAAAATAACCGCCGCTTCATCGCTGGCGCGGTGACGCTGGGAATCATCACGGTTGCGGCTTGCCTGTTTCTTGCCGTTCACGCAATTCGGGTGCGGCGCACCAACGGCGCCATCCGTGCGGACATCAGCCGGCTCGAGGATCATATACGCGCATCCCAACGCGAACAGGACAGACTCCGCGTGGCGCTCAAGGATCCGAAGACCGTCGAAGTGATGAACCGCGCTCAATTTCTCAACAACCTGATTGAGCAGCGAACTTTTCCGTGGACAAAAATGTTTGCTGACCTGGAGCAAATCCTCCCGCCAGGCGTGCGCGTCGTTAGCATTTCGCCCCAAATGGATAAAGAGGGACGCGTGAGAGTGATGCTGGTGGTGGGCGCGGTAAACGATGAACAGAAGATGAAGTTCCTGCAGTCCATCGTGGGATCGCACGCATTTTCGAATGTGCAGGTGACGCAGGAGACCCGGCCCGCGAAAATTTCGACTGGAGACGCGGGAGTCGTACTACTTTCACTCGAAACACAATATGCGACCATATGACGGCTAGAAGCAATTCGCGCAAATGGAAGCTGGCGGTGAAGATCGCGCTCGGCTGTATGATCGCGGTCGACGGGGCGTTGATTTTTGCAAATGTCCATATCGCGCATCAGGCCCCGCAATCGCAGGCTCAAGAGCGCAATCGTCTTGCGCAGAAAGAGAAGTTGCTCGCTGCCGACGTCGCAAAGGGGCAGGCCATCGAGAAGCATCTGCCGGACGTCGCCAAGGAATGCGACATCTTCTACCAGCGCAATTTACTTCCCGCATCGTCTGGTTATTCCACGGTGGTTTCCGACATAGGGCAAATGGCCAAGGATTCAGGCGTCCAGATCACTGGTGTCGGTTTTCACGAAATCGCCGTGAAAGACCGTGGATTGAGCGAAGTCCAGATGACCGCCGTCGTGCAGGGCGATTATCAGAGCCTGATTCACCTGATTAATAGTCTCGAGCATTCGCCGCACTTTTATGTGCTCGACGGTTTGACTTTGGGGTCCGAAACCTCGGGCAGCATCAGATTGAATGTGACGCTGCGGACTTACTTCCGCGTTTGATGCCATGACGAAAAAGACTCGATATGAAGCCTATGCGCTGGGCGTGCTGTTGGTCCTTCTTGGCATCGCGCTGTACTCCAGCCAGTCGCACGATTCTGTATTTACCGGCGTCAGTGCCGACAGCGCAAAATTCGTTCCGCTGAACGTGCCAGATCCTTCCCTGAGGCTCGATTTGCTCGACCGCATCCAGAAGGAGGAGTACAAAGGCCAGCACCGCGATATATTCAGCGCCGAGCCGCTGCCTCCTCCTCCGTCGGTGCTGGCAGCCCAGCAGGCTGCGGCACGAGGCCCGGTGGTGCCCCCTCCTCCGCCTCCAGTCTCCGTGCCGGCGACTTTCTACGGGATTGTCACCGATTTACAGACGGGCCGGAAACGCGCTTGCTTCTCAGCCAATTCCGACGACGTGTACATCCTTCCTGAGGGCGGTACGCTCCTCAATCAATTCCGTATCCTGACCATCGGCAACAATTCCGTGGAAGTAGAAGAAATCTCTTCCGGCAGGCGCACCACCTTGATGCTCGCGCAGCCCGCGGACGGTGCACCAATGCCGCCGCAGCTGGGGCGGCCATGAGGATCCTGGTCCCGAGCGCCGGAAGGAAGGAACGAGGCTTCGCGCTTCTTTTCGTGCTTTTCCTCGTGGCCCTTCTGATTATTGGCGGTTCTGTGGCGCTTATGAACCGGTTGACGGAAGGCCGGCGCGAAAAAGAAGCCGAGACAATTTGGCGTGGCGAACAATACAAGCGAGCCATCGGGCTTTACTACCGCAAATTCGGACGCTTCCCCACTAGCGTTGACGATCTCGTGAAAGCGCAGAACGGCATTCGTTTTCTTCGCGAGCCATACAAGAATCTCATGAACACAGAAGACGGTTCCTGGCGTTTTATTTATGTCACGCCGACGGGTCAGCTCATCGGCAGTGTCCGGTACACATCGCTGCAGCAGATGGCCTTCCTCGATAAGCAGCGCCAGATGGGAATCACCACTGGGACAAATATGGGAGGAGTACCAGGCAGCGAATCAAGTGGGATTGCCGACGATTTGAACGCGCAATCGGCCGCCACCTCCTTGTCGCAGCCCGGCGCTGCCAGTGGTGCTGCTGTCCCGCCAGGGAATTTGCCCGTTCCGCCAGGGTCATCGAACCAAACGCAGAATGCCCCGATGCCGAATGCACCTCTCGGAACCCCTGCCGCACCGAGTGGGCAGCAGCCACCGCAGTCATTTTTTTCTCAGGGTCTTCAGGCGCAGACCGGAGCAAATTCCGGCATGAGTGTCAGCGAATCGGGTGATTCGTCGGGTCCCGTGATCGGCGGCTTCATCATTGGCGTGGCAGGGAAGTCCGATAAGCCTTCCATCAAGGTTTACAAAGGCGGCGTAACGTACAAGCAATGGGAATTCATTTTCAATCCGCTCGAGCAAATTCAAACCATCGGAACCACGTTGACTGGTCCCGCGCCCACGGGCACTCAGCCGCCCGGAACCACTGTGCCATTTACTATGCCCCAGCCTCCGCCGATGCCTCAGCCGCCGCAAATTCCACAGCAGCAATAGCACGCATTAGTATTCAGTTACGACGAGGTAAACGTGAGTTCCGAATTCCGATTTTCTGCGGCGATTAGCGAAGTTGTGCCGGCGGCCGCTCTGCTCTCAACTTCTTGAGCTTCTTGGTCACGCGGCGGATGTAGTTTTGCGTTTCGAGGAATGGCGGTACGCCACCATATTGTGCCACGCGCACCGGACCTGCGTTGTACGCCGCCAGCGCGAGCGGCAAATTCCCATGATATTGGTCTAGCAGTTGTTTCAAATAGCGCGTTCCTCCTGCAATATTTTGCGCCGGATCGAAAACATTGCGAACATCGTACTGACGGGCCGTTTGCGGCATCAGCTGCATCAACCCCATCGCGCGCTTCGGCGAAACGGCGCGCGGCGCGAAATTCGATTCCGCGAAAATCACGCTCGAAATCAGATTTTCGTCCACGCCGTTCCGCGCTGCTGCGGCGCGGATCTGCTTGGCAAAGGGAACATCGAGCGCCGCGGCCGGCGGGAACGGGGCAAACACATCCTCAGGGTCAAATCGGACGATCTCCTTCGACGGCACAACAATGCTGCCACCTGCAACGTAAAGGACTACGTTTGGACCTTGCCTAAGATAGCCAGTGATATGCAGCCGCTCTCCCGAACGCAGCACAGCGTAGTCCCCACGCGCAATGGGCGCGACGAGTGCCGCCACCATCATTGTGAAGACGACGAGGACGGCATTCGTAATCACTTGCCGCAAGGTCGCGATCGCTCTCATAAATGGCCACATATCCTTATACCTTTGAACCAATTTGTGTCTGCGCCGTTGCCCTGGCGACGTGATGTTCCTGCTTTTCGGCTTCCAACTTTCAACTATGGACTATCAACTCTTAACCGCTTCCCCCGAACGCGTACGAGCGAATCGCTGCCGCCACTCCAGCATCGTCATTCGACAACGTCACCGCCCAGCCGAGCGCTTTTAACTCCGCGGCGCTGTTGGCCATCAACACGGGCAGGCCCGCGAATTCGAGCATATCGCGGTCGTTCCAGTTATCGCCAATCGCCATGATTTCCTCGCGCCGAATACCGCGCCGCCGCGCCCACTCCGCCAGCGCCGCGCCCTTCGAGCATCCGCGCTCGATCACATCCAGAATGCTCAAGTCGCGCTGCTCGTATTCCGTCAGCGCAGTCGAAAAATCGTTCACGCGCTGCATGGACTTGAGAGCCAAATGCGCCGCACGCATCCGCCCCACCGAGCCAACAAACATCACTTGAATCGGATCTTCATCGAGGCTGTTTTCCAGCGGCACGCATTCGGCGATGAATTCGCGGTTGCGCTGGTAATATCCGCCGCTGACAGGATCCTTCCAGTCGATGCGCTCGAAAACCAATTGACGCTCGCGCACACGGTCGAAAACAACGGCGGCTCCCGAGCGGAAATCAGCGGTCGCGGCCAGCACCTCGCGTGCCAACGCCCGCGGCAGCAGATGCCGCAAATGGGTCTCGCCTGTTTTAGATTTAATCAGCGCACCGTTGTTGACTACCAGCGTCAACTCGCACGGGAGCTGCTCGGAGATTAGCTTAGCAAAATCGAATCGCCGACCCGTAACAAGCATGATCTCGATGCCGCGCGCGTGCGCTTCGACGATTGCTTCGCGGTTCGCGGCGGGCAATTCGTGGCGGCTGTCGAGGAGCGTGCCGTCAATATCCATGGCAATCAGGCGAATCGGCATCCATCAATTGTACCGTGCCGCTCGCCCGCGCCGAGCATCTGTTGCTGCAAGGTGTGCTAAACTTTTTCGCTTATGACCAAACCACTACAAACCACCATGACTCATCTGGAATGTTCCCGCTGCAAAAAGACGTATCCACACAACCAACTCAAGAATCTTTGCGATTGCGGCGGCCCGCTCCTGGCGCGCTACGATCTGAAGGCTGCGAAGAAAACTCTGACACGCGAAGCCTTGCGTTCGCGCCCAGCAACCATGTGGCGCTATGAAGAAGTGCTGCCCTCGCGCGAACAGGTCACGCTTGGCGAAGGCATGACGCCCGTGCTGCACGCGAAACGTCTGGGCGCGTCGATGGGCTTGCGCAATCTCTATATCAAGGACGAAGGCCTCAACCCAACAGGATCCTTCAAAGCTCGGGGACTTTCCGCCGCCGTAAGCCGCGCAAAAGAATTGGGCGTCAAAGTTCTGGCGACGCCAACGGCAGGGAACGCGGGTGGCGCGCTTGCCGCCTATGCAGCGCAGGCTGGAATTCCGTGCGTGATCGTAATGCCTGCAGACACGCCTCTCGCCAACGAAATGGAATGCCGCGCATTTGGCGCGGACGTGCGCAAGCTCGACGGCCTGATCTCCGACTGCGGCAAATACGTCGCTGAAAACAAAGAGAAGAACGGCTGGTACGAAGTCACCACGCTCAAGGAGCCGTATCGCATCGAAGGAAAAAAAACCATGGGCCTCGAGCTGTGGGAGCAATTCGACGGCAAGCTTCCCGACGTGATTATTTATCCCACCGGAGGCGGAGTCGGCATGATTGGCATGTGGAAAGCCTTCGAGGAAATGGAAGCGATGGGCTGGATCGGGAGCGAGCGCCCGCGCATGGTCACGGTGCAAGCCGCGGGCTGCGCGCCCATCGTCGACGCGTTCGAAAAAGGCGCCGACAGCGCGCCGATGTGGCCGAACGCCGCGACGATTGCTTCTGGCTTGCGCGTGCCGAAAGCGATTGGCGATTTCCTGATTCTTCAGGCGATTCGCGAAAGCAAAGGCACTGCCATTGCCGCAACCGACGACGAGATTCTCGCCACCTCGAAAGAACTCGCCGCAAAGGAAGGCATTTACGCGGCACCCGAGGGAGGCGCCACCGTTGTTGCCGCACGCAAGCTCGCAGAGAAGAAATGGATCAAGCCCGATGAGGCCGTCGTGCTCTTCAACACGGGCTGCGGCTACAAATACAACGAAGCCTGGCAAAAAGCGCTGAAAAATAGTTGACAGTCAAGAGTCGAAAGGCGGAAGTAAAAGGCAGACTCTAACAGCTTGTTGAAAAACTCCACTCGTTGTCATTCCGACGAGCGACCGCGAGGAGGAATCTGCATTTTCCTTGGGCTTTTGTAAACTGTGGTTCCCTTGCAGCGGGAGAAATGACAACCAAGAGCACTTTTTCAACAAACTGTTAAGAGTTAAGGGTTGAAGAAGCACATTGACCGAACGGCTGTATTACGACGATTCATTTCTGCGCGAATTCGACGCGCAAGTGCTCGCCTGCGAACCCGACGGCGCGCGCTGGCGCGTGCGCTTGGACCGCAGCGCGTTTTATCCCACTTCGGGCGGACAGCCTTTCGACACGGGGAAATTAGGTCACGCGAATGTTGTGGAAGTGCTCGACGCCGAAAATGACGAAATCATGCATTTCACTGACCAGTCCGTCGCGGCGGGCGCGGTTCGCGCTGTTATCGACTGGCCACGCCGCTTCGATCACATGCAGCAACACACGGCTCAGCACATGCTCTCCGCCGCGTTCATCGAGCTGTTCAAATTTCAGACTGTATCGTTCCATCTCGGCCGCGAGATTTCCACCATCGACCTTGCCGCGCCGTCCATCACGCCACGCCAGCTTGAAGAAGCCGAACGTCGTGTGAACGAAATTATCTTCGATGACCGTTCCATTGCCGTGCGCTACGGAAGTGCCGAAGATCTCGCCGCGCAGGGCATTCGCAAAAAAGTTGACCGCGAAGGCACTCTGCGTGTCATCGACATTGAGGCGTTCGACCGTCAGCCATGCGGCGGCACTCATCTGGCACGCACGGGCCAGGCCGGATTGCTGCTTATGCGCAAATGTGAACGTCAAAAAGGGAATTGGCGTGTCGAGTTCGTGGCAGGGTGGAGATCCCTTGCGGCCGCGCGCGGAGACTTCGCAGCTTTGCGACAGGCTGCCGAGCATCTTGGTTGTGGGATGGCCGAGCTCCCCGAAAATGTGCGTAAAATTCAGGAAGAGCGTCGGGCGAGCCAGCGTGATGCGAAAAAACTAACCGAACGCCTCGCCGAACTCGAAGCATCTGATCTGCTCGCGCGACACACCGAAATATCCCACGACGGCAAGTGCAGAATTATCGTTTCTATTTCCGCTGACGCCGCCCCAAGCTACCTGGCCATGCTCGCTGCCAAAATTGTCACAACTCCGAACATGCGAGTGATTCTTGCAAGCCGCGCAGCAACGGCAATCGTCCTCGCGCAATCAGCGGGTCTCGACGGCGACATGGGTGCGCTGCTACGTGAGTTGCTCGCGCCTGTTGGTGGCAAAGGCGGTGGCAGCAAAGTGTTCGCGCAAGGCGCCGTACCTGGAATATCAGCGTTGGATAGTGTAGTCGACGCCGCGCGAGCGCGCCCGTAAAGAATGCCCGCACGCGGGTAGTGGTCTATTTTGAAAAGCAGCTAATGCGACTTTGCGTACGCGGTGTCGGCCCGTGCCGGCGCCGCTGACGGCTTTGCCGGTGCCAGCGCGATCAGGGCTATGCCAACGACAACCAGCCCGGCAACGGCGCCCAGTAGCTCGCCGCGCTCGTCCGGATGCTGGAACGCCTGCGCCGCCATAACAGCCCCGTGAGCAAAACTTGACCATGCGGTGAAGGCAATCAAGCTGCGATGCGCCGAGGGATTGCGTACAGCCAGAAGCAGGAAAACCCCGAGTGTCACGTAGAGGCTCAGCATCATCATTTCGTAATCCGATTGGCCCGGGCGCAGGAAGGATATCGCCACCGGGTAGATGCCGGCCAAGAAAAGCAATCCTACCAGCACCAATGCAACCTTCAAGGCCCGTTCTCGTAGCATGGACCCTCCATTTTACATAACGTCCATTCCGTCGCCGCTAATTCTTGCGAGATGGGTTACTGCAAGACGACGATGCGGGTACCAGCATCACAATTACGCGTATATTAGGTTGCTTGTTCGAGGAAAGTCAACGGCTCCGCTTAAAAGCTTGAAAGGCAAGACGAGTCTCGGAAGTGCAGTCCTCTGGCGAAGCGACTTTGGCTGCTTTTCGAAATAGCCCACTGCCGGCGCGCGTGTTCATTTGGCGCTGGCGTCCGCCTTTGCTAAACTTAATTCGCTCGGTGGGCGGCTAGCTCAGCTGGGAGAGCATCGCGTTCGCAACGCGGGGGTCGGGGGTTCGAATCCCCTGCCGTCCACCAATTTCTCTTCACTTCTCTTTGTGCCCGACCGGGGAATGGTCTTTTCCTCTGCGTTCTCTGTGCCTCTGCGGTGAACTGTCTTTAAATTCCACGCGCAACCTCTCGCACGACGTGCATGTGTATAATGCCGCGATGCTGCGCCGCGCTGGGCAAATTGCGAAGTGGTTCCTTGACCCCGAATCGGGAACCTTCGGCCATCTCGGTCCGCGTTGGATTTTCCTTCGCGCGCTCGGCATAATTTTCTTCTCCGCATTTTACTCGCTCGTCTTTCAAGCCAAAGGCCTCATCGGCCCCAACGGTATTCTTCCCGCGAACGTTTATATCCACGCCGTCGGCCACTCTGTCCACGGTTTCGCGAAATTCTGGTTTGTCCCGTCGGTATTTTGGTTCAGCTCCACGGATCGCGCACTGGTGCTCGTCTGCTGGATTGGAATGATTGCGGCAATTCTGCTCGTCCTGAATTTCTGGCCGCGCGCCATGACGGCGATTTGCTTCGTCTGCTTTTTGTCTTTCATCGCCACGCTGCAGGATTTCTCGAACTACCAATCCGACGGCATGCTCCTCGAAGCCGGGTTCCTATGCCTGTTCCTCGCGCCGGCGGGATGGCGTCCACAATGGGGCGAATTATCGCCCCCTTCGCGCGCGTGTCTGTGGCTGCTTTTGTGGGAGTGGTTCCGTATTTACTTCGAATCAGGCGTGGCCAAAATAATTGGCGGCGATCCCGAATGGCGTCATCTGACCGCGATGTACGAGTATTACCAAAATGGCCCGCTGCCCACCTGGATCGGCTGGTATGTGCAGCACGCGCCGCATTGGTTTCATTGGCTGACGGCGCTCGCGACACTCGTCATGGAGCTCGGCATCGTGCTGATGCTCTTTCTGCCGCGCCGTTTCCGGCTCATCTGCTTTTTTATCGTCACGCCGTGGGAGATCGGCGTGATCCTCACGGCGAATTACGCGTTCCTGAATTACCTGGTACTCGCACTCGGTTTTTTGCTGCTCGACGACCAATTCCTCGTGCGCATCGCGCCGCGCAGCTGGTTCCCGAAATATCACGTCATGGTTGCGATGCGCGCCGAAGATAGTGAGGAGCAAGTTGCAACCATCGCCGAAAAACCAGTTTCTCTTTTCGCGCCTCCAGAGCCCAAGCCGCTGCAAGTCGCAACGTCCCTGCCGCAGACACCTGTTAGGTCGGCGGCTTCACCCACGCAAACGAATAGTGGAAGAAGTGCCATTCGGCATTTTTTTGCGCCCGTGCGCATGATTATCGCGGGAATCTGTCTCGCCTGGATTTTTTATGCCACCACGGCGCAACTCGCTTGGATGTTGTTCCCCGGCGCGCCGCTTCCGCAATGGCCCGTGCAAGCGATTGATCCTTTCCGCATCGCCAATCAATACGGTCTTTTTGGCTCGATGACGCGCGGGCGCTACGAAATAGAATTTCAGGGCTCGAATGACGGCGGAAATACTTGGACGCCGTATCCGTTCCGGTACAAGCCGCAAGCGCTAAACGAAGCTCCGCGCATTTATGCGCCGTATCAGCCGCGTTTCGATTGGAATCTGTGGTTCGCTTCCCTAAGGAGCTGGCGCCAATATCAATTCGTCGTCGGCACCGAAGAGGCGCTGCTCGACAACAGTCCTGAAGTCCTGTCGCTCTTCGCGCGTGATCCGTTCCCCAACGGCCCGCCGCAGGAAATTCGCGTCGTCATCTGGCAATACTGGTTCACCGATCTGGCCACGAAACGGCAGACAGGCGATTGGTGGACGCGCAAATTGCTGGGACTGTACGCTCCGACGCTCGTCCGCGAATCCAACGGACGATTCGGAGTTGTGCAATTTCCGGGACCTTTGCCGCCTCACGACTGAGCCAGTCGCTGGGCGACGCCTTCGCGCTACCCTGATTCGCTTCAATCGCGCTATAATCACCCGCACTTCCCTCGGAGGAATTTCCATGCACCTTAACAAGCCTCTCCCACGTTGGTTATCGTTTGAGCGGATGTCGCCAGCCCTGCTCACCGGCCTGATCCTTTTCGCCGCGAGTTTCTTCACGGACATTATTCTGACTTGGATCGGAACGCCAGCGCAGGCTAGGGTCTTCAATCATCTGGCGATCGGGATCATCGGAGCGCTGCTGATCCTGTTCTTTCTGTCGGCAAGTTACGAAAATCAGGTTTACGCCAGAGCGAAAGAAAGAATGCAGCTCGTTGCGGACATGAACTATCGCATTCGCGGCGCACTGAGCTTGATCGAGCAATCGGCGACTCTGGACGACCGGGACGAACGACTACGCGGCGTGGATGAGGCCGTCCGGCGCATCGACGTCGTGCTCACGGATTTTCTGCCGTCGGTGGGCACTGCCACCGAGCAGCACGGTTCCTTCTTGCACTAAGGCGCAAACTCCCTTTTCTTGCCAGTGCATTCGCGTGCGTGCTCGCACGCGCGCAAACCCTGGCCCGATCCTTCCGGCTTCATTCAGAAGTCCGACCGGCCGTCAGCCAAGGCGCGCCTAACTCTGGAACGTCGAGCAGCGCTGCTACTCTCTTTCGAAGTGGAAAATATCCACGACAATGTTCGTTCGCCTGTTCCACAGCACGATGTGGCCGCCAATCACCACGTGTTCGCAATCGCGCGGAGGAGGCGGCAACTCGCGTTCCAGTTCCACTGGGACGGGGCGAATTTTGCGGCGCAGTCCAGGCGGAAGCTCGCCGCGAACAACGAGCTGCCTTTCAAGTCCCGGCGGCAAGTCGTCGCGCCGCGCCAGACCGGGTGGCAGATCGTCGTGGTCTTCGTGCTCGTGGTACCAGGAGCGCATGTCGTCACGGTCATGCTGACTGTACCAGCCACGGTGATCACGGTCTTCGCCGTGATCGTGGTGATCTTTGTCATGCCCATGTCCATGATCGTGGTCCTGAGCGCGGGCCGCGTTGCCGCTCAGCGCAAATATCGAAGCCACACACAAAGCCATCCACCATCGCGTCCTCATGATTACCTCTCAGAATTTGGATTGTCTCATTTCATTGTAGAGCCACGACCCGCGGATCAGTGCGCGGCGCGGTGCCCACGTGTCGATTAGTCACTGGTACGAAAGGACAGTTGTCGCCTCGTCTGTCCTTCCCATCGACGCCCAACAGCGCCTTTTCTTTGCAAACTCGCGGGCGTATCATGCATCCGCGAAATTCAACGCGGGGGGTTCGGATGAATCGTGATTCGTCTTTCGTCAAGATGCGCGTGGCATTCATAGCTAGCACTACGATTTGTTTGGCACTCGTTTTTTCCGCTGCAGCATACGCCGCGCCGGGATTTACGCTCGAGCAGGTGATGAGCTCTCCGTTTCCCGATGAGCTTGTCGCGGCACACAATGGCGAACGCATCGCCTGGGTGTTTAACATTCGCGGTGTTCGCAATGTGTTCGTCGCCGACGGCCCGGACTTCAAGGCGCGTCAGGTCACGCACTACACAGAAGACGACGGCCAGCCGATTGCGAGTTTGCGTCTGACGCCGGACGGCAAGACAGTGGTCTACGCGCGTGGTAGCGAAACGAATTCCGCCAGCGAGGTCGCCGATCCCACCAGCAGTGTGCAGAAGCCCGATCAACAAGTGTGGGCTGCCGATGTGGAGACAGGCCAGCCACGTCTGCTCGGCGACATGAACTGCGGCCGTGAAGATTGCGAGGACATCGCGATTTCTCCCGACGGGCAAAATGCCGTGTGGCCTGCACGGGACGACCTTTGGATCGCGCCAGTTTCAGGTGCGACGCAAGCAAAAGAGCTCTGCTACGTGCGCGGCACGAACCTTGATCCGCAGTGGTCTCCCGATGGCCGCGAAATTGCCTTCACCAGTGAGCGCGGCGATCACAGTTTTATCGCCATCTATGACTCCGGCCAAAGCGCGCTGCGATATCTCCACCCGAGCGTGGATCGCGACAGCTTGCCCAGATGGTCGCCCGATGGCACGAAAATCGCATACGTTAAAATGGACGGCTTTGAGCGCGGTCTGCCGCTGATTCCATTGCGACCGCAGCCCTGGTCCATCTGGGTCGGCAATCCGGCCACCGGTAAGGCGTCCCAACTCTGGCAGAGTGGAAACACGATGGACGATTCGATCCCGCGTCTAACCGAGTCCGATTCTTTTCACTTTGCGGCGCGGAATCGCATTGTTTTCGCGTCCGAAAAAGACGGTCGCAATCATCTCTATTCGATTTCCACGGATGGCGGCGAAGCGAGACTGCTCACTCCGGGCGACTTTGATGTGAAGGACGTCACGCTCAGCCCTGACGGAAAAACGATTCTCGAATCGTCAAATCAGAACGACGTGGACCGCCGGCACATTTGGAAAGTCAGCGTTGACGGCGGCACGCCGCGGGCCCTAACACAGGGCGAAACAATCGAATGGACTCCGGTGGAAACAGGCGACGGGAAATTTCTGCTCTGTCTCGGCTCGAGCGCCGCTTCGCCTGCAATGCCATACCGAATTACGAAAAGCAGCCGCCAGATGATCGCGCGGGAAGAATTGCCCGCGGATTTTCCTTCGAGCCAACTCGTCACTCCCAAGCAAGTGATTTTCAAAAGTGAAGACGACCTCGAAATCCACGGCCAGCTTTTCGTTCCACAGGGCCGCACCGCACCGGGTCCTGCGCTCGTTTACATGCATGGCGGGTCTATGCGCCAGATGATGCTCGGCTTCCACATGATGGACTATTACCATTACGCGTACGCTGAAAATCAATACTTGGTCAGTCTGGGTTTCGTTGTGCTTTCCGTCAACTATCGCACGGGCATCATGTACGGGCGGGCGTTCCGCGAACCCGCGGACGCAGGCTGGCGCGGAGCTTCCGAGTATAGAGACATCGTCGCCGCCGGGAAATATTTGCAGAACCTTTCCATCGTCGATCGCGACAAAATCGGCTTGTGGGGCGGATCGTACGGCGGATTTTTGACGGCGATGGGGCTGGCGCGAAATTCGGATATTTTCAAAGCGGGCGTGGACATGCACGGCGTCCACGACTGGTCGGTATTCCTTCCGCGTTGGGAGCGGCAGAGCGAGGGCGCGCCGGACTTGAAGGAAGCAATGAAGCTGGCATTTGATTCCTCGCCGGATGCTTCGGTGGCGACGTGGAAATCGCCGGTCTTGTTGATTCAGGGCGACGACGACCGCAACGTGCCATTCAGCCAAATGGTGGATTTAGTGCAACGCCTGCGCGCGCAACATGTACCGTTCGAACAAATGGTTTTCCCGGACGAAATCCACGGTTTCCTCATGTGGAAGACGTGGATTCGCGCCTATGCTGCCACGGCCGATTTCTTCGAACGCGTGCTCGTGAAGGGAGAGACCATTCCGCCGAGCAACTAAGGCAACGGAGGCGGATAATGTGTACTGCGGACGCGAAGATGTCGAACAGAGCGCTTCAGATGTAGGCGTAGCTGCTATGACCAGCCGCGGCTTCTCAAATAATCACGGTTGGTATCGTTCCGCAGCCTGCCGCTCGGCTACGATTCTCTTTGCGTTGTCGTAGAGAGCCTTGGCTTGCGGAATCAGTTCTTCAGCTTTCTCGACTTGCGCATCATCATCCACCGCAACTTTGTAGCCAGCCGGAATTCCCAAAGCATAGGTGAACGCTTCGCGCTTAATGTGATCTTTGATCCAGTCTGAATTGGCGCTAATCAATTCAGGTGTGTATTTGATGTGTTGTTGGTCCAGGAACCCGAGGAATTGCTTCATCACGGCGTCGTCCACCGTGAAATCCTTGGTGATCGTTGGCCGCGTGCCCATGAAGTAGCGAGTGAAGTTGCCGACACCGATCGGTTGCGACGACACGAAAAACGGATCGGAAGGGAAAAACACGCCTCGACCATAAAGAAGCTGCTGGAATGGGTCTAGCTTCGGAGCCGGATCCGACACGTCCGGAGTGATTCCCCCGCCTCCGTAGACTTTCCGTCCGCTGTCTGTCAACTTGACTTGCGGTTCCTTATTCGGCTGGCGATTATATTCGTAATCGTAGAGCGAAACGTCTTTGTAATCGCGCTGAATCAACCGGCCGCTCGGAGTGTAGTAACGCGCCGTAGTGAGCAGAAGCATGGTGTTGTCGCTGAGTGGAAATTGCGTTTGCACCAGGCCTTTGCCGAAGCTGCGTTCCCCCGTAATCAGCGCCCGGTCGTGGTCCTGCAACGCGCCGGCAACGATCTCCGATGCCGATGCGCTCCCGCCATTCATGAGTACAACCACCGGAATGTCATTACCCTTATTGCCTCGCAGCGCATAATAGCGCCGCTCGGAAGAATTGCGGCCCTTGTGCGACACAACAAGCTGATCCTTCGACAAGAATAGGTCAGACATTCCCACTGCTTGCATCAGCAATCCTCCCGGATTGCCGCGTAGATCCAGAATTAGCCCGTCGAGGTGCGAGTAATCCAATTTCTCCAATGCGGCCTTCAGGTCGCTGTCCGTGGTCTCTGAACTGAAAGTCCACATGTGCACATATCCGATCCCAGGTTTAAGCAGCGTGGAGAATTCAACGGCCGATTGCGGTATCTCGTCGCGCACCACGTTTACAACGATGGGTTTCGCCCATCCTTCGCGACTCAGCGTAATCGTCACCACCGTGCCTTTTGGCCCCTTCAGTATGTCGGCGACTTGCGAGGTCGAAAATCCAGTGCAATCTTTGCCATCCACCTTCACGATGAAATCGCCGGGCTTGATCCCAGCCCTGTCTGCCGGCGAACCGGGGAACGGAGAGACCACTTCGATGTGATTGCCATCAGGAACGATACGCATCCCCACCCCGTAATAATTCCCGCGCTGCTCTTCGAGCATCAGCGCCCACTGTTTTGGGTCGAAGAAATTCGAGTGCGGGTCAAGGACGTGCAGCATCCCAGGAATAGCGCCGTCGTACACGACTTTATTGGTATCGATGGGCTCCGCGTAGTTCTGCTGGACGATGGAGAGCACGCGAGCGAAAGACTGCACCGAGTCCTGCAGGTCGGTGGCCCCAGCGGCGGTCGCCTTCAGGGACGGCCCATACAGGCCGCCCAAAATTGCTGCAATAACCAATACCGCTGCCAGAAGAAATGCCCCGCGTTTGTAGGATTCCATTCGTCCCTCGATGCGTCTCACAGGCAGTATAGCATACATTTTTAGGCGGTTTGACACGCCTGCCAGCCTCTTCTATGATGCAAAAGAAGGCGATCGCGCACCCGAAAAATGCTAAGCCTGCCACATCTGGTGATTATTTTTTTGGTGGCTCTGATTGTATTCGGTCCCGAAAAATTGCCTGAATTGGCGCGAAACTTCGGCAAAGTAATGGCCGAATTCAGACGGGCAACGGGCGACTTGCGGGCCGGATTCGAAGAGCATATGCGCGAGCTCGAGCGCGAGACGCGCATCGCGGAAACCGTCAAGCAGCAGGCCACCCCCCCCGCCCGGCAGCCACCCGCCGAGTCAGCCACACAGGCTGGAACTTTGCCGGCTCCTCAGCCTCCTGCAAGCAACGCAGCCCCCGATTCGGCGAATGCAGCGCCGAGCGTCGTGCAGACCGTCGAACCTGAAAACCCGGCGCTTGCTCCCGCCGCCCCTGCGGAGCCGCACTCCATTTCCGAGGCGATCGGCCCCGTATCAACGCCACAGCCAGACTCCGAGAAGGCGAGCGATGGCCACACCTAACCAGCCCGAGCTGCCTCCAACCGCAGGAGGCGATGACGCCAGCGATAAAATGTCGCTGATCGAACACCTGATCGAATTGCGCAAGCGCCTGCTTTATTCGGCAGTCGCCATCGCCATCGGATTTGTCATCGGCTTTTCCGTCGCCAAATGGGTCATCAACTTCGTGGCCCGGCCGATGGTCACAGCGCTCCAGCAAGCGCATTACCCCGATAAGCTCATTTTCACGGGTCCTGCCGAATACGTGAACCTCCTGATTAAAGTGGGATTCTATCTGGGCCTCGTGATCGCGCTGCCAGTGATACTCCATCAAGTCTGGCTCTTTGTCGCTCCCGGCCTCTACAAGCACGAACGCAAAGCCGTGCTCTCGTTCATTCTTTCTTCCGTTTTTCTTTTCCTGTGCGGAATTTCGTTCGCGTATTTTATCTTGTTGCCCTTCGTGCTCAAGTTCCTCATCACGTTTCAAGGGCCGCAGGGCCCGTTCCAGCCCTTGATAAGCATCAGTGAATATTTCGACCTGATTCTGGTCGTGATGGTTGGCCTAGGTGCCATATTTGAGCTTCCCGTTTTGATTTTTGTTCTCTCGGTCTTTGGGATTGTCACTCCCCAGTGGCTCTGGAAGAATCTGCGTTACGCCATCTTGGTCATCACCATTGTGGCCGCGATCGTTACGCCGACGCCGGATGCAACCACGATGCTCGTTTTCATGACGCCCATGGTGGGCCTCTATTTTGTCGGAATTGCTGTGTCCTACATGGTGTTCCGCAAGAAGCGCAAGCGCGAAATTGCCGAGGAGGGCGCGCAATAGCAACAAAGGAACCGGAGCAGAACAGGAGCAGGGAAGACGGAGCGAAAAAAGCTCCGGGCAAGACCCGCACAAAAGACTGCAAAAGGAGCACGAAATGTCGGCCAGTTTGCGAATTTTGTTACCCATAACGCTTTTGGCGTGCGCGATTGGATGCAGCGGCGGCTCGAATAACGCCAAGGTAAGCGCCTCGGGTAGCGTCGCGCGGGATAAAGTCGTCATCGCGCCGCAGGACAAAGCTCCCTTGCCGCAGCAGACAGGTGGCTTCGACGGCCAGCGCGCCTACGATTACACCGCGAAGCTGGTCAGCTTCGGGCCTCGCCCGTCGGGCTCCGACGCCATCAAGAAAACGCAGGATTATATTTCCAGTGAGTTGCGCGCCGACGGTTGCCAAATCGATGAAGACGATTTTCATGCGCAGACGCCGATTGGTACGCTTGCGATGAAAAATATCGTCGCGAAAGTCCCGGGCAGCGGTCACAACGTAATTTTGCTCCTGACTCACTACGATACGAAGCGAATGGACAATTTCGTCGGCGCGGAAGATGGAGGATCCTCGACCGGGTTGATGCTCGAAGCGGCGCGCCTCCTGTGTGGCAAAAAGCAACCGGTCGCGATTTGGATGGCGTTTCTCGATGGCGAAGAAGCCATGGTTCATTGGAACCAGAACAACGACCACACCTACGGCAGCCGCCAGATGGCCGCGAACCTGGAACTCACGGGTCAGCTGAAAAATATCAAGGCCGTAATTCTCGTCGACATGATCGGTCAGAAAGGTTTGCACATTCTCAAAGATTCGTACTCGACGCCATGGCTGACAGACCTTGTGTGGTCGACCGCCGCAAAGCTCGGCTATCAGAATGTGTTCGTCCCGCAAACCTCCGGCACCGAGGATGACCATCAGCCATTTCTCGCTAAGGGATTGGCCGCCGTCGACCTGATCGACCTGAACGATTACATTAACGAAGGCTACTGGCACACTCCGCAGGACACCATGGACAAAATCAGCCCCAAGAGCCTCGCCATCGTGGGCCATGTTGTTTTGGCGAGTGTCGACGCGCTCGAAAAGAAATTCTCGCAGTGAATAAGATCATTGCACGGACAACCTCGACGGCTTATCCGGTGATTTACGGTCGCGGTGCACTCGCTCGGCTGGGTCAGCTCGTCAGACGAATCAGTCACGGTGGCGAAGTTTTTGTGTTGTCATCGCCTCGTGTCTGGAAGTTTTGCGGACGTGCTGTGACGCAAGGGCTCCGCCGCACCTCTGCTGCCCGCGTGATTCTGTTTGACGATAGGGAAGCCGCGAAGCGCCTCGCCATTATCGAAATGATTTGCCGTAGACTCGTCCGCGCGCGCGCCGACCGCCAAGCATTGCTCGTTGCCGTCGGCGGCGGCGTCGTTGGCGATGTCGCGGGCTTTGCTGCAGCGAGCTATCTCCGGGGCGTGCGCATCGTTCATGTGCCCACCACGCTCGTCGCTCAGGTTGACAGCGCAATCGGCGGAAAAACCGGCGTCGATTTGCCGGAAGGCAAGAACCTGATCGGCGCGTTTCACCAGCCTCAACTCGTCCTCGCCGATCCCTCCCTCCTGCGCACTCTGCCGCCGCGGCAGTTTCGCTCCGGCGTGTATGAGGTGATCAAATACGGCGTCATCGGTGACCGCGAGCTATTCGAGTTTTTGGAAAACAACCTGGACGCGCTGTTACAAATGGATATACGCGCACTCGAATGGGTGATTGAACGCTGCGTTCGAGCGAAGGCGCGCGTTGTGAGCCGCGACGAACGCGAGGTCGGTCCCAGACAGGTTTTGAATTTCGGCCACACCATCGGTCACGCACTCGAAACTGCGACGCGATACAAACAATTTCTTCACGGCGAAGCAGTGGCCTGGGGAATGCTGGGCGCGACGCTTATCGCCGTCGCCCTGGATAAATTAAGCGAACGAGATGCCGTCCGCATCGCATCACTGGTTGCGCGCTGTGGACCCTTGCCGCGATTGCCTCGTATCTCACCTGTGATACTGTCGCGCGCAATTCTGTCGGATAAGAAGTCTCGATCCGGCCGTGTTCGCTGGGTGATGCCGAGACATATCGGCGCTGCCGATATCGGCATCGATGTCCCGGAAAAAGTTGTCGCGATGGCATGGCGCGAGTTACCAATATTCTTCGCTCAGGCGCGCCGGAGTGGGCGCACGTGAATCGCGCCGCGGATAATCTCGGTTCTCGGAATAACGCTGTTTTTCACGGAACGCGCCCTCAAGGAACCGAGGACGAGCGGGAAGCCGAGCGTCGCGTACGCGATATGTTCAGTAGCATCGCGCCGCGTTACGATTTCCTTAATCATTTTCTGTCCGGTTCATTTGATAAATTATGGCGCAGACGCACCGCGAAGAGATTCGCGCACATTCTTCACCGTCCGGGTGTGCGCGTGCTGGACTTGTGCTGTGGCACTGGCGACCTGCTCTTTGCCCTCGAGCGCGAGGCGTCACATTCCCGCGAGGAAGTTCAAAAACCGGCGTGTTCCTTTTTCGGCGCGGATTTTGCCTTGCCAATGCTGCGGTTGGCGCAGACCAAAAATAAAGGTGGCCGCGCCAGTTTCCTCGGAGCCGATGCGCTGGCTTTGCCGTTCCGCGACGCAAGTTTCGACCTTGTCGCCGCGGCGTTCGGGTTTCGCAACTTGGTGAACTACGACCGCGCCCTGCGCGAAATCGCCCGCGTCCTGCGCCCCGGTGGGGAAGTGGGCATTCTGGAATTTTGCGCGCCCTCAAACGGAGCTCTCGCGGCGCTCTACAATTTCTATTTCACCAGAATTCTTCCCAAAGTGGGAGGCGCGATCTCTGGAAGCGGGGAAGCGTATTCTTATCTTCCGCAGTCCGTGCAGAAATTCCCGCAGCCGCAAATCCTCAAAGAATGGATCGAAGCGGCAGGATTTGAAAACGTGCAGCATGAACGCTGGACGTGCGGAATCGTTGCACTCCATCGCGGAGCCAAAAGCAGTTGAAAGCTAATAGTCGAAAGCCTGTAACTCTTGACTGTTAACTCTCAACTGCCTCATCAATTCTCCAGTCCCAGTGCGCGAATCTTATGCAGCAGCGTTTTGTACGAAACCCCAAGATGCTCCGCCGCCCGCGACTTGTTCCATTTCGCCTCGCGTAGAGCTGCTTCGATTTTGAATCGCTCCACATGTTGCACCGCGCGCTGCGCCACTTCTTCCAAGGGGCCATCCCAAAGAAAGGTGTCATTCAGCATCCCCTCGGGCATTTCTTTCGCTGCAGGCCGCGGCGACGGCAATTGCAAATCTTCCGCGCTGATTTCATTCTTGGCCGCCAAAATCGCCGCCCGTTCGATGCTGTTCTGCAGCTCGCGAACATTGCCCGACCATTGATGCCCGCGCAGTCGCGCACGCGAAGCGTCAGTGAATTCCAATTTAGGCTTCTTGAATTCGCGGCGATACCGTTCCAGGAAATGCTCAGCCAGCAGAATCACATCGTCGCCTCGCTCGCGCAGCGGCGGAATAGTGATGGGCACGGAAGAGATTCGGAAGTACAGGTCTTCACGAAACGTTTTCTGCGTCACGGCTTCCTGAAGATTCTTGTTTGTCGCCACCAGAATGCGCACGTCCACGTCGATCGCTTGCGTCCCGCCAACGCGCTCAAAGCGCCGCTCCTCCAGAACGCGTAGCAGTTTGCTCTGGATTGCCAGGGGTAGCTCGCCAATTTCGTCCAGAAAAATCGTGCCATGATGCGCGAGCTCGAGTTTGCCGATTTTGCGCGCACCGGCCCCCGTATAAGCGCCACGCTCGTGTCCAAAAAGCTCGTTTTCGACCAACCCCTCGGGAATCGCCGCGCAGTTCAGCGCCACAAAAGCGCAATCCCGCCGCCGGCTCAAATGATGCAGCGCTCGCGCAAACAACTCTTTGCCGGTGCCGCTTTCTCCCAGCAACAACACGGTCGAATCGGTCGGCGCGACGCGTTGTACCATCTGGCTCGCGGCCTGCATCGACGGATCCTCGCCCACGATGCGCGGAAAGCCATAACGCTCGGCATATTCCTCGCGCAGCAGTAAATTCTCGCGCAGCAGCTCCTGCTGGCGCACGGCCCGCGCCATCAGCAATTTCAAATGCTCCAGATCCACGGGCTTCTGTATGAAATCAAACGCGCCGTCTTTCATCGCCGTCACCGCGTCTTCGACGGATCCGTACGCAGTGATCAATATAACGGGAATCATCGGATCAGCCCGGCGCGCTTCGCGAAGTACGTCCAGGCCGGATGCGCCGGGAAGTTTTAGGTCGGTAAGAACGGTCAGGTAACGTTTGTTGCGGACTTTATCGATGGCCGAAGTGCCGTCGGGAGCCTCGTCGACTGTGTAACCGGCTTTCTCGAGTGCCTTGCGCAGCATCGCGCGAAGTTCAGGCTTATCCTCGACGAGGAGGATTGCTTCCATTGCGCCGCGCTACTCTCTCGCCCAGCCAGGATCGCCGCCTGCTTGGCGCAGTGCATCCTCCAGAGCTGAAATGGCCTGTCGGTCGGCGTCAATCTGCTTGGTCTTATCGTCGATGGCTTTCTGCTTCTTGATGATGTCGCTGCGATCGACCGACTGCATCAGCCCTTTGGTTGGGTCGGGATAATACTGGACCTGCAGCTGATTCGATTCGCGTTGCAGGAGCGAAAGCTCCGTTTGATCCTGCTGAAGTTTGTGTCGCGCGTCAGCGAATTTCTTGCGCCATGCTGCTTCATCACTGTTTGCCGCAGGATTCGCCTTGCCGGCGTCCGCGGACGCCGCAGATGACTTGCCAGAAGTTTCAGCCATGCTGCCAACCACGGATACCGCACCGGGAGTCGTCGGGATATTATCGTTCGTGAAAACAGTCGACGACTTCGGCGCGGTTTTCTGAGCCTCGCGCGCCTTGCGCGCCGCTTCCACCAGCGGATCAGGCTTTGCCTGCGGCTGCGATGTTGAGGGCTGCGATTGGGACTTCTGCGACGCCTGTTGCGCGGCAGCGCCGTGTGGCGTGGCCAGAAATAAAGTGACCATTGCGAGCAGCATTCCTTTTCCCATGGCCTTCACCTCTTCTCGTAACAGCATGTCGCTACCTGCCCCATGCGGGATCCCCGCCGGCTTTGCGCAGCGCGTCTTCGAGGTCGTCAGTTGCTTTTTGGTCCGCTTCAACCTTCTTTTCCTGATCCAGCATGGCTTGTTGCTTGGTGAGCGCATCCGTCGCATCGAGATAGCGCATTCGCCCCGGCGCATTGAAAACGCTTTTCAACACTGCAAGTTTGTCTTTCTCTTCGCGAAGTGTGGCACGTGCAGCGGCGAATTTTTGGCGCCAAGACTTCTCGTCATTTTTAGCTTCCTGCTTCTCGCGCGCCCTCACGCTTGCGGAGGAATCGGCCGCCGATGCATCGCCAACGATTGAGATTGCCGTGGCCGACGTCGGCATATTGTCGTTTGTAAACACAACCGAAGGCGCCGGCGTTTCTTTCTGCGCTTCACGGGCCTTGCGCGCCGCTTCCACTAACGGGTCGGACTTTGCTGTCGCCTGCGCGCCGGAGTTTTCAGACTGTGTTTTTGCCACAGTCTGCGGTTGGGACGTCTGCGCCATCTGTTGCTGCGCCCCAGAGGCGTAGCTCACAGCGAGGAACGCGGCGATGCCTGCCACCCAGACTCCTTTTCGCATATCACACCTCGGGAAGCCTAATACGGGTGCCGATTCCCTCTAGTTTAGATGCACCCAAACCGGTAGGCAATTGGGCATGCGGGCCCGGCTACCGCAAAGGTAACCATAGGTCGAATTCCGCGCCGCCCCCGGCTTGGTTGCGGGCTTCCACACGCCCTCCGTGCTGCAAAGCTATTTTCTGCACCACCGCCAAGCCCAGGCCGGTGCCTGCCGATTTCGTGGTGAAGAACGGCACGAATATCTTGTCGAGGTCGCCCGGCGGAATGCCGGGGCCATTGTCCCGCACCGCGATACATTGCCAGCGCTGCCCTCCATAGCCCTCCTGCGCGCCGGCGATCACCACTTCGCCCGGATGGCCATTCGATGACGCAGCTTCCGCCGCATTGCGCGTCAGGTTCAGAAGCGCCTGGCGAAGCAGCCCTGCGTCCCCCGAAACGCTGCCGAAAGTCCCTTCAGTACGAACCGATGCCCCGGCGATGGCTGCGCCAATCTCGTCCGCCACTTGTTCGACGACGGTTGAAAGCCCGAAATCCTCCTGCGCCAGTTCCAGCGGACGCGCAAAGCGGAGGAATTCCGTCACTACATGCGTAAGCGAACGCGTCTGGTCCAGGATTTTCTCCGCGCATTCGCCCATTTCTGATGCAGGAGCCTCGCTGCGAATCATCTGCGCGTAGCCAGAAATCGTCGCTAACGCGTTCTTGAATTCGTGCGCGATGCCCGCCGACATTTCGCCTAGCGCCGCCAGGTTTTCCTTCCAGCGCACCTGTTTTTGCAGCGTGGCGAGCTCAGTCAGATCGCTCATCAGGCACAGCGCCCCAGTCACCTTCTGCGTTGGCGCGGCGCTCGGCCCATGTGCCATGGTATTGCGTACCGACCGGTAGATCGGCGAAATAGTCACGCCAATATGCCGCAGTTCGCCGGAAGGCGTCGTGTGCGGAACTTCGCCCCGCTGGAAAGTCTGGCCCTCGCGCAGGCAGGCAGTGAGCATCTTTGCCAGCGCCGAATCATTCCCAAGAACGTCGGTGTAGCGGCGATATTGCAGCCCGCGAATATCCAGGTTTTTTTCAGCCGCCGGATTTGCCGAGCTGATGGATCCCGTGGCGTTCACCAGCAGAAGGCCCGCGGGCATGTTTCGCGTTACGGCTTCGCTCAGCCGCTCCGTTTCCTGCGCGCGCTCCTTCTCGATGGTGTGGAGGCGCGCCAGTTCCTGCTCTTGCTCGCGCAGCCGCGCGATTACGCCTTGCATCGACGCCGTCATGAAGGCTGACGGATTCTCGGAATTCACGCGAAAGGACCCCGTCGTTTCTTTGGAGTTTCGGCGATCGTTGCGCAGCGATCGCCGAACCGCAATGAAAGCGCCAATCATCGCCGCAAAGATCAGCGCAAGGAACGCCAGCGTCACCACCAACTCGAAGTTGAAATTTGGGTGTGCCGGCGCGATGCTCATGGGCGCGTACCTACCGCATCACAAACAACGATTGGTACCAGGTCACCACCGGCGTTCCAAAAAAAATAACCAACAGGGCGGCTGCGCCTAAAAACGTGCCGAACGGAAGCTCGTAGTCCGAGCCTTTGCGGGAAGCCAAAATAAAAATCGCCCCGAGTATCGCGCCGAGCACTGACCCCAGTAGAATCGTGAGAATCGTCCGTCGCAAGCCCAGAAAAGCTCCGGCCATGAGCATCATTTTCACGTCCCCGAGCCCCATTCCTTCCCGTCCGCGCAACCGGAAATATCCTTCACCCACCAGCCACAGCACGCCGCCGCCAACAGCCGCTCCGATCAGAGCATCCACGAAAGAAATGACTGGCGCTGGCGGAGGGAACTGAAACAGGCGATTCGCGATCCATAGCGCCGTGCCGTCTTCCGGGCGAACAAAAAAGCTTATAATCAGGCCGATGGCCAGACCTGTGAAGTTCACCGTATCGGGAAGCAAGCGTTCGTGCCAATCAGTAAAAATCAACACAACCAGAATCGCGCAAAAAGCCGCCCATTTTATTGTCTCGATGGAGTTGCCGAAGACTGAATAGCACGCCAGGAAAAGAAGCCCGGTCAGCAATTCGACAGCCGGATAAATGGGTGAGATGCGCATCTTGCATGCCCGACATTTGCCCGCAAGGAAAAAATAGCTGAGCACAGGGATGTTGTCGTAGGGTTTGATGGATTTTCCGCACCTGGGACACCGCGACGGTGGCCGCACCACGGATTTGCCCTGGGGTAGTCTGCTGATACACACATTCAAAAAGCTGCCAATAATCAGCCCAAAAAGGAAAACGAACGCTGCGATGAATTGCGTTGGGAGCACAATTTCACTCTGCCATAACTCCGCGCGGCCCTCAACAACACGCGCAAACCGCGTGCCCGATGCCTAACACGCCAGCGCACCTATTCACAATTTAGCGATTTAGTGGGAATAACTTCGTTGTGATTCCGAGGAAGCCTGCTTGCCTAGCACGAAATCAGCGCCGAAATCGCGCTACGCTATCGCAAAATGTTTTGAAACTCACCTTTTGCGACCAGTTGCGCCACAGCCGCAATATCCGCCGCGAGAGCGCGGTCAACGTGCACAACAGCGGAAACGGAACGCACCAGGGCGTGCGCTTTGCGCGCTTCAACGCCCGTTCGGAGCGGCGCCTGGAAATCGATTCCTTGGCACGCCGCCAGAAGCTCGATGGCGATCACATTACGCAGCGCTTCGAGCATCCGTTGCAACCGCCGTGACGCGCCCATCCCCATCGACACGTAGTCTTCCTGGTCGCCCGACGTGGGAATCGAATCGACCGAATGCGGAGTGGCCAGCGCCTTCATCTCACTCGCCAGCGCCGCGGCCACCACTTGCACAATCATGAATCCAGAATTCAGCCCTGGGTCCGCCGTCAGAAACGCTGGCAACAGGCTCGTGTGAGGATTCGTCATGTGCTCAATCCGCCGCTCGCAAATGCCTGCGAGCGTTGCGAGCGCGATGGCGATTTGATCTGCGGCCATGGCGAGCGGCTGTCCGTGAAAATTTCCGCCGCTCACCACCTCGCCGGAGTCCGCAAACACAAGTGGATTATCCGTCGCGCTATTGAGTTCGATCGACAAAGTGGTCCGCGCCTGCGACAGCGCATCGCGCACAGCGCCGTGGACTTGCGGCGTGCAACGAACGCTGTAAGCATCCTGTACGCGTACATCCTTCTCGGGAGATCGGTGCGATTCGCGAATTTCGGACCCGCGATTCAGAAGCGTCAGGTTTCGCGCGCTTGCTGTCTGTCCCGGATACGGCCGGATCCGCGAAATGCGCTCCTCGAAAGCCGCGGGACTTCCGCGCAGCGCATCCAGCGAAAGCGCGGCGGCCACATCCGCCGTGTCGATCAGGATTTCAGCTTCGCGAACCGCCAGCGTGAGCAGCGCCAGCATTCCTTGCGTCCCATTCAGCAACGCGAGGCCTTCTTTCGCTTCGAGCTTCAACGGAAGAATGTCCGCCTGCTTCAACGCATCGCCGCCAGATAATTTTGCGCCCTTGTAAACCGCATCGCCTTCGCCTATCGCGACGAGCGCAAGATGCGCGAGCGGCGCCAAATCGCCGGAAGCTCCCACGGATCCCTGCGAAGGAATCACCGGCAGCACGCCGCGATTCAGCATGGCCAGAAGCGTTTCTACAACCACGGGACGCACGCCGCTGAAACCCTTCGCCAGCGCGTTGGCACGCAGCAAAATCATCGCGCGCGTTTCGTCTTCGCTGAGCGCCGCGCCAACACCGCACGCATGGCTGCGCACCAGATTAAGTTGTAGTTCGCGAATCTGCTCCGGCTGGATGCGCACCGTCGCGAGCGCGCCGAAGCCCGTATTGATGCCATACGCAGCCACATTTCCTGTGGACAGCTTTTCGACCACCGCGCGCGACGCCTCCATCCGCACGCGCGCTTCACCCGCAAGCGTAACCTCGAAGCTCTCAAACACAACTTGGTACAGTTGGCCGAGCGTGAGGTCGTTGCCGGAAAGCGCGAACTTTTTTTTCATGATTGGTGTCCGCTTCCCGTCGCCACGGAATCGGCCGCCTGCGTCAGGGGAAAATATTGCCGGTACTTTTCCGGCAAACTCTTGGCTTTCCCGTGACGATCGCAAATCACGTGCAGCGTTTCGCCCGCCGCAATCAGTGTGCCGTTCGCTTCATTAAAAACGTCATACGCAAAAGTGATTGTGCGCCGGCGCGATTGCGTCACCGAAGTGCGAATTCGCAGCACGTCGTCGAATTTCGCCGATCGCTTATACGTGCAGCTCGCTTTCGCCACCACCACAAAACTGTCATCGTCGATTTCCATCCGCTTGTAACTGAATCCCAGTTGCCGCATTAATTCCACACGCGCCACTTCGAACCAAACGAAGAAATTCGCATAGTACACCACTCCCATCTGGTCCGTTTCGGCGTAGCGCACGCGAACCGTTGTTTCACCGGCGACGGTCATGGGCGATGCCACTCAGGCTTTCGTTTTTCCAAAAATGACGTCAACCCTTCGCGAAAGTTGGCCGTCCGGCGAATCTCCGCGCTCTCGCGTATCGCAATCGCAAGGTCGCGTTCAATTTCTTTTGCATTCCAGCGGAGGATAATGCGCTTCGTCAGCAGCAGGCTTGTCGGACTCGAAGCGATCAGCGATTCCGCCAACTCGCGTGCCGACTCCATCAGCTTTTCTTGCGGCACCAGTTGCGTCACCAAGCCAAGGTGATGCGCTTCCTCGGCCTCGAAGATTTTCCCCGTCAGCAAAAGCTCCCGCGTAATCTTTTCTCCCACTTGCCTCAGCAGAAAAACGGAAACCACGGCTGGCAGAAATCCAATCCGTACCTCCGTGTAGCCAAATTTCGCTTCGGGCACCGCAAGCGTGAAATCCGCCAGCGTCGCCAGTCCCGTACCTCCCGCAATGGCCGCGCCATTGACCGCCGCAATCAACGGCTTCGGAAAGCTATAGACGCGGTGAAACATTTTTCCCATACGCTCGGCGTCCGCGAAGTGCTGCTCCTGCGTTTGCGTCGCCAGATCGCGCAGCGCTTCCAGGTCCATCCCCGCGCAAAAGGCTTTCCCCGCGCCGGTCAGTATCGCCACCCGCGCCGGCCCGCGTTCGGCTTCATCCAGCGCCGCCAGCAAATCGTCAATCATCGCGGGCGAGATCGCATTGCGCTTGTCGGGACGATTCAGCGTAATCGTCGCGATTTCGCCGTCGAGTTCGAGTTTGACAGTCGCGTAATTCATGAATTGTCCTCAGTTTGGCTTGGGCGCGTCAGCCGCGTGCGCATAAGTTTCCCGAATCTGCCCTGTCAGCGCGCACGCAACGGCGAGCGATTTCATATCGATGCCCGTAGAGACTCCGCGCGCCGCCAATGTGGCCAGCACGGCTTCGGTGGGAATGTTGCCCACGAGTTCGTCTCCCGCAAACGGACACCCGCCGAGTCCCGTGAGCGCGCCATCGAATCGCCGGCATCCCGCCTCGAACGCCGCCAGAATTTTTTCGGCGGCAGTGTCCGGACGGCTGTGCAGATGAACGCCAAGCTCCACCCCTGCGACGCAATTTTTCGCCGCGCGAAAAATCGACGCCACATCATCGGGTGATGCCTTGCCCACCGTGTCGGCCAGCGACACTGTGCGCGCGCCGATGTCTTTAAGCCACACCAGCGTGTCTTCGACGATCTCCGGACCCCAGGGTTCATCGTAAGGGTTCCCAAACGCCATCGAGATATAAACCACCAGCTTGCGCCCGGCGCTCTTCGTCCGCTGTTGCAGTTTTTCCACCAAGGCCCGCGATTCCGCGCGCGACATATTGGCGTTCGCGCGGCGAAAATAAGCGGAAATGGAATATGGGTAGCCGATCGTCGTCACCCCGGGCGTAACCAGCGCGCGCTCGAGACCTTTTTCGTTCACCACAATTCCGATAATTTCCGGCGGCGTCATGTCGGCAGGGAACTGCTTCGCCAGTTCCGTCATCACTTGCTCGCTGTCCGCCATCTGCGGAACATGTTTCGGCGACACAAAGCTCACCGCGTCAAGGTGGCGAAAACCCAACGCGATCAGCCGTCCCAGATATTCAATTTTCGCCTGCGTCGGAATAATTTGCGGCAGCCCCTGCCACGCGTCCCGCGGACACTCAATAATCGTCACCGATTCCATTTATGTTTGCAGAACTCCCGTCCTGAATTCCGCCACCACGGGATTCAGCGACGCCGCTTCCAGCGCCTCAATAATCGCGTCGCGTGTGTGCGCGGGATCGATAATCGCGTCGACCCACAACCGCGCGGCCGCGTAGCGCGCGTCCGTCTGATGCTCATACGTCGAGCGAATCGACTCGAAAAGTTCCTTCTTGTCCTTCTCTGTCAGTTTTTTCCCTTCGCGCTCCATCTGCTTGATCTTGATCTCGACCAGCGTTCCCGCCGCCGATTCTCCGGCCATCACCGCGTAGCGCGCCGTCGGCCATGCAAAAATAAACCGCGGGTCGTACGCTTTTCCGCACATCGCGTAATGTCCTGCGCCGAAGCTGCCGCCGCAAATCACGGAAATCTTCGGCACGACGCTGTTCGCCACCGCGTTCACCATTTTCGCGCCCGCGCGAATGATCCCGCTCCACTCCGCTTCTTTGCCCACCATGAAACCATTCACGTCGTGCAGAAAAATCAGCGGAATCAGATTCTGATTGCAGTCCAAAATGAAACGCGCCGCTTTATCCGCCGATTCGGTGTAAATCACGCCGCCGAATTCCATGCGCCGTTCGCCCGTGCCCGCCGCCGCGATTTGCACGTGCATTTTCTGATTCGCCACGATTCCCACGGCCCAGCCGCCGATTCGCGCAAATCCGCAAAGAACCGTTTGCCCGTATTCAGCGCGATATTCTTCCCAGCGGCTGCCGTCGACGATTCGCGCAATGATCTCGCGCATGTCGTATTGCTTCGCCGGATCCGAGGAAAAGATTCCATAAATTTCTTCATCCGAATATTTTGGCGCCTCCGCCCTCTGATGATCGAAGGGTGCGCGCTGGCGATGGCCCATTTTGTCGACCAGTGCGCGAATGCGCGCGATACATGATTCGTCGTCCGGCTCGCGAAAATCGATGGTGCCGCTGATCTGCGCGTGCACTTTCGCGCCGCCAATTTCCTCGGCGGAACTTTTCTGCCCGATAGCTGCTTGCACCAGTGCGGGACCCGCCAGAAAAAGCCCGCTGCCTTCCGTCATCAGAATGTGATCGCACATCACTGGCAGATACGCGCCGCCCGCGACGCACATGCCCATGATCGCCGTCAGTTGTGGAATCCCCATCGCCGACATCACTGCATTGTTGCGAAACACGCGTCCAAAATCGTCCGTATCCGGAAACACATCTTCCTGCAGCGGAAGAAAAACGCCGGCCGAGTCCACCAGATAAATTGTCGGAATGTGATTTTCGATGGCGATATTCTGCGCGCGGATCACTTTTTTCGCCGTCATCGGGAAAAACGCGCCGGCTTTCACTGTGGCGTCGTTCGCGATAATCATCATCTGGCGGCCGGCAACGCGCGCCAGGCCCGTGATTGTTCCGGCGGCGGGCGCGCCGCCCCACTCTTCGTACATTTCGTAAGCGGCGTAGAGTCCCAACTCGAAGAAACGGCTCCCCGGATCGATGAGCTTTTCGATGCGTTCACGCGCTGTCAGACGGTTTTTCTTGTGTTGCGATTCGATGGCCTTCGCGCCCCCGCCCTGGCGAATCTTCTCCTCTTCATTCTTGATTTCGGTCAGCCGGTCGATAATTGCGCGCCGGTTTTTCTCGAAATCGGCGGATTTGGTTTTGGTGCGAGATTCAATCAAGGAGTTGTTCACGCGGCGTCAGACTTTCTGCGTACTCGGTGCCAGGCGTTTGCGGATGAACTCGACGATGTCTTGCGTGGATGTCCCTGGCAGAAAAATTTCGGCGATGCCGGATTGTTTCAGCGCGGGAATGTCAGCTTCGGGAATTATTCCGCCGATCAGCACGGTTACGTCCGTCATGCTCTTTTCGCGCAGCAGCTCCATCAGCCGCGGACACAGCGCGTTGTGCGCGCCCGAAAGTATCGAAAGACCGATGACGTCCACGTCCTCCTGCGCCGCCGCCGACGCGATCATTTCCGGCGTCTGCCGCAGCCCTGTATAAATGACTTCCATCCCCGCATCGCGCAGCGCGCGCGCAATGATTTTCGCGCCGCGGTCGTGCCCGTCCAGCCCCGGCTTCGCAATCAGCACCCGTATCTTTTTGTTGTCAGCCATTCGGCCCACAAGGATACTTCAAGAGGCCGTGTTTTTGTACCGCTGAAAGAAATTGCTGGCTCAAAGGGCGCTCCGGAAAGTTATCTCTTCAGTTTGCTGGTCATTTGCATAAGGGCAGTTTCATAGGTACCGAGAGTCGCGGGGAGCCGTGGACGGCTACAGTGAATCAAGTCGTATGATCCGTTGACGTTGCGGCGATTTTCGAATCTCGTGTGCAAAATTCTCGTTAGTCAGGAAGCTGAGGCCGTCGTCACCCAGGTAAAGAAGCAGCTGGAAGTCGATATATAGGCCGGGGTCGTTCTTGCGTGGATTTGCGCCAGCGGTCACTTTTGGACACGACGATTCGAGAAATTCGAGGGCAGCCGAGAAGCGGCGCCTGAGAAGGAGATGATGTGGCCGACATCCTGGGGCGCCGAACCAACCACACATAATCTTTGCAACGTCTTTCCCAGAAGCGCCAACTTCGGGAAGAGCTGCGAACTCCTTGCTGCATCGCGTCCGAAGTCAATCAGAATATTTGTATCGAAAAAATAGGTCACCGGAAGGTTCGCGCTCTGTCACGTGATGGCGACTTCTTCGTAGACGCCGAAGACGTTGCGAAGTGCGTCGCAAATTTCGCCGAGGGTGGCGTAGGCTTTCACCGCGTCGTAAATATGCGGCATCAGATTCTCTTCGCCCTCTGCGGCTTTGCGCAGCGTTTTCAAGCGGCGCTCGACTTCCGCG
>Ga0307374_10001701_pt1 | contig 40221 bp, 37 predicted proteins | sample OX3MG_FD_202532 | JGI IMG/M metagenome (GOLD analysis project Ga0307374, IMG submission 202532) | Soil microbial communities from Risofladan, Vaasa, Finland - OX-3 | ecosystem: Environmental > Terrestrial > Soil > Coastal area > Acid sulfate soil | place: Finland: Risofladan, Vaasa | collected... | reverse complement strand
GTTCGAGGCGACCTGCAGATTCAGGCCCACGCCAGCCGCGGTCAGCGAGCACACCGCGACCGCGACGTCCGGGTCGTTCACGAAGACTTCGACGTTCGCCTGCCGCGCTGTGGGCGTCTGGCCGCCACGGATCGACGAGAAGCGCACCCCCTGCCGGGCGAAGATCTCTTCGGCGGCGTCCATCACGTCGACGTGCTTGGCGAAGAAAACGACCTTGCCGGCGCTGCGGGCCAGCTGAGCCGCGTAGTCCGCGGCCAGTCCGGCCTTCGCCTGGCCGATGCGCCGCATCATGGTGAACACGTTCTCGCCGGACTTCGCGCCCGTCGCCTCCTTCAGCTCCGACCGGGCCACCCGGCAGACGAGGTCGTGGTCGATGCCCTCGATGCCGGCGCCGGGGGATCGGTTCGCGAGCGCGGTCTTGTACCGCGCCACCATCCGGCCAGCGAGGTCCCGTTCTGCCTCCCGGATCGACCGGCCGGCCCGTTCGTCCAGCTCAACGGGGAGGTCGGCGATACGGCGGGCGGGGATGCCGGCGGCCACGTCGAGCTTGCGGCGGCGCACAATGCCCAAGTCGATCACGCACTGGCGCGCCGCGGCGTAGAAGCTTCGGCCGGCGGGCGTCAGGCCGGTGTCCTCAAGCGCGTCCATCAGCTCGCCGAGGGGCTTGCTGTCGTCGATCCAGCCGAGGAACTGCCAGATTGCCCGGAAGTCCTCGATGTCGTTGATCAGCGGGGTTCCGGTCAGCGCCATCAGCAGGGGCCGGTCCGTACGGGACCTGATGCGGCCGGAGAGCGCGAGGACGTTCTGCGAGCGCTGCGAGGTCTTGTTCTTCATGAAGTGGGCCTCGTCCGCGACCATGCCGCGGAAGCCGAAGTCGCCGAGCCAGCCCATGTGGCGGTCGAGAATCTCGTAGTTGAGCACGACGATATCGGCGAATCCGTCGACAGCCTCGCCGTCGCCCTGCACCACCGTGGCCGGGCGGCGGGGAGTCCAGCGGGCCGCCTCACGGGCCCAGCTGGTCTTGACGACGTTCGGCACGACGACCAGCAGCGGGTAGGCGTTCGCTGCCTCCGCGGCGAGCAGCGCCTGGGCTGTCTTGCCCAGACCCGGCTCATCGGCGAGCAGGAATGTCCGGTGACCGGCAGCGGCCGCGGCGACCAGCTGCCCCTGGTGCGGCATCAGTTCCAGGCCCGCCGGGGTGAACCGTTCCGTCGGCGCCGGGAGCGCCATGCACGCCGGGGCTCCCCCGCCGGCACGTTCGAAGGAACTCAGCAGCGGGCCGAGCAGCTCCCAGCCGGCCAGGCGGCGCGGACGGGAGGTGCGCTGCGGAACGGAGGAGAAGCCGGGGGCGAGAAAGGGGTTCGCCAGTTGCCGGGAGATCACCGGCTGCGGCACGACCCGCCGGTCCGGGCCGGCGGAAGCTGTAGCGGTCTGCGTAGGCGCGAGCTCTTCGGGCGCCGACTCGATGCCGAGGTCCCGCAGCATCGCCCGCTTGAGTGACCGGGCCGCGTCGGAGACGCCGGAGCCCTCGGCGAGCAGCGCCAATAGCCCAGCGTCCTGGACGGCGGTCGCCGCGAGGATGGCCGCGACGCCGTCCAGGCGCTTGAGCTGCCCGGCCCGATGACTGTCGCTTCCGGCCGCCGCCCGGACACGGGCACGCTCGTCCCGCAGCAGCAGGGCGACGGCCTGGAACTTCGTGCGCACGGCAGGCGTCACGCGACCGCGCCGGGCAGCCGCCTCGACCTCACGGACGGTTCGGGCGAGCACCGGGACGACATCGCCGCGGTGGTGGACGCGTCGCTGCTTCCGCGGGGCGGTACGGCGAGCGCCCGTCTGGCGCTGGCCTGGTCGGGCCACAGACTTCTCCTCTGGAATGCCGGGACACGATGGCCACGGCAGCATGCAGCACAGTCCCGCGGCCGGGGCGGGAAACGTCCCGGGCAGCGGGCCTGGTGCTTTGAACGCCGAGCCGGCTTGCGGATCTCCGACGATCGACGCAGGCGGCCCTCGGCAGGCCATTTACACGAACCCTGAGCCGCCGGCAGGTGGGCTGGTGACCACGGCGCGGGGAAAGTCGTCGTCGGACGACGGCCCGGTTCTCGGCTACCGCTCATGTCAACGCGCGCGAGAGCGCATAATTCCCGGCCGCACCGTGGGTGAACGTCCTCAATTGCCGCCGACAGACCGGCCCGCTGGAGCCTGCGCTCGGGCTGCCCGGTTCGGCCACCACCCATACAGGTCGTTACACGACTCGCAGGCCGTCCGGGAAGCTCCACCCACAGGCAGTCGGTGGGCCGACGGTCGTTACGGAGGGTCGCCGGAGGGCCAGACGGTAACGCGCGCAGTGCCGCCGATAGGCGCGGCCATGTCTCGCGTGACGTGATGGCGATTACCGATCAGATCTGGATGATCTGTGTTGGTTGGTCTTGGTCTTCGCTAGGACCGCGCCGCCGCGTGACGGTTACGAGGGCAGGAGTGTCAGCGCGGCGAGCTGCCCGTTGTGGATGCTGACGACCGGAGAGCCGAGCTGGCCGAGTTGGCCGGTGCCGAGGATTTTAGGGATGTAGTACGGCGAGAAACCTGGGTCCTGGAACTCACTGGCGCCTAGCCCGTCCTGGCCGGGCAGTTGCGTGCCGGGCAGCAGGTCTCTGATGTCCTGATTCCCGTTCGCGCCGCCTGTCAGCACCCACGCCAGCGCGGTGATCCACGCGGTCCCGGAAACCGTGGCCGCGCTGATCACGACCGGAAAGTCAGGCGTGACCGTGAAGTCACATCCTCCGACCGGCCCGTCGCCCTGCACGTGCAGTACGACTGAAGTTGGCAGGTACGGGCGTGAGAGAGACCCACGACTAGTGAACGTAGTGGAGGCGCTGACGGCGAGGTTCTTGTAAGTGCCTGACCTCACCCCCCGGCAGGAGGCAGTCGGGAACGACGGCGCTGTCGCGGGCAGGGGCGATGCGAGCGCGGCGGTGAACTGAGTAGTCGATACCTGGTGGAACGCCCCAGCGCTCCAGGCGTACATGCGTTCGACCTGCTGCGACCTCGCGGACGTCGAGCCGTTCGGCCAGGGCGATCACACAGGCATCGACCACTTGCAGGCGCAATGAAGCGTAGGTGGTCAGCAACTCGGCCATGCGGCCGTAGTCATGGGGAGTCGCCTCGATGACCCGCAACTCGTCTTCGGCTATCGCAGCGCAGAACTCCGCGGCCAGGCCAGCACGCCCGCGGCGCTGCGGGTCGGCGAGCAGGTGACAGACCTCGGTGACCGCCAGCGACGGGACGACCAGGCGGGACCAGTTCTCCCGCAGAAACTCGGCACAGCGACCGTGGTCGCGGTCAGCGGCGTTGAACGCGGCGACCAGCGGCCCCGTATCGCACAAGATCACGCTGACGCAGCCCCGCCGGCCTCCTCACGATCGGCATAGGTCAGGTACTTGTCGTGATTGCGGCCCAGGTCCGCCGGGCCCCGCAGGGAACCGATCAGCGCGGACAGGTGCCTTGGCAAGGCAGGCAGCTTCTCGGGCTCAGCCGTTTCGTCACCCGGGCGCATGTCCTCGGTCATACCCGCAGTATAGAGCCCGCATCGCCGCTCTTTAGCGAACGCCCGCAGCGAGCGTCCGTGCCATGCCATTGCCCCCTGATCCACTGCCGCATGACCGAAGGACAGTCGCCTGTACGGCTGGCCACACCGTCGTCGAAGCGCGTGACCGTAACGGCCGGCAGGGCGGTGATCCAGATTCCTGCCGCGATAGGGAGGGGTACAGGTGAACAGGTTCGATGTGATCGTGTATGCGATCCGGCGCCGACGTGGGCGCCGCCGTCCGTTCGAGGTCCGCTGGCGGGCCGCTGGCCGGGCCAGGTCGAAGTCCTTTATCACCCGGGCTCTGGCTGACAGTTACCGCGCGGAACTGGTCCGCGCCGCGCGCCAAGGCCTGGAGTTCGCCCCCAAAACCGGCGAGCCGGTGCTGTGGGCTGAGCCGGAACCGGTGACCGTGACCTGGTACCAGCATGCGGCGGCCTATGCGGCGATGAAGTGGCCGACCCTGGCCGCGCATTCGCGGGCCAGCGTCGCCGAAGCGCTGGCTACCGTCACGACCGCCCTGACCGGCGCCACGCCAGCGCGCCCACCGGCAGCCCAGCTGCGTTCTTCGGCTGCTTGTACTACGGTGCGTTGCGCCCGGAAGAAGCCATCGCCCTGTGCCTGGCCGACTGCTACCTGCCCGCCCGCGGCTGGGGGATGCTGACCCTGACCCGGGCCGTGCCCCGCACCGCCAAGGCGTGGACCGGCACCGGATCCAGCTACGAGCAGCGCGGCCTCAAGCACCGGCCCGAAGGATCGGTCCGGACCGTCCCCATCCCGCCGGTTTTGGTCGCCATGCTCCGCCACCACTACCGCTGCTACAGCACCGCACCCGATGGCCGCCTGTTCCGCGGTGCCCGCGGCGGCCCGCTCAGCGAAAGCAGCTACGGCCGCACCTGGCACACCGCCCGTAGCCAGGCTTTCGGGCCCGCAACTGCTGCCACCACCCTTGCCCGCCGCCCCTACGATCTGCGGCACGCTGCCCTCTCGCTCTGGCTGAATGCCGGTGCCGCACCCGCCCAGATCGCGCAGCGGGCCGGGCACAGCATCACCATGCTGCTCGCCGTCTACACCCACTGCATCGACGGCCAGGACGACATCACCAATCGGCAGATCGAACGAGCCCTCAACGCCAGGAACCGGACACGTCACCGGACAGCAAGCGGTTCCGCGAACCGCCGGTACCGCCCCGATCCTGTCCGCCATATGTCCGTGCCTGGCCCACACTCACGCGCTCGGACGGCAGCCCGCCAAGCCCTGCGCGCCCACAGCCAGAACCCCCCGGTACCATCACCTACGATCGTTTCCGCAGATCAGAGCACATCAGGTGGTCAGCGGCAGCCGTCGTGAGCAAGCTCGCGGACCGGCAGGATCTGGCCCACGTATGGCCCACAGCGGCCAGCAAGCGGTCTGCGGAACCGCTCCTCTTCAGCGTTAGAGCCGCTGACGCAATCCCGCGTCAGCGGCTCTGAGCTGGGGTTTTGTGTGGCAGGTGTTGGGTTCGAACCAACGTAGGCTAAGCCGACGGTTTTACAGCCCGTCGCTCCTACCCGACGTCCATGCCGCTGACCAGCACATACGCCGTTCGAGGCGGCATCCCGGGCCAGGCCCGTCCGCTATACGTCCGTGCGTACCGGGCCTGGTCCACGGACGGGGCCGGGAAAATCCACGGACGGGCCCGGTGGGAGCGGTCTCGCTGACCGTCATATCCCGATTCCCGCCCTGACCTGCCATTTCAGGAATCCTGCTCGATGTCGTTGTCCTCGTTTTCGGATCCGTGTCGGTGTCCTGGCTGCCGAGGGCGTGCCTGGGTGGCCAGGACGGTCCGCCCGTCCGTGGTGGTGCCGTACCGCTTGATGTGGGTCCGCAACTGCTTCACCAGTTCGGGCAGGATGGGATGGTCCGTGTCTCATACTCAGCGCGGTACTTCAGCACGCGTTCCCGCCAGGCTGTGCCGTGGCCGGTCTGGGCACCGTCCGCGCGGGAGGCGGAGGCGGCAGGATATTAACTTGACGTTGTATTAACTAGAGCTCATACTAAGAGCGTGATCGTCGACTGGACAGACGAGTTCGACCGCTGGCTCACCAACGCCGAAGAGCAGGGCGGCAAGCTCCTGGAAGTCGCGGTCGCACTCCTGCAATCACTCAACGACCTCCCGGCCAAGCCGGATGAGGAGTCCCCCACCTTCAAGCGAGTCAGGCAGGCCCGCCGCCATGAGCTGTGGCGGGTCGCCCACCCCTACGACCCCGACGTCGCCGTCCGGATCATCTGCTGGTTCCCCGCCAACGACCAGATAGTGCTCGCACTCGTCGGGTTCGACAAGAAGTCTATCGGGGACGTGTTCTACGCCAGCGCGGCAGCACGCGGAGAGGCCATCGTCGATGCCTGGCTGCGCCAGAAGGGAAATTCTCATGACTGAGGAAATCAAGTTCATCCGCGGCAACGACCGCATCAGCCAGCTCGCCCAGCGACCCGACATCGCCGACGGCGTCAACCGCGTCCGCGCCGAGATGGCCGAAGCCGACCGCACCTACGCCATGGGACTAGCCGCCCTCCGGCAAGCCGCCGAGCTCACCCAGGCCGAGCTCGCCCGCCGACTCGGAGTCACCCAGGCCGCCATCAGCCGCATCGAACAACCCCACGACCTGCTCCTGTCCACCCTCAACTCCTACCTCGGAGCCATCGGCGGCCGCGCCAGCGTCATCGTCACCTTCGCCGACGGCCACGAGACAACCCTCGACCTCTCACAACTCAGATAGCGCCCTCGATGAGGGCGGCCGCTATTGATCGCCCCTCATGAGGCCAGCCCTGCTATCAGGGTCGGCTCGCTCAGGAGCGCCTGGAGGCCGAGGTGCTCCTGAGCTATCTTCTCGCCCGATGCCAGGAGTTCTTCAGCCTGGGGGCTAAGCGCCGGGGGCAGCCAGGCGCAGGCGTCCGCATAATCTGGCTGGCCGACGCGGTTGCTGTCGTCGGGCCGCCGCCAGTGCCAGGGTCCTTCAAGCAGGAACCGGTAGCAGGCGATGGCGGGGAGCACCGGCGGGAGACCGGCCTTGGCCGCCCGACGGGCCACGCGGGCGGCGATCCGCAGTCCAGCCAGGTCGAGATCCCCGAAGTAGCGCACGTACCGGGGCGACGGGTCCAACAGCGGGATGCTCAGGACACTTTGTTCGAACGAGCCGCCGATGCCCCAGGCGACGTGCAGGTCGGGCCGAGTCGCCGCGCCCAAGGCTCTCGCGGCCGTGAGGAATGAGGTATAGGTTGCCAGGTTCTCCGCGACGAGCAAGATCACGGGACCGACGCCCGGCACATGCTGGGAGGCGAACGGAAGCGGCGGGTCGTAACACGCCAGTAGGTCCAGGGTGAGCGCGCCAGAGGTGAAGAGCCTGGTCTTCCGGTACCGGCCGAGCGCCTTTTCGTCGCCGAACAGCTCCGCCGAGCGCTCGCCGACCGGTACACGAACCGGCGCCGGATTGTCCCGCCGCCAATCGGCGACGCGCTCAAGCACCGCGTGCTCGTCGGGGCGGCTGGCGATCCGGCCCGCCGCTTCCAGCGCGCTCGGCCATACGCGCGGCGCAGGCTGGGCAGCCGGCCCCGCTGCATCACGGTCGACGCGCGTGACCCAGACGGGAAGCGGTGGCTCGACGATAGCGTCCCAGCCGGATCGCGAGGCCGCGGACGGAAGTGTCACCAGGGACACGACCGCGAGCTCGTCTAGTGCCCGTCGGAACCGGCCACGTGCCGCCGGGTCGCCGACCAAGCTCAGGTCGTGCCCTTGCGCGGCGGTGAACAGCTCCGCTACCAGGATCCGCTTGTTCCGCGCGGCGGCAACGTGCGCCGCGAGGCGGGCGGCCAGCGGGGACAGCGGATGGCTCACGTCGCAGCCTTCCCGGCCGGCCCCGGGTCATCCCATCGGCGATCCGCGTGCGCGACCCGGACGCCGACGATCGCGCTGCCGTCCTGGCTGTTCGGGCCGTCCGCGTCGACGACGATGTAGCGGCGGCCCTGGGTGCCACCCTGCCTGTTGTCCAGCCGGATGACGTTTGGGAACTGGATCACGGCGGCCGGATCCTTCACCCCCGTCGTGTAGATGAGCTGGACCCCGTGCGAGGCCGCGACATCCCGCTGGAGCCGCACTAGGTGCGCCGACGAGGCTCGGCCGATCGGGTTGTCCAGCAGCAGGACCCCGCCAGGGCGGGCGCCGCGCCCGGTGCGGGCAGCGCGCAGCGCGACGATCGTGCAGTACAGCGCCACGCAGACGGTGAGCTTCTCGCCGCCGCTCCACTTGGCCAGGCGGCTGATGTCCTCGGTGACCGGGGTGGTGTCCTCGGTCGGCTTCAGGACCCTGACGGTGAATCCCCCTGGCCCGGCCGCCTCGCGGATCGCCTCCTTGAGCAGGGGCATGCCCTCAGGCTTGAGCCCTTTCTGGATGACGCTCTCGATGACCCGCTCCGCATATGAGTGCAGCATGGCGTCGTTGGGGCGCTCAAAGCCGATGCGGAGCACTTTCCGGCCCGCCCACGCCCCCGGGGCAGTGTCCGTCCGCGAACCCTGCTCCGCCTTTGACAGCGTCTCCATGCTCTCCCGCACGACCCCCGCGAGCGAGTCCGCGAGGATGCCCTGATCCTTGGCGATGGACGCCAGTTCCCCCTCCAGGGTGCTGGCCCGCAAGCGCAACTGGACGGCGAGGCCCGCGGCGTTGCGGCCGAGCACGTCCGCCGGGTCGTGCATGACGCGGTCCTTCACCGGCCCGGAGATCTTCGGAAAGTCCCCGCCGGTACGCCGGAGCTTGTCGATGGCCGCCGTGAGCGCCTCCTGAGCCTTGACGAGCCGAAAGCCTGCGTCGGCCATCCGCTGACGGGCCTCCCGGGCCGCCGTGCGTGCGTCATCTACGCTGCCATTGAATTCCGCGGCCGACGTGCCCTGCGTCGCGGTGGGCAGGCCGTCAAGGAGGGTATCGAACTGTTCCTTGCGACTTGAGATTTCCTGCCTGCTCTTGTCGATGCGGCCGATGTGGACCTCCGCCCCAGTTACTCGCTCGCCTGCTGCCTGGGCAGTCGTCTCCTGCTGGGACACCAGATCGTCGGCCTCGCTCGCCGTCGCCGGACGCACGGGCAGGGTCCGACGCGGCGGCTCGCGGCGCTGCTGTTCGATGGTCGCGAGGGCCTCACGGAACTGGCTGACGGCCCCCTCGGCCGCACCGAGCGCGGCGACCGCTCCCCGCTCGGCCTCTCTGGCCGTCTGAAGAGCACGGGCGCGCCGCTCCTGTTCCTGGCCGTCAGGTGTGGCGAGGAGGTTCTCCGCTCGGCGTCGCAGCTCGTCCGGATGACGTGCGAACTCCGCGTCTGCCTCTGCCACCTGCCTGGTCAAGCCCTGCACGCGGTCGGCGAGCACCGATTGCGCGGCACGCTGCTCCAGCGCGGTGCGGGCACCGACTTCGTTCTGCCGGAGCGTGTCGAGCGGGACGGCAGAATCCGGAACGACGGCTGGCTCGCTGGTCGTGAGTCGCGCGGCCTCGGCCCAGTAGCGTCGGGCTTCTTCGGCCGCGGCATTCGCCGCCGCCTCGTGCTCTTTCTCCTTCCCCGCAGCGATAACCTGCCGGTCGGCGTGACCAGAAGCCCGCTCCCTGGCCTTGGCCGCACGTCCCTCCTCCTCGGACAGGATTTCACGCAGGCTGTCCTCGTCGCGGAGAGCGAGGATCAGGTCGTCTAGCCAGTCCACGGTGGACTCGGCGGTGTGCAGGGCCTTCGAGATTTCGGTGCTTTCCTTGTACGCGGCGCGGTCGGCCTCATCGAGGCCTTCCAATGCCTCCTTAGTGGCGTCCTGTTTTCCCTCGACCTCACGGCACTTGGCGTCCCAGTGGGTGATGTCGGCGTCGATTGCCTCCAGCTTCCCCGCAGGGCAGTCATCAAGGAACGCGACGACCGTGTCGTGCAGTGCCTGGTCAGCCGTGCGCCGACGTGCGAGCTCCGCGTCCTCCCGCTGGAACGCCTGGGCGCGCTCTTTCAGGAACCGGACGGTGACGGCGGCCTCGTCCTGGTCCACCAGCCCGCGGCGGAGCGCCGTCCAGGTGGGCGCGTCCTCAGCAACAGCACCGCCACGCGCGGCTGAGATGAGCACGTCGGCGGCCTCTGCCGTGTAGACGCTGACGAGGCTCGTCGTCCGAATGTCTTCGCCTTCAAGGCAGGCGACCGCGCTATCGACCGCAGCGGTCGGCACCACCACCCCGGAGCCGAGCCGGGCGATGGCCGGGGTGTCCAGCAGTGCGAGCAGGTCACGCGGCGGAACGGCACCCCGCAGGTACTCCCAGCCCGTCTGGGCGGCGACGACAACGGTGAGCGCATCGCGGACCTGGTCGGCGTCGAGGCTGGATGGCAGGAACTGGCTCCGGTCGTGCTCCACGATCGTGCGCTCGTCGGCGTGCCGCTCCGCCCGGCGGCGGATCCGCTCGTCATCTGCCGCGAGGATCGCGTCGCTCAGGCGCCGCAGGATCACCGGGGACTCACCCCAGAGGCTGACCGTATCTCCTTCCGACGCCTCCGCCAGCTCGCGGACGCGCGGGGAGGCACACAGCTCGTCCAGGCGCTCGCCTAGAGACTGGCGTGCAGTGGTGGCCGTGGCCAGCTTCTGATCGGCGGCGTTCAAGTCCGTGATGAGCTGCATCGCCTGCTTCTGGAGGGAGGTCCGCTTCGTCCGCCGTTCCTCTGTCTGCTCCGCGATCTCCGCGAGGTCGCCGACGAGACCCGCTCGGATTCCGTCGACGATGTCGCGCTGCTCCGCTGGCGCTGTCATGAGAGTCGGCAGGTGCCCGAGTTCCACGCCCCGGCGCCTGCGGCCGTCCAGTACCTCAAGGTGAGTACGAGCGGTCGTCGCCGCGCTGCTGGCCTGTCGTTCCTCCTCACGGGCCTGCTCCGCGGCCGCCTTCTCGTCACTGACAGTCTGGGCGGCGGCCTGGCGGTCCGCTTCGGCTGTCGCCGCCGCCCCGTCCGCTGCCGTAGCGAGCGCTTCGAGGCGGTGCCGCAGCCGGGCGGCGTGCCCGGCGTGCTCGGCGCGCAGCGGCGCCAGGTCTTCCTCCTCCGCCTCCGCATCCCTCTCTGCCCGGCCCAGGTCCGCCCGGAGCCCGGCAAACCTGGCCAGGCTGGGCACCAGCGCCCACGCCTGAGCGGAAGCCGTAGCGGCCGAGGCGGCATCGTCCGCCTTTCCTTGTGCGGTCGTGGCCTCGTCGAGCCGCAGCCGCGCGGCCTCTCGTCGGTACAGGTACGCCAGGTCGTTGGCCTGGTTGCGCTCGTTGGTCGCGACGGTGGCCGTGTGCCGGGCCACCTTCTCTTCCTCGATGAGCCGTTCCTGTTCCGAGTCTGCGGCGGCGATCGCCGCTTGGAACACTCCGGCCAGCGCGGCGGCGGCTACCTTCGCCTCGTTCGCCAACGCGGCCGCCTGCTCCGTGTCCGCGTGGCCGCTGGCGACGCTGTCGAGGGCGATAGCCGCCAGGGTGCAGAAACGCTGTTCCTCCTGCTTGGCGGGCTTGGCCGCGAGTTGCTTGCTCACCTGTCCCAGCCGTGCGGCGATGCCGTTCACGGAGTCAGGCGTCACAGTCAGGTCGAGCAGGAAGTTGATGAACTCCTGCGCCGTGGAGAACCGGAACAGGTCCTCTACCCCGCCCTCGACGTGGTTCATCTGCTTCTGCGAGCGGAAAACCTCGGGGTCGAGGTGCCGGTCACCCAGCGCACCCCGCCACTGGTGCTGCTTACCGGTGACGGCCAGGTTGGCCCGCTGGCCGCACGGCCGCGCCTGCTCCCGGAGTGCGTCCTCGTACTCAGTCAGCCGCCGGATCTGCCCCGTCGCGTCGGTGAACGGCAGCGTCGCCAGATCCAGGACTCCAGGCACGGCGTGGAACGTGTAAAAGAGGGTGGCAAGCCGGTCCCGTGACGCTTCCGGCTGGGCAGGCCTTCTCAGGTCGGCCCACTCGTGGACCGCCCCGGTCACCAGCAGCCCCTCTGCCTCGCCGAGCAGCGTGCGGGACGCGCCCGCCGGTTCCCAGACCGCCACCACGTGCGCGGTGTCCCCGCCGTCGATGTAGTCGGTCAGGCTCCGCTTGACCGAGCGCCCCATGAAGTCGGCGGCGCGCGGCAGCAGCAGGGCGTACAGCAGCGACAGGATGCTGGACTTGCCACCGCCGTTGCGCAGCCAGATGACGGAGTCCTGCGGCTCGCTGGCGCTGTCCGCCGGGGCCGTGAACGTGAGCGTGAGGTCCTGGAACCGCGCGGACCGCTCACCCACGGAGCGGAAGCGCAGCGCAGCGAGCTTATAGGTCACGGCTGGCCTCCCCGGCCGGACTGGGCGACGCGCCTGCCTGTCCGGCGTTCTTGCGGCCAAGCTCCGCGATAAACGTGTAAGCGCGCTCAAGGGCGATCTCCCGGGCGTGAATCCGGAAGCGCTCGGTCAGGGTCCACGTCTCGTCGGTAAGCGGATCGGGCCGGGCCATGCCCTGGCCGGTGAGCCAGGTCAGCATGTTCCGAATCCAGTACCGGGTGCACTTGTTGGTCAGGCGACCGGTCTCGCTGAGATCTATCCCTGGCAGGGCGAGGTAGATCCGCCACGCGGCGTCCAGTCCTTCTTCGGGGATCACCTCGCCGCCGGCGTCGTGTGAGCGGAGCCGCTCGCACAGGTCGCGGAGCCAGTTGTCGAAATCCGCAACCGCGACGGGACGGAGCCGGTCCTCGTCGAGTTCGTGGGCACTGGGGTAGGCGAAAGCGGCCAGCCCGGTGAGGATAAGGCCGGCAAGGACCTTGTGATCGCTCTTGTACTGGCCTGGCATGTCTGTGACACGGAACGCCAGCGGAGACTCGGGCGCGACCCCGAGGACGAGGCCGAAGTCGCCATCGGACAGCACTGTCGCCCCGAGGCCGTGCAGGACGGCGTCGGCGACCGCCCGGAACTCCGCCACCGTGCGATAGCGGTCCAGCACCCGCTGGTACTCGGGGCTACGCCCAGGGCGCTGGTTGGGGCGCAGCGCCCAGGCCACCAGCACGCCGATGTCGACATGGTCGTCGCGCATCAAGGTCATGGCACCTCCTGGAGCGTTCGGCCGCTCGGCTGCGACATCGTCTCGGGAACGGGAAGCGCCAAAGCGAGCGAATCAGAGTCCTGTGCCACGATCACGTCGTCACCCTCCCAGCCAGGGAGCGCAAGCGGGGTACCGTCGCTGTCCACGGCCGCACGGGGGCCGAGGATCCGGCCCACGAGATCCCCAGCGATCAGACCGCCCTCGTCGTCCGCCTCCTCTGGGGAGAACGCCCACAAGACCGCCAGATTGAGCACCTCGCCCCCGGACCGGCGGGTTGGCTCCCCCGCCTGGGCATCGGCTGCACAGGCAGCCAAGAGCTGGGACAGCCGGGCAGGCAGCCCAACCGCACGGACCGCCCGGATCGCGACGGCGATAAATTCCTCGCGGATCAGGGGCAGCGGCGGGTCGCTTAGCTCGGGTTCCTCCTCGCCCCGTCCCTCGGGGGTGATCTTGTCCTTTTGCTGCCAAAGGTCGTTGATCAGCCGGTAGAGGCGCGGCAACCGCGGGGCGACCGGCCCCCACATGTCGGTCACGAACTGCCCGGCCAGCTCGATGGCGTGCTCCTGCCCTAGTTCCAGGGCCGGCAGGAGAACCTGCCGATGCGGGTCCGGCAGGGTGATCGACGCGGGAGGCCGGAACGACTGCCGTTCCTGCTCCTCCAGGAACACGCCCCGGGCATCGATGACCCGCCGGTGCAGGTCCTCGTGCCGGCGCTGGCACTCCGTAAGTAGGTCCGCGATCCGCCGGGCGGCAGCCAGGAGCCGCGGGTCGCCGCTCGCGATGGCGTCGTGCACCTTGCCGAGTAGGGCGCGCTCGGCCCGCAGCCGCTCCCGAATGTGGTCCCGTGCGCCGTCCAGCCGCCCGGGAACCTCCGACTCCCACTTGCCCTCGACCATCCGCAGGTCCCGGCGGGTCTGCTTAATCACGCGGTCCAGTTCATCGGAAAGACTGAGCGACAGCAGCCGGGCTCGCTCGGCGGAGGCGACCGCGGAATCGAAGGCGTTGCGCTGCAACTGGCGTTCAAGCACGAGCTCCGTGGCGACCTGCTCGTCCTCCACGTCGAAGTTGAGCCCGCCGATCAGCGCGTTAATCGCGTCGGCGGTGGCGCGCAGTACGTTCTCGTCCCGTGCTGCATCGTCGCGCTCCTCGAGCAGCGAAAACGGTACCTTTCGGCGCTGGTGCTGGCGTTCCGCGCTGGAGTAGTCGCTGGTGAGGTACTGGAACTTCGCGTGGTGCGCCTGCCGGTTCAGCAGGAAGTCGATCACGAACCGTGCCACGTCCGCGTGTTCCTCGGCCGTCCGGTCCGGGGCGGTTAGGGCTGCGAGCCCGGAGAGCGCGGACACGACGTCGGCGCGGGTCGCCTCCTCCTCGAAGCCCTGCCGGGACACCACAAGGTCAATAGCCGTGAGCGCAAGCGTCACGATGTCGTAGGCGCCGTCAGCCCAGCCACGTCGCCGCGCGGCCTGCGCGGCCTCAATGACCGGGCTGTACCGCAGGAATGCTGCGACCCGAGCCGGAAACGACGCCTCATACACGCTGAGTCCACCGGGCCGCCCTCCGGAAAGAACCTCAAGGACGGTCCCTGAGGTCGCCCCGACCGAGCCGTCGCCCTTTTCATCAGACCTAGGCTCCATACCACTCCCTCACCTCAGCCGATGACTGTGATGGTAAGGCCACCCACCGACATTTTAGGACCTTCCGTAATTGTGCCGCGACATTGCGTGCTCTCGTATGAATCTCCGAAGACGGCGTGCGATGCCAGGTAAATCCGTGGTCCGAGCGCCATGCTTTCGGCGGGGACGCTTCCGCCCGTTCTTCTGCCGCTGTAGCACTCCCTCAGTGGGTCGGATAGGCGGGATGCGATGGTGAATATGAGAGCTGAGCTGCGCCTGATCCACGTGTGATGGTCAGCGCGAGACCGGGCGCCCGCAAGATAGGGGGCATCGGTGAACAGGTTCGATGTGAGCGTGTACGCGATCCGGCGGCGGGCTGGGCGCCGCCGACCGTTCGAGGTCCGCTGGCAGGCTGCGGGCCGCAGCCGGTCAAAGTCATTCCTCACCAGGAAGCTCGCCGACCGCTACCGGGCCGAGCTTGTCCGCGCGGCCCGGATGGGCCTGGAGTTCGATCCGCTGACCGGCGAGCCGACGGCATGGAACCTTCCGGAACCCGCGATAGTTACCTGGTACCAGCAGGCGACCGCGTACGCCGGGATGAAATGGCCGTCCCTGGCCGCCCACTCCCGGGCCAGCGTGGCCGAGGCGCTCGCCACGGTCACGCCCGCACTGACCCGGCCAGGTGCAAGCGACCGACCTGATCCGCGCGAGCTGCGCATGGCCTTGTACCAGCACGCCTTCAATCCCGCCCGCCCAGCCGGACCGGGCAGCGCGGCCGCGCAGATCCTCGACTGGGCGCAGCAGGCGTCGCTGCCCGTCGGCTGCCTCAGCGAGCCGACGGTGCTGCGGACCGCACTGGAGGCGCTGACGCTCCGGCTGGACGGCAGCCGGGCCGCCGCCAACACCATCATCCGCAAGCGCGCCGTCCTGCACGGCGCTCTCGGCTACGCGGCCGAGGCCGGGCTGCTGCCGGACAACCCACTGGACAGCATCGGCTGGCAGGTACCGCAGTCGTCAGCAGCCCTCAACCCCGCCGTCGTGGCCAGTCCCGCCCAGGTCAGCGCACTGCTGGATGCGGTCGACCGGACCCAGCCAGAGTTGACAGCCTTCTTCGGATGCCTGTACTACGCCGCGCTTCGCCCAGAGGAAGCCGTCGCCCTGCGCCTCGCCGACTGCGATCTGCCCAGTTCCGGGTGGGGCGTGCTCCGGGTGGCCGCGGCCGCGCCCAGGACCGCTGCCGCCTGGACCAGCAGCGGCACCAGCTATGAACTGCGCGGACTCAAGCACCGGCCGGACGGGGCGATCCGGATGGTCCCGGCCCCTCCGGTGCTCGTCGCCATGCTCCGCGCGCACATCACGGCCTACGGCCCCGCACCCGATGGCCGGCTGTTCCGGGGAACCCGCGGCGGGCCGCTCAGCGGATCGGTCTACGGCCGTGCCTGGCAATCCGCCCGCACCATCGCCCTGGGGCCCGAGCTAGCCGCCAGCGGGCTCGCCCGGCGCCCTTACGACCTGCGTCACGCCGCCCTGTCACTGTGGCTGAACGCCGGCGGGGATCCCGCCCAGATCGCCGGCCGGGCCGGGCACAGCGTCGCGGTCCTGCTCACCGTGTACAGCCACTGCATCCACGGCCAAGACGACCTCCTCAACCAGCAGATCGACCACGTCCTTGAGCCGTTCTCGAGGTCTGGTCCGTGCCCGTCCGTGGAAAGCCAGCGGTTGCACCGACCGCGCGACGGGCGCGGACGCCGTCCGCTATACGTCCGTGGCTTCCCCGCCCGGCCCGCCGACGGCCCGCAGAGCACGCCGGCACCAAACGGGCACAGCCGCCCCGGAGATAGTCATTTATCCTGCTCAAAAGCAATATTAGAACAACACGCGAACAGCAACGGGCTGCCTGATCCGGCCCACGGCTGGCCCAAAAACCTTCACCAACGGTCCGCGAACCGCTCGCTCCGGCACGCAAAAGCCGACGCCACCATCTGGTGACACCGGCTTTGACCTGCGGAAATAGGGTGGCAGGTGTTGGGTTCGAACCAACGTAGGCTAAGCCGACGGTTTTACAGCCCGCCGATTCCCACCCATCGGAATATCCGCTGACCTGTGCTTTCTCCATTCCTCGCCGCGTCAAATCCGCGATCTGTCCGCCCCGCGTCCGTGCGTACCGAGTCGCCCAGGTCAGCGCGCCGAGGGTGCCGGGCGGCCGTCCAAGAGAGTCCAGCGGAGTCCCGCTGTGTCCCATTCCGCGACCGTGTCTTCATTGTTATGGCTCGCTGACACTACTGGTGGATGGCTCCGATTCGTTTTGCCCAGTCTGGGCCCACCACTTAGCCTAAGTTGATCATCGCTGGCTGGGACCAAGGTTCACGAGCCGGATGGTGGGCGGGCCGTGGTGACGGATGCCGACGTCAACGGGTCGCTTGACCCGGTAGGAGTTGCGGCAGGCGCGCCGCCGGATCTCCCCATTTCGCGGCTCGTGCAGCCGTCGGCGGGCCTCTTTCAGCGCCAGGTAGTGGTGACCAATCCGGGGTGCCATGTTCGGAAAGTGCCTAGACGCCGAACAGCCCCGCCACTGCTCCCGGCGGCTGTTCCAGGCGCTGATTGGCTGACGTCAGTCGCCTGCCACGCTACGCCCCCGGGGGCGCAGCACTCGCGGCGAACGCGTTGAACCGGGCGACCTCGGCGGCGGCTTCGGACAGGGTGCGCCGCTCGTTGATCACCATGCCGAAGTCCACCTTGCGCTCAAGGTAGCTGCCGTCCGCAAAAGTGATCAGGATGGTTGACTTGCCCGGCCCGCTCTGGAACCCGATCACCACGTCGTAGGCGAGCGAATGACGCGGGGCCGGCTTGCCGCGGAACAGCTCCGCGTGTGCCCCGGCCAGAGGGCCGTGGTCACGGCCACCCGCCATTACGCGCCCGTTGACGATCCGGATGCGGAGCTGCTTGAAGGGCTGGCGGGCAGCTTGGGCTGCCTGCGCGCGCAGCAGTTCAGCGCGCCGCTCCGCCGCCGACTTCGGGGGGCTCTTGCCCTGGCTGACATGCGCGGCTATCCCCGCAATGGAGATAACCAGCAGGACTAGGGCACCCACGATCAGCACCGTGTTGCTCATCCGCCGCCTCCCCGCTCACGTATCCCCGCCAGCATCTCGTCGTGGCGCAGGGCGCGCTGGCGTTCCTTCCGCTGATGCCGGCGGACCAGGCGGTAGGGCACGAGCAGCAGCCCCAACACGCCTTACCAGCCCAGAATGGCGCACCACCATGGCAGCAGCAAGGCACAGACGCAGGTCACGATCAGCGCGTGCTCCCCGCCCTCGCTGCCCCGGGCCAGCCGCCACGCATGCTGCGCGGAGCCGGTGAAGGACATGGGCGCGGCGGGGATCACGCCGCCGCTTCTGGGCGGGTCAGGCCAGGGCGGCTGCCTGACCGGGCTGCGCCGGTCGATGTCCCTGGAGATCAACTTAGGCTAAGCGGCATTGAGTCTGGGCGGAGCCGGGCACAGCATGCCGACTGTTCGGCCGATGAGCAGGACCGGATAGGCGGGACGCTATCGCCTTGGGCAACTCCGTTCTGGGCTCGGCCGCGAGAAACGCCGGGCACTGACCGGTTGCGTGGCCGGAGCCGCGGCTGACCACCAGGACAGGGCCGCCCGCATTTCCTCCGCGGATCTGGCGCTGTGGCTGCGCAGCCAGGCGAGCTGATTTCCCTTGCCTCTGTCGAGTGTGCCAACGTCGACAGGTGCCGGCCGCTCCTGTGGCAGCCCGCTTGGGCGGGCCCAGATTCGTTGTGCCGGATGGGTCATCTCCCGGTGTGTTGGCTTCGGGCGTGGCAGCGTCCGCCATACGGTGATCGCCGTGGTGATGTCCCGGGCTGGCGCGTTCGAGCAGCTACGCCGCAACCTTGAGCTGACTGGCCTTCAGCAGTCAACGGTGGCGGCGCGCCAGGAGGACCTCCGGGGCGCGCTCGCTGGCGATTTGGCTGTCCGGGATAGCTTCCTGACCGGCTCGTATGTCCGCCAGACGCTCATCGGCCCGCTCGCGAAAGCTGACGTTGACGTCGTCGTGGTCCTGGACACCAGGACGTATGCCGGCCGCGGTGCCCGCAGTGTTCTGGAGATGGTGCGGAGGGTGCTGCTCAGGACGTATCCCAGTACGCCGGAGATCAGCCGCAGTGGGCAGGCAGTAACCGTTTCGTTCAGGAACTTCGCGGTTGATGTGGTGCCGGCGTTCAAGCAGTGGCACTGGTGGCACGGCGACGGTTACCGCATCTGCGATTCAGGTAGTGATGGGTGGATCTTCACCAACCCGAAGAAGCACGCCGAGATTTCCAGCAAGGTCAACCTGTTCCACAAGGGCGCGGTGGTGCCCTGCATCAAGCAGCTCAAAGCTTGGAACCGCACGGTGAACCGACCGCTGCGGTCATTCCACATTGAGGTGCTCGCGTGGCAGATCTTTGACACGTCGTGGTGGTGGCCCAGTCAGATGGGATGCGACTGGGAGAACGTCCGCTACTTCTTCGATAAAGCCCGCGAGAGCATCCCCGGCCGGCAGCCGGATCCTGCGGGAACCGGCAAGGACGTCGGCGCGTACCTGACTGGCCAGGCGATCAGCAACGCGGTCAGCAAGGTGACCACGGCTTACGAACGGTGTGTCCGCGCCGAACGCGAAGCCGACGCCGGCCGACTAGACGCGGCGCATGAAGCATACCGCCGCGTCTTCGGCAGCTACTATCCGGCGACATGATCGCACCATTTCCCGTGGGCGCCCGCTTGGGGACACCGTGAGGCGCTGGAGCGCGGCTGAGCCTCATCGCATCTAGTTCTCTCAGCCCTGCGCTATCTTGTGTCGTCGGCACGTGAATACTGACCCCGGCGCGGCGCCAAGCCCTCATACCGAGACTGTGACAGGCTGCTGGGCTGGCAGCATGGACGCCTGCAGCGCCAGCCCGCCTGATATGACAGTGCTCCCTGTGCTGCTCAGCGCGACGGGAACTGCCCGCCAAACAGGAGGTCGAGGTAGTAGAACGCTGTCGCTGGCTCGTCTTTCCGGTGGGCGTCAAGGGCTTTGCGGGCCCGGGTGGCTCCTGTGCTGAGCCTGGAGAGCGCGTCAGCTTTCCTGGCGGTGGTGGAGCAGGCTTCGAATCGTCCCGCAGCGCCCTTCGGGTCGTTCATGGCTGCCAGCCCGATACTGTCCAGGTGCTCCAGCAGGTAGCAGATGTCGTAGACGGGAACGAAGCTGGGCTGTCCGGCGAGGTACTGAGCAGCACGCATCTCCAGGTAGAACGACGAGACCGGGACGGCGTTGTAGTACTTCCACGCCTTGACCAGCCGCGCAAGTTTCTTGGCTCCGCCGGCGATGTCCGGCCGTGAGTTGACCTCATTAACGTATGCCAGGTGCTCCAAGGGCGCCGTGTCGAGCCACCCTGCTGCGGCGCCGGGGATGTCGTAGACAGAGACGCCTTCGCCGCCGCGGCCGGTGATGAACCCCGGGATGACTTCCTAGGTCTCGTCACCGCCGGCGAACGCGATGACAACTGCCGGGCGGCTGATGCGTACCGGGGTGTACGGGAAGCTGGCGGCCAGCGCGTTCTTCACCCATGCAAGAGCTGTGTCGGAACTGCCGGGCCGCTGGCCTTTGATGCTGGCGAGCAGGTCGACGTCGCAGTGCCCCCGTATCCCGGTGCCGTGGCTGAACGAACCGGTCTCGCGGAACAGGTAGATGTCAAGGGCGCCGCGCAGGGAAGCCTCGACGCTGGCCCGGTGCCTGGCCACGGCGGCGCGCTGAGATTCCAGCGCTATGAGCCGGCCGAGGAAGGTCTCGAACCCCTGTGCCACCGACAGCGTCATGACCGCCTCTTCCGTACTTGTGCTGGCATGGTCCCGCCGGCCGCGCGGGCCTTCCTGCGTGGCCGGCCCTGCCCTTGGGCTGGTCCGGTTTTCACGCGTCTTGCTCGGGCCCGGCGAGCAGGGCCGCTGCCCCGGCGGATATGGCCGCGCCTGTGGCGGGCTTGCGGAGCTTGTAGAAGAAGCCGGGTACCCGTGGCCCGTGCCGGCGCAGGAGGTAGGCGGTGTCCTGGATGTTGCGGCATGCGGCGGGGTCGATGCCCGCCGGGTCGTCGTGGTGGGCGTCCCAGATGTCCTGGATGTCCTGCTCGGCGTGTTCGCGCCTGGTGGCGTGCCGCCAGTGGGACCGGGCGAGTTCGGTGGCGTCCAGGAGTGCCGGGGAGCTGGGCAGGAAGATCTTGATCAGGTAGGCGGCGAGGCTGAGGTCACGTGCGAGCGCCACGGCCAGGCCGAGGGCGAACCAGGCGATGCCGGTGATCAGGATGGTGGTGCCGTAGGCGCGGTGGTCGCGGCGGCTCCAGATCATGCTCATCCGCTGGCACAGCAGGACGTCGCCGGGCCAGGGTGTGTCGCCCAGGTCGATGCTGTACCAGTTGCGGTAACTGGTGTCGTCACGGATGTGGGCCGCAGCGGCGGCTACATCCTCGGGGGCGGGCGGCCGGCCGGCGAGCGCGGTGTTCCAGGGCAGCTTGAACAGCCTGGTGTCGTACAGCTCCTGGACGCTGACGGCGCGCAGGGTGCCGTGTTCTTCGAGCCAGGACAGGATGGTCCGGCCGGCCACCAGCCAGCCCGCAGCGACCGCCGCGAGGATGTCGCTGGTGGACGGGACCAGCAGCGAGACGATGGGCGCGACGGTGGCCAGCACGAACGTGCCGAACGCCCGGGCGCGGTGCCACCGCTGGGCGGTGCGGTACAGGTGGCTGTAGGCGAGCAGCCGCTTCAGGTGCTCGGGCTGGTCCTGGCGCTGCTTGATCCGGGCGGAGGAACCCGCCGGGACCGGCCGCGGGATGGTGGTCATGACGAGGGGAACAGCTCTCCGAACAGGGACCGCCACACGGTGAGGGCCTCGCCGGTGCGGCCCTGGCGGTCCAGCAGGATGGCCTTCGTGCAGGCCGCCTCGGCGTCGCGGAGCGCGGCGCGGGCGCCTCTCATCTTGGCCGGGTCGGTGTCGAGGACGTCGGAGATGTCCGGGCCGACGCGGGCCGGGTCAGGCCAGCCGTCGGTGATGCGGTCGGCGGCGCTGGCGAAGAACTGCCGCAGCTCGTAGGCGTGGGAGCCGGTCCACGTGCCGGTGATCAGCTCGAGGGCCATCACCTCGATGAGGAATGACGGCCCGGCTGGGGAGCCGTGGACATGGTTCCATTTCTTGATCATTTTGACGAGGGGCTTCCACTGGCCGTCGAAGTTCTTGTTCGCGGTGGTCGCCAGCTCGGCGTGGATCTTCGGGTTGGTGGGCACCCAGATCCCGAGCCGGTCATCGGGGATCAGGTAGTGGTCGCCTTCCTCGAAGGCGGGCACCACGTCGAAGGAGGTCACCTCCCCGGTCAGGTCATCAACGTGCCCGGCGCCGAAGTCGACCCGCACAGCGCGCCGGTCGGTGCACACCCTGGCGTCGCCGTAATGGACGGCGAGGGCCTTCCGTACCTCCTCAAGGATCTTCCGGGGGTGCATGGCGAGGTAGGAGGTGTCCCGCAGGACGATCATGATGTCGACGTCGCGCAGCGGCTTGGTTTTGGTGTGCCGCCGGTAGGCGCCGGTCAGGAAGTCCGTGACGATCTCGAAGGCCTCGTCGAGCTGGCCGCGCAGCTTCTGCTGCCGCTGGCTGGCGGTGGCGTCTTCGGTGTCGGTGGTCTCCAGGCGGCCGTGGAACTTCCAGAACGCGTCGCTGACGGTGATCACGTGCCGCTCCTGGTGTAGTAGGCCAGGGCCGCGCCCAGGCTGCCTCCGCCGATGGCGGTGCCGACGGCGTGGCGGGTGAATCCTGCGGTGGACCGGTAGGCGGTCGCTGCCCAGCCGGGGACGTCGGGGTGGCCGGGCGTGGTGTCGGCGATGATCCGGTACTCACAGCGGGCGGGGAAGGCTCCGTTCTTGCGGATGGTGTAGGCGACGGTGTCGGGGTCCAGCCACAGGTCGCCGTCCCCGCCGGGGTAGTAGCCGTAGTCGATGGTGAAGTCGAACCGGCCGGCCAGGTCATCCCCGCGCGTGCCGGGGTGGTAGACCTCCAGGGTCACGGCCTTGAGATGCCCTGAGGCGAGCCACGTGGCCATGCCCTCTTCCAGGACAGCCCAGTCCTCGCGGATCCGGGCTGGGTCCAGGCCGCTGCCCTTGATGATGGAGCGGATGCTGCCGAGCATGTTGGTGGCCACGTGGGTGGCCGCGTAGGTGGTGGTGTTGACGTAGACGGCGGTGTTCACGGGCGCTCCATCTCCTCGTAGTCGATCGACCATCCGCCGGCAGCGGCGCCTTCGGCGGGCTCGCCGACGGTGATGCCGTCAGTGACGTCACGGGCCTGGATGCCGGGGTGGCGGCTCAGGGCGGCGCGGATCTCCTCGATGTCATCGACCCCGCACGGCAGCGACATGATCCACCCCGGTTCGGCACACGGGCTCACCGCCAGCGGTATCTCCCCAGCCTGGGCTTCTGCAGCATCGAGGCCGTGGGCGGTGCGGATCCTGATCCGGGGACCGCTGGCAGGGATGACCACGATCGGTGCCTGCCGGGTGTACTCGGCGGTGATCAGGACCGCGGCGATGTTGGTGACTGCGTCCAGGCGTCCGCGCGCGGCGGAGCCTGCCGGTGCCAGGAGATCGGCGACCGCTTTCCACGTCGCGACGGAGGTGCGGACCGGGATCGCCGCGACCGTGCGGCTCACCACGCTCACCGCTGGCTGCCCATCTGAGCGAGCGCGGCAAGCAGGTCATCAGCCGATACCTGGCCGGGGTCACCGAGTCCGTCAGGGGATACTGCGCAGGCGGCGGCCACGGCCTTGCGCAGCCGGCGCCCGTCGAGCCCTTCCGCCGCCTGGGCGGCGGCGTCCAGGACCGCCGGGTCGAGGAGGCGCCGGGTCCCCGGGAAGGCGGCGGCGACCGCCGCGATGGTCTTCTCCAGGATCGCCCGCCGGGCCTCAATGTCTGGCAACGGCACGTCGACGATGGTGTCGGCGCGGGACGCCAGCGCCGGGTCGATGGCATCCGGGTAATTGCTGGTCGCGATGATCAGAACCTCCGGGTGGCGGCGGGCGAGCTGGTCCAGGCCGACCAGGGCCGCGTCGACCGCACGGTGGACGTCGACCGGGTTCGCCTCCAGGGACAGCGCCCGGCGGTCGGTGAAGACCGTCTCCACCTCGTCGAACAGCACGATCAACGGGCCGGCGGCAGCGTATTCCTGCAGCACGGATCCGAACATCTGGCTGACGCCGCGCTGACTGCGGCCCAGGGATGAGCTGGCCAGCTCATGCGGGTCGATCTCGACGTACGTCCACGGCTTCGGCCCGCGGGCCGTCCGCGCCACCTTGTCGGCCAGTCCGCGTGCCAGCGTGGTCTTGCCGACACCCGGCAGGCCGGTGAGCAGCAGCACCCCGTGCAGCGGCAGCTCGGGGAAAGGCACCGCTGGCCGCAGCCGGACCCCTGCGATGACGGTGCGCAGCAGGTGCTCCTTCATGTCTGCGGGAAGGACGATCGACTTCCACTCGTCAGAGAAGCCGGCATCGGGCAGCGTACGGATGTCGGCGACGCCGGGGATGCCCGCGTCCAGGACGCGATCGCTGGCGGGCGGGGAGTCTGTCAGGCTGGTCATCGGCATAGCACCTCGGTTCACGATCGGGGTTCATGAAGGTCAGGGTCAGCATGATCAGGGGGTAGGGCCGGGCAGCCGGTGGCCGCTCATTTCTGCCTGACGTCACACCGGGGTGATCGTCCGGCCTGCTTCCGGGCCCACTCAGTCACCTGCCGATGCTGCCTGGGGTCTACGGGGCGCAGTCCCGGCAGGTGGTGCTGTCGCCTGCGAACCGCGAGGGGTTCAACGTCAGGAAGCAGGTGTCGCACTTGCGGTCCCGTCCGGCCCGCTTGACCGTGCACCCGCAGTGCCCGCTCTCGCAGCGCGGCTCGCCGCAACGTTCACACGGCTTCTCCGTAATCCGGAACTCCCGGGCGCAGGTCTCGCAGGTCCACCATGTTCCCCACCGGGAGCGTCCGGTTTCCGGGCGTGGCGGAGCGAACCGCCGCCAGGCGGCGTGGTCGGAGGCGAGCACGGCGATCAGGTAATCCTCGTCACACCACGCGGCCTGCCCGTAGACCTGGTCGCTGGTGCTTCCGTCCCGGTACGCCACGACCGTATGGTCACGCTCGACCGTGCCGTGGCCGTGCCGGGCGGCGGTGATCAGCGGCGTGCCGGACTGATCCGAGCCGCGCGCTGGCGGGATGAATCCGCGGGGAGCGGCGAACAGCACGGTACCGGCCGCGTCGAGCAGCACGATCACGCCCGCGCCGGTCAGGTGCTCGGCTGCCCGGACACAGCACGCCTCACGGGACGCCTGAGACGAGTGGAACATCTCGGCGACGCCCGGCGCGGTGGGGCCGCGCGGGTCGAGGTGACCGGCCACCTGGTCATCAGGAAGGAGCACACGGGCGGCGAACGCATCGCATGCCTCCTCCTCCAGTTCCTCGGAGTCCTCGACGGCGAACAGGCGCTGGCCCAGCTCCAGGTCCGTTTGCTGGAGGTGGTGGCCCAGCTCGTGCAGGCAAGTGAACCCCCGGCGCCTCGCGGACCTGGACGGGCTTACCAGCAGCGTCGGGGGGGAGGTCTGGTGCTGGTAACTGCCGGCGACCGAGCAGCGGCTACCGTCGGCCTCACTGACCAGGCAGACCCTGATCTCCGGCCAGCACTGCAGTTCGCCGAGGGGGCCTGCATGCAGGACGGCCAGGGCACCCGGACGGTCTCGTTCCAGCGCGGCCAGCATCGCCATCGCCTGGCGGGGAGCTTCGGCAGTGAACCGTCCCCGCATCACGCACCGCCCGGGCCCATGTCTTCGTCGCGCAGGAACCGGCGGAGCCGCTCGTCCCAGTCAGGCTCACCTCCCCCGGTCTGCCGCGCTGCCAGGCTGTAGGCGCCGTAGCTGCCGGCAAGCCGCGCCTCGGATTCACTGACCCGGTACGTGCGGGCGCGCTCCTGCCACGTGTGCCGCCAGCGCGGATGCTCCATCCGCACAACCAGGCCAAGTGGCAGCGGGCGCACCGATGCGGCAACCCGTTCAGCGGTCAGGCCCGTCACCCGGGCGATCATCTCGATCTGGCCTGCGGTCAGCGGCGCCTTGCCCCTGAGGATCTTCATCACCTCGGGCTGGGGAAGATCGAGGGCCGTGCACAACGACGCCAGGTCCAGCTGCGTCCCGAGCAAGGACGCCAGACCGCGAGGTTGCTGCCCGGGAGCTGCCGCTGGCAGCCCAGGGGCCTGCCGCAACGCCTCCAGATCATCGGCGATTTCGGCACGGGCGAGCGCGGCGGGATCTAGTTCCGAGGAGATCAGGTGGCCCTGCCGTGCTCCCGCGGGGACATCACCTGGGCGGCCCTCGGATGCGGACCGGGTCCACTGGATAACCTCGTCGCTGCAGGCGTCCACCGGACGTTCCAGGACCCGGATCGGCACTGTGCCGGCCAGGCCTGCCCACACCGTGGTGTCGACGCCGAACGCGGTGGACTGTCCCTCGAGCACGAGGCTGTGATCATCGTCTGCCGGCGGGTCAATCGTCACCGGAGCAGCCCGCACATCACGGCCCTCGATGGCCAGGATCAGCACCAGGACGCTGATGTCCTCCCAGCGGGCCCGCCACACCTGCCCAGCCTGGATTTCCACATCAACCAGTTCGCCGGACCGCTCGCGCAGTGCCTGGCCGGACAACTCTCGCGGGGCCTGCGCCTGTTTGGCGAGGTCAAGCAGCCGCTGCGGTATCCGCGGGTCACTCATGGTGTCCTCCCGCTTCGATCGACCGGGTAGGTCGTTACCACCACCTGACGTCACTCCTGATGGAACGTCCGGACGCTGAGCACATGTCACTCCGGGCCCGGCGCTCCGCCGCATAGCCGGATCACCTCCAGGCCCACGGCACGCACATCCTCGCCCACGCCGATCAGCTGCTCCAGTTTTTCCTTCAGCCGCTTGGCGTGCTGGTACGCCTGGCTACGGCCACAGCCCAGTACCTCCTGGATCGACGGCACATCAGCCAGGAGCGGCACCAGCTGCCGCTCGACGGGAGAGAGCATGCCCGCCACCTCGGCCGCTCGCACCCCGGCGGTCAGCTCATCCTCGGCGGCGATGACCTGCTCCTCGGGCGTCAGCTCCTCTGCCCGCGCCGTAACATCGTGCTGGTCCTGTAGGAGGACGACGGGCGGATCCACCACGGTTGGAAACCTTGCCAGGAACACTGCGGCCAGATGGGCGATTTCCATGCTGCCCGCGGCGGCTTTCAGAACCGCGTGAGCCACGGCCACGATGGAGGCCCTGTCGGCGACCGGGGGACGGCGGCTCGTACTCGACCACCGCGGAATCCGCACGTAAGGAACCGCCCGTGCCGCTTTCACCAGGTCATCAGTCCTGCCCGCCCATGGCGGCACCGAGGTACCCGACAGCCGCCACCTGCCCTCGCCTGCTTCGCCGGATGGCACTTGCCCGAAGGTGTCCGTCGTAGCCAGCACCGTCTCCAGCGTGCGCCTGAGCGCACCCGCACTGGTCTTGCGGGCCTGGTCGATCAGCCAGTGCCGGATCGACCTTCGCAGCAACCGCCCCATCGATGCCTCACTGCCGGCCTGAGCCAGCAGCATCGCGGTCACCGCGTGGACGCGATCGGCCAGGAACCCGCCCAGCAAGTCCTCCAGGTCAGCCTGCTGCCACGTGTCTCCCGGCATGAGCACGGGAAACCGGCACGCCTCCTCGCGGACCAGATAGCAGATCAACTTCAGGCACTCTGGACCGAGGTGGCCCAGGGCGCGAAGCTCATCGTACGCAGAGATAACCTGCCCCCTTCGGCTCCGCCTGCAACCGAATGACGGTCGCACGGCAATCATCGGCAGCGCGGAGTGCGTGCACGCTGTGCCTTGGCGAGCACCCGGGCCCGGCCGGAACGGTCCACGAGCTGTCGCGACGCCGGGCGTGGGTGATCACGCCCGCCCATTGACGCGGCCCATTCAGCAGCCGCAGCACAAGACTCTGGCCAGAGCGGCCTTGCCCCCGGGCAGACCGGCGGACAGCCGCACTCCGTGCAATGGCAGCCTGGGAAACGGGACCGCCACGCCGCAGCCGGACACCCGCGATGCCACTGCGCAGCAGGCGCACCTTCATGGCTGCGGGAAGAACGATCGATGCCCACTCGTTAGACAAAGCGGCGTTAGGCACTGCCCGGGTGCCGGCGGCATGGGGATGACCGAATCCGGGACCGCCATCGCCGGGGGGCTGAGGGTCGGTAAGGCCAGCCATCGGCACCAGACCTCGGTTCATGATCGGGGTTCATGCAGGTCAGACGCAGCATCGACAGGAAGACCGACACCGGGTTACGATCGATTCGAGTCAGATCATACTGCGTGTACAACTGGAGGTACAAAGCTTACCTCCCCGGAAACAGCCCCACCAGGTGTCCCACGGGTGAAGTCCCCGCGCTACCGTGCCCCTGCCAGCAGGGCACTGTAGTGAAAGGAGGCAAACGTGGACGAACCAGTCGATATCAGCATCTTGAAGGCGCGCGTCAAAGAGCACCGGGAAAAGCTCGGCCTGAGCCTGCGTGCTGCCGCCGCCGACTGCGACGTGCCGTTCAATACCCTGGCCCGGGTCGAGAAGGGCTACCTGCCCGACCTGGCCAACTTCCGCCGGATCGTCACCTGGCTCGGCCTAGCGCCAGAGCAGTTCTTCCAGCCCCCCAGAGTCCGCACCGAGAACACCCCCGAGATCATCGCCCACCACCTCAGCCGCGACCCGAACCTCAGCGACGCCGCAGCCGGGCACATCGCCGCTCTCGTCCACGAGCTGTACAACAACCTCGCCCGCCCCCCGCGCGCCGTCCAGATACGCCTGCGCGCAGCCCCGACCTTCAAACCCGAAGCCTCCCGGCTGCTCGGGGAACTCCTTGAAACCATGCAGCACAAGCTCACCGCTGACCCTCCGCCCGGCCAGGCCGGCAGGTAGACGGCATGCGACGAGGATTCAAGTCCGAAGCCGAGCGGCTCGCCGAGCGCACCCGAACCCAGATGGGCCTGCGGCCACACGACCAGCTCGACATCCGCGACCTAGCCCGCCACCTCAACGTGGACGTCATCCCCGCCGACCACCTCGTCGATCGCGGCCGGCTCGAGGAACTGGAACGGCTCCAGCCCGGCGCCTTCTCCGCCGCCACCTTCCACCTGCCCGACGGCCGGACCGTCGCCGTCTGCAACCCCTGCAATGACCCCCCGCGCACCAACAGCGACATCGCCCACGAACTCGCCCACATCCTGCTCGACCATGACGTCCGCGAGATCCAGCAACTCGCCGGCCACACCTTCCTCACCTGCAACCCCGAGCAAGAAGAAGAAGCCAACTGGCTCGCCGGCTGCCTCCTGCTTCCCCGGCCGCTCCTGCTCCGCGAGGTATACGCCGGCACTAACCCCGACACCCTCGCCGCCAGATACCAGGTCAGCCTCCCCATGGCCCGCTTCCGCCTCAACGCCAGCGGCGTCCTCCTCCAAGCCCGCCGGGCACGCGCAACCAGAGGCACGTAGCGGACGGGGCATGCCGGCACCGCACTCGATGAGCCCGCTCGCGTCCTGCCGCTGTCCAGCAGCACGGCGGAGGGCCAAACGGCGGGCAGCAGCCCTCACGGCTGCTGCAGCCCGTGGTGCTCCAGACCTGGCGCCCATGAGCGGTTAGGACTCCCGGAAAACCAGCGGACAGGTGCGTTCTCAACCACGATCATGGTGCGGCGCGTGGCTGCGCTGCCGGGAGGCTGCAGCAGGCGATCGGCAACTGCAAAGGGCAGCGCATGAACACTGACCGACGGTCATGGCATCTCAAGGTCGAACGGGCGGACCGGCAGCTCGAAGAGGTCAAGTCAGCGATGGCACGCTACGCGAGCAGACATCCGTTCCGGGCAGTCCGGGCCAGGCAGCCGAAGGACCAGAGGCACATCTGGCTCTACCGTCTTGAGATGACTGAGGAGCCGGATCCGATGATCCCGGTCACCATCGGGGAATGCCTCTATGATCTTCGCTCAGCTCTCGACCACCTCGCGGTGGCGATGACGCCGAAAAACAGGAGGTCCAGCGCCGCTTTCCCGGTCGAGTGGACCGACCCTTGGGAGAAGGACGCGACCGGCGCCTTCGTTCACGATGAGAGTCGGCGCCGGAGCTTCACCTCCAAGCTCAAGGGAATGCCAGACGAGGCCGTGAAGTTGATCAAGGAAGCTCAGCCCTATCAGCGCGAGCACCCTGAACTCGAAACCCTCGGACTCCTGAGCAGCCTCCAGAACGCGGATAAACACAGGCAGCTTGTCGCAATCGGTCACGGAGTCCTGGACGCCCGCAGCGTGGTAACGGCTCCCGTTGGGGTTATCCAGCAGCCGACGACCGGTTTTCGTCCCAACGGCGAAGAGGTCGCCAAGTTCGGTTTCGCCGGCCCGCCACCGGACGAGCGTGAGGTCAAGGTGGAGCTGAAGGGCACAGCCACGATCGCGCTCAAGGTAGGCGGGGTAGAAGGGTACTTCCTGATGCCGCAGTCGCTTGAGATTCTCATCGGATGGATGCGGGACATCGTCATCCCGGCGTTCACTCCTTTTGTCCGGGCTGGGTGAGTACGGGCAATGGTTAAGCGTGTTCCGCTGACGGGCTGCGTCTTCTGCGGCGGGCGCCCGCTGACGGCGGAGCACGCGCTCGGAAAGTGGTTCAGGACGACGGCAGGGCTGGCCGCGCCGGCGCGGGTTACCAAGTACAGGGACGATGCGCTGACCCATGAGAAGTACAAGCCGTCATTCAGCGAGAAGCTGCGCGTCGCCTGCCTGACCTGCAACACCGGCTGGATGCACGGCCTGGAGGAGGCTGTGCTCCCGAGCGTCGCTGAGATGGTCCGGGGACGCCCGGTGATGCTCCTGACGGCCGCCCAGCGCCTCATCGCCACGTGGTTCGTGAAGACGTGCTGCGTGTGCGAGTACATAGACGTAGAGCCGGGCCGTCACATTCCGCGGGCTCACTATGAGCAGATCCACGTGCGGCGCACCTCGCCGCCGGACTGGTGCCAGGTCTGGCTCGGCCCGGCTCGCCTGCCACCGGCTGAATTCGGCGTGCGGCTCACCCAATGGAGGTGCGAGGCAGTCACGCTCCCCGGCCTGGACGGCACGCCGGACATCGGGTGGCTGGGAACTCTGAGAGTCGGGCCAATTGTCCTCCAGGCGCTCGGCTGCGCCACACGGCCGACGCGCATGAACCGTCTTGATCTCCGGGGAGGCCTGATCCAGATCTGGCCTCCAGCGCAGCACGCTGTCAGCTTCCCCCGGCGGCCACACGTCACCTTTGAGCAGATCCTTCCGCCCCCGCCACCAGGACGGCCGCTTCATCCCGCTCTGATGGACAAGCCGACGTGACAGGGTCTGTGCAGGGCGACCGGCACCGCGATCGGCCGGTCAGCCTAAGCCAGCGACGATGACGAGGTGCTCACACGAAGAATAGCCGCATCCTCCAAGAGTCACTCGCTGTCGTGTTCGTCTTGTTCGTCGAGGGCGTCGTTGATGCGCTGGTTGGCGGCGCCGGCCTGGCCGTCGATGCAGTTGGCGTAGACCTTGAGCAGGACGGCGACGCCGTGGCCGGCGCGGCGCGCGACTTCAGTGGCGGGGACCCCGGCGTTCAGCCACAGCGACACGGCGGCGTGGCGGAGGTCGTAGGGGCGGCGGGCCAGGGGTGATGCCTGCTGGGCGGGGGTGAGGGCCTTGGGGCGGGCGCGCTGCCAGACTTCGCCCCATCCTGTGTCGTTCAGCGGCCCGCCTCGTGCGGTGCGGAACAGGTGCCCGTCGGGGCTGGTGCCGTAGCGGGCGATGTGGGCGCGGAGCATCTTGACCAGGACGGGCGGGATGGGGATGCTGCGGGTTTCGCCGGGCGCGCGGTGCTTGAGGCCGCGTTCCTCGCGGCTGGCGCCGTCGTCGGTCCACCCGGTGCCGGCGCAGGGCTGGGAGGCGGCCAGGTCGATCCGGCCCCACCCGCGGGCGGGCAGGACGCAGTCGGCTTCGCGCAGGGCGACCGCCTCGGCGGGGCGCAGGGCGGCGTAGTACAGGCAGCCGAAGAACGCTTCCATGTGCTCGCCGCGCGGGCCTTGCCCGCGGACGGCTTTCAGGAGTCTCCGGGCCTGGGCGGGGTTGGCGACCGAGCGGCGGTCGACGGTCTCGGCGACTTCTGAGGCTTTCCACTGGATCTGGCCGAGGGGGTTGGTGGGCAGCAGCCTGCGTTCGACGGCGTAGCCGAGGGCGTTGGCGAATACGGCGCGCTTGCGGCGGGTGGTCGTCGCGGCGGCGGGCTTGCCGTCCAGCCGCCGGGCGCAGGCGCCCAGGACGGCGCGGACGGTGTCGGGCTCTTCCAGCGCCGCCACTGGCAGGGATGCCTTCGCGATCCAGTCCAGTGCCCGGCTGATCTCTGCTGGGACGGCCTGGCTGGCGCTGGCCGAGTTGAACGCGTAACCGAATAGCGCCCGGCGCAGGACGTCGCGGTCGGGGGCCTTGCCGTGCCGCTCGGTCAGGGCGAGGGTGATGGTGGTGAGCGACTCGGCGGTCGAGCGGCGCGATTTGGCGGCCAGGTCGGGCCATTTCATCTGCGCGTACGCCCGGGCGTGCTCATACCAGGTGACGTCGGGCCGGTCGGCTGGCTTCGGCTGGGCGGGCAGGCCGGTGGCCGGGTCGAACGGCTTCCCGTCGCGGGCGGCGTCTTTGAGGGTGACCAGGAACGCGTCCGCGAGGGCCTTGGTGGCGAAGGACTTGCAGTGCTCTCGGCCGTCGACGGCCCAGCGGACCCGGTACCGGCCGCGGGCGGTGTCGCTGATCTTCTTGGTGTCCCAGAATCTGACGTGGTAGCTGGTCATGCCGCATGCTCCTTCGGGGTGTCTTCGAGGCCGCGCAGCCATTCGTTCAGCGCGGTCCTCCGGATCCGCACGGCGCCGCTGGGCAGTTTCATCACCCGGGGCGCGATCCCCTTCTCCCGCCAGCGGTAGAAGGTGGAGCGCGGCACCCGCAGCTCGGCGATGACCTCCTCGATGGTCAGCAGCTCATCCGCCTCGCCTGCCACGCCTGCCTCCCTTCCTCCGCTGCCGGCCCCCCGCCGCGCAGGCGGGATGGTGCGTGTCCGTGCCCGCCCGGCTGTCCGTGCGGTGTGGTGGATGCACGCTCGGCCCTGGCCCCGTGGTCAAGTCCGCGTGACGCCATGCCTGGTAGCAGGCACCCCGGCCGGCCGGCGGCTGGCCGGGCGTGCGCCCCGCCTGCGGCCCCGTGTGCGCGCGTGCGGCCCTGGCCGGGCACCGGGTAACGGCGGGCAGGGGTCCTGGCTGTGCAGCCCCCGGCCGCGCCGCTGGGCCGCATGTCATGTGGTGTCCCCGGCTGCCCGGGACGCGCGGGCGGGTGGCGGGCGGCGCGGCCGGCTTGACGTGCCGGGCAGAGGCGGGCGTTGATCGGCGACGGTGCACGACCCTGGCCTGGCGCCGGAGACAGTTCCGGTTTCGCGGTGCCTGGTAACGCGGGTGACGGCCTTGCGTGGCTCGTCGCCGGGCCGGGGGAAACGCCGCCAGCCCATCATCAGCCCTGGAGGTGACTGACCGTGGATACTGCCCCAGCAACCCCGCACGACGGCCCGGAAGGCACGGGACCGCAGATACCCGATGACCCCGCCGGCCCCGGCGGCCTGCTCGGTTTCCCCGATGACAGCGATCGCGACGGCGAGGTGGACGTGCTGTACCTGGCCGGGCAGCGCCCGGCCAGCCCAGGAGAATGGCTGCAGGTCACCGCCGTCGACGGGGCACCCGGGGCGGACTTCCTCGCCCGGGTCCTGCCCGCAGGCGGGCGGCACGCCCATGGCGGCGACGTCCTGGTTCACCTGGCCGCCGACAGCGGGGACCGCGAGCCCCCGGCGGTCCGCGTCGGCGTGTGGGCGATCGTGGGCAGGCTGCTGGTCCCCGTCGCGGCCTGGGACCGGCAAGACCCCGACGGCTGGCCGGAAAAGATCCGTGCCACCGCCGCGTTCGCCATGAGCGTGCTGACCGAGCTGGGAGAACACGGCGCCGACCTCGGCGCCCGCTGGATCGACCTGGACGATGCCGTCGTCACGGCCACGGCGGGCATCCCCCTGGGAGTAACCTCCGGCACGGCAGCGGCCGGGCGCTGATACCGGCACAGCCAGGGTTGCGGGGGCAGGCGGCAAAGACGGCCTGCCCCCGCAACCATGTTCCCGGCAGGCCGCCCCCCGGCCAGCTGTCGGCCCGCAGCCACGGCGCAGCCCGGCGGGCAGGTGACGGGGCGCGGTCACGCGGCCTGGGTCCCCGGCTGGTCCGGTGCCGCACGCACGGGCCTGCCCTGCCCAGGCTGAGATTCCTTCAGCCTGGCTGAACTCCAGCGCTTCAGTACGACATCACTGGAGTTCGTGTTCCGAGGACCCTTGAGTTCGCGGGAACTCAAGCAGGTTAGTACGACATCATTGGAGTTCGTGTTCCGAGGACCCTTGAGTTCGCGGGAACTCAAGCAGGTTCCGGGTGCGCGGAAGATCAGGACGTCCTCGTGGACGATGAGGTGCCAGGGCTCGCCGCGGGCGCGGGCCTTGCGGATGTTGTCGAGCTGGAAGAACGACGGGCGGGGGATCAGGCGCTGGCCGCGGAGCCCGGCGAGCAGCGCCACGCATCGCTCGGCCGGGATCAGCCCGGCGCTCGCCCCGGCGGCGAGCACGGCGCCGGGCAGGTCGACCAGTTCGCCGCGCTGCCGCCAGGGCCGGGCGGTGACCACGACGGTCCCGCCGGGGCGCAGCAGCGCAGCGCATCCGGTGAGGATCTGGGTGAACCCGGCGAGCAGGTCGTCGAGGCCGTGGCTGGCGAGGTTGGCGGGGTCGTCGCTGTAGCGGTTGTCGTACTTCTCCACCCCGCCGCCTCCGGTGCGCTGCTCAGCGCGGACCTGCCCGTGGACGCTCCGCCCGTAAGGGGGTGAGGTGACCACCAGCGCCACCCGCCCCGCGATACCGGGCGGCAGCAGGGCGGTGAGCTGGCGGGCGTCACCGCGGATCACCTCCGCCTCGCCAGTCGCGCCGTTGCGGCGGGCATGGGTGATGTTCGCGGCGGCGATGCTCGCCCACCGGGGCTCGTACTCGACGCCGATGGCGTCGCGGCCGAGGTGGATGGCCTCAACCAGGGTGGTGCCGATGCCGCACATCGGGTCGGCGACCAGGTCCCCGGGCTCGCTGTAGCGGGTGATCGCGGTGGCGGCGATGGCGGGCAGCATCTTGGCCGGGTGGGCGGTGGCGGCGGGCAGGTACCGGCCGCGGCGCTGGGTCCGGGCGTCCTTTTGGGCGGTCGCCCACACCGACAGCGGCAGGGCCGGCTCACGGTCCGGGCGGGCGCTGGCGGGGGCGGGCCGGGCAGCGCGCAGGGGGCGGGGGACTGTCATCGCGGGATTCCTCCAGGCTGGGTGAAGACAAGGAAGTCGCTGTGGGCGCGGGCGTGAACGGCCGCGAGGCCAGCCACCTCGCCCGGACGGGCGGCGTCCCCGGGAGCGGGGGTGATCTGGCCGTCGGTGATGGGGGCGTGCAGCGCGACGATGTGCTGGGCGTAGACCAGCCCGGCGGCGCGGGCCCGGCTGATCACCTCGCCGGGGTCATCGCGCAGCCCGCCCGGGCCGGGTGTGCTGGCGGTGATGACGGCCAGCACCCCGCCGGGCCGCAGCACCCGCTGGCACGCCGCATACAGCACACCCGGATCAGCAGCAGGCTCATCAGGGCAGGCCCCGGCCGGGGCAGGCTCACCACTCCCGGTGATGACCAGGGCCGCCTGCCCGGCGTCGGGGTTCCCGGCCTCCAGGAGCAGGCCCGGGCCGCCGGGCCGGACCTCGGCGAGCGGGCGCCGCCCGGCATCCAGGCCGCCCAGGCCCGCCAGGACCCGCTGGCGGGAGCGCGGCCCGGGGGGCAGGCCCAGGACACGCCGGCCGGCTGCGGCAGCGGCGGCCACCAGCACGCCGTCGCGGGCACCGGGGATGACGACCAGCTCACCGGGCCGGGAGAACGCGGTGATGATCTGCGCGGCGTCCGGGCCGCTGCCCCTGCCCGCGCACGAGGCGCACAGCGCGCACCCCGGCACAGAGCCAGGGCCGCTGCCCGGGACCGGGGCGTGCGGCCAGATGCTGACCGGCACGCCGAGCCCCGGGCCGCTGACGGCCGTGACAGACTGCTGCCCGCCGGTACCCGCAAGGCAGGGCACGGCGGGCGCGGGCACCGGGCCCGCGTGACTGGGTGGGTGTGACATGGGCGGCTGGCCCCGCTGCCACCGCAAATCCGCTGACACTAAAGAAATCGGGTTTCCGGGGCCTTTTTTCACGCCCCGCCGCGAAAATAGCGCCGGGCGGCAGGAATGGCGGCCCGTGTAGGAGTCCGGTGAAGATGTCATCTGGGGCGCTTACTTGTCATCTCGGATGTCATCTGCGCAGCGACCTGTCATCTCCGGCGCCACGTAACGGGTGGCCGCTGCCCTGGGCAGAATCGCCGGCCATGTGGACCGGCCTGGACATAGCGTCGGCTGCGTGGCTGACACTCAACCTGGACCAGTGCGGCGCGTCCAGGCCGGGACGGCACGGCTCGCGTACCGGACCTGGGGACCTGCCGGGGCACCGCCGCTGGTACTGCTGCACGCGCTCGGCGAGCAGTCCTCGGACTGGGCGCCGGTCGTGCAGGCACTCGAGTCCTCGTGGCGCGTGTACGCACCCGACCTGCGCGGGCACGGCGCCAGCGACTGGGCGGCCCCGTACACGATCGAGCAGCTCGCCACGGACCTGGCGGCACTTCTCGACGCACTGGAACTTGAGCAGGTGGCGCTCGGCGGGCATTCGATAGGCGGCCCGCCCGCCTACCTGTACGCGGCACAGTGCCCCGGCCGCGTAACCCGCCTGGTGCTGGAGGATCCCGCGCCGCCATGGCCGCGAGCACCACGGGTCCTCGCCCGTCCCGAAGGCGCGCTGCCGTTCGACTGGGACGTGACGGCGCTGAGCAACGAGTTCACCGACCCGCAGGTCAGCGCCTGGCGCGATGAGCTGCGGCGGATTCAGGCCCCGGCACTTCTCATCGCGGGCGGCCCGGCCAGCCATGTCGACCAGGGCCAGCTCGCGAGCATGGCCGCGCTCATCCCGGACTGCGAGCTGGTGACGATCCCCGCCGGGCATCTGGTGCACGCCGTCCGGCCAGCCGAGTTCACTGCCGCCGTGACCACCTTCCTCGGCACGCGAGGTAAATGACAACTTCCCCGCACCGCAGGGCCAGCATTCAAGCCACCCAGATGACAGGAAGGCTGCGCACAGACGACAACCTCGTTGAATCCCTACCGCCCGTCGTTCTAGGGAGTCACCGGAGATGTCTATCCGGCCCCCTGCTTGCCCATCCTCGTGTCCGGGCCGCCGGCAGCTGAGCGAAGCCAGCAGCTGTGTGAGACGGTGACTACGGGCTCTGGGGGGATCTCCAGCCACGGATTACCCGAAGCGCCCGGCCGCCTGCCTTCGCGCTGGCCCGGACGCCAGCGCACCGGCGTTAACCCGCCAGCGCCAGGCCATCGCCGAGCCCGCTCCCCGGCGGGGGTGGCCTGCACCGGCTGTCTACGCCGGCCAGGGCACAGGGCCGGCCGGCAGCGGCGCCCCGGCACTGGCCATGCTGAGCGCCACGATCGGCGCTGGCCGCCACGACGCAGTACTCATGATCAGTCCCTGCGCGATCAGCGGCCTTCGCGCGCACCTGATGAGCTTGTTATTCAGCTGCCCCGCCACGGCGTCGCCGCCGGGGTCGTCCTGGCCCGGCGGCAACTGCGGACGCCCAGCCAGGCAGCCCCCGCCCGCAGCCGGGCACTAGCCGCCCCCCGGCGCAGATGCTGCCGTGGCGACTTTGACCCCGCCAGCCATGCCAACCCCTCCGGGTGCGGTCCGGGACCGGGCTACCGGAGGAGCTAGCCGGGCTGCCCGGAGCCCAGGCACCCCACGTGGGAAAAGCCGTGATCGTAGAAAGAGACAGCCCGGCCCGCCCGGGTCAGGCAGGGGCGGCGGGGCGGCTTACCTGACACCGGCTGCCTGTGTAGGAAAGCCGAGATAGCTGGTCACCCGGGCACTTGCCCGGCCGCTGCGCCGGTGTACCTGGCCAGGTGCCCTCACCGGCGGCCATCCGGCGAGGCAGAGCGCCCGGGAGCGGCCAGGCTGCCAGGTTCCCGCTGTTCACGGTGGCCAGGGATCCCGGTCCCCGCAGCCCGGCATATCGCCAGGCTGCCAGGCGCGGTTCAGGGATTGGCGCGGGCGCGCGTACCACAGCCCGAATACCTCGCGTGTACCTGCCGTCGACCTCTCGTTGACCTGACCGCGAAACAGCAGGCCAGCGGCGAATTTGACCCCGCCCGCGCCGGGCTCTCCCGGCTCACGGCCGGGACCGGGACGCTGCCCGCCAGGGCCAGGTCACTGCCAGGTCTGCGAGAGGTCGGCGCCAGGTCGGTGAAAGGTCTGAGGGAGGGCGGCCAGAGGTCAATCGCAGGTACACGCCAGGTCAATGGCGGCTGGCTGCATGGGCTTCCGCACCCTTCCGCTACCCGTGACCAGGAGCCCTTCATGCGTGATGACACCAGGCCCGCCCGCCCGGCCCCCCGGGCAGCAGACCGCCAGCCAGTCCCGCCGGCCATGCTGGCCGCCGCGCGGCCCGGCGGTGCCGCGCTCAGCCCCCTGGATTCCGCGGACGCGTCCTTCCGGGCGCTGACCACGGGCCCGCAGCCGCTGGCCCTGCATGCCGCCTCCCTCGCCTCCGGCCTGCCGGACCGCCTGGTCCCGCTCGATGAGCTGCGGGCACTGCTGCTGCACCCGGCGACCGGGGCACGCGCCCGCAACACGGTGTGGGCCGAACTGGTCCGCCGGGCCCGGTCCGGGTCGCCCGCCTGGGTCGTCGGCCTCGTCGGCGTCGCCATGCCCGGCCTGCGCCGCGCCGCCGCCTCCTTCTCCGCCAGCTACCCCGGCGATCCCGCCGACCTGCAGATCGAGATCCTCACCGGGTTCCTCGCCGCGATGCGTGACCTGGACCCCGACGACCTGGACCGCGTCCCGCTGGCGTCCCGGCTGTGCTGGGCCGCGTGGCGGGCCGGGCAGGCCCTCGCCTACGCCGACGCCAGCTACGCCGCCAGCCGCCGCGATCTCGCCGACAGTTACGACGCCCCGTACATGCCCTGGGGCCACCCCGACTTCGTCCTGGCTGCCGCCGTCGCCCGCGGCGTCCTGACCCCGGCCCAGGCTCAGCTGATCGGCCGTAACCGCCTCGAAGGCATTCCCCTGGCCCAGATCGCCGGCGAGATGGGCATCAGCCATAACTCCTTGTGTAACCGCCGGAAAAGAGCCGAGAAAGCCATCACTGAGGCGATCCGCGGCGGCCTTCTTTCAGATTCCTGAAATGGCCAGCGTGAAAAACACCCCCGGAAACCGGATTTCTGTAAGTGCGGGGGTTCCCCGCCTCCCGGCCAGTCCGCCGGGGGGCGGGGCGGCCCGGGGGCCGGGCGCCACCGCACCCGCTGACACCGGACGGCCTTCCCGCCCTGCGAAGGGAGGTGAGGTCCCGCGCCCGCCCCCGGGCCGCCCCCCGCCCCGACTGCCCGCCGCCCGCACCTGAGGAGACACGCCATGACAATCCCCCGGCCCCGGCCACCGCGGCGCGGGCGCACCGCCCGCCGCCCGGGCCGGCCGCCCGCCAGCCGCGCCCGGCTCGCCGCCCGCGCCGTCGCCGCCGTCACTGCCCTGGGCGCCGCCGCTGCCCTGACCGGCGCGGCGCAGCCCGCGCTGGCCAGCACGGCCGGCCACGTGCTGGCCGTCGCGTCGATCGACCAGGTGATCAGCAACATCACGAAGTGGATTACCGGGATCCTGGCCGGCCTGGCGACCTTGTTCCTGACCATCGGCGGGCTGCGGTACCTGATGGCCGGCGGGGACCCTGGCGAGGTGGAGCGCGCCAAGACCGCGCTGCGTTCCGCCGCGATCGGCTACGGCCTGGCGATCCTGGCGCCCGTCATCGTCACCGTCCTGAAGTCCCTGGTCGGCGGATGACCCGCCCCGCCCGCCCCCGCCGGGCCGCGCGGCCCGGCCGCCGGGTGCTGGCCGGGGCCCTCGCCGCGGGCATGCTCGCAGCCTGCGCCGCGCTCACCCTGGCCGCCTCCCCGGCACGCGCACCAGCCCGGCCGGCCGCGGCCCTGGCCGCGTTCACCGCGCCGGTCCTGGTGGCCGCGCACCTGTCCTCCCCGCCTTCCCCGGCCGCCAGCCCCAGCCCGTCCCCCGCGCCTGCCGCAGCCGGCAGCAGTTGCGGGTTCCTGGATGTCAGCTGCGAGATCAGTAACGCGATCACCTCCTGGTTCGCCGCGCTGGCCAGCGACGCGCTCCGGCCGCTGCTGACCACTCGTCGGGCAGACGCTGCTGTCGTCCCCGCAAGCCGGTGCCATCCCCGCTGTCCACAGCATGTGGACGACGTCGCTGGCGATCGCTGACTCGGCGTACGTGCTGCTGGTCATCATCGGCGGGGTCATCGTGATGGGTCACGAGACCCTGCAGACCTCGTACTCGGCCAAGGACATCGCGCCCCGGCTGGTCACCGGGTTCCTTGCCGCCAATCTCTCCCTGATCCTGATCTCGCAGGCGACCACCGTCGCCAACGCCCTGTCCGCCGCGCTCGCCGGGAACGGCGTCACCCCCGCCACCGCTGCCGGTGCCCTGCTAGACGCCCTGACCTCGCCGCTGGCGGGCGGCGGGGTGTTCCTCGCCCTGCTCGCCCTGGTGTTAGCCGCCATTCAGCGTGAGCGTCGTTGGCGTGGTTGCGTCTTTGCTGGTGAGCGTGTTTTTCGTGGTGGTTCTGGTTGCGGCGGGGTGGCGTGCGACGACACCGTGAGCGTGTCGGTTTCG
>Ga0307374_10001697_pt1 | contig 40257 bp, 31 predicted proteins | sample OX3MG_FD_202532 | JGI IMG/M metagenome (GOLD analysis project Ga0307374, IMG submission 202532) | Soil microbial communities from Risofladan, Vaasa, Finland - OX-3 | ecosystem: Environmental > Terrestrial > Soil > Coastal area > Acid sulfate soil | place: Finland: Risofladan, Vaasa | collected... | reverse complement strand
CGACGCCCGTCGACCCGCATGTCTTCAGTCCACTTGACGGCCGGGACTTCCTGCTGCGTAAGCCGAGGAAGGTGCGCACCGGTCGTATGTCGCTGCGTTCCAGCCCTTGCCCCGGCCGAAGCCGTGAAGCAGTAGTACCCGCGCGGTCTTGCGAAGCTCCGGGAGCACCTCCTGGACCAGCCAATCGGTGCGTTCATCCGTGGGGGCATGCCCATCCAGCGACCGCTTGGCTCCTCTCGCAGAACGCTCTATCTGGTAGACGAGGTCGCCGAGAGCCGGGCTGGCCCCCACGTCCAAGAGGGATCGCCAGCCCTCCGACTCGTCCGCCACCACCCGAGCCAGGTTGCACCAGGTGTGGTTCACCGCTCGCCTCTGGATTTGCTCGAAGTCGTTCGGGTGGACATGGATGGGGCGCCAGGGCTCGGGTGGCAGGCCGCGATCCACGCAGCTCGCCCAGTACTGACTCCCGGTGACCATCGGGCGCACTAGCGCCGTCGGTGAGCCGGCCAGGATGAGGACCGCTTGCAGGGCCTGCCAGGGCACACCCCCGGGGTTGCGGGGATCATCGGCAGCCTCGGTGCCAATGGCAACTATCCTTGCCCCGTCCCAGCCCACCCCCAGCTGCTGCTGGTTGAGGAACCGTGCCAGCTCCGGGGAGCCCGACATCGCCCCCAGAGACCCCATCCCAAAGGCTATCGCCCCGGGCGTGGTCGCTCCACCCCTGATCAGGGCGGTCTCCAGCGTCTGGATCAGCGCGGAGGCAGCGTCCTTGGCGGGTGCAGAGGCACCCGGGCCAGAGCGGAGGGCCTCGAGGTTCGCCAGGTAGTGGCGTGCGGATCCAACTGCGACCTCCGGATGGGCCAACTCGTAGGCGACCACCGGCGCAGTCTCTCACACAGGTGGCTCTCGTGACGCCCTGGCCAGGGGCCAGGTATTTCAGTCCGCGGGCTGGCTGGACCCGCCTGCCGCTCCCCTCCCCCAGCCGCTGTCCCAGATAAGTTGCGGCGGGTGGGCAGGGAAGATCGTAGCTATCCCGATGTTGCCTGCCTGGGCAACAATGAGGTACACTACTCGTGCTGTGGAGCGGGCGAAGGAGACATCTCGGCTACTTCGAGAACTGCGAGAGAGCCGCGGGCGATCGCTAAGGAAGGTCGCGGCTGATCTAGGGATTGCACCGTCACACCTTTCGCGCCTGGAGCGGGGAGAAAAGTCACCCAGCACCAGCGTAGCGCGTCGTGCCGCGGAGTACTACGGCGTCAGTGACGATCTTGTCGAATTGGCTCAGGGACGTGTGCCCGCCGATGTGCAAGCGATTCTAAGCCTCCACCCCGAGCTCCTTAATCTTCTACGTACAAAGTATGCAGCGCCGGTAAACGCCGAGGACGCAGTAAACAGATGATCAGTGCGAGCTTTCTGATTGGTAGCTCCATCGGCGACTACGACCTCCTCGACTGTATCGGCGAGGGGGCTTTCGGGACTGTATTCCGTGGTACTCACATTCCCACGGGGACAGGTGTTGCCGTGAAGGTCTTGAGGCTCGGAGCTACGCTAGAAGAGGTGCGGGAGTTCGAGAATGAGGCCCAGTTGCTTGCTAGGCTCACGGGCACCACCAACGTAGTCGAGCTTCTCGACTCGCAAACGACCTCTGTGACAAACCCCAGGCTCCTAGGGTCCGCGGTTCCGTTCCCAATCCAGTTCCACGTAATGGAGCTGGCTGATCGATCTCTAGACTACTTGCTCGCCCACCGCGACAAGATTCCGTGGACAGAGCGAATACTCCACTATCGCAATGTGGCCCTCGGCGTCCACCAGATGCATCTAAGAGACATCGTGCACAGAGACCTCAAGAGCTCAAATTGCCTCTTGTTCAGTCGACCCCGTCACGTCGTCGAGACCAAGGTCTCAGATCTCGGCCGGGCACGGGACCTAACCCAGGCGTCAGGGGCTCAACTAAGCTCGTATTCGATCGGACGCGGTGATCCGCGATTCGCTCCCCCGGAGTTCCTTTGGATGCAAGGGATCGACCAAGGACAAGCACACCGGTGCTCTGATCTCTACGGCCTCGGTTCGTTGCTCTTCGAAGTAGCGACAGGTCAAGGCCTCACCGGGATCGCCTTGCAGCCACGGTTAGGTATCATCGCAGCCGACCTTCGTCTGCCATCGTCACGCTGGCCGGTTAAATACCGGTCCCGCATTCCGGAGATCAGGAACTGGTTCGACGTCGCCTACCAAGTCTTCGCGGCAGAGTTACCCGCTTCGATCCGTACCGAAGCTGTGGCGCTAGTGCGTCAACTCTGCGATCCAGACCCCGATCGTCGCACGCCATACACTAGGGCTGGGAACTCAACTGTCCCTAATAACGACCTCAATTGGATTGTGCGGCGAATAGACATCTTGGGCAAGTTGCTGACGACGATATCTCAGGGACGTCACTCTTGACCCTACTAAACACTGTTTTGGACGTAAACGGCGCTTTCACTATGCAGCTTGGAACATCTCCAGCCGTGCCAAGCAGTGCCGACATGTCACACGCGCACCTCGTGTCCTACCCTGCCGTGGCCGTCGCAGATTTGATCACCTTACAGAGTCGGATACCCGCATTCCGAAAGTCGCAGATAGTAGACCCGGGCCACGAGCGCCGTATCGCATACGAGACCCATGAGCGAGAAGGAATTGTACGCCAAGCCCGCAGGCTCAAGGAGTACGCACCTGAATCCGTCACCACCGTCGCACGTCTCGCTCAGGCCCTGCTGCTTACCGGCTCTCGGGACGAAGCTGCGATAGAAGCAAGGGAGGTCTTTCGTTTGCATGCGAGAGAAGCCCTCGAGAAATACAAGGCGGCTAGTGAGATGCTGTCTTGGAACGCCCCGAGTCTCTACGTCGCCGCAATGGTCCTGGCCGGATCAGGGAAAGCATCCGAGGCTGAAGTTCTCCTCTCCAAGACTCATGGACGCACTGGCCCGCTCAATTTGATTTATGCCGCACTTGCGGAGCAGCGGCGCGATCATGCCGAAGCTCTCGCGCGGCTATCCAGCAGCGTCGATCCCGAAACCGCGTCATTTAGGGGATACCTCTTACTTCGTCTGGGACGATTCGGGGAGGCGATCCACAATTTGCGAATTGCGACTCGTGGAGGATCCCCTAGTCTGGCGGTACTCATGAACCTCGCGTATACCCACGCCGCGCTAGGGTATCCCGAAAAAGCGGTGCGCTCGGCAAGAGAGGCTGTTGCGACTTTCCCGCTCAATCGAGAGGCTAGCTCGGCGCTCTGTGCCTACCTGTCGGCAGTTGGAGAGTGGGATGCAGCATCCAGTGAAGCTGAGAGGTCGATGGCTGCATCCGGAGGGTACGATCCCAAGTTCTCCCTCATATTAAGCCAAGCGCTACTCGCGAAGGGAGATCTACACGCCGGGATACGGGTCCTCCGACGATCAGTGCAAGTCCCCAGCAGCCTCGTCGAGAGCGGTCCGCTGGCCGACGCTGAAGGCACACTTGCATTCCTCGAGTGGCGGGCTGGATCACGCTCGCGTTCATCCTCGACAGACGTAGTGCTGCGATTACTACGTGGCTTTGGCGGGGGATCGATTTACTTGGCGCGCGTATACAGCGAGATGCTGGATCGGATTGGGGATTTCGGAGATCTGCCGGTAATAAAGGATCGTCTAGAAAAACAGACTGATGCCGAAACCGTTCTTCCGCTTACGGTGAAAATCGGGTTACTTGCGGCAGACTTTGAGCGTGCTACTGAGGATGCTCGGCGATGGACAAGCGCTTCGCCGCTAGACCCCAGAGCGGCCGGCACGGCGATAATCCTGCTCTCAGACGCGATGGGCGATTCTGGCAGGGCGGCCCATCTTGGCCTCGATGCCCTGAAGCGTATGCCGGGGAACAGTGGCCTCCGCAACGACGTGGCTTATGCTCTCGTATTTGCTGGGCATCTCGATTTGGCCAGGGAGGTGATCCGGATGACCGACGATGCTACCGCTCCCCTTGTCGCGACTCGAGGCCTGATCGAGTTAGCGGCCGGAAACGTCTCGAAGGGTCTCCAATACTATGACGACGCCGCTCGACTCGGAGGGACCAAAGGTCAAGACCATGCGGATCCAGGTGAGTTCGTCTCCATGCTTCGGATATATGAAGCCGTCTCGATCCACCGCTTAGGCCTAGCCGACAGGCCTGAAGTTGAGGCCGGTCTCGCTGAGCTTAGAATTCCGAAGAGCTTGGAGGACAAGTACATGGTCGGGATGCTCCGCCCTGCCGCTGAACGAGCCGGCATGGCATGGCCCGGAGACTAGGCTGGCCTTCGTGATAAGTTCGACGTGAGTAGCGACTTATTCCGCCAGCAGAGATCCCTCTTCTGCCAACCGGACCTCGAGCGGCTCGCCCCATCCCCGGAGTTGCAGCGGTTGGTGCTGCGGGACCTCAGCGGTCCCGCCGGGCAGGTCTCCCAGACCTCCAATTCCACCGCCGCCCATAGGAAGTCGTGGCGTGTGCAGCCCCTCGTGGTCGGGTTAATCCCAGCCCAGAGGTCAGCGGCGGGCATGAAGTCAGGGAGCGCCGACCGGGTCCTTGATGAGATGACGGAGCAGAGCGAGGTCGTCGGCATTCCGCACTCGCTGGGCAGCGTGGCGGTGGGAACGGTTGGTTAGGCGGTCTGATGTCGTCAGTGCGGGGCTTGCTTGGGCCGTCACCAAAGCCCACGGGATAGGCTGTGCGAGTCTTCCGCCGACTTCCGGATCTGCGACAAAGTAGGGGGCCTCGAGGCGGCGTCGCCAATTAGGGTGGCAATCCCAGTGAGCGTGACCGTAGGCCTTTCCTTCGACGGAGACCGTGAAGTCGTCAGGGCTCCAGTCGCCAGAGGCCAGCCAGGTCCGGTCTGGATGGCCATCGTTCCATTGCAGCTCCGAGTTCCACCGCTCGATGTATGTCGCCACTTGGGATCGCAGGTCCGGTCCTGGTGGAAGGTCGTCAAGGATCAAGTTCGGTCGGCGACCGAACCGATGTCGGGCCTGGGCATGTCCAATTCGCTCCGCCACCCGGAACCAGGCGGCGAGGAAGTACGACTCCTGGCCTGTATTTCCGTGGGCCTTGGCGATGAAGAACAGGTCGTCCGCCTCGCGGGTCCAATTACGCACATTCGTGCGGCAGATTCCCCAGGTCATGGGGACTTGTTCGAGGTCGGGGTCCTCGCCTAGATCGGCCCAGGGATCGCTGCTACCCCCGCCCGCTAGGTAAACCAGTAGGTATGCAACTGGGCTCCTAGACATTCCAGCAGCCTAGCCGAGACCGCCGCTGCCCGCAAGCGGGCCGAGATTGCGGCTCGCCACTCCCCGATCAGTTGCGGCGGGATGGGGGCCGTCTCCGCAGGCGGCGTTGGCCTGATCTGCCAGGTGGCCGACCGCGACTCGGAAGGTCTGTTGGCGGACCAGCCGTGGATTCCGTGCCCGTGGGCCATCAGGTGGGCTCGTCAGACTGGACCGGCTTCCGGGGTCCCGACAGCTGCACCTGGTGGCTCTCGTCACCGACCACGGCACAGTCGCCCAGCGCTCCCTGCTCACACCCGGCCAGCAAGCCATCCTGCAGGGGCTCGACCTCCCGAGGGGCGCCTCGCTTCTACGACTTCCACCCTGGCACGGCTAACCGAGCCTCAGTTCAGCTGCCGGGCCTGTAGTCACACGGACCCTCTTGGCCATGTGCTGATAACGCCAGTATTATTGAGGTCTTTATGCCTTGCGACCGCCGCGGAGCGGTGGAAGCCAGGCCTGACGGAAGGGCACGATGAACCCTCAATGTGAGCCTCCAGTCAGGAGGCCATGGGTGGCAAAGGGTGTGGGGTAACGCGAGTTACGGCGCGAATCGACGACCAAGGTGCGACAAGAGGTGCGTCGCTCTCCGCGACCTATGTCCGAAGGGCGCGGTGCTTGGGCGGTCGCAGGTCGATCCGGAGCTGGGCGAGGCGCTCGTGATCGTCGGCGTATCCCTGCTGGGACAGGATGCTGACGAGGTCTTCTTGGCGCGGTTGGCCAAAGGCGAGGCGGTAGAGCGCACGCTGGCCCTTGAGCCGCAATTCGCGCTGCTGGTCCTTGCTCAGCGGGAACGACGGGATCCAACGTTCGATCTTGGAGTCGCCGGGGTAGGTCCACCACGGCCACAGGTCGTTCATGTCGGGCTGGCGACGCAGTTCAGCGGCGGCAAAGGCTGCAACCCAGGGATCTCCGACGGCGGAGCTGAGCGCCTCTTCGCGGTGTGCGGCACCGACGTTTTTTCGGACCGCGTGGCCCTTGAAGCGATGGACTCGACCTTCCCGCTGTTCGAAGTCAGCGGGATTGGCGGGCAGGTTCCAGTGGACGAGGGAATGGCACCACCAGTGGAAGTCCATTCCCTCCTGGCCGACTGACGTCGAGGCGAGGACCATCGGCCAGAACGGTGAGTTGAAGGCGGCTTGGACGTCGGACATACGCTCGACTGACTTATCATCGGTCTTGACGGTGCCCTTCGCAGATCCGTAGCGCAGCGCGAAGCGAGGGTTGAAGTGAAGCGGCGCATCGGGATGGGATGGGTCGAATCCCTGGAGTGGGGCACCGCGGAGAGCGATCGCGGCTCGCACGTCGACAGCCAGGGCGAGGATGGCATCGTCGCTGGCAGGGTTCAGGTTGCCGACGAGGTGATGTAGGTACTCGTCGAGGACGGCCTGGAGATTGCCGCCGTGGCAGTACTCCAGTACGACCTGCCAATAGGCAAGGTCTGAGCCCTGGCTGTCGAGCAACGCCATGACTTCCGGTCGGTTGAAGAGCGAGCGGAACCCGGCTCCGATGACCGCTGCGGCTTGTCGCACACCGTCATCCGTGAGCCCGGGGATGCCGGCAGTGACACGGCGCAACGCACGCCACGCGACGTTGGCGGGACCAGCGAGTCCCACCAGGGCGACCCAACGGGTGAGGTCTGGCGGGTGGGCTCCGAGGTCGACGTCGTCGCGAGCCGCCTGGTCCGCCGCGTCGAGGTGGGTCACCAGCCCGCGGTCCTCTGAGGCGCTGTCCTTCTCGGAGATGACCTCGGCAAGTTGGTAGTGCTCGTCGGTGCCGTCGATGGCGAACGGCGCGGCCCAGAACCAGGTGTCGCGGCTGAGTGAGGAGCTGGCCTGTCGGGCGGCACCAACACGCGACGCGACCCGGGCCTCAGCGTAGGCAATGGCGCTCTCGGCGGGGAGGACTTGGGCTGGCACCTGGCGAGCGAAGTCCAGCGGGTCGGTGAGTTCCGCCAGGCCTGGGGTCGGCAGGAACAGGACGAGGGCGGTCATGCCCGCCGGGCGTCCCTCCTCCATGCGGTAAGCGAGCCGGGGCCGGGTGGGACCCTCTCCGGAGAGGGCAGCTTGCATCCGGTTGGTGGCAGTCCAACTGAGCAGCGAGGCGATCGCGGTGGGAGCAGCGGCCCAGCTGGAGAAGATGAGGTGCTTGGTGACGGACGCGGGATCGATCTTGGCGTAGTGACCGGCGGGCTCGTGGTACGGCATCGAGGGCGGGAGCCAGAGTAGCTGCCACAGGCCGCGATCTACGGTGTCAGCCATGAGCTGACGCAGCCGTGCGTTGCCCGGCTCGATCTCGTCTTTGCCAAGTAGATCGGAGCGGCGGATGACCTGCGCGTTGGTAAGCAGTGCCTGGCGGCTCGGTGGGTCGAGGTCGTGCTGTCGGAACTTCTCGGAGAGCTGGTAGCCGTCCATGAAGTTGAGGAAGTACGGAGCTGACTTCCAGTATTCGACCGACAACGCGCCGCCGACCTCGTCGGCGATGCCCTTGAGGGCAACGAAGCCGAGGAGGTCCTCGGGGGTCGGTGGGGCGGGCTGGTCGGATCTCTCGCGGAGCATGTCAGCCATTCCCGAGACGGGACGCTCGGTTCGGCACATGACCTTGCGCAGCAGCTCCTCGGCTTGGTTCTTGGCGGCCTGAGGATCGCCGCCAGTCACGGCCAGGCGTCGGAAGTCGGCCAGTGCCTCTCTCAGGCGCCAAGTGGTCCCGTCCCCACGGGGCTGTTCGAGGAAGTCGACGGTGGCGATGAAGTCGGAGTAGTGGTCGTCGCCGGTCAGGGCGCGCTCTTCTGCGAAGGTGAACATCTTGTACGGCGTTGCGGAGAGCAGCAGGACCTTGACGTCCTTGGCGGTGAAGAGGTCGTGGGCAAGCTCGCTGACCTCGCGCCCGGCGTCGGTCTCCGGCCGTTCGAGGAGATGCTTGAAACGTTGGAACTCGTCGAGGATGACCAGGTCGGGTTCGAGGCAGTCGACGCTGACCTTAGCGAGTTCGCGACGGAGGGAGCCGACGATCACGAGACGCCGCCGGTTCTGGTCGGCATTGAAGCGGGAGCGTCCCCGCATCTCGTCCGTGAAGTCGAGCAGGTCCGCCAGCACCCGCGACCGGCGGATCGCAGACCGGAACCTTCTGGTGACTGTGGCGTCGGGGAGTGCCTCGGGATCGTCTAGACCAGCGCAGATCGCGTCCCACCGCTGCTTATTGACGTCCATCCTGAGGATGCGCTGCAGCGCGTTCCGCTGGGCGCGGCTGCCCTCCATCACGGGCTCCAGGAGCCAGTTGAGGAGAGCGCGCTCCTCAACTCGTCCGCTGCGATGGCCCTTGTCAAAGGAGGTGCCCGGTGTGAATGCGACGAGGTTCACCGTCTTGCTGCCGTCTGGCATCTTCCGGTTGAGGTCACGCAGCTGAGTGGCGAGCATGGTGATGCGCGTAGACAGCGGCTTTGTGCCATCACCGCGCACGTCGAGCTTGGCGATGTTCTGGCGGGCGATGTCGGCGTTCGAGCAGATGTAAATGATGTCGATGCGGTCGACTCGGTCGTCGTGCTGCAGCCGGTCGATGGCACCAACGATGACGTGTCGCGCCACCAGGGTCTTGCCCAGACCGACCTCGTCGGCGACGAGGAACCGGTCGGTGGTGATGCTGTCGTCGTACAGGCGGCGGAGGACGTACTCGGCGGTGTCGACCTGGAAGTCCTTCAGGACCGCAATGGCGGAGTCACCGGAGTGATCGCTCATGGCTTAGTCCCCAGTCGTGATCGGGCGCCGACAACCGAGAGCCAGAACGCGTCCCAGCCGTCGGGCAGAACCCTCCTGCCCTGTTCGGTGGCGGATATTTGCTTGACGAGCCGATCGATGTCGTCGATCGTGGCGGGCGATGAGGCCAGTGCGATAAGGACGGCCTCCAGGACTCCGGAACCGCCGCCTTCCCACCTTCCGAAGGCACCGAAGGCTCCTGCGCCCTGGCCCTCGGGGAACCAGCCTTCGCGGCCGGCGAGCTGGAGCAGGAGCAGGATGAAGCGGAGGAATTCGCTCGTGTTGCCGATACGGCGGGCGAGTACTCGATCGAGTCGATCAGCCGGATCGCCGACCAAGCGGGCCAGCACGACTGAGCTGACCTCCACCCTCGCCGCTCCCTTCCCGGAGGCAAGGCGCATAACGAGAAAGGGTGTAATCTCCTCGACCTCGGAGAGCTGCCAGCGTTGGTCGAGGCGAACTCCCAAGGCCAGCCGGTGACGCTGGCCGGTGATGGTGAGAAGCTCGACCGTGAGTTCGGTCTCCCGGGGGAGGCTGCCGGCCGCGCGCAGCGGCTCGTCAGAGCGAACCCAGAGCAGCGGGTGTTCGCGCTCTCCCTCAACTGTGGCGGTGTAGGTGAGCGCGCTCAGCTCACGGAGCGCATTCTCGAATGTGCGCCGGAGTTCGTCTTCGGCGGTCTCAGTAACGGCGTCGCCGAGTGTGTGCGGCAGCAGGATGCGACCGAACCCGGTCGACTCGCCGAGGGTTGCTTCGACGCCGTAGGTTCCGACCCTGCCAACTATCTCGACGAGCAACTCATCGTTTCCGCCCCATGCCGCGTCGGTGGCGTTCGCGGAACCGAGGAAGACGTGCGCTTCCTTGTTGCGCTCGACGATGTAGAGCTTGGCGTGGAGCCCGGAGAGTGACCATCGCAGTCCGGCCTCGTCGGAGTCCGGATTGGGGATGGCGGCGGTCTCGTCGAGCACTCGAAGGTCGGCGTTCTGTTCGAGCGAGTCCCGCAAGTGGTCTCCGAGAGCGTTGAGTTCTTCGCCTCGCGACAGCAGAACGCAGACGCCGGCTCCATCCGGCCATGCCGCATCGAGGCCCGTATCGTTGAGGAAGGGCGAGACGACGAGTCGACGGTAGCCCTGCATGTTCGGGGCAGCGGCACGGCTGGGACCGAAGAGGTGGAAGGCTAGCCAATCCCTGCCAGGGATGACATTGTCCGGGCGTTCCCACTCGACGAACCGGACACCTTTGGCCAGTTCGGCGATCGCGCCGCGACGGTCCGCCGCCACGCCCGCGGGGACGCGCGCGGCCAGTGACGTCAAGAGATCGGCGATCGGTCGATTGACGGCGTGGGGACGGGGTGTGCGGCGACCCTCCAGGCTGATGACGACATCCCATGCCCGGTCATGGGTGAGGTTGCGGGAGCCGCAGACGAGGCGGTACCTCTCCTCGCGGTCGTCGTTGGCGAACCGAAGCACCCAGAGTTTGGGATGGAAGAGGTGGCCGGGGCTTGGCGCCTTCACCTGGTGGACCATGGGTTCGAGGAAGGCGAAGAGGTCGTTGTGCTGGGAGGGCACCGACACGTGCCCGGCCTGGCAGAAGATGTCGATGCGGTCGGAGTAGTTCCGGATCGCCTGGAGGATGCTGAGCGGGTCGGTCGACGAGCTGAGGTCGGCGCCGGCCAGTCCCAGCGGTATCGGCAGGAGCGCTGTGAGGTGCAGCGTGAACGTAGTGGCAACGGCACGTTCGAGGCGGAATCCGGCATCCGGCGGTGCGAGGAGATCGACCAGCAGAGTCCGGTCGTCAGGCGACAGCATGTGCACCCTCGGCTTGGGGCTGGTCCAGACCGTCGGCTATGTCGGTCAGCATGCGCTGGACCTGCGGCCATCGAAACAGGAGCTGTCTGGTCCCTGCGTCACCGGTCCACTCCTGAAGGCGCTTCTTGTTCGCAAGACGAGCCTGACCGCGCTTGTGCTGAATCTCTCTATTCCGGATGAGGGCGCGAGCAGCCGGGGAGGTGTCGAGATGTCGCAGATCCTCGACGATGAGGTGCGCCCACTCATTGAGGAAGATTTGCGTCTCGCGCGGAATGTGCACCCGATTGTCGAGGATGCACTCCCAGAAGTCAGCGATCCGTCCGGCCCACGCGTTCAGTCGGATGCCAGAGGCCGTGGCGGTCCACTTGTCGAGACGTACGCGGTAGTTGCCGACCGAAGTGCCGTCCGTCGGTTCGAGATGGATTCCCCGCCGCTCCTCTGCGAGCATCAGGTTGTAGAGCAGGGCGGCGCCCTGGGTGGCGCAGGAGAACTGCTTGGCGTGTTGGGCCAGCTCTATGATCGACTGCGGAGTGCCCGTGGGGAGTTGGGCGTCCCACATCGCGTCTGCGGCGACGAGAGGCTTGCCCCGGCCGAGGTCGCGGATATACGCGGTGAGCAGGCTGGCGGGCTGGTTAGGGCGGTCGGAGGAGATGATCCGTTCGCACAGCCACTCGGCCTCATCGCGGGTCAGGTCGAAGGTGGCGACCTGGAACTGGAAGAGGTCGGATGGTGGGTCGGGGATGTCGCGCTGCCAGAACGAGGGGATGCGGTCCCCGATCTCGTCCTCGCTGTCGAGGGCGGCGAGACCTCGAGCGACGTGGCGACCGTATTGGCGGATCGTCAGCGACGGCGAAAGGAAGATGCCGTAGCGGACGAGTCCGCCCCAGAAGATGGCCGATGGGAGGGTGCGGACGTTCTTGCCGGCCTCGGCGCCGATCAGGCCTGCCACGTCACCACCGGCTCGCAGGGCCTCAATGAGGTTGCGCTCCATGTCGATGGTCTTCGCCACGAGCTGTTGGGGGTGGCGATGCTCTGCCCGGCGAAAGAGCCAGGGCACGAACAGGAAGTAGCGGGCGCGGGTCTGGATGACCGATGTGCCCGGAAAGAGTGAATTGCTGATCGCATCTCGGACGGTCCCGATGCCGAGGTCATCGACCGTGTCCCTGTCCGAAAAGAGCTGAAGCATCTCTCGGACCCGCCGCTGGTCTTCCTCTGAGTGGTCCAACCAACTGATCATCGATCCCACACCTGGCCTCCCTGTCCGAGCGGGGCGTTCTGGCGCTCCCGACGGGTCAAAGATACTGCGGGGTGGCGCGTGGCCTGGGGGCTCAGTCCGAGCCCGGGGTGTGGAACCGCCTGCGCTGGCTCGGCGAACCCCGGGCCGGAAAGGCGGGTCGAGATCGCCCTGGCCCCTTGGTGCCGCGCCAGGGCAGGCAAGCCGCCGTCCTCGCACTCGCCGGCACCCTCGGGGCCGAACAGCTTGCGGAAGACCAGGGCCCCGAAGTCCGCGCACACCATCCAGTAGATGGACTTGTGCCACCGGGGCGTCGAGATCGGGTGCTCGACGTTGCGCATCAGCTGGGTGAGGTGGATGTCGGCCCCTCGGACTAGCTGGCGGTGATCGCAACTCTCCGCCGGTCGCTCCCGGGAACCTGGGTGGTCGAAGGACGACCGGTTGGCGCCGTGCGGCGGCTCCAGGGGCGGCCTCGGCTTGGGTGTCGCCCCGAGCTGCGCCACCACCTTCGGCGTGAGGACGGGGGGCACAACGATGTGGCGCACGACCGGCCAAGTCGAGCAGCCTCCACCGGGTCCTGAAGACGACAGCTTGGACCACGGCACCGTGGGTCGTAGCATCTCTGCCAGTCCCGCCCATCCCTTTGAACTCAGGGGAGGTCCTGTGCACCAGAGCGACGGCCAGCTCGTGGTCGGCCCGACCGACCTGGTCAACTTCCTGGAGTGTCCGCATCTCACCGAACTTTCGCTGCGCGTTGGTCGGCGGGAACTCGCGGAGCCTCCGAAAGCCGTGGAGGAGACCGCCGCCCAGCGCCGTGGGCTTGCACATGAGCGCGCCTACCGGGTCTCCCTGGAGACGCTGGGCCGATCGGTCACAGCGCTAGACACCGGGCCCGACCCAGCCGCGAGGGTCCAAGCGACCCTGGCAGCGCTGGCGACCGGGGCGGACGCGATCTTTCAGGCAGCCTTTTTCGACGACTCTCAGGGACCGGTTGTCTGGGTCGGGTACGCCGATTTCCTGAGCCGCGTAGAGACGCCGAGCTCGCTGGGCCCGTACTCCTACGAACCCGAGGACACCAAGCTCGCTCACCACGTTCGGCCCGGAGCGGTTCTGCAGCTGTGCTCCTACGCCGAGCAACTGGCCAGGTTGCAGGGAAGAACTCCCGACCTCGCCCACGTCGTACTCGGGGATCATCGGCGGGAGTCGCTTCGTCTGGTCGAGTTCAGCGCCTACTTTCGTAGTGCCAAGGCTCAGTTCCAACAGGCTCTGGCCGACCGAAAGGCTACCTACCCCAATCCCGTTGAGCACTGTGCACTCTGCCTGTGGCGGGAGCGATGCGACGCGCAGCGAGCAGCCGACGATCACCTGTCCCTGGTCCCCGGCCTGTCCACGGAACAGCGTCGCCGGCTCATCGAAGGGGCCCCGATCTCGACCGTCACTGGGCTAGCCGCCTTCACCGGGACCAGGGTTCCTGGGATTTCCACCTCGGTGCTGGAGAAGCTCCGCAGGCAGGCAAGTCTTTTGGTCACCCGCCGTCTCAGCCCCCTCGAGCCGCCTCCGTACCAGCTGCTGCCGACCACCGAGCCGGGCCTGGGGCTGGGTGCCCTCCCCCAGCCGGATGGGGGAGACCTGTTCTTCGACATAGAGGGCGATCCGTACGTGGACCCGAGTGGCCTGGAATACCTGCTCGGGGTGGGTTGGGCGAATGCACGGGGAGAGTTCGAGTACCGAGCTTTCTGGTCCCAGAACGAGGCCTCCGAGAAGTCGGCGTTCGAGGAATTTATTGACTTCGTGGTCGAGTCACGCATGCGATGTCCCGGGTTGCACGTCTACCACTACGCCCCGTATGAGCCCGCAGCCCTCAAGCGGCTCATGGGGCGTCACGGAACCAGGGAACGAGAGGTCGATGACCTCCTGCGCGGCCGCGTGCTGGTCGACCTGTATCAGGTGGTGCGGCAGGGCGTGTGTGTTGGAACCCCGTCCTATTCGCTAAAGAAGCTGGAGTCGCTTTACATGCCACCTCGCACCGAGGCGATCACCGATGCTGGCTCGTCCATAGAGGAATACGAGAGGTGGCTGGAGTCGGGCGATCAGACCATCCTGGACGAGCTGGAAGCCTACAACCGGGTAGATTGTGACTCTACCCGCCTCCTCCGAGACTGGTTGGAAGCCCGGCGGCCTGAGTATGAGCAGACATTCGGGACCGTTCCTCCCAGACCTCTATCACCGGACCGGGAGATCGCGGAGGTCCCCGACGAGCACGAGTCGGAGACAGATGGCCTGAAGGCCCTGCTGGATGCCAGGGCGGACGGGTCAGATGGGGCACCCGCCGTCGCCACCCGTTTGCTGGCCAATCTTCTCGAGTGGCACCGCCGGGAGGCCAAGCCAATCTGGTGGCAGTTCTTCCAGCGCGTCCTGAACTCCGACGCCGACGACCTGTGGGCTGACTCAGACGCCGTTGCCGGTCTCGTCTATAAGGGCGAGGTCGAACAGGTGAAGCAGTCCGTGGTGTATCGCTACCGGTTTGATCCCGATCAACCGCACAAGCTCTCGCCCGGAGAGGTGGTCAAGGATCCCGATGCCGAGCGGCTGGCGATGGAGCGGGGTGTGAAAGCTTCCAGCCCGGGCAGTCTGGTGCGTATCGATCCGGTGGCGGGGACCCTCGATCTCAAGCGAGGCAGGCGATCCGGAGCGCCCCATCCCAGCCACCTCATCCCCGCAGGTCCATATAGCACCTCGGATCAGCAGGAGGCACTCCGCAGGCTCGCCCGGTCCGTGATTGAGCACGGGATGGATGGGGCCGGTCCCTACCGCTGCGTGCGCGATCTGTTGCTGCGGAGACCACCACGGCTGAGAGGACTGGTCGATCAGGAGGGTCTGCTGGCTCCTGGTGAGGCTGCCGACGTGGGGGCGGTGAGGCTGGCCACGGCCCTAACCCAAGGGTGTCTGGCCATCCAGGGGCCCCCGGGGTCGGGCAAGACCAGCACCGCCGCCAAGATGGTGGTCGAGCTGGCGGCGTCCGGTCACACCGTGGGAGTCACGGCCAACAGCCACGCCGTGATCTCGCACCTGCTGGAGGCGGTGCTGACCGAATCCAGGCTTCAGGGGCGGGAGCTCCGAGCGTCTCAGAAGGCTGATCCCGGTCAGGGGGCCACCGACCCCGGGGTGACACGACGAGGCGACGTGGCCGGACTACTGGTTGATCTCGACGATGGCGTCAAGGTGATTGGGGGAACGGCCTGGGTCTTCTCCAGGCCGGAGCTGGACCAGCGCCTCGACTACCTGGTGGTCGACGAGGCGGGCCAGCTCTCTTCGGCCAATGTCTGCGCGGTCGCTACCTCCGCGCGCAACCTGGTGCTGGTGGGTGACCCGCGCCAGCTCTCCCAGCCCTCTCAAGGCACGCATCCCAAGGGAGCCGGGGTCTCCGCGCTGGAGCACGTCCTTGGAGATGCGGACACCATCCCGCCAAACCTCGGGGTGTTTCTGGACCACACCCACCGCCTGCACCCCACCATCTGCGAGTACATCTCGGAGATCTACTATCACGGGCGCCTGCAATCCCTTCCGGGGTGTGAGCTCCAGACGGTCTCGGGACCGGGAGGGATCTCTGGGTCCGGCCTGCGCTGGGTCCCGACCGATCATCGGGGGAACCGAGCGTCGTCAGAAGAGGAGGCGGCGGCTGTAGCGGAGACCGTGGGGGATCTGCTGCGGAGATCTTGGATCGACCGGACCGGCGCCGAACGGCCCCTCGGACTTCAGGACATCTTGGTGGTGGCTCCGTTTAACGCTCAGGTGGCGCTGCTGGGGAGAACCCTTCCTCCCGGCGCCCGAGTGGGGACGGTCGATAGGTTCCAGGGTCAGGAGGCGGCGGTGGTGATCATCTCGCTCACCACCTCAAGTACGGACGAGATTCCGCACGGTATGGACTTCCTGTTCAGCCGAGAGCGCCTCAACGTCGCGGTCTCACGAGCCCAGGCGCTGGCGGTGATGGTGGGGTCCCCGACTCTGCTCGTGACCCGCTGCCACACGGTGGACCAGCTCCGCCTTGTCAACGGGCTCTGTCGGTATGTGGAGCGCGCGGAGGCAGATGTAGGGACGGAGGGGACCGGAGAGTAGTCTCTCCGCCGGCGCCTGCTCCGGGACAGGGACTTCGCAGTCAGTCCCTCCAGATCGGAGAAAATGAGAACGTACGCCTGGTTGGGAGTTGGGCGTAGGTGCAGGTGGCACTCGAAGTGACTTGGAGCAGACTCGGGTCCCGGTCGGCGGCCATGTACACGACGGGTCCCCCAGAGCGAGAATGGAGGCTTATGGCAGAGTCAGGCCGTCCACGGTCGCGGGTCCTCTTATGGCCCACCCTACTTGTGCTCGACCAGAAGGGTGGTTCTGCGACAAATGAAGAGATTCCGGCGGCGGTGACGACCTTGATGGCATTCACCCTGGAGCAGCAAAGCGAGCTGCATAACGACGGACCGCGCACCGAGATCGAGTACCGCCTCGCCTGGGCACGTAGTCTGCTCAAAGGGATGGGCCTGGTCGACAACAGTCGACGGGGAGTGTGGTCACTGACGGAGGCTGGCCGGCGCTTGGTGAGGGAGCTGAGGGAGTCCGGGAACCACGAACGAGAGCTTGACGTGCGACTGAACGCACTTCGCCTCCAATATCGCAGCCGGCGACGCGGGAAGCAGGGGGTGGCACACGGAACGGATGTGCAAGAGGAACGAGAGGACGAGACTTCAGGTGACGAGTCTTGGAGGGACGAGCTGCTGGATGCCCTCGGGAAGATGGAGCCTGCTTCCTTTGAACGGCTCGCCCAGCTTCTATTGCGCGAGGCGGGCTTCGTGAGCGTATCCGTCACTGGACGATCTGGCGACGGGGGCATCGATGGATTAGGTGTCTATCGAGTCTCGTTGCTGAGTTTCCCCGTATTCTTTCAGTGCAAGCGCTACCAGGGAAGCGTCGGCCCCGGTGCCGTGCGCGACTTCCGCGGCGCCATGGCCGGAAGGGGCGATAAGGGGCTGCTCATCACCACTGGCACGTTCACCCAGGAAGCAAAGCACGAGTCGACCCGGGACGGGGCTCCGCCCATCGACCTGATCGACGGGGGGAGGCTCTGCGACCTGCTGAAGCAGTACGGAATTGGTGTCACCTCCCGTCCGGTTGAAGAGGTGCATGTGGATGAAGAGTACTTTCAGCAAGTCTGAGTCCGCCCCTCCGTGTGCTCTCCAAGGAGAGGATCGAGGCGCACTTTGCCGGCAGCGAGCATCGTTGCGCACGAACTATGACCTCACTCTGGCATAGGTCCTCGGACGGATGGACGGTACTGGCACCGACAGGGTTTTCAGCCAGGGGAGTGCTCCACGACCTTGTCGAAGGCGCGCCCCAGCTGCTCCCCGCCGCTCGTGATTGCGGGCAGGGAGGTCCACCTGGGGTCCGGTTGCTCGGAGTTACTGGCCATTGACCCGACGCGACTTGACGATTATTGAGCTCAAGCGTGCCTCCAACGCCGAAGCCCGGCTCGCTGTGGTCGCCCAGGTAGTGTCCTGCGCTGCTTTACTGGATCACATGGCATACGACGACCTAGAGCAGCGCATTCTCGGCGATCATCGGCGCGCCCGAAACCTCACTTCCCTTGCGGTTGCCGGACGCGCTGCAGCGCAGGGGCAAGGAGGCCCTGGCCGCCACCACCTCGTGAGCGGGCCGCTCCCGGCCCCCCCTCGCCCTCCCCCATCAGTTGGGGCGGGCGGGGGAGACGTCGGCTCGCTACCAGGCCCCCACCGGGCAATTCGGCGCTATAGTCGCCACTATGAGGACTTCCAGGCTGACGAATCCTGACTTGACTGCGACGGATCTGGCCGGCGCAGCAACAGCGCACTCGGTCCCATGTCTCATTTGCAGGTAGGGCGCCAGGAGGTGCCATGACCGACCCGCCCCCGTCGGAGTCGCCTGCAGCTGCGGATGATCTCCTACGGCTCGGTCCAAGCGAAGTGCTCGAGATCGCCCTGCTGCGTGTGCCGGGCCTGTCCACGAGCCATATCGCCAATCTGCATGCTGCGGCTGTTGACCTACCGCACCGAGTTGGGGCGCTCAAGAAGGCGATGAGTGACATAACCGGTGCGTGAGCGCGTCACGAGTATCGAAGTCACTGCTTTTCGCGGCGTACCTGGCTCGCTCCAGCTCGACTTTGCCAGGGGCCGCAGCACCATGCTGTTTGGCGAGAACGGCACAGGGAAAAGCACGATCGCCGACGCACTTGAATGGTACTTCACCGGACGACTTGACTTCCTAAGTCACGAAGGACGGAAACACGCGATTCGCAACCTGGGTGCCAAAGGAAGTCTTACCACAAAGGTCGTGATTGTAACGGACGGCCGCCTCGGGGGTGAGGTCCAGCACCCCGACTCGCCGCCACAAGCTGCGATCGAGGCCGGTCAGAATACTCCATTTCTTCTCCGCGGCCGGACGCTAGCAGATTTTGTCGACAAGCGCAAGGCCGAGAAGTGGAAGTACCTCTCAGACCTATTGGGCTTACGTGCCGTAGACCAGCTTCGATTAGACCTCCAAACGGCAATGAACGATCTGAAAAAGGCGTTGATGGCCACCCAACAGGAGCTTAGACAGCGTGAATCGATGCTGACTCAATTCGAAGTTGCGCCAACCGAGGTAGATGTCCTCAAAGCCATTCGAACCAGATGCGCGGCCGTAGACTTCCCGACACCGGAGACTTTCCAGGCCGCGGTAAGCCCAACGTGGGCAAAGCAAATGTATCCGGGTTCGGAGTCCTCCGAAACGGCCCATCGCGTCGCCGCTGTACGGGCCTCTCTTCCGGCGCTCCAAGCGACGCCAAACCGCGCGCCAATTGATCGATGGAATGCCGCTCTTGACACGAGTGACGCATCGTCCCAGTTGCGCTTGAGCCTGTATTCAACAGCCCAAGAATACGTCGAGTCGATATCCCCAACGGATACCTGTCCACTCTGTGGCCAAGGTATTAAGTCAGACGAGCTTGCAGACCGCATCAGACTGGTCATCGGCGGCCTAGCGGACGCGGCTAAGCGAATTCAGTCCGCGCAGGAGCCTGCCGCTATGACGTTCGAGGTGCTGAAGCAGATGGCGGGAGCGGCGAGGGCCGCCGTTAGCCAGGCGGCGGGCTTGTCGATCGTCCTGGAGGCTCCCCCCAGCGGCACACCGATCGAAGAGGCTGAGGAAAGGCTCCGCCGACATTCGCAGATAGCCTGGCCTCCTCTTTCAGCGTACATCCAAGAGCTCGAAGTCTGGACAGCGGGGGCAATCCTCATACTTGACGCTGCCGCGCCAGTTCCTGCGTCAGAAAGAGATCGGTCGATACTCGACTTGGGACTCCTGATTTCCGCAGCACGTGAGTGGACAAGGGCCAGATCTGAGGAGACGCGAGCAAAGGCCGCCGCGGACATAGCAACCGCAGTGTTCACAGAGTACCAAGAAGCACAAGCTAAGCACCTGGAGCGCATCCTGGAGCGCATCTCATCGCGGGTAGGGTACCTCTACACGAAGCTTCATCCAAATGAAAGACTATCAGAAGCCAAGATAGTCCGGTCTGCTGACAAGGGGCTGGAGCTCTCCATCAACTTCCACGGAACGGATCAGAGTCCTCCACATGGGGTTTTGAGCGAGTCCCACTTGAACTCGTTGGCTATCGCCTTGTTCCTGGCAATGGCTGAAGCATTCAATAGTGAGTTGGGATTCATCGTCCTGGACGATGTCGTAAACAGCTTTGACGCGGACCACCGGGGCCAACTTGCCCAAGTCTTAGTCGAAGACTTTGCCAATCGCCAGCTTCTGGTATTCACCCACGATGCGCTCTTCTATGATCGGATTAGACGCTACTCATCCGGATGGGGGTTCCTGGAATTGACATCGTGGTCCTACGCCGAGGGACCACGTCTGGCGCTTTACGAGACGAGCGCGCTCCTGGCAAAGGCCGAAGCTTCACTATCTGACGACAGGATCGGGGCGGCTCAAAAGGGCCGCCGAGCCCTGGAGGAATTGCTTCAAGAAGTTTGCGAAGGCTTGGGTGGGCGGGTGGCGTTTCGCCGGGGCGTGAAGAATGATCGCCGCGAGATCGGGGAACTGATTCCTGCAGTCCGGAGTCTGCTCAAGAGTGGTGATTCCGCGGCGTATAAGGTGACCGGCGAATTGCTCACTGGGATCGAGGCTGATGTTGCCACCGTATTTAATGTCGAGGCGCATGCTTCTGCGACCAGTGCGTCGGGTGCCGAGATCAGCACGGCACTTAGACGTGTCTCGGCCCTTGAGGGTGTGTGGACGTGCAGCAGTTGCAATACGCGAGTCTGGCATTCCGGATCGTCAGACTCGTGGCAGTGCAGGTGTGGTGCCCATGGCTTTCCCGGGCGGTTGGACATTGGCATTTTCACGGACACGCTATGAAGAAACGGTTGATGGGCCGATGGGCTCAGCCTTCGGATCATGCGAGGATGCGACTGTAGAGCGGCCCTGGTGTTAGGGATCAGCAATTGTGCAGGGTTCTGGTCACGAAAAGTGCAGAGGTCCCTGACGGCGAAAGTTATCTAATCACAGCAGGCCCTCCCTTGCGAGTGGTGGGTTCCTGGTGAGCTCGCATCCGGTAGCTGTGGCCCCGGATATTGAGCACGGTGGCATCGTGCAGGAGGCGGTCGACAATGGCGCCGGCGACCACCTGGTCGGCGAAGACCTGGCCCCAGTCTGAGAAGCCGCGGTTGGAAGTCAAGATCACCGAGCCCCGGTCGTAGCGACGGCTGACGACTTGGAAGATCCAGTTGGCCGAAGCCTGGTCCAGCGGCAGGTAGCCCAGCTCGTCAATGACCAGCAGAGAGGGCTGGGTGTAGGTGCGCAGCTTGAGCTGGGCGAGACCCTCGAGATGAGCGGCCTGCAGGGTCTGGGCGAGGTCAGAGGCAGAGGTGAAGTAGGTGCGGTAGCCAGCCTCCGTGGCGGCCACGCCCAAGGCAATCGCCAAGTGGGTCTTGCCGACCCCGGGTGGTCCCAGCAGGATCACGTTGCGGTGGTCCTCGACGAAGCGCAGGGTGGAGAGCTCAGCCACCACCTTGCGGTCCAGGTTGGGCTGGAAGTCGAAGTCAAAGTCGGCCAGGGTCTTGTGCACTGGGTAGCGCGCCCAGCGCAGCCGGCCTCGCTGTCTGCGAGCCTGGGTGGCCTCCACCTCGAGCTCCAGCAGCCGCTCCAGCACCTGGGTGGCGGAGAGCTTCTCCTTGGTCGCCCGGTCCAGTTCGGGGCTGAGATTCTCGGCGGCGGTGTCGAGCTTGAGGTAGGTCAGGTGCTCTCGCAGCCGCTGGTAACTGCTGGCCTCGTTCACCCCCAAGCCTCCTCGTACTCAGCCAGGTCACGCACCTCAACCCGCTCTCCCAGTCGGCGCTGCTCAGGGTCCGGGCCACTGCCGGTGACCACGGTCAGCGGCGGCACCTCAAGCCGGGCCAGGACCCTGGCGGGCAGGGGGTGCAGGAGGCCTCGCTCCTCCTCCCACGCCTCTCCCACCACCTTGCCGGTGGTCCGGTGGCGCCGCTGGCAGACCACCTCCTCGACCCACCGCTGGGCGAAGCGGTCGTAGTCGGCCAGGGTCGGCTGCTGGGGCATCACCTGCCCCGTCAGCCAGGGCAGGAAGCCCTCTTTCAGCTCCCGCACCATTCGCTCCACTTTGCCCTTGGTTTGGGCCCGGTATGGGCGACACGCCTTGGGGACCATGTCCAGCACCGAGCACAAGTCCACCCACTCCGCAGAGAGGATCGCCTTCCCGTCCGCCGTCTGGCCGATGCAGAAGGCGGGATCTCGGTCGGTGAGAGTCTCGAAGGGAACTCCTCCCAGGTCGTGAAGACACCAGACCAGCTTGTCCAGGGTGGTCTGGCGGGTGAGGTCGGTGGCGAACCGGAAGGCGGGCTTGCGGCTGTATCCCAGGATGGCCACCATCCCGTACAGCTGGACCAGCCGCTCTCCCAGCGGCCACAGCCCCAGGTGAGCCCAGTCCGCCTGCGCCTGGTGACCTGGTGCGGTCTCGAACCGGATCTCAGGGTCCACGACCAGCGCTGGGCGCAGTCTCCGCAGCTGCCGGGCGAAGGTCGGATAGCTGCCCTGGTAGCCGTAGTCCACCACCAGCTCGCCGTGGACGATGGTGCCCCGAATCCCCGGGCACACCTCCAACCGCCGCTGCACATGGGCCAGCTGCGCCGGCGTGAGCGCCGTTGGCTTGGCCCGCTCCGGGTAGTGGCGAGGCTCTTCGCTCTCCACCTCCCGCTTCACCGTCCGCCAGTTCAATCCGAATTCCCGGGCCAGAGCGGTGATGCTCCAACCATGACTTCGCAGGACTCGCAAACTCATCCCAATTTCCTCACACTGCACAGGGGCCTCCTCCAGGCGTGGACTCAACACCCAAAGCCTGCCAGGGGGCCCCTTCCTTTTGTTCTCCTACAGGGCTCCGGTCCTGCCGCAGAGCTCTGCACTTTTCGTGATCAGGTCATTGCACTTTTCCTGATCGCCAACACCTGGGCAGCAGTGGGCATCCCTGCTGCGGATCAGATCGGGCTGCACAATTCTGGGAGTGGCGCCGGGCAGGAGCACGGGCGGCAAGGTGTTTGCGATGTGGGGCCCGGTCAGTAGGAAATGAGGTGGCGCCACGACATCGAGCGCCAAGTGACCAGCCGCGAACGCAGAGACGACACCAAGAGTGGGGGCCGCTATCCCCGGCCTGTGGTGATCGCCCCGCGACGGCAGGCATGATAAGCAGTCATGGCGTCGCCGCCCACACGACCCTGCGGCCACCTTCAGTTTGCCGCGTCACGAGTGGGTAGGTGCCACTTGGCCTGCTGAGCTTCACCCAGAAGAGCTCGGGAGCCGCACTGAGGTCGGCTTCATTCACGGACTGAATGCCTCGCGTCAGCAGGTATGCGTGGATGAGCCATCCGGACATCTCGGCGTCAGTCTCGAGTGCCTCGCCGCGGACAAGTGGAGCCCCGTGCCCTCCCGCGAGGACGCCCAAGCGAACGAGTGTGGTGTAGGCCTTGCGTGCGCCGATATCGATGGCCGGCCGGTCCCCCCAGAGTCCTCTGGCACGTTGCCGGATATCCTCCGGCGCTGCGTAGCCGTCAAGGGTAAGCGCCCGGCCAACGAGGGCGGCAACGCCGCCTGCAAACGGGAAGGCTGCCAACAGAGCCCCCAAGTGCAAGAGGCGGCGGTCAGCGGCGAGCTGTTGATGCTCGCGACCCCACGCGATCATCTCAGCCGCGGCGGGAGGCGGATTGACCCACACTCGTGTTAGGCACTTCTTCGTCTTGCCTTCCGCTTCCTGGATACTGACGTGATCGCGCAAGGCAACTGTAAGAAGCCGACGTTGCGCGGCCCATGGCGTTGGTGCGCTGGCGACCCGAAGTGCAACGTCGAGAAGGGCGGGCGTCAGGTCACGGTCAAGAATCATCCCTCGCCGCGGGTTAGAGATCATCGCGGCACCACGCGGGTAAACGGGACGATGACCTCGTCGAGGCTGAGCCCCCCGTGGCTCACTTTTAGGCCACCACTATGGTAGCCGCTACGGCCCGAGGCGAAGAGCGGTACTCTACCAGGAGGGAGGGCGGGCGGGTCCCAAGGGACGCCTTCGGCGCGGGCGTTGTCACGAAGGACCGTATTCTCGTAGAGCCTCACTCTGGTGCCAGCGATATCGACCAGGGGTCTTTCCATGACCCGGCCGCTAGGGGTCGCTTCAATGTTCCCGTGGTCAGCGGTCACCCAGACGTCGAAGCCGTCCTGGTGGGCCGACTTGATGAGAGTGTCGAGGAAACCGTGGCGAACCCATGCGTCGAGGCTGGCGTTCATCTGGGCGTCACCGAGGAGATGAGAGCCGTGCATGATCTCGTCGACCGCAAGCACGACGACCGCAGCCGCCTGCGCGGTGCCCAGGTCGGGGACATCAGCAGAGGTTGCTCCAGACGTGAGGTGGTAGCCAACGCGCCGGCCTGACAGACCTTCGCCAGCCCAGAACGCTCGCCACCGGGCCGGCTCCCGACTGGTGGTCCAGAGACTGTCGGCAAAGTCCGCGGGCAAGGCGCCGGCCAAGGCGGCCTGACGGGAAACCGACGTGAGGGTCGGACATAGCGCGAAGCACCCCGCGGCATCTACGACAGCTATTGCGAGCGCCCGGCGAAGAACCGACCATTGGGCGAAGGCCAGTCCATCCATCAGGATAAGTAGCTGGCGACGCCCCGTCGTCGCGCGACGCCTGGCCAGGAAAGGAGCGACTTGGTTGAGGGTGACGGGGTGCTGGCGGGAGCTGCTAAAGAGCAGTGGATAGTCGGACCGTAACCACAGCTGGAAGGCGCTGTCGATCTCAGCCCAGCGTGCCCACGCTCTCTCTGTGAGGTCAGACCTTGTGGGGGAGGCTGCCGCGCTAGCAGCGCGTACGTCGCCCCACCAGGAAGCCGTCGCCACCCAATCGATCACCGAGTGGGGGAGCCAAGGGGCCGGCGGATTGTCGAGGATGCTCTCCAGCGTTTCGGCCGGCCCGGGCTCGCTTGAGCCGACGCGGGTCCATGAGGGCAGGCCTTCAGCGGCCGCCGGGGTAGGTCGCAGCATTCCTGATGCCAGTAGCCACGCTATGCCGGCTCGGGCCCCGGTGAGCACTGCCACATTTTGGGCACGATCCCCAAGAGAAAGCCACTCGTCCCAGGCTTGCTGCAGCGGCTCATAGTCCTGAGTTGGCTGGGAGAGGGCGAGGGCGAGGGGCCCGTGCACGAGCCTTCGGACGAAACTCCACATTGGAGCGGGCACGAGATCGGAGGCAACCAGGCGCACGACCGTATCGAGTTCTGGACCTTCGTCGGGCACCGGGAGCACAATGCCGTATCCGTCGCGAAGCAAGTCGCTCATCACTGCCGACTGGTTCCGGCTGGTTGCGGCGAGATCCACGAGCAGATCGGAAAGATCCGGCGCCAATTGATCAGCTACTGCTCGCCACTCTGAGTCGACCGGCCAACGAACTGTGGCCACGACAGATCCCCGTTGAATATCCCATGGAAGTGCTCGTGGGTCACTGAACTCTGCTGATTGAACGAGGAATACTGGTCGCGCAGTGCTATCTGCCTGACGTCCGTGACTCTCCCACGCATCGCGGAGTGACAAGTAATCGCGAGCGGTGCACACCACCTCGAGCTCGGCCGCGAGCTCATCGTTCACAAGGTGATCTGGATCTAACACCACACCGGGGACGCCGCGTTCGGCCACTACGGCTGCGAGTTGCCGAGTGACCCATCTCATGGAATCACGCCGGAGGCATGCACGGCTCGGCCGCCACGTAAATCGGGAGGTGGGAGCGCGCCAGCCCCGCACAGCCAGGCCACTGGCTGCCGTGCGATGCGTCCCGAAGTGGTGCCACAGCGCTAACCGACCCATCCCTAGTAAGGTCCGCCCACTCGTCGCAGAAGGTCCGGTGCGCGCTCCTCACCCCGACCTCTAGAGCGGCGGCGCGACAGAGGGGCCGGCCGGCCACTAGGATGTCGCCGTAGACTGGCGTCTTCAATACCTCACTCTGCCCGATGACTGGGAACCCTTCCGGGGCTGGCTGCTGCTATGTCCTGTTCTAGGCCATGAGGGGCTGCTCCATCCGCTCTGCGTTCCTGACGTAGTGCAGGAGGGTGGTGTCCTCAACGAATGAATCAGGCGGGAGCCGGCGGCCCACCGCAACGATGGACTTGTAGTCTCGGTCAGCCCACGCCTTCTTGAAGCCCATTCGGACCGCCTCGCTTCTGAAGCGGTCAAGCGGACCATGGCCCGACAGGTAGCCTTCGAACACCTTGAGCAACTCACGGCTGCGAAGCTGTTCAAGGTGTTCGGCCTTGTTGGGGTCTGGGACGAGCCAACGTCCGTGGTCGTCCTGGACGAAACTTTCTTCCAGGAGCACTCTTAGATCCGGCAGCTCGTCCCAGTTCACGCTCCCCAACTGCACTTCCGCGAAGTACTCCGGCTGGATCTCGGAGAAGGGTCTTGGCTTGGGCTTGAGCAGCTGGCGGAGCCAGTGGACGGCCGAACTCTCCCCGGTTATAAATAACTCCGCCTTCTCCAAGTCCTTAAACGTGATCCTCAACCTCTCCCACTCTTCTGCTTGATGAGGCAGGAAGTACATGCCATCTCGGAATACGAACCAGCGGTCCAGCCCCGCGTAGAACTGCGCGCTAGTCAGGGGCACACCGATGCCGCGGGCGACGTGATAGGCGACGGACCGGTCGTACAGCCGGTCGGCGTACCGCTCCCTAACCGGGCGAACCTCTCCACGGCCGCCATCCGCCACAGGCAGATGGCTCATGTGCTCCGCTACGAATGCACGCACGCCCTCCTCCGAGCCTTTGGCCAGCTCGACCCGTCCGGCGGCGTCCACGGTCGGCTTATATGCAGAAATGATTAGGTCTCGTTTGACTGCGTTGGTGGCAGTCACCTGCCTATAGGAATGTTGCTCCTTGTCAAACACGCGAGTGTCGGCGACCACAAAACCTGTCCGAGACAATGCGAGCTGGATCGCGAGCCACACCTCATTTGATGAGTTGGAGAATTCGACCGTCATCCACCTGCCCGGCTTAAGCACGCGTGCAAACTCCGAGAAGCACCGCTCCATCAAGTCAGCATATTGGGACAGCGGCTTTGGTCGGCGCCTGTTCCTATCGATAACCGCCTCCTCGGTAGGGACGGCAAAGACTCCATGCCAACCCTCGACGAGAAACGCCAAGTCCGAATAGTATATGTTCTCGCCGAACGGAGGATCGACAAAGATGTAGTCAACACTGTTGTCGGGCACGGGGACACTTGTCGAACTCGCCGTGCTGATGCGGACCCACTCGCTAGATCCATGGAGCTCCTTCCAGAGCTTCACGAGATTGGCACGCTTGCCTCTCGCCGGGCTGCTTCCCTCAAGGTTGTAGCGAACGGAGCACTCGGAAACCAAAGAGGGCACGTAGTAGACGCCCGTCATCTGGCGGTTGACCTGAGAGCCTCCAAGTCGCCCCTGCTGGATGGGCTGATAGCGATTCATCCACGAAAGCCCCCAAAAGCTCTGCTCGATCCAGAAGCGAAGCGCCCGACGCACCGTGGCGTCCTCCTCCGCGTAGGCCCAGCTCCATAACACGGCAAGGGAGGCGAGTGCCCGGTCTGGCCAGAAGGTGTCTAGCCTCGCAAAGCCATTCTTTGCCGTGGGAGACCGTTCGTGGGTCATGTGCATGTACGGTAAGACCGTCGTCGGAAACGGCGGGATGGGTATGGTCGCAATGCGGCGAAGGACCGCCAAGTCGTCTCGGTCCGGCACCTTGACGCCTCTTACCTTGCCCAAATGCCAATGGATAGCCACGGGCCGAAAGTCGGTTCGGTCAATCACGTCACCTGCCATTGTACGAACCTTGGTTAGTCGCTTCTTCAGTGAGTGCTTAGAGACCTCGGCTCCGCATGTTGGACAATCGAACCTCTCGGCTACTCGGCCGGAAGTGGGGTCGTAAGCCGCATGGTAGAAGACAACCTCGGTCGCGCAGTGCGGACAGGTCATGATCTCGGACCAAACCGTGTAGTCGATCTTCGCGGTGGCGGCTGCGGTGCCGTGTGTCACCGTGGTTTGGTACATCCAACCCCAGTCAGCCTCGAATCGATTCAACAGCGCAGTCGACGCCCGGTCGAACGCCTGATGGTCGACCGGAAGATTGAGACCGGCGGCGATGAAGGTGGCGCTCGGCAGCAAATCCTGGAGCAGGGCGCGCCGTCGGCCCCACTTGACCTTCTCCATTTGTGACTCAATCTCTCTGCGGAGTGCGTCGCTGGGCGCGCCGCACATTTGCGCAGCGACGCCCGTCATTCCTGTGCCACAAAAGCCATCGAGCACGACGTCCCCGGGCTGCGTGTAGTGGAGGATCAGGCGCATGATCGCTTCGTGAGGCACTTTGGTTGGGAACGAGTGGGCCTTATAGACGATGCTGGACTTGCCGACGCTAGTGTCAGCGGAGAATGGCCCGGGATCTATGCGACTTTGCTCTTGCGCAAGCGGGAACCAATCGGCGATGAAGGGGTTGGGGCAGGCAGTGTGGCCGGGGGGGCTGGACATTGCAACGATGGCTTCGTCGGTACCCGTCGGACAGCCCGGTTGGTGCCTGAGATCGGCTAGTCGCGAGGCAAGTGTGGCGCTGGCCTCGGCGGCGCGGCCGGCGGCCTTTAGGTGTGTCCCGAAGAGTGGGTCTTGGGTCACGAGGGGTTTTCCTCGCTCGGCAGCACCCTGACGCGCTCGGGGTCGCTACCGTCTTCCACGCGGCGGAGAAAATCCGCGAAGCGCGCGCGCAGCTCTGCAAGAGTCGACGGCTGGGCAGCTGGGAAGACGGCGGCCCATAGCTCGCGAGATGAGACTCGCCGCACTACAAACCGCTTGAGCGCTTGGTTTACTCCTCGAATCAGAGGTTCCGTGATCGGCTGTGGAAGTGCCCGTCGGTGAAGGAAGTCGGCTACTGCTTTCATCTCTGTTTCCCCGAGAAGCGCGATCTGCTCCGCGATCTCAAGGCTTGACAGGCTGTCGAGGAGGGTCTCTTGCCAGGTGCTGTGTAGTTCAAGGAGCCTCGATGCGATGTCATCGACCCGGGCCCTCGCCGTGGGTCCGGCTGCCTTGTGGGGCCGGTAGTGGCACTCTGGGCAGATCACACTGGCAGCCAGCTTGGCTTCGTCGAAGTTCTTGCAGCTGCCGATGTTCACGAGCTCGGTCTCGATGGCCCCGAACATGCCGTCGGGTAGGAGGTCAACTGCTCTCATTGCCTTGAGGTCCTTGTAGAGGTCCCCCTCGATGATGTGTCGCTTGCGCTCGTCTCCTTCAGCGTCCAGTCGGTCGCGAGCATGGGCACGGGCAGCTTCGTCTGCAAAACGTTTGCGCAGCCTGTCCGCGTGAGAGGTCAGCGAGGTAACGTTTGCCAGATCGATGGGAGGCGGTTCTGCGAATAGAGCGAGCATCTCGGCACGAAGCTTGCCAGCTTCATCGGCCAGGTCATCCTCGGAGTTGAAGACATCAACGGCTTGGCGGATGTACTCGGCGGGAGGGGAGAGCCTATCCCGAGAGGCCAGTGCCCTGGTGATCCAGTTCAATTCATCTAGCCCGGCGCCGGCCGCCGCTAGCGTCGTTGGCTCAGCATCTAGCTTGTTCAGCTTGCCCACCGAGTCTCGAGCCAGGACATTGTCGAGCAGCTGCTGGAGTGCTTCCAGGTGGGCGTCACGTTCGGCCTGCCGATCGACCACCAGTGCGCCCCACAGCTGGACCCCGTTAGCAACAACTGAGCGAGCCTGTACGATGCGCTCCCGAAGGGGCTTGCCGGCCGTGTGTACCTGGCGGACGAGTTCCTCGTCGGCTCCGAAGTTTGGTACCGTAGCAGTTCCTAGCCCAAGTAGCTTGGCGACTGCGCGGAGAGCCGCTACCGGGGTCGGCTTCGGTGGCGCGACGTGGGATAGGCTGGTCAGATCCTCCTGGTTCATGCTGGTCAAACGGTGGAGAGACGTGGCGTCGATCTGCACGGTCGGGTATCCAAGGTCTACGCGGCCGAGTTGGCAGCAAACGGCTGCAGTGACGACCAGCCATTCGGGCTCCAGGTGCCATGGGCCCCACGTCTCGACTCCCGGATCGCGCGAGGCAAGCAAGTCAGACCTATTCACGGCCTTGCCGTCGGCTGCTGCAAGTTGCTGGAGGAGATTGGCTGCAAACGGGCCGGTGTCGATAAGGTTGCTTTCTAGGTCCACTAGCCCGAGCGACGCGAGCACCCTGCCGCCAGCTACGGACTGCCGCCGGGTAGCAACCTGATTGATAGCCTGTTTGACGGTCTCGCCGAGGTTCGACTGAGTGACGTTGACCGCGAACTTTGGATAGTTCGGGTAGCGGGCCTCAAAGTGATGCCTGAGCGCCTCGGCTGCGATCGCGTCTACCTGCTCCTTTACGCTGCGACGTGGACCGCCACTGGTGCCTGGGAGCCACGCCCCGACCGGTTGAGAGACACCATTGTGGATGACACTGACTGCTGTCGTCATGTTCCTCTTGAGCCAGGCGACCATTGCGTCACGAGCGGCGTTGCGTTTGTCCTCGTAGACCGTTCGGTGCGCCTCGGTGGACTCCTTGGCTAGGGCATTCGCGCCGGCATATCGGCGCAGCGCCGTCTTGAAGTCATCGTCAGGGGTGTCTAGGCGGAAGAAGACTTCATCAGGTCTGCGCTCGTCAGTGAACTCCGGGGGATCGTAGGGTTGCAAGAAGTATACGTAAAAGTCGCGGGGCGGCTGCGCTGTGGAGCGCTCATTGGGTGCGCCGAAGAAGGCGTAACCCATTCGGCCAACGTTCTTCGCCGCCCATGGCAGCTCGTACGCCCAAATCCGATATCCTGACACATAGGGAGCGTCGCGCTGCTCCAGAACTTCCTCGAGGGCAGCGAAGTACGCTTCGTCGAGTCTGCCCTCATCGAGGGGGCTGGCTCGCTCGTCGATCTTCTGGTCGTAGTCGATGTCCTTTCGTACGTCAATGTACACTTGGCCGTTGTCCGGATTCTGTGTGATGAACTGACCGGAGACAGCGCGGATTATCTCGTCGATAATCGCTTCGACAGAGACTCGTACGAACAGTGCATCGCGCTCCGGGAGGCCCGCAGGAAGCAGGCATAAGTCGTCCCGCAACTCCTCGGCCGTGGCGCCTATGGGGGAGTGGATGTCAGCCGTGGTGAGTCGGTGCACACCCAGCCCATCGATGATGCGTAGAGCCGTGGGCACGTATACCTTGGTGGAGAGTGTCTTCTCCACCCGGGCTCGGAGGACTCCGACCTTGTCCAGCACCTCTCGGACTTCGGGGATGGTTCGGTTGCTGTGATCGGCATCGAGGTCACGCCGATAGCTGTCGTAGCAAATGAGTCCCGGCTGGTCAGATGGAAGCTCTGAGTCGAGCAGGTCCTCAATGGCCATCGAGAGGGTCGACAGCACTTTGCGCTTCTCCACGAGCGTGATGCGCTCGAAGGTGCGCAGGTAAGCAGGATGAACCGGAAACAGGGACACGAACTCGGCGAGATGCTCGGCCATTCCCTCGAACGCTGGGGTGAAAGGCCGAAGGTGGGATTCGATCTGGTCGCGTTGGGTGACCGTTTTCTTGAGCAGCCGCTCTTGGACGACGAAGGAGACGTCTTCTCGGGAGATCCTCAGCTGCTCGTAGCGGTCTCGGACTCGAATTAGCTCCGCCGACATGTTGGCAAAGCGAGGGCTGTCGAAGAGCGACTCCTGCACGCCGGTGATGAACCGAAAGCGCGTGCCGCGGCAAACCTCGCCAATCTCGCGCAGGAAGGTGAGGTCCAGGGTGAGTTCGAGGTCCTTTCGGGTCCGAAGGTAGTCGAGAAGCTCGTCGAGAACCAATAAGAGGCCGTGTTCCGGATACACGGCCTCGAAAGCCTGCATCATCTCCACGAGGAGGCTCTTGTTTCCCGGCGTCTGATCGGCCGACTTGAACTTGTAGCGAACCCCCAACGCTGCCAGCCCTTCTTCCAGGTGGACACAGACGATGTCACGCAAGCTCATTCGGGTCGAGCCGATCTCGGATCGAATGACCTTGAACTTGCCGGCGATCGGCGTCAGTGACTCGCGGAGTTCGGCGTTTGTCACATCCGCGAGAAACTCGGTGCGCTCGGCGACCGCCGACACCATAGACATGAGGTGCGTCTTGCCAGTACCGTACGTGGCGACGACCATGAGCGCCTTGTGGTCGCCGGGCGCGTCGAACCGGAGGTGGGGCACGAGCACCTTGCGGAGCGCATCGCGCATGACGTCGCTGACCACGAATGTACGCACGTCTTCACGGGCCTGATCGAAGGCGTTCGCATGGGTGAGTACCTTGACATCGACGATGGGCTCGAAGTGGATCAGGTCTCGGTAGAGGGTCATGGGTACCTCTCTATACGATAAGGCGGTTCGTCTGGGAACTGTGTCGGAGCAGGCCGGAGTACCACGGCGTCGGTCAGTGTCGCCTCGAACCAGTCCCGGCGACCGGGGCTGCTGTAGGCGGCTCGCGCATTGTCGATGGTCCCAGGCCAGGCGAACAACGTGGCCGACCGACGCCGACTGACTGCTCGGATGACCCCGAGAGGATCCAAAGCCAGCCACGGCTTCCAGAATAGGATGTCGAGGTCCACGATCACCGGCCCCGCAGCGACAAGTCGGTCTACCAGCTCCTCTGGACTCGTGGGAGCCTGCGGTGCCAGCAGGCTTGTCCCGGCTCGATAGGCAATGGTTTGCCAGAGACCAGCGAAGGCCTCGGCCACTATCCCACTGGTGTCGTCCACTGCGAGAGCCACCCTGCCTGGCGTCCGGTCCAGCTCGGCCAGCAGCTCCTTACCACATTCCGGCCAGGGGGTCACGAGGGGGACGCCGGGGCGCTCGCGCTTGAACTGTTCAGCTGAACTGCGTCAAGTGGCACTCACGCGGCTGCCTCCTCGACGGTTCCGCGATCGAATGTGGTCCTGTGTTCAGATTGGCTTCCCGGCAGGCTTGCCATCGTTGGTCTACGACGAAATAGCCGCCGCGTTTGCCTCCTAGTATCGCGATCAAATCTTGTACAAGGGTTGCAGTTGGTTCGGCCTCAGCGCTTGCCGCTGGGTAGTGAGAAGGTGCCGCTCGCGGCTCCTTGCGGCCCGCACCCATTGAACCGTCTTGGCGGACGATCGCCTCGGGATCGCCGGGTCCGGCATCGGTCACGGGCAATTCTTGCACGATCCAAGACGATACTGCTTGGGCCTGCCACTTGATACTCTCGCGGGGTCTCTATGTGGTGTGCGGCCACTTGTCAACTTCAACTTCGCGGGTGGTACAAACTCTCCCACCCGCCGCAACCTGCGCCAGCTCGCGGCTGGGCATTCGCCCAGTCGCGGGCGGGCAGGCCCCGGTCCGCGGCTCGACCGGGTCGAGTCGCCGGTCCCCAGCTCTTGGGTGGAGGAGTCGGTCTGTGGGGGGCCCCGCGGGGCAGCCGCCGATCCCCGCTGTTGGGCGGGAATCGTCCCCCCCTCCACGGGTCAGGGGGTGGGCCCGCTCTGGCGCCGCCTTCCCGGTCAAGAGCTACGGTCGGCCTTCGAAAAGAGATGCTGCTATTGCAGCGCATGGAGCCCATAGGAGTGCGGGAGCTGCCGTAGCACGCCGCGGCCGCCCGGCAACGGGTGGCGCGGGGGGAGACCCTGGGGATCACCGCCCGGGGACGGTTAGTGGCAGTTCTCAGCGCCCCCTCGAACGGCTCCGGAGCGGCTGCCCTCATCGCCTCCGGTAGGGTCCAAGAGCCCCGGCTCCGGCCGGGGCTCGGCTTGGTCGGGAGCGCCGAGGTGCTCGCGGAGCTGCGGGCCGAGCGGGCGTGATCTGCTACCTGGACACCTCGGCCTTCCTCAAGCTGATCACACAAGAGGCGGAGTCGGAGGCGATGCGGGCGTGGTACTCCACTCCTGGCCCCTGCTGATCGTCGCAGCTTTTGCGCACCGAGACTACCCAGGCGGGCCGGCGGTTGGGAATAAGCCAGGAGGTGATCGCGACCGCGCTGGACACCGTGGCGCTGGTCCTCCCCAGCGTTACGACCTTCTTCGCGGCTGGCCACCTACCTCCGCCTGAGCTCCGATCGCTCGCCGCGCTGCATCTCGCCACCGCCATTGAGATCGGCGCCGACATGGCGGGGATGGTGGTCTACCACCAGCGCTTGACAGCAGCCGCCCAGGGCTGCCGCGCTCAGGACCGTCACCCCTTCCTGAGCCGCCTTGAGGCCGCCTCGGCCCGGAGTCCCCGGGCCGCAGAGGGCCGCCTGTGGGCTACTCCGGCTCAGCGCTTTTTCGCCCTGCTCCACCTTCTTACCGGGCACCCTCCCGGGCCCATCTTCCTGGCTCCTCGCCGCGTTCGGGCTGGGTGGCGGCTCCCTTTTCCCAGCCCTGCCAGGCCGGGCCGGCGGCCCAGCCCGCCACCCGGGCTTTGCCAGTGCGCTGATCACCTGGTGGACCAGGCGAGAGGCGGTGGCGGGTCCACCGCCTCCACGTCGAAGGGGCCGTGGAAGATGAGTACGAAACGACAGCCCTCCCCTTCCGCCGGGGCATGGCGCATCGGGTGGGCAGCCGGGAAGTGGCAGTACGCGAAGGGCCCGACCACCTGCAAGTTGGCCCCCATCCGCCCCTCCAGGACGATCATGGGGTGAGCCGCCGAGTGGCGGTGCCCCTTCGCGCTCAGCCCTCTCGGATATCGAGCCAGGTAGTGCTCGTCCCCCGACTCCGGGCCGTGGTAGAGCGGCAGCAGCTCCATCTCCCGATCGTAGATGTCGGGAAATGAGGAGGGGCTGCCGCGCTGGGTGTCGGCAGGGGCAGCGACCCCACCGATGTTCACCATCGCCGCCACACGCTCCCGGTGGCGGGCTGCCAGCTCGAAGATGACACGACTGCCGTCGGAGTAGCCAACCATCGCCGCCTTCTCAACGCCAGCATCGTCGAGCACCGCCAGGCAAGCCGCCACGTACTCATTTACGCGATGCGCCTCCACCCCCGACGGCCAGTCGCTCTGCGCATGGCCCCTGTGGTCAAGCAGCAGGTGGCGCAGCCCGGGAAGCTGGGGCAGGTAGCCGGCCCGCTCCCACATTCGGCCGTCGCCGCCACCACCTTTGTGGAACAGGAGGGGATGGCCGCTCCCGACCTCCGAGTCATGAAGGCTGCCTCCATGGCGCACGACACGGGACATCCCGGTTCCCTCCGCAGCGCTGCCGGCTGCGCGGCCCACTGGAGGCCGACTGCGGCCCCGGTACCGGGATCGACGGAGCGGTCGTAACCCCCCGAGTGCGAGGCCCGTTCCACCTCTCGCCAGCGGTCCCCTCCCCAACCTGGGGATACCTGGCCCCGGGCGGCTTTGGGAGGTTACGGATGCGTTCCTTGGTAGGTGGCACCACAGTCGTGGCCCTCGGGCTGTTCCTTTGTGCCTGCGGCAACTCCCCTAGGCCCTCTCCCTCCCCCACGGCGCCAACGCCGACCAGCAGCCAGAGTCCCGCGGCAGCCGCAAGCCCCAGCGCCACCTCGCAGTCCCCGTCCGCACCTTCGACGACAGCGCTGGCCAGCTGCTCGACCGCTCAGCTGGTGGGCTCCCTCACCAGCGGTGAGGGAGCCGCTGGCAGCGTCATCTACTCTCTCGAGCTGCAGAACGTGAGCTCGGTCAGCTGCACCCTCTTCGGCAACCCTGGAGTCTCTTTGGTCACCGGATCAGCCGGCATCCAGCTGGGCGCTGCCGCCAGCTTCGTCAATCGATCCGCGGCGACTCGGGTCACCCTTGCCCCCAACGCCAAAGCCGGGGCGATTCTGCAGATAGTGGAGGCCGGAAACTTCCCGGCCAGCGCCTGCGATCAGACCGCGGCTGTGGGGCTGCGCGTCTACCCCCCCGGACAGACGGCAGCGCTCTTCATCCAAGCGCGCGGCCTTGAGGGATGTCGCGATGCCGGCGCCCAGCTGCTCCAGGTGGGCCCCGTCACCGGCTGACGGGCCCACTTCCCCTTTTGCGACCTGGATGAGGTCCCCGGCCAGGTTGGCGAGATGAGGCACGGCACAGCAGTTGACGCGAGGTTAAGACCGCACCCTGGCCCCCCGCCCGGTCGCCGGAGCGATCAGAAGCCGGGGCGTCGGCTCCGAGAGCGGCCACGGCCGTCGGGATCGTAGAGGGTGCGATACAGCTTCCCGGCCCACCAGCGGGACCAGGGAGCGAGCGGCTGGGGCCGGTGTTGCATGACCCGGGCCAGGGGATGCGGCTGCCCACTGCCATTGTTGTGGTGCCACAGCTCCACCTCCTGGGCCGCCTGGCGCCACAGCTCCGGCGCTGCGGTCAGCTCCAAAAGAGCTGGGTCCGACTCGCTCCGGCCGAGGTGCTCCGCCCAGAGTTGGAGGCGCAGCGATCGCGCGAACACCCGCGCCCCCTCCCCTCCGCCCGCGGGGTCCTGGGGAGGCCTCTGGTCCAACCGGCTGTCCAACACCGCGCAGGAGAGCTCCGAGTCGTGGGTCCACGAGCGCAGGTTGAAGTTGGCCGATCCCACCATCGCCCAGATGTCATCCACGATGCAGACCTTGGCGTGCACGTAGATCGCCCGGCCCTCCTGGTTCTCGATGTCGTACACCCCCACCCTCTCCCCACCCGCCTGGCGGAGCCGGTCCAACGCCTCCAGCTGTCCGATCCGATTGGGAGGGCCGGTCAGGACTCCTTGCGAGTGCGGCCAGCGGGGCAGGACCAGGATCAGCTGAAGGTTTGGGCGAGCGACCAGCCGCAGCGCCAGCGCCTCCACCGCATCCTTTGACCAGAGGTACTGGTCCTCAACGTAGATGAGCCGCTCCGCCCGTCCGATCCCCTTGATCATGGCGCGAGCAACGCTGAACTCGCCCTGTCGAGCGAAGGGGAATGGGGTGGGCCTGGCCGGATAGGTTCGCAGGAGCTGGACCGCCTGCGAGCCCGCCTCCCCCTGAGGCGCGGTCTCCACCGGGATGGCGGAGGGAAAGCGGGGCTCGGCGCTGAGGCGCGACAGCAGCGAGTGCAGCGGAGTTGCGCCGTCCAAGCGGGTCGGATCCTCCCAGCGCTCGCGAAAGGACCACTCCATCTGGGCGACGGCCGGGCCGCGGACCTCAAGCTGGATGTCGTGCCACGGCGCCCGGGGCCCATAGCGCCCGCGCCTGTCCATCGGCTGAGGGTCGCCGGCATGTCCGGGGTCATCACGGCGGCCGTGGCAGAGGTCGATCCCTCCGACGAAGGCCAGGCTGCTCCCCGCGCTCTCTCGGTGGCGGATGAGCACCAGCTTCTGGTGGTGGGAGCCGAACGGCAGCACCCGCTGATCCAGGAGAACCTGACCACCGTTATGGTTGATCTCAGCTTCCAACCGCCGGTTGGCCACCTCACCCAACGGATGGGAGCGCCAGACCAACCCCCGCACGTCGATCCCCCGGCCAGCCAGCGCCGCCAGCAGGGCTCCCACCGTCGGGCCGTCGGGCCCCAAGAGCTCGTCCCGGTCCCCCCGCCACTCGGTGAACCAGACGCAGTCGCCACTGGCCAGCGCCCCCAGCTCCTGGGCAAGACGCTCGAAGTAAGCAACTCCGTCGATGAGGGGCAGCACTGAGTTGCCGTCGGTCCAGGCTCGTCCGGAGCTGGCGATGGAGTCGATTCGGCTGTCCGGATTGCCTCTTTCGGAGGGGCTTAGGAACCACCCCTCGGCCGCCGCTGAATCCACCACCCGACCTCCGCTCACTGCCCTTGTCCGCTCCCCGGAAGTGTGGGCCCAGAGCCCATCTTGAGTCTCCCGCCTCCCGGAGCCGCGGTATCGCAGGCCCATCATCACCGGCGAACGCCGCTGGGACCGCCTTGAGACCTGTCCCCGTCCTCGTCCAGCCCGCTGGTAGTCCGGTGCGTCCTTCAAGCAGGCGGTGCAGTGGTCTTGCTCTGGAGGTCGCTGTGTCCAAGCGAGGCAGCGGGGGAAGCGACAGAGTGCGGAGAGCGGGTCCACCGGGCAGGACCGGGCAACCTTGCCGATCCTTGACCGCCCCCATTTTACTGCTCGGTACAGTGGCCACCGCCGCAACCGTGATCTCTTTGGCTGCGCAGCCGACGGTCGCAGGTGAGCTGGTGAAGCTGCGCCCCGTGTGCGCCAGCGCCGCCGCCACGTTCGCCTTCCTCGCTGCCGAAACGCTCCGACCGACCGGCACTCAAAGGTCGTACAGGGTGGCCGAGCTGGAGCGCTGGTACAGCTCCGGGGCGGAGCCCCATGGCCGGCTCGACTGGTCAATCAGAGCAAGGGCGGCCGGCGAGTGCGCCGGTGAGGTTTTCTGAACCAGCTGAATAGAGGCAACCTCTCCTGCGACTTCCGAGTCCGGCTGGTTGGTGCCCCCTACTGCAACCGCGGGCTCAGCCTGAAGGGAGACGGGGCCCCTCTGTCTGGCTCTGCCACGCAGATCGAGGACCGCCGCTGGCTGAATACCACGAGCTGCCCGCCTCGGTGATTCTGCCCGATAACCGGGGAGTCGGGGAAAAACGGTCGGTCGCTGCGGGTCCCCAGGCGCTACAGAAATGATCCGTCCACGGGTTGCCGCCGGGCCCAACGAGCGATACCCTGCAGATGTTCAAACGGCTCAGTTGGAGGGCCTTCCCGATGACAGTGACCCACAAGCTGGTTGGCAGCTCCACTCAGATGGTCGTCTGCCAGCTCGCCGCGGGCCAGACCGTGTACGCGCAGGCGGGCCGCTTCCTGTGGAAGACCGTCAACGTCTCCCTCGAGACTCGGCTGACCGGCTCCTCCTCCCCGACCAAGGGCGGTGGCGGCCTTTTGGGGATGGCGCTCGAGGTTGGCAAGCGGGCTGTCGCCGGACAGAGCCTGGCCTTTCAGTACTTCACCGCTTCGGGCGGCAATGGGCTGGTGGCTTTCTCCGGGGCACTGCCAGGGGAGCTGCGGGCGATTGAGCTGGACGGCTCCTCCGGGTGGCTCGCGGAGAAGGACACCCTCATCGCCGCCGAGGGCAGCGTCAACTTCGACATCGCGTTTCAGGGGCTGAGGACCGGCAGAAGGGGTGGCACCGGCTTCGTGTTGGAGAAGTTCACCGGCTCCGGGACCGTCCTGATTGGCGCCGCCGGCAACCTGATCGAGCTCAACCCCGCCAAGTACGGAGGCAAGATCCAGGTCCATACCGGAGCCGTGGTCGCCTTCCAGGAGACCGTGAACTATGGGGTCGAGTACATCGGCGGACTGAGCGCCCAGACTGCGATGACCGCTGTTTTCGGGGGCGAGGGAATCAACCTGGCGACGCTGGAGGGAGATGGCAGCGTGCTGCTGCAGTCGGCCAACCTGCATGCCTTGGCGGAGACGCTGGATAAGCTGATCGCCAACCCCGGGGAGGACCGCGGTCGATCCGCGGTCAGCGACCTCTTCGGCTGAACGAGACCGGAGTGTCAAGAGGAGGTGTCTGATGGGACTCATGGACAAGCTCAAGTTGCAGGCGGAGCAGGTGGCCGCCAGAGCCCAGGAGGGCACCGCCCAGGTGCAGGCAAAGCTGGACCAAGTCCAAGCTCAGCGTGCCACCGACCTGTTGCTCCGGGATCTCGGAATCGCCTACTACGCAGAGCAGCGCAAGCAGGGTCCCCACGACGCGGTGGAGCGGGCGCTGGCGGCGCTGGACGGGCGCTCCGGGAGCGGTGGGGCGATCGATGTGTCGGTCACCGAACCGGCGCCTCCGGGACCCACCGCGCCGACCAGCGCGGCTCCCGCCCAGGACTTCAAGTTGGACGACCTCTGAGGGTCCGCCTCAGCTCCGTCCGCTCCTTCCAGGAGGCGGACCCGTCGCGGCGGCAACGCGAGAGGGTGACGCCTAGCAGCGGAGCCCGTCGCCGCGGCCCCGATTGACCAGATGCTCCGGCCACCCCAATACCAGGCTGCGGCGGGACTCGTGAAGAGGTGCCGACCCTAACGCTGGCGGAGCTGTGCGCGCTGTTCGCCCAGAGCACCGGCCGACCGAGCAGCGCCCGGGAGTACCGGGGTGTGCTCGGTGCCTTCACCCGCTTCGCCCACGCTGAAGGGGTTACCTCCCCAGCCGCGGTCGACCCCACCCTGCTGGCGCGGTACCAGATCGAGTTGCTACAGCTGGCCCCATCCACTCGGCACCATCGCCTCCTGCTGCTGCGCCAGTTCCTGCGCTTTGCGGAAAGCTCCAGACTTTGCCCACCCGGTTTGTCGACCGCTATTCGGCTCCAACCACTGCCGGCTCACCATCCCGCCCCCGCGATCTCCCTTCCCGAGCAGTCCCGGCTGATCGCGGCGGCCCCGGATGCCAGGTCCCGCCTGCTGGTCTGGCTCCTCTTGGGGAGCGGGGCGCGGATCTCAGAGCTCCTCGCCTGCAACCTGTCCAGTTTTCAGGAGGGGCTGCTGCAGCTCACCGGCAAGACCGGAACCCGCTCAGTGCTGCTCTCCCACCGGCTCTGCTCAGTCCTGGAGGAGCACATATGGCGAGCGGTGAGCGGCGGCGCTAGACGCTCGGATCCGCTCTTCCGCTCCCGACAGGGACGGCTGTCGGACCGCCGCGCCCGGGAGCTCCTAGCCCAATGCTGCCTACTTGCGGAGCTGCCTCCCCTCAGCCCCCACGACCTGCGCCACGCCG